>Ga0209155_1000028_pt1 | contig 58704 bp, 60 predicted proteins | sample GraSoiAngelo_122_FD_185879 | JGI IMG/M metagenome (GOLD analysis project Ga0209155, IMG submission 185879) | Grasslands soil microbial communities from the Angelo Coastal Reserve, California, USA - 14_0927_02_20cm (SPAdes) (version 2) | ecosystem: Environmental > Terrestrial > Soil > Grasslands ... | reverse complement strand
CCGGTGGCGACCACTTTCACCAGCGGCAGCCTGTCCTGCGAATGCGCTGGGCTGATGCCGAGCACCAGCGTGAGAATCAAGAGCGTGGGCAGTTCAGTGAGCGGCCCGGAATCCGTGGCATTCACAGTATTCGTATTGGTGCGCAGGGCATCCCGGTATTGGTAGCGCAGGGCATTCCGGTATCGGTATTGGTAGCGCAGGGCAACCCCGGATTGGTAGCAGAGGGCACTGGTCCTGAGGCGGGGGCGGCGGCACGTCGTTGGCGATTTTCGCGACGAACGCGTCAGGGACGAACTCAGAGACGCCCGCGGGCGAAGCCTGGAAGGCGCCCGCGCTAGTCGGAAAGTCGCCGGAGTTGGTGAATCCCGTCACGTAGGCGTTTGGATTGGGAAGGGTATCCAAGGCGATCGCGCTGCCTCCGTCATTGCCGCTGCCTCCGAGGTAAGTGGAGTAGACGAGGGCAGAGCCGGCGGCATCGAGCTGCGTCACGAAGGCGTCACAGCAGGCGCCGCCGCCGTAAGTTGCCTGGAAGGCCGTCGCCGTCGTCGGGAAGTCGCTGGAGTTGGTGTTCCCCGTCACAAACGCGTTGCCGGCCGCGTCCACGGCGATGCCTAGGGCATAGTCGGCGCCACTGGCGCCGAGGTATGTAGAGTAGACCAGAACGGAGCCGGTGGCATCGAGCTTCGCCACGAAGGCGTCGTCGATGCCGCCGCCGTAGATCGTCTGGAGGGCCCCCATCGTCGTCGGCAGGTTGGTGGAGTCAGTCAACCCGGTCACGTAGGCGTTTCCTGCTGCGTCTATGGCGAGCCCGAAGATCACGTCTCCGCCACTACCCCCGAGGTAGGTGGAGTAGACGAGGGCGGAGCCGGTGGGATCAAGCTTCGCCACGAAGCCGTCGTCGATGCCGCCGCCGTAGGTCGTCTGGAAGGCCCCTGCGGTCGTCGGGAAGTCGATGCCGGCGCCACCGGTTACGTAGACGTTGCCCGAGGCGTCCACCGCGATCCCGCTGCCCCCGGCTGGGAGGTAGGTGGAGTAGATGAGGGAGACGGAGCCGGCGGGATTGAGCTTCGTCACGAACCCGCTGCTCCCGCTGGCGGGGGTCGTCTGAAAGGCCCCTAACGTCGTCGGGAAGTTGCCGGATTGGGTAAGTCCCGTCACGTAGGCGTTGCCGGCCGGATCCACCGCGATCGCACTGCCCTCGTCAAGGCCGCTGCCGCCGAGGTAGGTGGAGTAGAGGAGCGCAGAGCCGGCGGCATCGAGCTGCGTCACGAAGGCGTCACCACCATTGGACACATCGCCTCCGAAGGTCGGCTGAACCGCCGTCGGCGTCGTCGGGAAGTTGCTGGAGTTGGTATTCCCCGTCACGAAGGCGTTGCCGGCGGAGTCCACCGCGATGCCGTAGCCTACCTCTGAGTTATTGCCACCGAGGTAGGTGGAGTAGACGAGAGCGGAGCCGGTGGGATTCAGCTTCGTCACGAAGGCGCTGTGGCCGGGGAGGGTCGTCTGAAAGGCCCCTGCCGTCGTCGGAAAGTCGGGCGAGAAAGTCCTGCCGGTCAGATAGGCGTTGCCGTCTGCGTCCACGGCGATCGCGCGGCCCCGGTCGTCAGCGCCGCCGCCGAGGTAGGTGGAATAAGAAAGTACCGGGTCGATGACCAGCGCTCGGCTGGCTTCATGAGGCGCGACCTTGAAGCCGACCTGATGCTCGCCCGTGAGCACGTAGCCGCCCGGGATTTCCTTCCTGACGCCGCCGACCTCCTGATAGATGAAGGGCTTTTGCTGGCGTAGCGTGCCTGCGGCCGTGTGGATCACCAGATCGCCCTGGACATCATCCACTTCCACCTTGTCGGCACCCGCAAAGCGAAGCGCGATGGCGCCGGGGTCGGCGCCCGGACGCACGACGAAGTCGTATTCCAGCTGCCGCTGTTTACCGTAGTACACGAGGTCGATACCGGGATAGACCTCGCGGTAATGGACTTTCGCGTAGGTCGGGACGTTGGTGCGCCACTTCGCGGGATCGTTGCCGATGAAGTAGTTGGCCTTGCCGGGCAGCTCCTCCAGCCCCGCCACGCGCGCAGCGGGGTTGGCGCCGGCGAAGCTCATGCGCAGCACGGACCCGGTCACTGGCTTTCGCGACTCCGCCCTGCTCCGTGCGGCTGGCTTGCGCGCGAGCGACTCCGGCTTTATGAACGTCAGCACTGCGTCGGTCGGAGTGAGAAAGAGGCTGTAACCGGGGCCGCGCGCGAGGAAGCGCACATCCTCGTGCGTCTGGCCGCGATTCGCCTCGAAGTGCAACGGCAGCTTGCCGTAGGCCTCGCTCACGCGAGCATCTGCCGCTGCGGCTGCGGGACAAGCGAAGCCGACGACGAATGGGAACAGCACGAACATCCGGCGAGACGCGTTCTTGAACACGACTACCTTCCTACGACTTGCGGTAGCGAGAGGTTTGACAGCGCGACTCATCGGCATTCATGCGCTCCTCTCATCACGTGTACGCTGCTCGTGTTACAGGACAGAATTTCCGCGATGCCTCTGTTGGACTATGTGCACGATTTGCGCTTGCTACGGGTTGCAGGGCTTCGGAGATAACCGGCGCGGCTTGAGGGATCGCTACGCGAAGTTTGCGACGGAGAATTTGGCTACCGCAGCTGCGCGGATCGAGGCCGTAAGCGCATCTTCGCTACGGTCCCGTAACTAGGTGGCTCCCCGACCAGGGCTCGAACCTGGGACCTGCGGATTAACAGTCCGTCGCTCTACCAACTGAGCTATCGGGGATCCGGGACGACCGCGGATTTTACCATCGCCTACTCGATGACCTTCGCGATCGCGTCGGCCACGTAGTCGACGTTCTTGGAGTTGAGCGCGGCGACGCAGATGCGGCCGGTGTCGATGGCGTAGATCGAGTATTCCGCGCGCAGCTGCTGCACTTGCGCCTTGCTCAGCCCGGAATACGAGAACATGCCGCGCTGGGCGAGGACGAAGCTGAAATCGGCGCCCGGCGCGCGCGCGTGGATTTTCTCGACCAGCTGCTTGCGCATGGCCTTGATGCGCTCGCGCATCGCGCCCAGCTCGCGGTCCCACAGGCTGCGCAGCTGTGGGCTGGCGAGCACGCTCGCCACGATCTGCCCGCCGTGCGTCGGCGGATTGGAATAATTGCCGCGCACCACGCGCTTCAATTGCGACAGCACCCTTGACGCCTCCTCGGCGCTCGCGCTCACCACGCTGAGCGCGCCGACGCGCTCGCCGTAGAGCGAGAACGACTTCGAGAACGAGCTCGACAGGAACACCGGCGTCATGGCGCCGGCGAACAGCCGCGCCGCGTAGCCGTCGGCCTCCAGCCCGTCGGCGAAGCCCTGGTAGGCGAGGTCGAGGAACGGCACCAGGCCGCGCGACATGACGATGTCCAGCACCTTGCTCCATTGCTCGCGGCTGAGGTCGACGCCGGTCGGGTTGTGGCAGCAGGCATGCAGGACCACGATCGACCCGGCGGGAAGGGCGCCCAGCGCGCGCTCCATGCCGGCGAAGTCCAGGCCACGCGTCTGCGCGTCGTAATACGGGTACGAGTTGACGGTGAAGCCTGCGGCTTCGAACAGCTGCCGGTGGTTCTCCCAGCTCGGGTCGCTGATCCAGAGCTGCGCGCCCGGGCTGATGCGCCTGAGGAAATCGGCGCCGATCCTCAGGCCGCCGGTGCCGCCGAGCGCCTGGACGGTAACAATATTGTTCTTTGGTGAACCAAAAACCAGTTCCTGCACCGCGCGGTCGTACGCGGCGAGGCCGTCGATCGGCAGATAGCCGCGCGACGGGGTGTTCTTCAGCCGCTCGCTCTCGGCATGCCGCACGCACTCGAGCAGGGGGATTTTGCCGGTGTCGTCGTAATACACGCCCACGCCAAGGTTCACCTTGCGCGGGTTCGGGTCGGCGGCGAACGCCTCGGTGACGCCGAGGATCGGGTCGCTGGGGGCCATCGGCACCGAAGCCAGCAAGGACGGTGAGTGCGGTGCGTTCATCTGTTACGATTTAAAATTTCTCTAGACGAAATTCTACCCGTGCCGGTCACGTTTCCCAACAGTCCTTTTCGCCTGCAGCAGCTCTACGAGCCCGCGGGCGACCAGCCCCAAGCGATCGACCAGCTCGCCGAAGGCATCGGCGACGGCCTCGCGTTCCAGACGCTGCTCGGGGTGACCGGCTCCGGCAAGACCTACACCATGGCGAACGTCATCGCGCGGCTCGGCCGCCCGGCGCTGGTGCTCGCGCCCAACAAGACGCTCGCCGCGCAGCTCTACTCCGAGTTCCGCGAGTTCTTCCCGCAGAACGCGGTCGAGTACTTCGTCTCCTATTACGACTACTACCAGCCCGAGGCCTACGTTCCGGCGCGCGACCTGTATATCGAGAAGGACTCCTCGATCAACGAGCACATCGAGCAGATGCGCCTGTCGGCGACGAAGTCGCTGATGGAGCGGCGCGACGTGGTGATCGTGGCGACGGTGTCGGCGATCTACGGCATCGGCGACCCCTCCGAGTACCACGGCATGATCCTGCACCTGCGCCAGGGCGAGAAGATGCCGCAGCGCGACGTGCTGGCGCGGCTGGTGGCGATGCAGTACGAGCGCAACGAGCTCGACTTCCGGCGCGGCACCTTCCGCGTGCGCGGCGACGTGATCGACGTGTTCCCCGCGGAGCATGCCGAGCATTCGATTCGAATCTCCCTTGAGGATGATCTGGTGGAAAGACTCGAGGTGTTCGACCCGCTGACCGGCCGCGTGCTGCACCCGATGGTGCGCTTCACGGTCTATCCGTCGAGCCACTACGTCACCCCGCGCGAGACCACCTTGCGCGCGGTCGAGGCGATCAAGCTGGAGCTGGGCAGCCGCATCGAGTTTTTCCAGAACGCCGGCCGGCTGGTCGAGGCGCAGCGCATCGAGCAGCGCACGCGCTTCGACCTCGAGATGCTGGCCGAGCTCGGCTTCTGCAAGGGCATCGAGAACTACTCGCGGCACCTGTCGGGCCGCCAGGCGGGCGAGCCTCCGCCTACGCTGATCGACTACCTGCCGCAGGACGCGCTGATGATCATCGACGAGAGCCACGTTACGGTCCCGCAGCTCGGTGGCATGTACCGCGGTGACCGCTCGCGCAAGGAAAACCTGGTGGAATACGGCTTCCGACTGCCTTCGGCGCTCGACAACCGGCCGCTGCGCTTCGATGAGTTCGAGAAGGTGGTGCGCCAGACGGTCTTCGTATCGGCCACGCCGGCCGAGTACGAGCGGCAACACTCGGGGCAGGTGGTGGAGCAGGTGGTGCGCCCCACGGGCCTCATCGATCCGCAGGTTGTGGTGCGGCCGGCATCCACCCAGGTCGACGACCTGCTGTCTGAAATCAGCCTCAGGGTGAAAAAGCAAGAGCGCGTGCTGGTTACCACGTTGACCAAGCGCATGGCCGAAGAGCTCACCGATTATCTCGCCGAGCATGGCGTGAAGGTGCGCTACCTGCACTCCGAGGTCGAGACCGTCGAGCGCGTGGAAATCATCCGCGACCTGCGCCTGGGGGAGTTCGACGTGCTGGTGGGCATCAACCTGCTGCGCGAGGGCCTCGACCTGCCCGAAGTCTCGCTGGTCGCCATCCTGGACGCCGACAAGGAGGGATTCCTGCGCTCCGAGCGTTCCCTCATCCAGACGATGGGGCGGGCGGCGCGGCACATAAACGGCATGGCCATCCTCTACGCCGACAGGGAGACCGATTCGATCAAGCGGGCCATCGCCGAAACCGACCGCCGGCGGCGCAAGCAGGTTACGTACAACGAGCGCCATAGCATTACGCCCAAGGGCGTGATCAAGCGGATCAAGGACCTGATCGACGGCGTCTACGACGCTTCGGAGATGAAAGTCGCACAGGAAGAGGCGCGTTACGAAGCGATGTCCGAGAAGCAGATCTCACGCGAGATCAAGGCGCTGGAGAAGAAGATGCTCGAGCACGCGAAGAACCTCGAGTTCGAGGAGGCGGCGAAGGCGCGCGACCAGCTCGGCGAGCTCAAGAAGCGGGTGTTCGGGGTGGCGCTCGCCTCCGAATGAGGGGTGCGTTTTCAGTCGTCGTCCGGGTCGCTCGGGGCGAGGATGGCGATGCCATTCGCATTCGGCACGCCGAGGTTGATCGCCGCGCCGCTGAGGCTAAGTTCGCCGAACGCGTTATAGGTCAGCAACGACAAATGAGACTGTCCGGCGCCGTGGTCAATCACTCCCAGGACGCCCTTGTCCGCATCGATATCGGTTGGTGCGCCGCCTGGGACTTGCGCGGCCACTGAGGTGTCCACGAAGACATTGCTCCCCGTACCAATCAAACGGCTGATGGTCTTGCTCGCCGTGTTGACGGTGAAGACATATTTTCCGACTCTTGTCGTCCAGCACGGAGCGCTCTGGCCTGCGGCGGTAACCGCCGTGAACGCGCCGTCTCGGAATAGTCCGTTCTGACTGCTGTGCGCCAACGTGATGAGCGCCGTGCCATCAGGATAGACGGAAAACCCGAACGGTGTGAGCGTCCCCGCGGGTGCCGACACGGCATCGGGAGCTGCGCCGGTTACGGCACCGTTCCGAAGGGGCACGATATCGACTGTTCCCGGAAGCGGATCGGTTTTCAACGTCACCAGCAGACTTTGCTTGTCGAGCACACCCACTTGTGCCGTGCTGCCGATGGGAGGCGTAGCGCCCCCCGCCAACTCCAGCGCGGCGGACCCGTCCCTCCACACGACATTGTCGTGATGCAGCTCGAACGAATCGATAGTCGCCGACCCTGCCACATACATGTGATCGTTGCCAAAATCTATGCTCACCGGAGCGCTCGTCGTGGTCACCATCCTGTCGAAACTCAGCCGGTCTGCATGGCGTTTGAACAACGCTACCGAATTCGACCCGTAATTCACGACGGCAACGAGCTTACCGTTGAGCTGCCTGACGCCTCTCGCATTACCGCCGACGCCGCCCTTCCCATGGGTGGAGAGGGTCTGGAGCAAGGCCTGGGTGCGAGTGTCGTAGACCTCGATCTGGTTCGCCTGCGGATCATTCGTCATCACCACGGCCAACGTGGTGCCGCCCTGATCGGCATGGACGCTCGCCATGCTTGCTGCGAGGATCAGTAGAGCCGCCGTATTTCTCGGAATTACCGACCTGAACATGGTTCTTTCCTTTCAAGAGGTGTATCGATTGGAGTGGAAGTGACGCGAGCCTTGGTCGAGGCGCCTCGTTCATCCTTACAGGTGCTTTTCGTCTGCACCGGCAATATCTGCCGGTCCCCCACGGCGGAAGCGGTGCTAAGAGAGCTGGGTCGCAAGGAGGGTGTGCCGCTGCACGTCGAGTCGCGAGGCACGCACGACTACCATGTCGGCGAGCCGCCGGACGAGCGCGCCCAGCACCATGCCAGGCGCCGCGGCTACGACCTGAGCGCGCTGCGCGCGCGCAAGCTGACCGGGCGCGACTTCAAGCAGTTCGATCTGATCCTGGCAATGGACCAGGGACACCTCGGCGTGCTGCGGCGCATGTGTCCTGCCGAACATGCTTCGAAAGTAAGGCTGTTCATGCCGGGACGCGATGTGCCGGACCCCTACTACGGCGGCCCGGAGGGCTTCGAGCAGGTCCTCGATCTGGTGGAGGCCGGGTGCCGCGAGCTCCTGGCCGAGATCAAAAGCTAGCTCAGGCAGGCAGCCGCATGATCTCGAGGTCGGCGGGCGAAAACCGCTCGAGCACGCGGCTGGCGAACTCGAGGTCGCTCGCGCGCCGCGCGAAAATGATGTTGCCGAAGTAGGTGCCGAGCCGCAGCTCCTCCATCACCGGCGCAGCCGGCCGCAGTCCCTCGCGCGACAGCCGCAGCTGGTCCGGATTGACCTGCCAGCCATGGCTCAGCAGCCACTCGACCGCGCCGCGCGTCCCGGGCAGGCTCGGGTCGCATTCCAGCAGCAGGCTGCGGACCTTGCCGCGCTCGAGCAGCCGCCGCATGCCGCCGATCACCCTGTGCTCGTGGCCATCGACGTCGATCTTCACGTGGTCGGGAGCCGGCAGCGCGCCGCTCTCGACCAGGTGATCGATCGAAAACGCCACGCTTCCCTGCCTGAAGCGGGTTTCGGCGGCGTAGTTCCTGCTCGGCTCGCCGAAGTCGTGAAACGAGTGGCCGGTGGCGAAATCGCGCAGCAGCAGGCTCGACACCTGGACCGGCTGCTCGCCGATCGCGGCGCAGTAAGCCGTGATGCTGCGCTGAGCCTGGTTGAGGAAGATGTTGCGGTAGAGCTCTGCATAGTTCTGTGATTCTGGCTCGAAAGCGTACACTTCGACGCCCGCGGCGACGCCGGCGTACAGGCTGTAGATGCCGATGTTCGCCCCGACGTCGACGAACACTTCGCCGGACGCGAAAGACTCGATCCAGTCGATCGTGCCGGGCTCCTTCGTGAACAGCGTCTGCACGCGCCATTGACATGCCGGCGTGCCGATGCCGTAGCGCAGCGTGCGCCCATCGAGGTTCAGCTCGGCGAACGTGAAAGGCCGCTCCGCATCGGTGAGGTTTTTCGCGACCGCCACCTTGCCGATGTCGTAGAGCGGCGGGGTGAGCCAGGGTTTTTTTTCTACGGCCAGCGCGCTACTTCCTGGTCTCGATCTGGACCAGCTCGTCGTCCTGCTGCGCAGGCGGCTTCGAGCGCTCGCGGCGCGGCCTGCCGAGGTGCTCCTCCGGCTGCTCGGCGGCCTGCGGCTGTGCCGGTGCCTTGGCGCGGTCGGTCTCGATCATCACCAGTCCGGCGCTTTCGAGATACTCCTTCGGATCGATGCGCGGCGCCTCCACGCTGGGGGCCGGGGAGGGTGCCGGCTCGGATTTCACCGGCATGGGTTCTTCCTTTTGAACGGGCTGTTGTGTCTCAGCGGGAGCCGCTACCGGCGCATTCTCGTCGCGGCGCTCGCGGTGCCGGTCCCGGCGATGCCTGCGCCCGCCGCGGCGCTGCTCGTCGGCTTCGCGCTCGGGCGCGCGCTGCTGCTGTGGCTGCTGGGGTTGTGGCGGTCGCGGCGGACGCTGCTGCTCCGGCCGGCGATCGCCGCGCGGCGCCTGCCCATCGCGGCGCTGCTCGAGCCGGCCCTGCTGCTGGCGATCGCCTCCGCCGCGGCCCTCGCGGCGCTGGCCGTCGCGTCGAGCGTCGCGGCGCTGCTGGTCCGGTCGCGAATCGCGCCGCTGTTGAGGGTCGCGTCGCGGCTCGCGAGGAGGTGTTGGCTGCGAAATGCTCTTGACTGGAGCCGGGGCCGGCGCCGCCGGCCCGGCCTTGAACCAGCCGAAGATGCGGTCGACGATTCCGGTGCGCGCTTCGTTGGAAGCAGCCTGCGTCGCAGCCGCGGCGGGCTGAGGCTGCGGTGCCCGGACCGCCGGCTGCGGGCGCGCCTGGGGCATCGGCGCCGGCTGGTCCGGCGTGATGCCCTGGACGACCGCGACCTGGCGCTCGCGCTTCGGCTCGGCTTCCTCGCCAGGGGCTTTGGGCTCCTCGGGCCGCTCGACCAGCTCGTAGCTCGAAGGCACGTGCTCCATTTCGTTGAGCTCTTCGTGCCGCAGCCTCTGCACCTTGTAGTGCGGCGTCTCGAGGTGCGGGTTCGGCACCAGCACGATGTTGACCTTGAGCCGCGCCTCGAGCTTCTGGATCTCGGCGCGCTTCTCGTTGAGCAGGAACGAGGACACGTCCACCGGCACCTGCGCGTGCACCGCGCCGGTGTTCTCCTTCATCGCCTCCTCCTGCAGGATCCGCAGCACGTGCAGCGCGGTCGACTCGGTGCCGCGGATGAAGCCGGTGCCGCTGCAGCGCGGGCAGCTGATGTGCGCGGTTTCCTCCAGCGAGGGCTGCAGCCGCTGGCGCGACAGCTCCATCAGGCCGAAGCGCGAGATCTTGCCGATCTGCACGCGGGCGCGGTCGAACTTCAGCGCGTCGCGCAGGCGGTTCTCGACGTCGCGCTGGTTGCGCTGCGATTCCATGTCGATGAAATCGATCACGATCAGGCCGCCGAGGTCGCGCAGCCTGAGCTGGCGGGCGACTTCGTCGGCCGCCTCCAGGTTCGTGCGCAGCGCGGTCTCCTCGATGTCGCCGCCGCGCGTGGCGCGGGCCGAGTTGACGTCGATGGCAACCAGCGCCTCGGTGTGGTCGATGACGATCGCGCCGCCGGAGGGCAGGGCGACCTGGCGCGAATAGGCGTTCTCGATCTGGTGCTCGATCTGGAAGCGCGAGAACAGCGGCACGTCGTCGCGGTAGAGCTTGACCTTGCTGACGTTGCCCGGCATCACGGTCTGCATGAAGGCGCGGGCCTGCTCGTAGATCTCCTCGGTATCGATCAGGATCTCGCCGACATCGGGCTGGAAGTAGTCGCGGATCGCCCGGATGACGAGGCTCGACTCGAGGTAGATGAGGAACGGCTTCTTCGACGGGTCGGCCGAGGCGCTTTCGACCGCGCGCCACAGCTGCATCAGGTAGTTCAGGTCCCAGTTCAGCTCTTCCGGCGTGCGGCCGATCGCCGCGGTGCGCGCGATGACGCTCATGCCATCGGGCAGTTGCAGCTGGTCGAGCGTGTCGCGAAGCTCGTTGCGGTCTTCGCCCTCGACCCGGCGCGAGACGCCGCCGCCGCGCGGATTGTTCGGCATCAGGACCAGGTAGCGTCCCGCCAGGCTGATGAAGGTGGTCAGCGCGGCGCCCTTGCTGCCGCGCTCGTCCTTCTCGATCTGGACGATCAGCTCCTGGCCTTCGCGCAGCGCATCCTGGATGCGGGCGCGGCCGACGTCGATGTCCGGCTTGAAATAGCTGCGGGAGACTTCCTTGAACGGGAGGAACCCGTGCCGCTCCTCGCCGTAGTCGACGAAGGCGGCTTCGAGGCTGGGCTCGATGCGGGTGATGATGCCTTTGTAGATGTTGCTCTTGCGCTGCTCCCTTGAGGCTGATTCGATGTCGAGGTCGACTAGCTTCTGCCCTTCTACGATCGCGACGCGCAGCTCTTCCTGCTGGGTCGCGTTAAACAACATGCGCTTCACTTTTTGTTCTCCTGCGCGCGCAGGAGACTTCTGCTCAGTCGGTCCGGGCTCTCCTGATGTGGGAAAGGGAAAGGATGGTTAGAGGATAAACTGGCCTGCGCGCGCTTCTAGTGGTATCGCTGCTTCCGGTGAGCGAAATTAACCAGCGCTTCAGGCCCGGCTGTGGCCGGACAGGAGACGGGTTGCAGGCGCTTGCCTGTGTCTCGCAACTCGAAGCGACTCGGGGATAATAAAGAAAATGAATGACTTAAGCAAGGCGCGGGCAACCTGGCTCGAGGTCGGCGAGGAAAGCGCCGCGCAGCGCATCGACAATTTTCTGCTGCGGCGGCTGAAAGGCGTGCCGAAGAGTCATGTGTACCGCGTGCTGCGCAGCGGCGAGGTGAGGGTCAATAGCGGCCGCGTTCGTCCCGAGTACCGGCTGCAGGTGGGAGACCGGATACGGGTTCCCCCGATAAGGATTGCCCCACGGCCTGCGCTGGCCAGACCGTCGCAGTTTCCAATAGTCTTTGAGGACGCCGCCCTGCTGGTGATCGACAAGCCGGCCGGCGTAGCCGTGCACGGCGGCAGCGGCGTCAGCTATGGCGTGATCGAGTCCCTGCGCGCCGCCCGGCCGCAGGCGAAGGTGCTCGAGCTTGCGCACCGGCTCGATCGCGACACTTCGGGATTGCTGATTCTCGCCAAGAAGCGCAGCGCCTTGGTCGAGCTGCATCGCCTGCTGCGCGAAGGCGAGGTGAAGAAGGTCTATGTGGCCGTCGTAAAGGGCGTTCTTGACAAGACCATGCTCGAAATCCGTGCGCCGCTGCGCAAGTACGTCTCGGCGAAGGGCGAGCGGCGAGTGAGCGTCGGAGAAGGCGGACGCGAGGCGGTGACGCGCGTCAAGGCGCTGAAAAGCGGCAGGGATTACAGCGTCCTGGAGGTGCGTCTGCTCACCGGACGAACACACCAGATCCGCGTGCACCTTGCTCACGCCGGGCACCCGATCCTGGGCGACGACAAATATGGCGATTTCTCGCTTAACCATGCGCTTGCGAAGCAGGGCGTGCGGCGGCTGTTCCTGCATGCCCGGCGGCTGGAATTCGCGCATCCGATCAGCGGCGAACACGTCGAGCTGGAAGCGAAACTGCCAGACGACATGCGCGCTTTCGTGGAACAGCCATGAGCTATTCGCTCATCATCTTCGACTGGGATGGCACGCTGATCGATTCCGCCGGCACCATCGTCGAATGCATCCAGCAGGCAAGCGCCGAGCTCGGCCTCGAGGTGCCGGACCGCAGCCGCGCGAGCCATGTCATCGGCCTCGGGCTGCAAGATTCGTTGCGGCTCGCGGTGCCCGGCCTGCCCGCGGAGCGCTACGCCGAGTTCGTAGAGCTCTATCGCAAGCATTTCCTGGAGCGCGAAGATGCGATACGGCTGTTTCCCGGCATAGAAGCTCTGCTGAAAACCTTGTCGCAGACCCGTCTGCTGGCGATCGCGACCGGCAAGAGCCGGCGCGGGCTGGAGCGCGCGCTGCAGGCGACCGGCCTGAAGGCGTATTTTTCGGCGTCGCGCTGCGCCGACGAGACGACGCCCAAGCCAGCCCCTGCGATGCTGCAGGAAATCATCGAAGAGCTGAGCACACCGGTGGAACATGCGCTGATGATCGGCGACACCTCGCATGACATCGAGATGGCGCGCGGCGCGGGTATCGACGCGCTGGCGGTGACCTACGGGGCGCATCCCGAGCCGGCGCTGCGCGCCTGCGGCCCGCGGGGCTGCGTGTCGAGCGTAACGGCGTTAACCGAATGGCTGGAACGCAACGCCTGATCTGCGCCTCGAGCGCGCTGATGGATGCGGGACGCGGCGTGCGCTTCGAGGTCGAGTACTTCGGGCAGAACGCGCCCGCGTTCGCGGTACGCTACGGCGGCCAGGTGCACGCCTATCTCAACCGCTGCGCGCATGTCGCGATGGAACTCGACTGGCAGGAAGGGGTATTTTTCGACCTGGCCGGGCGCGATTTGCTATGCTCCACGCACGGTGCGACCTACGACGCCCGTAGCGGCCGCTGCCTCGGCGGGCCATGCGGCGGGACCCCCCTGGTAAAGCTCACGATCGAGGAGCGCGACGGCATGGTTTTCTTCACGGGGTTTGCAGATGACTGAAAACAGCGGTCAGTGGGAACGCGAGCTGGTGACCAGGCTTGCCACGGCGGCGGTGCGCGAGCAGCGGCGCGCGCGCCTGTGGGGCATCTTTTTCAAGCTGCTCACTTTCGCCTACCTCACGCTCGTATTGCTGCTCGCGGTCGACTGGAAGGGGGGCGCCGACGTTGTCCGCGGCAAGAAGCACACCGCGATGGTCGACCTGAACGGCATCATCGCGCCCGGCACCGACGCGAGCGCCGACAAGGTGACGAGCGCGCTGCAGGCGGCTTTCAAGGACAAGAACACGCAAGGGGTCGTGCTGCGCATCAACAGCCCGGGCGGCAGCCCGGTGCAGTCGCAGACGATTTACGACGAGATGCGCAGGCTGCGCAAGAAATACCCCGATATCCCGCTCTACGCGGTAGTAGAGGACATCTGCGCCTCGGGCGGCTACTTTGTCGCCGCCGGCGCCGATCGCATCTACGTCAGCAAGTCGAGCATCGTCGGCTCGATCGGCGTGCTGATGAACGGCTTCGGCTTCACGGGGCTGATGGACAAGCTCGGCATCGAGCGGCGCCTGATCACCGCCGGCGAGCACAAGGGCATGCTGGATCCCTTTTCACCCCTCGACGAGAAGGACAGGCAATACGCCAAGCAGCTGATGGAGGAGATCCACCGGCAGTTCATCGGCGTGGTGCGCGAGGGGCGGGGGAAGCGGCTGAAGGAAACCCCCGACATGTTCAGCGGCCTGATCTGGAGCGGGGAAAGGAGCGTCGAGCTCGGCCTGGCCGACGGCTTCGGCAGCCTCGACTCGATCGCCCGCGAGGTGATCAAGGCCGAGGACATCGTCGACTACACGCAGAAGGAGGGCATCGCGGAAAAATTCGCCAGGCGCTTCGGCGCCAGCGCCGCCAGCGCGCTCGCCGAGTTCGCGCTGCGCGCTTCACCGGGAATCCGCTAGCAGCAGGAATACCGCCGGGCGCCGGCCGATCTGCCGCCTTTCACGGCGCCAGCCGCCCACGGTTTTCGTCACCACCGACTCGCCCGGCAGGCTGAGGTCGGCGGCCACGCAAAGCCGGGTGCTCTCGCTGCAGCATTCCATCAACGCCGCGAACAGGGCCTCGTTGCGGTACGGGGTCTCGATGAAGATCTCGGTTTCGCGCTCGCTGCGCGAGCGTTTTTCCAATGCCCGGATGCGCGAGTCCCGGTCTGACTTTTCTCGAGGCAAGTAGCCGCAAAACGCAAACCGCTGGCCTTCGAGGCCGGAGGCCATCAGCGCGAGGGTGATGGAGGAGGGGCCGATGAGCGGCACCACGCGGAAGCCGGCGAGATGCGCCGCCTCGACGAGCGCGGCCCCGGGGTCGGCGATCGCCGGGCAGCCGGCTTCCGACAGCAGGCCCAGCGACCGACCTGCCTGAAGCGGTTCAAGCAGAGAAGCGAGCTCCTGTTCCAACGGGTTGATATTCAATTCGCGGATCGCGCAGGGCATTCCCACGGCGGCAAGAAAAGCGCGCGCGCTCTTCGCGTTCTCGACGGCGAAGTCGCGCAGGGACTGGACGGTGCGCAGCGCAGGCGCGGGCAACGCGTCGGCCGGCGCGCCTCCCAGCGGGGTCGGAATGGCGTAGAGGATCAACCGAGCACCGGCATGCCGGCCCGCTCCAGCATTTCCGTGAGCGCGATCAAGGGCAGGCCGATGAGCGACGTCGGGTCCTCGGTCTCCATGCGCGCGATGAGCGCGATGCCCAGCCCCTCCGCTTTGGCGCTGCCGGCGCAGTCATAGGGATGCTCGCGGCGCAGGTACGCTTCGATGCGCTCATCATCGAGCTTGCGGAAAACCACGCGGCAAAGCACCACCCGCGATTGGGTTTCATTGTTCCTCGAATCCAGCAATGACACTGCGGTATGAAAGTCTGCGGACTTGCCGCTCAGGCTGCGCAACTGCTCCGTCGCCCTTGCATGATTGCCCGGCTTGCCGAGGGGCCGGCCCTCGCTCGACGCCACCTGGTCGGAGCCGATGACCAACGCGTCGGCGAAGCGCGTTGCGACCGAGCGCGCTTTGAGCACAGACAGGCGCAGCGCGGTTTCGGGCGCCGCCTCCCCGGGCAGCGCGCTTTCATCGCAGTCCGGTCCGGCGGTCTCGAAGCGCAGACCCAGGCGCTCCAGAAGCTCGCGGCGGTACCTCGAGGTGGAAGCCAGCACAAGCTCTCGGGGCTGATCCATCACATTGTTTTGACGTGAATTTTCCAAGGATGATATCATTCAATGTTTATGTCGCACCAGCCGGTGATCGACGGCTTCGAGTTCGCGTCGGCCGGGGCGGCGCAGCAGGGGGCCTGGCCGCTGAGCGGCTTTGCGCGCCTGCGCGAGCTGCTCGCGTCGGACGCCGGCGAGGTCGGGTACGCGCTGCAGGGGACGCGCGACGCGCGCGGGCGGCCCAGTCTGCGGGTCAGCGTAAGCGGCACGTTGCAGCTGCGCTGTCAGCGCTGCCTCGAGCCGATGCCGTTCAAGGTGCAAGCTGAAGAGCTGCTGGTGCTGGCGGCGACGCAGTCCGAGATCGACGCCGAGCCGGCCGACGCGAGCGTGCCGGACCGGGTCGTTGCCGGCAAGGAGATGGCGGTGCGCGAGCTGATCGAGGACCAGCTGATCCTCGAGCTGCCGTATGCGCCGCGGCACGAATTCTGTAACGGCCTGGAAACCGAGGCGGATGCGAGTATCTCGCCTTTCGCCGGCTTGCGCGGGCTGATTCAACGCAAGCAGTAATTTTCTAGAGGAGTCGAACCATGGCAGTGCAGCAGAACAAGAAATCGGCGTCGCGGCGCGGCACGCATCGCGCGCACGATCACCTCAGCGGCCCGACGCTCGCGGTCGAGCCGACCACCGGCGAGACGCACCTGCGCCACCACGTCAGCCCGACCGGCTTCTACCGCGGCAGGAAAGTCACCAAACCCAAGAGCGAGTAGCCCCGCTGATCACCGTAGCCGTCGATTGCATGGGAGGCGATCACGGCCCCCATGTGACGGTGCCGGCCGCGCTCGGGTTCCAGGCGCGGCTCGCTGACGTCGACATGGTGCTGGTCGGCCTGCGCGACGCGCTCGAAGCCGAGCTCGCCGCGAGCGGCGTGGCCGCAGGCCCGCGGCTGCGCCTGCATCATGCGAGCGAGGTGGTGGCAATGGATGAGCCGCCGGTGCAGGCGCTGCGCTACAAGAAGGACTCGTCGATGCGGGTGGCCGTCAACCTGGTAAAGAGCGGCGAGGCGCATGCCTGCGTGAGCGCCGGCAACACCGGCGCCCTGATGGCGATCTCGCGCTTCGTGCTGAGGACTCTGGCCGGCATCGACCGGCCCGCGATCGCCAGCGTGCTGCCGAACATGCGCCGCACCAATACGTACGTGCTCGATCTCGGCGCGAACGTTGACTGCACACCGGAGAATCTGCTGCAGTTCGGCATCATGGGAGCGATGCTGGTGTCGGCGCTCGAGCACAAGGAGCGGCCGTCGGTGGGGCTGCTCAACATCGGTGTCGAGGACATCAAGGGAAACGAAACGGTGAAGCAGGCCGCCGACCTGCTGCGCTCGAGCGGCCTCAACTTCGCCGGCAATGTCGAAGGCGACGACATCTACAAGGGCGGCGTCGACGTCGTGGTGTGCGACGGCTTCGTCGGCAACGTGGCGCTCAAAGCCTCGGAAGGCGTGTTGCAGATGATGGCAAGCGCGCTGCGCGAGGAATTCTCCCGCAACCCCTTCACGCGGCTGGCAGCGCTGGTAGCCCTTCCGGTGACCCGCGCTTTCCGCCAGCGCATGGACCATCGCCGCTACAACGGCGCCAGCCTGCTTGGCCTGCGCGGCATCGTCATCAAGAGCCATGGCTCGGCGGACGTGTTCGCCTTCGGCCAGGCGCTGGAGCGCGCGGTGGAGGAAGTGCGCAACAGCGTTCCGCAGCGAATTGCCGCGCGCATGGCGCAATTGCAGGTGGCGGCGGCATGATCTATTCGCGCATCGTGGGCACCGGCAGCTACCTGCCGCCGCGCGTGATGACGAACCTCGAATTTGCCGCGCGCCTGGACACGAGCGACGCGTGGATCCGGGAGCGCACGGGAATCGTTCAACGCCACATCGCCGACCCGGCGCAGGGCTCGAGCGATCTCGCGCTGCAGGCCAGCCGGCGCGCGCTCGACGCCGCCGGCGTCGGCGCCGAAAGCATCGATCTCATCGTGCTCGCCACCTCGACGCCGGACTACATCTTTCCCAGCACCGCCTGCCTGCTGCAGGCGAAGCTTGGCGTCAAGGGCTGCGCGGCGTTCGACGTCCAGGCGGTCTGCAGCGGTTTCGTGTACGCGCTGGCAACGGCCGACAGCTTCATCCGCTCGGGACAGTACCAGCGCGCCCTGGTCATCGGCGCCGAGGTCTTCTCCCGCATTCTCGACTGGAACGACCGCGGCACCTGCGTGCTGTTCGGCGACGGCGCCGGCGCCGTGGTCCTTGCCGCAGGCTCGAAGCCGGGCGTCCACGCCAGCGTGCTGCGCGCCGACGGCAGCCAGGTCGACATGCTGTCGGTGCCGGGCAACGTCTGCAACGGCCGCGTCATCGGCTCGCCGTTCGTGCAGATGAACGGTCAAGGGGTGTTCAAGTTTGCTGTCAAGGTGCTGGAGGACTCGGCGCGCGAGACGCTGGCCGCCGCGGACATGACTATCGAGGACGTCGACTGGCTGATCCCCCACCAGGCGAACGTGCGCATTCTCGAGGCTACCGCGCGCAAGCTCGGCCTGCCGGCGAAAAAGCTCGTCGTCACCGTCGATCATCACGGCAACACTTCGGCCGCGTCGGTGCCGCTCGCGCTCGACGAGTTCGTGCGCGCCGGCAAGATCCGCGGCGGGCAGCGCGTGCTGCTGCAGGGAGTGGGCGGCGGCTTTACGTGGGGCTCTTCGCTGGTGACGCTGTGAGGCTCGCGATGGTCTTCCCGGGGCAGGGCTCGCAGGCGCTCGGCATGCTGCGCGCCTATGATGGACTGCCTGAAATCGATCGCGTGATCGCCGAAGCGTGCGATGCGTTAGGCGGCGAATTCATAAGGCTGATGGATGAGGGCCCGGCCGAAGCGCTGAACCAGACGGTCAACACGCAGCCGGCGATGGTCACGGCGGGATACGCGGCCTACCGCGCGTGGCGTGGGCTCGGCGGCCCGGCGCCGCAGCTGGCGGCGGGACACAGTCTCGGCGAGTACACTGCGCTGGTGGCCGCCGGCGCCCTTTCCTTCCGGGACGCCCTGCCGCTGGTGCGCTTCCGCGCCCAGGCGATGCAGGAGGCAGTGCCCGAGGGCAAGGGCGCGATGGCGGCGATTCTGGGCCTGGACGAGGAAGGCGTGCGCCAAGGGTGCGCGGAAGCCCTCGGCGAGGTCCAGGCCGTGAACTTCAACGCGCCCGGACAGGTCGTGATCGCCGGAGAGAAGCACGCGGTCGACAGGGCGATCCTGCTTTGCAAGTCGCGCGGCGCGAAGCGCGCGCTGCCGCTGCCGGTGAGCGCGCCTTTTCATTCGGTGCTGATGAGGCCCGCCGGCGAGCGGCTGAAAGACTATCTCGCGCGGGTCGAGGTCGCCGCGCCGCGGCTCTCCGTGATCAACAACGTGGACGTGAAAGTGGAGAGCGACCCGGCCGCCATCAAGGACGCCCTGGTGCGCCAGGCGTCGGCGCCGGTGCGGTGGATGGAGACCGTCCAGCGCATGGTGGGGGAGGGCACGACGCACATCGTCGAGTGCGGGCCGGGGAAAGTGCTCGCGGCGCTGACCCGGCGCATTCATCCCGAGGTGCAGTCGTTCTCGCTTGCCGACCGGGCTTCGCTCGAGCAGGCGCTGCAGGCGATGACGGGAGCATGAGCATGCTCGAAGGCAAAGTGGCACTGGTGACCGGCGCGTCGCGCGGCATCGGCCGTGCGATCGCAGCCGAGCTGGCCAGGCACGGCGCGAAGGTGATCGGCACTGCAACCAGCGAGGCGGGAGCGCAGAAAGTCCCCGGAATCGGCAAAGTCCTGAATGTTCGCGACGCGGCGCAATGCGCCGCGCTCATCGACTCGATCCAGAAGGAATTCGGCGACATCCTGATCCTGGTGAACAACGCCGGCATTACCCGCGACAGCCTGGCCTTGCGCATGAAGGACGCCGACTGGGACGAGGTGCTCGACACCAATCTGCGCGCGGTGTTCCGGCTGTCGCGCGCGGTGCTGCGCGGCATGATGAAGGCGCGCTGGGGCAGGATCGTGAACATCACCTCGGTGGTCGGCGGGTCGGGAAATCCCGGGCAGGCCAACTACGCCGCCGCCAAGGCGGGCGTTGCCGGCATGACGAAATCGCTCGCCCGCGAGCTCGGCAGCCGCAACATCACGGTGAACTGCGTTGCGCCGGGCTTCATCGACACAGATATGACGCGCGCGCTTGCCGACGCACAGAGAAAGGCGCTGCTCGAGCGCATTCCGCTCGGGCGGCTCGGCACGCCGGAGGAGGTCGCCGCCGCCGTCGCCTATCTCGTTTCGCCCGGCGGCGGCTACGTCACCGGCGCAGTGCTGCACGTCAACGGCGGCATGGTTATGTCGTAAAATACGAGCCCCTCTTGACCCACGCACAGCATTGCCCCTACAGGAAGGAGCCGCGCATGGAAAACGTCGAACAACGCGTCAAGAAGATCATCGCCGAGCAGCTCGGAGTCAACGAAGCCGAGATCAAGAACCAGTCTTCGTTCGTCGATGACCTGGGGGCGGACTCGCTCGACACCGTCGAGCTGGTGATGGCGCTCGAGGAGGAGTTCGAGACCGAGATTCCAGACGAGGAAGCCGAGAAGATCACCACCGTGCAGCAGGCCATCGACTACATCAAGGCGCACGCCAAGTCTTGAGCGCAACCTGAGCGGAACGTGAGCGCAACCTGAGTGACCCGTCGTAGAGTCGTCGTCACCGGGCTCGGCATCGTCTGCCCGATCGGCAACACGGTCCAGCAGGCCTGGGATAGCGCCCTCGCCGGGAAGCCCGGCATCACCCGCATCACGCGCTTCGATGCGTCGCGGCTCTCGAGCCAGATCGCCGGCGAGGTGAAGGAGTTCGACGTGGCGCCGTACCTGTCGTCGAAGGAAGCGCGCCGCATGGACCTCTTCATCCACTACGGCATGGCGGCGGGCCTGCAGGCCTGGCGCGACGCCGGCGTGCAGGTGACGCCTGAGAACGGCGAGCGCGTCGGCGTCAATTTCGGCTCGGGCATCGGCGGCATTCCGCTGATCGAGGCGACGCACGACGAGCTCAAGCAAAACGGACCGCGCCGCATTTCGCCGTTCTTCATTCCCGGCAGCATCATCAACATGATCGCCGGCCTGCTGTCGATCGAGGTCGGCGCCAAGGGCCCGAATCTGGCCATGGTCACCGCATGCACCACCTCGACGCATTGCATCGGCGAGGCGGGGAAATCGATCCGCTACGGCGAGGCCGACGTGATGATCGCCGGCGGCGCCGAAGCCGTGATCACCGAGCTTGCGGTGGGCGGCTTCGCCTCGGCGCGGGCGCTTTCCACGCGCAACCACGACCCGGCCACTGCGAGCCGTCCGTGGGACAAGGAGCGCGACGGCTTCGTGCTGGGCGAGGGCGCCGGCGCCGTGGTGCTCGAGGAGTACGAGCACGCCAGGGCGCGGGGGGCGCGGATTTACTGCGAGCTGGCCGGCTACGGCGTCTCGGCAGATGCCTTCCACATGACCGCGCCGAGCGAGGACGGCGACGGCGCGTTCCGCTGCATGCGCAATGCCCTGAAGGACGCCAATCTGGAGACTTCCGCTGTCGACTATATCAACGCGCACGGCACCTCCACCCCGCTCGGAGATGTTGCCGAGACGAGAGCCGTGAAGCGGCTTCTCGGCGCGCGCGCGGGGAAGGTCGCCGTGAACTCCACCAAGTCGATGACCGGGCACCTGCTCGGCGCGGCGGGCGGAGTCGAGGCGGTGTTCAGCGCGCTCGCGCTGCGCGACCAGGTCTCGCCGCCGACGATCAATCTGCGCACGCCGGACCCCGAGTGCGACCTGGACTACGTCGCCAACGCGGCGCGCAAGATGCCGATCCGCGTCGCCCTTTCCAACTCGTTCGGCTTCGGCGGCACGAACGGCACGCTGGTGTTCGCGCGCGCTTGAGCGGCTCGCGAAGCCTGCGCCTGCGGTTGTCTCCTTCTCCGGCTTTCGCGGCCGCGCTGGTGGCCCTGCACGCCTGCGCGGCGCTTTGCGTCCTTCTGGTATTGCCGTCCTTTCCGGGCGGCGCGCTGGCAATCTGCCTGCTGGCCCTTGGCCTGGCGGCAGCCTGGAGCCGGGCGCTCCTGAGGTCGGCGAGCTCGGTTCGCGCCATCGAGATCGAGGCCGGCGGGGCTAGCTTCGAGCTCGCCGGAGGCGAAAGGATCGCGGCGCAGCTGACGCGGCGGCGCTACGTCAATCGCTTCATGGTGGCCTTGCCGGTTCAGGGCCGGCTGCGGCGAACCGTGCTGGTCACCCTCGACATGCTGGGCGAAGAATCGTTCCGCATGCTGCGCATCTGGGCGCTATGGGGAAAGCTGCCGCAAGTGGCGCCGCAGCAACTCCCGGCCTGAGTCCCGCCCCTATACAGCGTCGAACTATTTCAAAGTGCGTGTGTCTGTGGCACATAGGCGTTGCAAACGGGGTGGGGAGCCCTGGTGAGCGACCGCGAGATCGACCGGCAGCTGGTCGCGCGGGCGCAGCGTGGCGACAAGCGGGCTTTCGAGCTGCTTGTCGAGAAGTATCAGCGCAAGCTGGCACGGCTGCTGTCGCGGTTCATCCGCGATCCGGCCGAGGTCGAGGATGTAACGCAGGAGGCGTTCATCAAGGCCTACCGAGCACTCCCCGCGTTCCGTGGCGACAGCGCCTTTTACACGTGGCTGTACAGGATCGGAATCAACACGGCCAAGAACTACCTCATGGCCATGGGTCGGCGGGCGCCGACCTCGACCGAGGTGGAGGCCGACGAGGCGGAAGGGTTCGAGGAAGGCGAGCAGCTGCGCGACATCAACACGCCCGAGAGCGTGCTGCTGTCGAACGAAATCGCGGAGACCGTGAACTCCACGATCGAGAAGCTGCCAGAGGAGCTGAGGACCGCGATCCAGCTGCGCGAGATCGAAGGCATGAGCTACGAGGAAATCGCGAAAGTCATGGATTGCCCGATCGGCACCGTGCGCTCACGCATCTTCCGCGCGCGCGAGGCGATTGCGGAGCAGCTGCGGCCGCTGCTGGGGACGCGGAAGGACCAGAGATGGTGAGTCTAAAAGGCAGGTGGTAGAGGTATGAAAGACAAGATTTCTGCATTGATGGACGGCGAGCTGGACGAGAAATCCGCCGCCGAAATGATCGACTGGCTGGGCCGTGAGGGCGAGGCGCTGCACGCCTGGCGCGCCTATCACCTGATCAGCGACGCGATGCGCGACAGCTGCATGCTGTCGGATGGCTTCGCGGCGCGCGTCGCCGCGCGGCTGAGCGGGGAGCCTGCGCTGCTGGCTCCCGCAAGGCTGCAGGCCGAGTCGCGCAAGTGGCTCGCGCTCTCGGCTGCGGCCAGCGTCGCCGCGGTGTCCCTGGTCGGCTGGCTCGCCTTCGCGCCGCAACGCGACGCCGGGCCGCTGCAGGCGCAGGTAGCGCAGGTCCCGGCGGCGCTCGCTCCGGCGCTGCGCCCGGGCGCCGTTAAAAAACCGCCGGCAATGGTGCCGCTGCCGAGCGGCACCAACGACTATCTCCTCGCGCACCAGGGTTTTTCCCCGCGTGCCTCGCTTCAGGGCATGGCCCCCTACGTACGCACCGTGTCCGACTCGGCGCAGGAGAGCACGAAGTGACGGGTGGCCGGGCGTTCGGTGTGTTCATCGCCCTGGCCTCGGGCCTGGCCCAGGCGCAGTCTCCGGAAGCGCTCGGCTGGCTGCGCAAGATCCAGGACGCGACGCAGAAGCTCTCCTACCGCGGCACCTTCGTCTACCAGCACGGCGGGCGCTCCGAGACCTCGCGCATCACGCGCTACATCGACGCCGGCGGCGACATCGACAAGCTCGAGGTGCTGGACGGCGTGCCGCGCGAGATCGTGCGCACGCGCGACAGCATCCGCTGCTACCTGCCCGAGAGCCGGGTGGTCAAGGTCGATCGCCGCACCGCCGAGCGCGATTTCCCTGCGCTGCTGCCCGAGCGCGTGAGCGCGCTCGCGCGCCACTATGACATCAGCCTCGGCGAGAACCACCGCATCGCCGGCTTCGACTGCCAGGCGGTGATGCTCGCGCCGAAGGACAATCTGCGCTACGGCTACAAGCTCTACGCCGACGTGCACAGCGGCATGCTGCTGAAGGCCGTCACGCTCGATTCGAGCGGCGACACGGTCGAGCAGTTCATGTTCACGCAGCTCGCCATCGGCCCGGTGAGCCGCGACATGGTGAAGCCCAGGCAGGCCGCCCGCGGCTGGCGCATCGAGGACAGCGCTGCCGCGCCTGCGCGCCTCGCCGGCTGGGAGCTCAGCAGCGAGCTGCCCGGCTTTCACAAGGTAACCGAGCTCAAGCGCCTGCTCGGCGAGTCGCGGCCGGTCGGGCAGCTGGTGTATTCGGACGGTCTCGCGGCGGTGTCGGTGTTCATCGAGCCGCTCGAGGGCCGGCGCGATCCGGTGCGCACCGGGCTCTCGAGCATGGGGGCGATCCACATCTACACGCGCGAAGTCGCGAATCACATGGTGACCGTGGTAGGCGAGGCGCCGGCCGTGAGCGTGCAGCGCATCGCCGACTCTGTAGAATTTCGTCGTCCGCACTAGAGAAAGGCAGGAGCAACAATGCGAGTTCTGAGAGGGCTGGTCGCACTGTGGCTGGCCGCAAGCTGGATGACCGTGCTGGCGCAGACGCAGGTGCTGCCCGACTTCACGCGCCTGGTCGAAGAGCAGGGCAGCGCCGTCGTCAACATCAGCACCACGCAGGCCGTGCGCCGCACCAGCGCGCTGCCGCAGATCCCCGGCATGGAGGACGACGAGATCCAGGAATTCTTCCGCCGCTTCATTCCGCGCCAGCAGCCCGGCGTGCCCGGCCCGGGGCCGGGGCCGCGTTCCGAGAGCCGCTCGCTCGGCTCCGGATTCATCCTCAGCGCCGACGGCTACATCATGACCAATGCCCACGTCCTCGAGGGCGCCGACGAGATCAACGTGCGCTTCACCGACAAGCGCGAGTTCAAGGCCAAGGTGATCGGCGCCGACAAGCGCACCGACGTCGCGCTCATCAAGATCGAGGCGAGCGGGCTGCCCGCCGTGCGCTTCGGCGACCCGAGCAAGCTGAAGGTCGGAGAATGGGTGGTGGCAATCGGCGCGCCCTTCGGCTTCGAGAACACCGTCACCGCCGGCATCGTCAGCGCCAAGGGCCGCTCGCTGCCGCAGGAGAACTTCGTTCCCTTCATCCAGACCGACGTCGCCATCAACCCCGGCAACTCGGGCGGGCCGCTGTTCAACATGCGCGGCGAGGTGGTCGGCATCAATTCGCAGATCTACAGCCGCACCGGCGGCTTCATGGGCCTGTCGTTCGCGATCCCGATCGACGTGGCGCTCGACATCCAGAAGCAGTTGCGCGACAAGGGCCGCGTCGCGCGCGGCCGCATCGGCGTGGTGATCCAGGAAGTGACGCGCGACCTTGCGACCTCCTTCGGGCTGGAGCGTCCGCGCGGCGCGCTGGTGAACTCCGTCGAGAAGGGCAGCCCGGCCGACAGGGCGGGAATCGAGGCCTCCGACATCATCATCGGCTTCGACGGCAAGCCGGTGGAGAATTCGAGCGACCTGCCGCGCCTGGTCGGCTCGACTCGCCCCGGTTCCCAGGCTGCGGTGGAGGTCTGGCGCAAGGGCGCGGCGCGCAAGCTTTCCATCACCGTCGGCGAGCTGCAGGAAGAGCGCATCGCGGCGCGCGACACGCCGCGCAGCCAGAAGCCCTCGGAGACGCTCGCCAACCGGCTCGGCATCGTCGTCGCTGAACTCTCTGCCGAGAAGAAGAAGGAGATGAGGATCGCGAACGGCCTGGAGGTCACCGATGTGCGGCCCGATGCGCGCGCCGACGTACGGCGCGGCGACGTGCTGCTGACGCTGGTCCACAAGGGTCAGCATGTCGAGCTGAAGTCGGTCGAGCAGTTCAACAAGCTGCTCGCCGGCCTCGACAAGAGCGCGGTGTTCACCCTCCAGGTGCGACGCGGGGACGCCGTGGCCTTTGTCACGGTCTCCGGACTGACCGACAAAGGCTAGCTTGCGCCCGCGGCTTTACGGGCGCGCGGGTTGCCAGCTCTGCGAGGAGATGGCGCGGACGCTGCGCTCGCTCGGCGTCGAGGTCGACGAAATCGATGTCGACGCCGACCCGCGCCTGCAAAGGCGCTATGGCAACGACGTACCGGTGCTGGTGGACGCGCAGGAGCGCGAGATCTGCCGCCACCGCCTCGATGCGGCAGCGCTGAGCAAAATCAAATAAGATAGCGGGTTAAAGGAGGGTGCGCGGCCGGGCACCCTCTTTCTTTATATGGCGCAGAGCCTGCCTTGATGCCTCAAAGCCGAATTCGCAACTTCTCCATCATCGCGCACATCGACCATGGCAAGTCGACCCTGGCCGATCGCTTCATCCAGATGTGCGGCGGGCTGCCCGAGCGGGAGATGGCCGAGCAGGTGCTAGACACGATGGACCTGGAGCGCGAGCGCGGCATCACCATCAAGGCGCAGACGGCGGCGCTCGAATACCGCGCGCGCGACGGCGAGACTTATCTGCTCAACCTGATCGACACCCCCGGCCACGTCGACTTCTCGTACGAAGTCAGCCGTTCGCTCGCCGCGTGCGAGGGCGCGGTGCTCGTGGTGGATGCTTCGCAGGGCGTCGAGGCGCAGACCGTGGCGAACTGCTACACCGCCATCGAGCAGGGCGTCGAGGTGATCCCGGTGCTCAACAAGATCGACCTGCCCTCGGCCGACCCCGAGAAGGCGATCCAGGAAATCGAGGACGTCATCGGCATCGACGCGCACGACGCCATCCGTGCCAGCGCCAAGACGGGGGAGAAAGTCCCGGACATCCTCGAAGCGGTGATCTCGCAGGTACCGGCGCCGCGCGGCGACCCTTCAGGCCGGCTGAAAGCGCTGATCATCGACTCGTGGTTTGACAACTACGTCGGCGTGGTCATGCTGGTGCGCGTGATGGAAGGCACGCTGCGTCCCAAGGACCGCATCCGGCTGATGAGCTCGGGCGCGGCCTACATTTGCGATCAGGTAGGGGTTTTTACGCCCAAGGCAAAGCAGAAAGACCGGCTGTCGGCGGGCGAAGTCGGCTACCTGACCGCGGGGATCAAGGAGCTGCGCGCGGCCAAGGTCGGCGACACGCTGACGCACGACGACAAACCGGCGGCTTCGCCGCTGCCCGGTTTCAAGGAGATCAAGCCGCAAGTGTTCGCCGGCCTCTACCCGGTCGAGGCGAGCGAGTACGAAGCGTTGCGCGACGCGCTCGAGAAGCTGCACCTGAACGACGCGTCCTTCCACTACGAGCCCGAGACCTCGCAGGCCCTGGGCTTCGGCTTCAGGTGCGGCTTTCTCGGCCTGCTGCACATGGACATCGTGCAGGAGCGGCTCGAGCGCGAGTACGGCATGCACCTCATCACCACGGCGCCGTCGGTGGTTTACGAAGTGCTGCTGCGCGACGGCAGCATCGAGCAGGTTTCGAACCCGGCGCGCCTGCCCGACCCCGCGCTGATCGAGGAGATCCGCGAGCCGGTGATCGCCACCAAGATCTTCGTGCCGCAGGAATACGTCGGGCCGGTCATCACGCTGTGCACGAACAAGCGCGGCATCCAGACCAACATGCACTACTCGGCACGCCACGTGGTTATCTCCTATGACCTGCCGCTCAACGAGGTGGTGCTCGATTTCTTCGACCGCCTGAAGTCGATGACGCGCGGCTACGGCTCGCTCGACTACGAGTTCAAGCAATACCGCGCGGCCGACATGGTGCGCCTGGACATCCTGGTGAACGGCGAGCGCGTCGATGCGCTCTCCAGCATGGTGCATCGCGAAACCGCGCAGCTGCGCGGCCGCGACCTGGTGACCCGGTTGCGCGGGCTGATTCCACGGCAGATGTTCGACGTCGCGGTGCAGGCCGCGATCGGCGGCCACATCATCGCGCGCGAGAATGTAAAGGCGCTGCGCAAGAACGTGCTCGCCAAGTGCTACGGCGGCGACGTCACGCGCAAGCGCAAGCTTCTGGAAAAACAAAAGGCAGGGAAGAAGCGCATGAAACAAGTGGGTTCGGTCGAAATTCCACAGGAGGCATTCCTCGCGGTGCTGCAGCGGAGCGACAGTTGAGCTTCGCGCTGTTTCTGCTGATCCTGCTGGTCGTCACCGGGGTGGTGTGGGCGCTGGAGGCGGCATGGCTGCGACGCTCGCGATCGGCGCTCGCCAAGCAGCCGTGGTGGGTCGAGTACTCGGTCAGCTTCTTCCCGGTGATCCTGATCGTGTTCCTGCTGCGCTCGTTCCTGGTCGAGCCGTTCAAGATCCCGTCGAGCTCGATGGTGCCGACGCTGCTGGTCGGCGACTTCATCCTGGTGAACAAGTTCACTTACGGCATCCGGCTGCCGGTGGCAAACAAGAAAGTGATGGAGCTCGGCAGCCCGCGGCGCGGCGACGTGATGGTGTTTCGCTATCCCGAGGACCCTTCGCTCGACTACATCAAGCGCGTGGTGGGCCTGCCGGGCGACCGCATCGAATACCGCAACAAGCGGCTCTTCATCAACGGCACGCAGGTGCCGGTGCGGCAGATCGACGATTACCTGTCCAAGGAGCGCATGCAGTTCTCGCGGCGTTACCTCGAGACGCTCAACGGCGTCGAGCATGAAATTCTGCTCGAGGAGGACGCGCCGGCGTTCGTCGCGCCGTCGCGCGCGTTCCCGCATGCCGGGAATTGCAACTACAATATGAACGGCCTGGCGTGCACGGTTCCGCCGGGCCATTACTTCGCGATGGGCGACAACAGGGACAATTCGAGCGACAGCCGGGTGTGGGGCTTCGTGCCGGACGAGAACATCGTCGGCAAGGCGTTTTTCATCTGGCTCAACCTGAACGAGCTCGGCCGCTTCGGGTCGTTCAAATGAGGGACAGGGAGGCAGCTATCATGGGCCACAGCCACGGTCAACGCGGGGTCACGCTGATGGGGCTGATCATCCTGCTCTTCATCTTGATCTTTGTAGCGATGCTCGGCTTCAAGCTGATCCCGGCCTACATCGACTTCTATACCGCCAAGAAGGCGATCAACGCCGTAGCGCGCCAGGGCAGCACCGCTGCAGAGATCCGCAGGAGCTTCGAGCTGCGCTCCGCGATCGACAATGTAAACGTCAGGCCCAGCGACCTCGAGATCACCAAGGAGGGCAATGAGATGGTGATCGGGTTCGCGTACCGCAAGGAGGTGCCGTTGTTCTCCAATGTCGGCATCTACATCGACTTCGCGGCCAGCACGAGGGACCAGTAGATCGCCTTGTCCCGGCCCGCGGCTCTCGAAAAGCGGCTTGGCCACCGATTCGCAGCCCTCGGGCTGCTCCAGCAGGCGCTCACCCACCGCAGCCACGGCCCGCAGAACAACGAAAGGCTGGAATTCCTCGGCGACGGCGTGCTCGGCTGCGCGGTGGCCGACGAGCTCTATGCGCGTTTTCCGCAGCTCTCGGAAGGCAAGCTGACACGGCTGCGCGCGAGCCTGGTGCGGGAGGAGACGCTCGCCGAGGTGGCGCGCGGGCTGCAGCTGGCGCAGTTCCTTCGGCTGGGCGAGGGCGAGCTCGCAAGCGCTGCGCAGCCGCGCCAGTCCATCCTTGCCGACGCGCTCGAAGCAGTGTTTGGTGCCGTGTTTCTCGACGGCGGCTATCAGGCCGCGCGCGCGGCGGTGCTGAAGGCGTTCGGCCCGCTCGTCGAACGGCTCGACCCGGAGCAGCCGGCCAAGGACGCGAAAACCCAGCTGCAGGAAATCATGCAAGCCCGCAAGCAGAAACTGCCCGAGTACCGCGTCGTCGGCGAGCATGGCCAGGCGCATGCGCGGACATTCGAAGTTGAATGCGTAGTCGGCCCTGGCTTGAGCGCGAAAGGCAGTGGCAGCTCGCGCCAGCGCGCCGAACAGCAGGCGGCCAGGGCGATGCTCGGGCAGCTCTCGAAATGAAAGTGCGACGCTGTGGCACGGTAGGCATCGCCGGTCGCCCGAATACCGGGAAATCGAGCCTGCTCAACCGCCTGATCGGCGAAAAGCTCTCGATCGTCTCGTCCAAACCGCAGACCACGCGGCATTTGATCACCGGCATCCTGACGCGCGAGGACTGCCAGTACATCTTCGTGGACGCACCCGGGCAGCAGACGCGCTCGCGCAGCGTACTTCATCGCGCGCTGAACCGACGGGCGACCGAAGCGGCGCGCGACGCCGACGTCGCGCTGTTCGTGCTCGAGGTGCTGCGCTTCGGCCCCGAGGACCGCGCCGCGCTGGAGCGGATTTCCGCCGAGCAGAAGGTGGTCCTGGTTGTAAACAAGATCGACGTGTTGAAAAATCAGCGGGACCTTATCCCTTTCCTGGACCGACTATCCAAGGTGCGTGATTTCCAGGCGATCGTCCCGGTGAGCGCCAAGACCGGCAGGAACATCGCCGAATTGCTGCGGGTCCTGCGCGAAGCGTTGCCCGAAGGCCCCGCAGCGTACCCGCCGGACCAGCTGACCGATCGCGACGAGCGGTTTTTCGCCGCCGAGCTGCTGCGCGAGAAGCTGTTCGAGGAGCTGGCCGAGGAGTTGCCGTACCGCTGCGAGGCGCTGATCGAGAGCTTCAAGGAGGAAGGCCGGCTGCGCCGCATCGAGGCCACGATCCTGGTGGAGCGCGAGAGCCAGAAGCTGATCGTCCTGGGCGCGCGCGGCGAGCGGCTCAAGCGCATGGCGAGCGCGGCGCGCAAGGACATGGAGCGCCTGTTCGAGGGCAAGGTTTACCTCGGGGTCTGGGTGAAAGTGCGGCGCGCCTGGACGGACGACGCGCGCGTACTTCGTTCGCTGGGGTACGAATGAAGCGCAGGGCCGAGCACGAAGCGGGCTACGTGCTGCACACCTACCCCTACAAGGAGACCAGCCTGATCGTCGAGGCCTTCACGCGGCGCTTCGGCCGCGTGGCGATGCTCGCGCGGGGGGCCCGTCGCCCGCGCTCCGCGATGCGCGGCGTGCTGTTGTCGTTCCATCCGCTGCGCCTGAGCTGGAGCGCCCCGGCGGAGCTCGGCAACCTGATCTCGGCGGAATGGTCGGGCGGCCTGCGGCCGCTCGCGGGGCGCGGCCTGATGTGCGGGTTCTACGTCAACGAGCTGGTGCTGCGCCTGCTGCCGCGCGACGACCCGCACGAGGTGCTTTTCGATTCCTATGGGGAAACTTTATCCCGCCTGGCCGGCGACGGGCCTTTTGCTTCCGTACTTCGGGGATTCGAAAAGCGGTTGCTGGCCGAGCTCGGTTATGCTCCGCTGCTCGACCGCGATGCGGCGAGCGGCGCGCCCATCGACCCGGAGGCGCGCTACGTCTACGAGCCGGATCGCGGGCCGATGCCAGTGAGAAATTCGCATTCAAATGATCTGCTGGTGAGCGGCCGCACGCTGCTCGACGTCGCCGCCGACGATTACGCGCGGCCCGAGACGCGGGACGAGGCGCGCACGCTGCTGCGCGCGCTCATCGGCGAGCGCCTCCACGGGCAGGTGTTGCATACGCGCACGGTGCTGAAGGAGCTGAACGACCTGTGATCGAGCTCGGCGTCAACGTCGACCACGTCGCCACGGTGCGCCAGGCGCGCCGCACCTATGAGCCCGACCCGGTCTGGGCGGCGGTCGAGGCGCACCTCGGCGGCGCCGACGGCATCACCGTGCACCTGCGCGAGGACCGGCGCCACATCCAGGACGAGGACGTGAGGCGCCTGCGCGAGCTGACCCACATCCGGCTGAACCTCGAGATGGCCGCCACCGACGAGATGGTCGGCATCGCGCGCCGGATCAAGCCCGAGATGGCGATGCTGGTCCCCGAGGGCCGCCACGAGATCACCACCGAGGGCGGCCTCGACATCGCGTCGCAGGAAGCGAAGCTCAGGCAGGCGGTCGCGCGCCTGGCCGAAGCCGGGATCGTGGTCTCGGTGTTCATCGACGCCGAAGTGCGGCAGGTGGAGGCGGCAGGCCGCATCGGCGCGGCGGTGTGCGAAGTGCATACCGGACCGTATGCCCACGCCTTCCATTCGAAGGGGCGCGACGAGGAGAGCCCGGCGGTGGCGGCCGAGCTCCAGCGCATCCGGCGCGCCGGCGAGGCCATTCGCTCGCTCGGCATGCGGTTCAACGCCGGTCATGCGCTCAACTACTTCAACGTCGAGCCGGTCGCCAGGCTGCCGGGGGTACGGGAGCTGCACATCGGCCATGCCATCGTCAGCCGCGCAGTGTTCGTGGGCATGCGCGAGGCGGTGCGCGAAATGAAGCAGCTGATGCTCCAGGCGGCGCGGTGATCTACGGCGTGGGCACCGATGTAGTCGAAATCGCGCGCATCGAAAATGCGCTCGCGCGCTTCGGAGAGCGCTTTGCGCGACGCATTCTTTCCGAATCCGAATTCAGCCGGTTCAAGAACCACCGCCTGCCCGCCGCCTACCTCGCCAAGCGCTTCGCCGCCAAGGAGGCTTTCGCCAAGGCGCTCGGCACCGGCATCCACGCGCCGGCCAACTGGCAGGGCGTGTGGGTGAAGAATCTTCCTTCGGGACAGCCGGTGCTGCAATTTTCCAGGGAGCTGGAAGATCTCCTGCGCAAAAGAAAAATCCTGCATTCCCACGTCTCGTTGTCCGATGAACGCGGCGTGGCGTTCGCCACGGTGATCCTGGAGTGCGAAAAGTAAAGCGTCCGCTCGGGCCGGTGGTCATCGACGCAATCGGCAGCGCACTGACCGACGAGGACCGCGAGCGCCTCAGGCATCCAGCGACAGGCGGGGTGATTTTATTTTCCAGGAACTATGAGAATCCGCAGCAGCTGCTCGCCTTGTGCGAGGACCTGGAGCGCCTGCGCGAGCCGGCGCTGCCGGTCTGCGTCGACCACGAGGGCGGGCGAGTGCAGCGCTTTCGCGAAGGTTTCACGGCGATTCCGCCGATGCGGGAGCTCGGCAAGCTCTGGGACCGCGACCGCGAGGCGGCGCGCGAGGCGGCGCGCAGCGCCGCCTACGTCATCGCCGCGGAGCTTGCCGCCCACGGCGTCGATTTCAGCTTCGCGCCGGTGCTCGACCTCGACTACGGATCCTGCGCGGCCATCGGCGACCGTGCGCTGCACTTCGACCCCAACGCGGTCGGCGCGCTCGGCGCCTGCATCGTGCAGGGATTCGCGGCCGCGGGCATGGCGGCGGTCGGCAAGCACTTTCCGGGTCACGGCTTTGCGCCGCTCGATTCCCATGTGGAGGTGCCTCGCGATGATAGGCCAGTGAAGGACATTTTTTCAAAGGATGTCGTTCCCTACCGCAAGGCGATCGAGGCGGGCCTCGCTGCGGTCATGCCCGCGCATGTGATTTACACGCAGGCGGATCCCGAGCCCGCGGGCTACTCGAGGTATTGGCTGCAGGAAGTGCTGCGCGGCAGGCTCGGCTTCGAGGGCCTCGTGTTCAGCGACGACCTGTCGATGGTCGGCGCGAGCACTGCGGGCGGGATAGCGGAGCGCGCGCGCGCCGCGCTCGCCGCAGGCTGCGACATGGTGCTGTTATGCAATGACCCGCCAGGCCAGGCGGCGCTGCTCGAGTCGCTCGGCGATCTGCCGCTCGCCCGCCCGGAGCGGCTGGAGCGGATGAGGAAGAAGGGCGGGAGAGACCTGAGAAGAAGCCTTGCCTACCGCGACGCGCTTCAGGCCCTCTCCATATAGGTGCCTTCGTTGGTATCGACCTTGATCTTCTCGCCCTTGTTGATGAACGGCGGCACCTGGACCGTGATCCCGGTCTCCATCTTCGCCGGCTTGAAAGTATTGGTGGCGGTGGCGTTCTTGATGCCGGGCTCGGTGTCGACCACGGTCAGCACCACCGAAGGTGGAATCTCGACGCCGATCGCGCGGCCGTTGTAGAAGTTGATCTGCACCTCGGTATCGGGCAGCAGATAGCCCGCCTGGCCCTCGAGGAAATCGGCCGGCAGCGACAGCTGCTCGTAATTCTCCTTGTCCATGAACACGTAGCTGTCGCCGTCCTGGTACAGGTACTGCATGTCGCGCGGGTCGACGTAGGCGCGCTCGACCTTGTCCTCGGTGCGGAAGCGCTGGTTGGTCTTGGTGCCGGCCTCGATGTCCTTCATCTCGACCTGCATGAAGGCGCCGCCGCGGCCGCCGACGTGGACGTGGTAGGACTTGACGACGCGCCAGATGCGCTTGTCCCACTCGAGCAGGTTTCCGGGGCGGATCTGGACTGCTTCGACCTTGGCCATGGCATTTACCGCTGGCTGCGAAAAGGGCGCGAATTTTACACGATTTATAATCGACTCATCGTGTTCGACGTCAAAACTTTCGTCGCCGGGCTGCCGAATCTGCCCGGCGTTTACAGGATGCTCGGCGCGCGGGGCGAGGCGCTCTATGTCGGCAAGGCGAGGGACCTGAAGAAGCGCGTCGGCTCGTATTTCCACAAGCAGGCCTCGAGCCCGCGCATCCAGATGATGCTGTCGCAGGTTGCCAGCATCGAGGTGACGGCGAGCCGTTCCGAGGGCGAGGCGCTGCTGCTCGAGAACAACCTCATCAAGAGCCTCGCGCCGCGCTACAACATCCTGTTCCGCGACGACAAGTCCTATCCGTACCTGACCGTCACCGGGCACGAGTTCCCGCGGCTCGGATTCCACCGCGGCGCGAAGGACCGGCAGAACCGCTACTTCGGCCCGTTTCCGCACGCCTACGCGGTGCGCGAGAGCATCCAGCTCCTGCAACGCGTGTTCCGCCTGCGCACCTGCGAGGACACGGTGTTCGAGAACCGCTCGCGCCCCTGCCTGCTGCACCAGATCCACCGCTGCACCGCGCCTTGCACCGGCCTGATCTCGGCCGGGCAGTACGCCGAGGACGTGGCGAACGCGGTGCTGTTCCTCGAGGGGCGCGAGGACGACGTGATCCGCGGCCTGAGCGACAAGATGAGCGCCGCCGCCGACGCGCAGCACTACGAAAAGGCGGCCGCGTATCGCGACCAGGTCCGCGCGCTGTCACGGGTGCAGGCGCGCCAGTACGTCGAATCCAACCGCGGCGTTGACGCCGACGTCGTCGCCTGCGCCATCGAGGGCGGCATCGCCTGCGTCAACCTGGTGATGATCCGCGGCGGCCGGCACGTCGGCGACCGCAGCTTCTTCCCCTCGAATGCCGAGGGTGCGACCCCCGGCGAGGTAGTGGCTGCGTTTCTGGAGCAGCATTATCTCGACCAGCCGCTGCCGGCGCTGGTCGTGACAAGCGAACCGGTGGAGCTTGAAAATGCGAATGTCGTAAACCCCTCTCACGGCGAACGCCGCGTCTGGCTTGAAATGGCGTGCAAGAACGCCGAGCTGGCGATCGGCCAGCGCGTGCGCGACCGTGCCACGCAGGAAGGGCGGCTGCAGGCGCTGCGCGAGGCGCTGGGGCTGCCCGAGAGCGTGCAGCGCATCGAATGCTTCGACATCAGCCACACGATGGGTGAAGCGACGGTGGCCGCGTGCGTGGTCTACGACCGCCAGCAGATGCAGAAATCGGAATACCGCCGCTTCAACATCCACGACGTCACGCCGGGCGACGACTACGCGGCGATGCGCCAGGTGCTCTCGCGGCGCTACGAGCGCGTCAACGCGGAGGCGGGCAAGATCCCGGACCTGGTGCTGATCGACGGCGGCAAGGGCCAGGTGTCCGCCGCCAAGGCGGCCATGGTCGAGCTGGGGATGAACGACATCGCGGTAGTCGGGATCGCCAAGGGCCCCGAACGCAAGCCCGGGCTCGAGGAGCTGATCATCGAATCCGAGGCGCGCACGCTGCAGCTCCCGCCCTCGCATCCCGGCCTGCACCTGATCCAGGCGATCCGCGACGAAGCGCATCGCTTCGCCATCGTCGGGCACCGGGCGAGGCGCGGCAAGGCGCGCATGCGCTCGATGCTGAACGAGATTCCCGGCATCGGCGCCAAGCGCCGCCAGGCGCTGATCGAGCACTTCGGCGGCCTGCGCGGCGTGCAGGCGGCGGCCATCGACGACATCGCGAAAGTCGAGGGGATCAGCCGGCCGCTCGCCGAGCGCATCTACCGGCACCTGCACGAGTCGGCGAGCCCGTGATGCCGCTCAACGTCCCGAACCTGATCACGCTGTCGCGCATCATCCTGATTCCGCTGATCATCGCCATTTTCTACGTGCCTGATGATTGGCTTTCCTTTTCCGGCAAGAACATGACCGCCACCGCGATCTTCATCTTTGCCGCGGTGACCGATTGGCTGGATGGCTACCTCGCGCGCAAGCTCAACCAGATGTCGGCTTTCGGCGCCTTTCTCGACCCGGTCGCCGACAAGCTGATCGTCGTCGGTGCACTTTTGGTTCTACTTTATCTAAGACGGGTGGAAATGCTGGTCGCGCTCATCATCGTTGGCCGCGAGATCGCGATCTCCGCGCTGCGCGAGTGGATGGCGAAAGTCGGGCAGGCGAAGAGCGTCGCCGTGGCGTTCATCGGCAAGCTCAAGACGCTCAGCCAGATGATCGCGATCCCGCTGCTGCTTCTCGATAACGATGACCTGCTCGGCCTGGTGGACTGCTCGGTGCTCGGCACCATCCTCATCAACGTCGCCGCGGTGCTGACCGTGGTGTCGATGCTTTACTACCTGCGCAAGGCTCTGCCGTATGCGTCCGCGCGCGGTTGAGGCGGGAATGGCGAGGCCTTATAATTGCCCCTCCATCGGGCGCGGGAATAGCTCAGTTGGTAGAGCGCAACCTTGCCAAGGTTGAGGTCGCGAGTTCGAGACTCGTTTCCCGCTCCATCTTTCTTGCCCTCGGCGGGATGGCAGAGTGGTCATGCAGCGGCCTGCAAAGCCGTGGACGCCGGTTCGATTCCGACTCCCGCCTCCAAAAACCCCCCCGTAGCCGTTGACTGTTAGTATTCGGCGCAGGGGGGGATCATGTCCTGTGCCCGATGCGGCGCAGTCGTCGCGCAAGGCTCCAATTTTTGTTCAACATGCGGCGCCCGCGTAGCTGCGGTCCTTCCTTCAGAGCCGCGCCGGGAGGATGAGCGATTGAGTTGGGAGGTCAGCCACGAAGCCGGGCTACCGCTAAAAGCATACTTCTATTGGAAGAAAAAGGATGGACGCCTCGTGCGGTCTGCCGAATTCACGCAGTCAGAGCTTGAAGTCGAGGTCGAGCGGCTGATTGAACACGGAGAAGATCCGACGCAATTCGTGCTCGCATTAAAGAAGCTCGCTGGTTCTCGGGGCTCCCGTGACGGCGACGAGCCGTCGGTCACCGCGCTCGAGGTCGGCGTCTTCCTCATCGCCCTGCTTATCGCGCTGGGCCTGGGTGCTCTGATCCTGGCTTTCCCGCCCAAGTGGTGATCCGAGAAGTTGGTCGATCTCGGCATGCGCGCGAGCGATGCCCTGCTGCTTGCTCGCTTCGCTGATCGCGAGGCCCTCGGCATAGACGAACTCGATGTCGTCCATTCCGAGAAATGCGAGGATGTCGCGAACATAGGGCGTCTGGGTGTCGCGCGAGGTTCCGGCGTACAGGCCGCCGCGCGCGCTGAAAACGTACACCTTCTTGCCCGTCAGCAGGCCGACCGCGCCCTTCTCGGTGTACCGGAAAGTAACGCCGGCGCGGGCAACGTGATCGAAATACGCCTTCAGGGTTGAAGGCAGGCCGAAGTTGTACATGGGCAGGCCGAGCACGACGACGTCGGCGCGCCCGAGCTCGTCGATCAGGGCGTCGGAATGCTCGATCACCGCCTGCTGCGCAGCGCTGCGCTCGCCGGGCTTGGCGAGGAACGCGCCGAAGCGCCCCGCGTCGAGGTGGGGGATAGGCTCGAGCGCGAGGTCGCGCACGATGACCTGCCCGTCCGGGTTCGACTCGCGCCAGGCGGCGATGAAACGCTCGGTGAGGCGGCTCGACTGGCCGCCCTCGGAGAAGATGCTCGACTTGATCTGCAGAAGGGTTTTCATGGCTATCTCGCTGGTTCGGGAGTCTTGCCCAGCCGGCCTCGGTGCAAGTCGGCGAAGGCTTGCCGGATCTCGCCCGGCGTGTTCATGACGAAAGGTCCGTAGCCGGCAAGCGGCTCGTCGATCGGCGCGCCGTTCATCACGAACAGCCTCGCGTCGGACGCCGCTTCAATCAGCACCTCGTCGCCCTCGCGATCGAGCACGACCAGCTCGGTTTCGCTCGCGCGCTCGTTGTTGACGACGATCCTGCCTTTGAGCACATACAGCGCGCCGCTGAAGCCGTCGCGCAAATTGAGCCGCACGCTGTGCCCGGCGCGCAGATTCACGTCGAGCAGGTTCACCGGGGTGAAGGTGCGCGCCGGCCCCTTTGCGCTGCCGAATCCGCCGGCGATGACGCGCACCAAGCCGCCGTCCCGCGGCAGGCTCACCGCCGGGATGTCGCGCGCGAGCAGCGTCTGGTAGCGCGGCGGGGTCATCTTCGATTTCGCCGGCAGGTTCACCCACAGCTGCAGCGCCTGGAAGCGCCCGCCGCGGCGCGTGAACTCGGGGCTGTGCATTTCCTTGTGCAGCAGGCCCGCGCCTGCGGTCATCCATTGCACGTCCCCGGACGCGATGCGACCGCCGTTGCCGGCCGTATCCTCGTGGTCGACCTCGCCGTCGAGCACGACGGTGACCGTCTCGAAGCCGCGGTGCGGATGCCAGCCCACGCCGCGCGCCTTGTCGCTCGGCGCGAAGTCGGCCGGACCCGCATGGTCGAGCAGGAGGAACGGCGAGAGCTCCGGACGCTCCTGGTAATGGAACACCGTATGCACCGGGAAGCCGTCGCCGACCCAGTGGCCTTCGCCTTGGCGATGAATGCTGAGGACGCTTTTCATGCCGATCAATATGGCATTGAGCAGATAGATAAAAAAGCTCAAAATATCGGTCAGTTCAATCCAATGATTAGATAGATGCCGGAACCACGCATCCCCCTCGACCAATGGCGCGCCCTGGTCGCGGTCGTCGAAAAGGGCGGCTATGCCAAGGCCGCGGCAGCCCTCCACAAGAGCCAATCGTCGGTGACCTACCGGGTGCAGCAGCTCGAGTCCCAGCTCGGCGTGAAGGCGTTCAAGATCGCCGGCCGCAGGGCCGAGCTCACGCCTACCGGCGAGCTGCTGTACCGGCGAGCGCGCTACCTCCTCGACGAGGCCGCCGCTCTCGAGCAGTCGGCGCAAAGGCTGTCGGCCGGCTGGGAGGCGGAAGTGCGCCTCGCGGTCGAGGTGATCTTCCCGACCTGGCTGCTGCTCGCCTGCCTCGATCGCCTGGGCAAGGAGAGCCCGCACACGCGCATCGAGCTGATCGAAGCGGTGCTCGGGCACCGCACCGATGCCCTCGCGCAGGGCCAGGCCGACCTCGCCATCTTCGGCAGCGTTCCGCCCGGCTTCCTCGGCGAGCCGCTGATGCGGCTGCGCTTCGTCCTCGCCGCGCATCCCGAGCATCCTCTGCACCAGCTCGCCCGCAAGCTCTCGCTGCGCGACCTGCGGCCTTATCGGCACCTGGTGGTGCGCGAGTCGAGCCCCGAGCGCGCCAGCGCCCCCTCGATGGAGACGACGCAGCGCTGGACGTTCAGCCATCTCGCCACCTCGATCGAGGCGGCGCGCTCGGGCTATGGATTTGCATGGCTGCCGGAAGAAAAAATCCGGCAGGAGCTGGCGGCCGGCATGCTGAAGCCGCTTCCCATGCGCGAGGGCGGCGAACGCTTCGCCGAGCTCTACCTGATCTTCGCGGACCGGGAGCACGCCGGCCCCGCCACGCTGCGGCTGGCGGAGATCATCCGCGAGGCGGTGGCGAGCGAGTGCAAGCGTTCCGCCTCGCAGCCGAAAACTCCGGCGCGGAAAAGCATCAATTAGAATCCCAGGCGGCCCGGGTGGTGAAACTGGTAGACACAGGGGACTTAAAATCCCCCGACCCTAACCGGTCGTGCCGGTTCGAGTCCGGCCCTGGGCACCAGGATCAAAAAAAAACCCGCCGAAGCGGGTTGGGCGCTAACGAGAGGTCAGCGCCAAAGCGATGACGTGAGGGCGATGATGCGGGCGGCTAGTCTTTGACGTAATGAGCTGGCGCCGCCGCAGGTTTGCCCGAGGTCCCGGCTGTAGGTACGCCAGGCTCTCATGACTTCATCAGCCGCCTTTGGATCGACGGCATAAGCGCCGACTACTTGACCGTTCTCAGCCGCGCGCATTGTGCGCGGCAGCCAGTGCCGCCCGGTTGAAGTTGCCGCTGAAATCCAGATCGTCCGCGCCGGGCTGCTCTACCGATTCGAGCAAGCCGACCTGCTCAAGCTTGGAAAGCCACTCCAGGATATGTTCGTAGGGATGGTTGCGCAGACCGGCGCGGATCACGGCGACGTGCGTCCCGGTGCCGACTAGTTCAAGCACCCGCCGGTGTTCAGCTGGAACGTCAGCGCTCTGGCTCAAGGATGCCTGCTGGCCGGCGCGGGTGCGCCGGTAGATCCGCTCTGCTGGTTGCATGTCCGTCTCCACGAGTGAAACTGCCCTGATCCGCGGACCGAATGATCGCTGCTCTGCGCCCTGGAGGAAAGCGGGTTGAAACACTTTTACAAGGGCGGGCAGGGCAGCCATGCCAGCTCTGTCAAACAATGTTATTGAAGCGAAGCGAGGTAGTGCCCGAGATCCTCGATGTCCTGGTCGCTCAGCGTGCGCGCCACGCTGGTCATGCTGCCCGCGTCGTTGGTCCGCACGCGACCCTTGAAGTCCCTGAGCTGCTTGACGATGTACTCGTAGTGCTGCCCGGCGACGCGCGGGATCTCGTTCTGGCCGGCGAAGCCGCCCAGGTGGCACATGGTGCATAGCGTCTCGTCCGCCTTGGCCTTGCCGCGCGCGGCGCGGGCTTCGTCGGGCTTGAACCCGGTGGGGCGCGGCTTCTGGGCGGCGAAGAACGCCGCGAGATCGAGCATCTCTTCTCGCGTCAGCGCTGCAGCCATGGGCGACATCTGCGGGTCCGCGCGGCGTGCCTCCTTGAAGTCGCGCAGCTCCAGGTAGAGGTAGCGCGAGGTCTGTCCCGCCAGGATCGGAAACAGCGGCAGCACCGAGTTGCCGTCGGGACCGTGGCAGGCGCTGCAGGCCTCGGCCTTCTTGCGCCCGGCCTCGATATCTTGGCCGGTCACTACTGCCGGGAGGACAGTCAGCGCAAAGAAAAAGGCCGCCCTTAGGCGGCCTTTACGAGCGAGAGGTTGGATCAGTTGGTTAATGAGTAGACAACCACGCTGTTGCCGCGCTTGAAGTCGATCTGCGTGTTGCCGCCGCAGCCCATGGCGACATATTGCTTGCCGCGGACCATGTAGGAGATCGGCTGCGCGTTGGCGCCGGCGCCGCAGTTGAAGCTCCACAGCTTCTTGCCGGTCGCCGAGTCGAGCGCGTTGAAGCTGCCGTCGCCCTCGCCGAAGAAGAACAGCCCGCCCGCGGTGGTCAGGCCGCCGCCGATCAGCGGCTGCTCGGTATCGTGCTTCCAGGCCACCTTGCCGGTGTCGACGTTGACGGCAGAGACGCGGCCCCACTGCTTCTCGGTGGGGATGACCTTGAACGCGCCGCCGAGCCACAGCTTCGAGCCGCCGGGATATTTCGCCGCCTCGACGTGATAGGTCATCGGCTGGTGCAGGTTGAGCGCGATGGCGAGCCGGTGCTTCGGCTCCCAGGCCATCGGCGACCACTCGACGCCGCCGTTTGCGCCCGGCAGCATGCGTGCGCCCTCCGGCGTCGGCAGCACCCACATGTTCTCCTGCGGGATCATCGTCTGCGAGAAGCGGATCAGCGAGCAGTCCTTGCGGTTGTGCACGTAGACATGGCCGGTCTTGCCGCCGTGGAGCACTCCGGGAACCATGCTGCCGCTCTTGTCCTTGACGTCCACCAGGATCGGCGGGCTGACCGCGTCGAGGTCCCACACGTCGTGGGCGATGTACTGGAAGTGGCACTTGTAAGTGCCCTGGTCGAGGTCGACCGCGACCAGCGAGTCGGTATAGAGATTGTCGCCGGGCCGCTCGTCGCCGTAGAGGTCGGGCGAGGGGTTGCCGACCACGAACCACGCGGTGCGCGCCTTCAAGTCGATCGCGGGATTCATCCAGATGCCGCCGCCGAGCGTCTGATAGAAGTCGCCGCCCTGCTGCGACAGCGCCGCCTTTTCCTTCGCGATATCGCGGTGCATGTGGCGGCCGGTCGCGTCCTTTTCGGCCCAGACGCCCTCGTGCCCCTTGTCGGGGATGGTGTAGAACGTCCACAGCAAATCGCCTGAATCCGCGTCGAATGCCTTCAGGAAGCCGCGGATGCCGTACTCGCCGCCATTAGTGCCGATCAGGACCTTGCCCTCGACTACAGTCGGGGCCATCGTTTCGCTGTAGCCCTTCTCGGGGTCGGCGACCTGTTTTTCCCAGACCGGCTTGCCGGTGAGCGCGTCGAGCGCGATCAGCTTGGCGTCGAGCGTGCCCATGAACAGCTTGCCGCCGGAAATCGCCACGCCCCGGTTGTTCGGGCCGCAGCAGAATGTCGTCACCGGCCCCATCCGGTGCTTGTAGTGCCAGAGCTCTTTCCCGGTGGCGGCGTCGGCCGCGTAGACATGGTTGTACGAGGTGGTGAGATACATGACGCCGTCGACCACGATCGGTGCGGTCTCCATCGACTCGTTCACCTCGGTCTGGAACACGAACGCCGGGCGCAGCTTGCCTACGTTCTGGGTATTGATCTGCGCGCCGGGGTAGTAGCGCGTCTGCGCGTAGTTGCCCTGCGTGTGAAGCCAGTTGCGCGAGTCGCTGTCCGCCTTGGTCAGCTGGTCCTGCGAGACATCGATTATCGTCGCCACCTGCGCGGGCGAGGGCGCCGCGGCGAAGATCAATAGAACGCTGCTGGCAAGCGCGATGTGCTTGGTCACGAAGGCCTCCCCTTGGTGAAAACCGCGCAATTAGTCTAGGCTTGGCGGGTGCCGGTTGCAAGGCAGGAGGGAAATTGGTTCGCCTGATGGCCGTCGCGTGCGCATTCATCGCGGCGGCAGCCCATTCACAATCGATAAACCTCAATTCCGATCTGCTTGCTGCGGCGCGGCGCGGCGACACGGACGGCGTCCGGGCGCTGCTCGAGCGGGGCGCGGCGGTCAATTCACGCAACCGCCTCGGCGACAGCCCGCTCCTCATCGCGGCAAAGAACAGCTACACGCCGATGGCGCTGCTCGCCCTCGAGCGCGGCGCCGACGTCAATCAGAGGAATCTGTCTGGCGTGTCGGCGCTCATGGCGGCGGCGTTCGAGGGAAACGTCGAGCTGACCAGAGCGCTGCTTGCGCGGGGCGCCGCGCTGGCAAGCGTCGACCGGGCCAAGAAGACCGCGGTGGTCTACGCGGCCGGGAACGGCCACGCGGAAGTGCTCGGCCTGCTGCTCGAGCGCGGCGTGGACGTCAACCAGCGCTACGACAACGATCTTACCGCGCTGATGTGGGCCGCAGCCTATGGGCGCGAGGCTGCCGTGAAGCTGCTGCTCGAGCGCGGCGCCGACGTCTCGGCGCACGACAACCGCGGCAAGACCGCCGCCGACATGGCGGCGGAAGGCGGCCATCGCGGCACGCTCGAATTGCTTCGCAAGAATGCTTCCTGAAAATGCCTGAACGCTACGACAGGCTGGCGATCACGCTGCACTGGGTCGTCGCGGCGCTGGTGCTGTGCCAGATCTCGCTCGGCTGGTGGATGCTGGATCTGCCGAAGAGCCCGCCCGGCCTGCGCGCCGGATGGTTCAACGTGCACAAATCGATCGGCCTGACGATCGGGCTGCTGGTGCTTTTTCGCCTTGCGTGGCGCATCGGTCATCCGCCGCCGCCGCTGCCCGAGTCGATGCCGCGCTGGCAGGCCCGCGCCGCCCGTGCCAGCCACTTCCTGCTTTACGCCGCCCTCATAGCGCAGCCCCTCGTCGGCTACCTCGGATCGTCCTTCACCCCCTATCCGATCAAGTACTTCGGGCTCGTGCTGCCGTACTGGGGGTGGGATGCGCCGGCGTTGAAGGAGCTGTGCAGCGCGGTGCACTTCGGTCTCGCGTGCCTGATCAGCGTGCTCGTCGCCATCCACATCGCGGCGGCGTTGAAGCATCTGCTCGTGAACCGCGACGGCGTCTTCCAGCGCATGCTGCCTCACCTGATTCTCGTCATGGGTCTTTTTTTTTGGCTGCAGCGCACGCCCAGACCGCGGCCAACCCGGCGACCGCGACCGAACTGCCCACCGTCGAGGTGATCGGCATCAGGCCGGTTCCCGGCCTGGGCACGCCGCTGCGCGACATTCCCGCCGCGGTGCAGAGTGCGACGGCGCGGGAGTTGAGCGAGCATGACGCGCGCGATCTCGCCGATCACCTCGGGCGCAGCTTCGCGGGCATCAACCTGAACGACGCACAGGGCAATGCGTTCCAGCAGAACCTGAATTACCGCGGCTTCACCGCGTCGCCGCTCCTGGGGCTGCCGCAGGGCCTGTCGGTGTTCGTGGACGGCGTGCGCGTGAACGAGGCGTTCGGCGACATGGTCAACTGGGACCTGATCCCGCGCAATGCCATGGCGACAGCGCATCTCCTGTCCGGATCGAATCCGGTGTTCGGACTGAATACGCTCGGCGGCGTGCTGACGATCCAGACCAAGTCCGGATTCGCCTTCCCGGGCAGCGCGCTGCGGCTGGCGGGAGGGGCTTTCGGCCGGCGCTCAGCGGAAGCCGAGACCGGCGGTCACGGCGAGCATGCCGACTATTTTGCCGCGGTGAACCTGCACCACGAGGCAGGCTGGCGCGAGCACTCGCCGAGCGCGCTGCGCCAGGCGTTCTTCAAGAGCGGCTGGCAGGATGCACGGACCGATCTCGACGTGTCGCTCGCTCTAGCGGACAACTCGATGCAGGGCACGCAGACGCTGCCCCGGTCGATGCTGCAGCAGCCGCGGCAGGCTTACACCTGGCCCGACCGCACCGACAACGACCTGGCCTTCCTTACCGTGCGCGCCAGCCGCTTCATTCAGAACGACGTTCTGCTATCGGCGAGCGCATATCTGCGCACGCTGAATCAGAATACCGTCGCCAGCAACATCAACGACGGGTTCGACCCTGCGCTGGCGGCAGGACCGGGCAACCCGCCGGGCTTCAACGACCGCGGCGCTCTGGAACAGCGCTCGGCCGGCGCGGCCTTGCAGCTGGTGATGAGCCAGGAGCTCGGCGAAACGGTCCACGAGCTCACCTTGGGCGCCTCGCTCGACGGCGCGGCGGCGACGTTTTCCCAGGAGCGCCAGGATGCCGCGCTTACCGCCGACCGCGGCACAGTCGGGCTGGCCTCGTTCGCGCCGCACGTACAGGTCGGCGCCCGCAACGCCTACGGCGGGCTGTATTTCATCGACCAGCTCGCGCCGCTGCAGAACTGGACCCTTACGCTCGCCGGCCGCTATAACGTCGCGCGCGTCGTGCTGCGCGACCGCTCGGGCCTGCGCCCGGCGCTCGACGGCGAGCATTCCTTCCGGCGGTTCAATCCGGCGCTGGGGGTGAACTGGAATCCGCGGCCGGCGCTGACCTGGTTCGCGTCTCTTACCCAGGGCATGCGGGTGCCGGCACCGGCGGAGCTGACCTGCGCCGACGCGACCGCGCCCTGCTTGCTGCCGAACCAGTTCCTGGCGGACCCGGCGCTCAAGGCGGTCACAGCGCGCACCGTGGAAACCGGCGTGCGCCTGCGGCCGACGCAGCAGCTGCGCATGTCGGCGGCGCTGTACCGCAGCGTGCTGTCGGACGACATCCAGTTCATCACCTCGGGAGCCGCGAGCAACGCGGGTTTTTTCCAGAACACGGGTGCCACGCTGCGCCAGGGCCTGGACCTGACCGTGGATGGAGCATTCGACAGATTCCATCTGGGAGCCGCGTACAGCTACGTGCGCGCTGAATACCTGAGCGAGTTCAGGATGCGCAGTCCCAACAATTCATCGCGCGACGCCGCCGATGAGATCGCCGTGCAGCCCGGCAACGCGATACCGGGCGTCCCGCAGCACAGCGTAAAGCTCGCGCTCGACTGGACGCCCGAGGCACGCACCTCGCTCGGTTTTGGCTGGGCCTGGTTCGGCCGTCAATACGCGCGCGGCGACGAAAACAACCGCGACGTCCACGGCGCCATTCCTGCCTACAGCGTCGCGCAGGCATTCGCGCGCTACCGCGTGCGCCCCGAGTGGGAAATCTCGCTCAAGGTGGACAATCTCTTCGATCGGCGTTACCAGAGCTTCGGCGTGCTCGGCCGCAACTTCTTTACCGGCTCCGGCGGCACTTTCGATGCGGCCGCGGCGGTTCCGGAGCAGTTCGTTGCGCCCGGCGCACCGCGCGCGGTGTGGCTTGCGTTGCGCTACGAAATGGACCGGAAGTAGTATGTCAGCCGCTTTTTCAGGAGGAGCTCATGAAATCCATCACCGCAGCAGCGGTTCTGCTGCTGGGCATCACCGCCGCCAGCGCGCAGACCCTAGACGACCTCAAGAGCGACGGCAGGAATACCGACCACATCCTTACCTATGGGATGGGCTACCACCAGCAGCGCTACAGCCGGCTGGATCAGGTCAACAAGAGGACCGTGAAGCGCCTGGTGCCGGTCTGGAATCTGAGCCTCGACAACAACTGGGGCGAGCAGGCGCAGCCGATCGTCTACAACGGCGTGATGTACGTGACCAACGCCAGGGCGACCGTGGCGATCGACGTCGCCACCGGCAAGCAGCTCTGGAAGCACACGCTCGACTGGCCGCCCGAGACCCCGCGCGTCGTGTGCTGCGGCGTGTCCAACAAGGGCGCCGCGATCTACGACGGCAGGGTGTATCGCACCACGCTGGATGCTCACGTGCTTGCGCTCGACGCGAAGGACGGCAAGGAGATCTGGAAGTCGAAGGTCGCCGAATGGAAAGACGGCTTTGCACTGACTGTAGCGCCGCTCATTGCGAACGGCGTGCTGATCACCGGGATCTCCGGCGCGGAGTTCGGCATCCGCGGCTTCATCGACGGATGGGATCCCGCGACCGGCAGGCAGCTGTGGCGCCGCTACACGATTCCGGCGCGCGGCGAGAAGGGCAACGAGACCTGGCCGCAGGATAGCAATGCGTGGGAGGTCGGCGGCGGCTCGGCCTGGATCACGGGGTCTTACGATCCGCAGCTCGATCTGATGTACTGGGGCATCGGCAACCCGGCGCCGTGGGCGTCCCAGACGCGGCCGGGCGACAACCTGTACACCTCGTCCGTGCTGGCGATGAGGCCCAAGACCGGGGAAATCGTCTGGCACTACCAGTTCACGCCGAACGACGCCTATGACTACGACGCGTGCTGGGAGCTGATCCTCGCGGATCTTAACGTGCAGGGACGCAGCCGCAAGGTGCTCATGCAGCTCAACCGCAACGGCTTCGTCTATGTGCTCGACCGCGCGAGCGGCGAATTGATTTCGGCCAAGGCGTACGAGAAGGTGAACTGGGCGAGCCATGTCGACCCGCAGACCGGCCGGCCGGTCGAGACCGAGACGGCCAAGAGCATTCGCGCAGCGAAGCCCACCGAAATGTGGCCTTCGACGCGCGGCGGCAAGAACTGGCAGCACGCCTCGTTCAACCCGCAGACCGGCCTGCTCTATGCGGCCACCTTCCACGAGGGGCGGATGTACCAGCACCTGGAGGTCAAGCCGCATGTCGTCGGCCAGCGCTACATGTACATCGAGAACCTGCCGATGCCGCGCGCTGCCGGCTCGCCGATCGGCCATATCGACGCCATCGATCCGCTGACCGGCGAGAAGAAGTGGCGCGTGCCGCTCACCGACCTGCAGATCTGGTCGGCGACGCTGTCGACCGGCGGCGGACTGGTCTTCACCGGGAAGGAAACCGGCGAGTTCATCGCCCTGGACGCCGACACCGGCGCGCAGCTATGGCAATTCCAGACCGGCTCCGGCATCAACGCCCAGCCGGTGACCTATACGCACAAGGGCCGGCAGTACGTGAGCGTGCTCTCCGGCATCGGCGGGCTCTACTGGAACATCAACCGTGAGGCGCTCAAGAACGTGCCGCAAGGCGGATCGGTCTGGACGTTTGCGCTGATGCCGGATTGATGAAGCGCATCGTCGCCACGCTCGCCATGGCCTGCGTTCCGGCCATGGCGCAGCAGGCGGAGCCTTTCACGCCGCAGCAGCTGAAAACCGGTGCCGAGCTCTACGCGCGCAACTGCTCGCCGTGCCACGGCGCGCGCATGCTCGACCCGCAGGGTGCCTTCGACCTGAGAAAATTCCCGCACGATCAGCGCGAGCGCTTCGTCGACGCGGTCACTCGCGGCAAGAACCAGATGCCGGCCTGGGGCGACCTGCTCAGGCCCGAAGAGGTCGAGGCCCTGTGGGCCTACGTGATCAGCAATTAATCGTGTTCGCGCGACTTAGATCATTGCCGTGACGGCGCTTCTCCGCTAGCGTCGCGCTCGGGATGGAAGAGAGCCGGCAGACGACGGTCCTTTTTGCCGACGTGAGCGGCAGCACCAAGCTATACGAGACGGCGGGCGATGCGGCCGCCCTGACGGCGATCGGGCGCTGCATCGAGCGCATGCGCACGGCCGCGGAGTCGACCGGCGGGCGCGTAGTGAAGACGATAGGCGACGAGATCATGGCGCTGTTCCCGAGCCCGGACGCCGCGGCGGGCGCCGCCTCCGAGATGCACGCCACCATCGAGCAGCTGCCGGAGGTCGGCGGCGCCAAGCTCGGCGTGCGCGTCGGCTTTCACAGCGGGCCGGTGATCCAGCGCGAGGATGACGTGTTCGGCGACACGGTGAACATGGCCGCGCGGCTGGTCGAGCAGGCGGGGAAGGGCCAGATCATCATCTCGCACGAAACCGCGGAGCTGTTCAGCCCGGCGTTCAGGATGTTCACGCGGCCGCTGTACTCGATCCAGGTGAAGGGCAAGGCGGAAGAGGTCTTGCTGTGCGAGGTCATGTGGCGGCCGGTCGAGGACCGCACCACCGTCGCGGGATACCGCCCCAAGGCGCGCGCCGCCGCGGCGGTGCTGCGCCTGAAGTACCGCGACGCGGAGGTCGCGCGCCGGCGCGACAACGACTCGATCACGATCGGGCGCGACCAGGGCTGCGGCCTGGTGGTCGCCGACCAGAAGGCCTCGCGCCAGCACTGCACCATCGAGCGGCGCCAGGACAAGTGGGTGCTCAAGGACCACAGCACCAACGGCACCTACGTCACGGCCGAGGGCGACAGCGAGATGCTCCTGCAGCGCGAGGAGCTCACGCTGCGCAAGCACGGCTGGATCGCCTTCGGCCAGCCGCGCTCGGGCACCACCGAGTTGGTCGAGTATTTCTGCGACTGAGCGCTAGCCGGCGAGCGGGCCGGGACGCTTCAGGTAGCGGCTCCTGATCGCGTCCAGCGTCCAGTAGGCGAGGGCGCCGACAGTCCCCGTCGGGTTGTAGCCGCCGTTCTGCGGAAACGCGCTCGCGCCGACCACGAATACGTTCGGCACGGCCCAGCTTTGCAGATACTTGTTGACCGCGCTGCTCGCGGGGTCGGCTCCCATGATCGCGCCGCCCGTGTTGTGCGTGCTCTGGTAGGGGACGATGGTGTACTTCTCGGTGCGCGGGGCGACGTTCATCTTCGACGGGCCGATCGCCTTGGCGATCTGCGCCGCCTTGTCGGTGAGCCACAGCGACATCTTGTGCTCGTTCTCGCGGCGATCGAAGGTCATGCGCAGCAACGGCAGGCCGTACGCATCGCGATACGTCGGATCCAGATCGAGGTAATTGCCGCGGTAGCTCTGGCAGGCCCCCTGGATGGTGATCGGGAAGGAGCGGTTGAAGTAGGTCGCCACCGCGCGCTTCCATTCCGAGCCCCAGCGCGGCGTGCCGCGCGGCACCGGCCGTACTTCGATCGGCCGCGAGCCGCTGGTCGCCGCCTGGAAAAAGCCGCCGCCGATGAAGCCCAGCCCCGAATGGTCGAAGTTGTCGCCGTTGAATTCATCGATGGTCATGCCCATCCCGCCGGCCGCCATGAACTGGTTGAACACCCGGTCCTCGAAGAACAGCGTCACGCTGGAGGGCGTCTGGTAGGCGTAGTTGCGGCCCACGACACCGGTGTTGGCAGCCGGGTCGTAGGGCTTGCCGATGCCCGAGAGCAACATCAGCCGCACGTTGTTGAGCACGTAGGAGCACAGCAGCACCATCTCGGCCGGCTGCTCGAACTCGCGGCCGCGCGAATCGACGTAAGTAACGCCGATGGCGCGCTTTCGGGCGGCGTCGAGGTCGACCTTGGTGACGTTGGCGTGGGTGCGCAGCTCGAAGTTCTTCTGCTTCATCAAGTTGGGCAGCACCGCGGTCTGCGGGCTCGCCTTCGCGCCCATCTCGCAACCGAAGAACTGGCAATAGCCGCAGTAGACGCAGGCATTGATGGTCGCGCCGTATTCGTTGGTGTAGGCACGCGAGAGCGCGCCGGTCGGCGTCGGAAAGGGCTTGTAGCCCATCTTCTCCGCGGCCTGCGTGAAGAGCGCGCCGGCGTAGGAGGTTTTGAGCGGCGGATTCGGATACTCGCGCGAGCGCGGTCCCTCGAATGGGTTGCCGCCGGGGACGATCCTGCCCCTGAGATTGCCGGCCTTGCCGCTGATGCCGTAGAGATACTCGAAGCGGTCGAAATGGCGCTCGAGCTCGTCGTAGGTGACCCCCCAGTCCTGGCTGGTGCAGTCTTCCGCAAGCTGGCCCTTGCCGTAGCGCGCGAGCGTGCGGCTGCGGGTCTCGAAGTCCCAGGGCAGGAAGCGCCAGGTGAGGCCGCCCCAGTGCACGGCGGCGCCGCCGACGCCCTCGCCGGGGCGGAAAGAGCCGAGCTGGCGCATCGGCAGCGCGGTCTCGGCGGCATTGTTCCTGAACGTGATGGTCTCGCGCGAGAGGTCCTGCATCAGCTCGTGGCGGCCCACGTAGCGCAGCTCGTCGTGCACATAGGGCATGGCGAAGTCGGGATCGGTGTCGCGCCAGCGCCCGCGCTCCAGCCCGACCACCTTGAGTCCTGCCTCGGCGAGCTCCTTTGCGATGATCGTGCCGGTCAGGCCCACGCCGACGATCGCGACATCCACCGGTTTCAGCTTCGTCGGCATGATCAATCCTTGCGCGTCAGCAGGACGTGCTTCGGATGCCCGTGCTCGTCCACCTGGGCTACTTTGTCGACGATATCCTGGATCGATACCGGCATGGCGTTGTAAGGCACGCCGTGCTGATCGACATGCGCCGTGTAGACGGCCGCCACGCCCGGGAAGCCGACCAGCTTCCAGCCGACCTTGTCGCGGTTGCCGCCATAGATCGGATCGGCAAAGAAGCCCTCCAGCGTGTTCGCGAGCAGCATGTTGAAGAAGAACTGCGAGCGCACCCCCTCCAGCCCGATCTTGCCGCCGTCCAGGCCGCGCAGCACTTCATCCTGCTGCGCTGCCGTGAGCGCGCTGAAGCTGCTGCCGTATTGTTTCGTGCAATGGGCATTCACCTCGCCGATGCCGATGCGATACACCTGCTGCGGCGTGAGCGGAGACTGATAGCCTTGCTGCGGCGTGCCCTCGGGCCAGGGGCCCTGGCGATACATCTTCGCCATCGTCCCCCAGCCGCCGAACAGCTGCCGGTCGATGAAAGTGGCGACGCCGGCCTCCTTCGCGCCAGGGCCGAGCTCGTCGGCGGGAATCAGCCGCGCTACCGCCGCTTCGACGAAGGCGACTTCGGGCTGCGTCAGGTACATGTAGGTCTGCGAGGGGACTCGCGTGCCGTGCTGCGCATGGGGCTCGGCGGCGGGCGCAGGCGCCGGGAGGCTTGCGGCGCCGCCTAGAGCAGTCACCGACTTGAGAAACCAGCGGCGACCCGAGGACTGTCCCATCTTTTCCTCCTCAGGAAAGGTGGAGCTCGAGCTCGATTATGCGCTGCTGCGGTACTTCTTGACAGCGCCTTTCGCAAGGGCCATGCCGTGGCCCGGGCGCTGCGGGATCTGGAAGTGGCCATCTTTGCAGGGCGGCATTTCCTCGAACAGGTCGGGCGGTGTCCAGTCGATGAACTCGACGAGAAAGCCGTTGGCGAGCGCGCCCACGATGTGCAGCGAGAGCTCGTGCACGACGTGCGGCGAGACGGCCACCGAGTGCGCGGCTGCCAGGCGGGCGATGCGCAGCGTTTCGCTGTAGCCGTTCGCGCGGCAGACGTCGGGCATCAGGTAGCGCGCCGCGCGGCGCTCGATCAGCTCGCGGAATTCGTAGCGGGTGTAGTTGTTCTCGCCCGTGGCGACCGGGATTCGTATTTTTTCGGAGACCTCGGCGCAGGCGGCGATATCGTCGGCCAGGACCGGCTCCTCATACCAGACCAGGTCCAGGTCCTCGAGCAGCGCCGCCTGCCTGATGTTGCCCAGGACGTCGAGGCGCTGATTGACGTCGACCATCAGCCTCACGCGCTCGCCCAGCGCGCGCCGTACTGCTTCGACCCGCTTGCGGTTCTCGCGCGGGTCCGGATGGTGGATCTTCATCTTGTAGTAGCGGCAGCCGAGGCCGGCATAGCGCTCGGCCTCGGCGACCAAGTCCTCCACGCTGTAGCGCGCCCAGCCGCCGCTGCCATAGGCGGGAATGCGGTCGGTCACTGCGCCCCACAGCTGGTAGAGCGGCAGGCCCGCGATCTTGCCGGCGATGTCCCACAATCCGATGTCGAGGGCAGAAAGGGCGTAGGCGGCCACGCCTTGCTTCTTGATTCCCATGTCGGCGCGGAACATGCGCTCCCACAGGCGCTCGACGAAGAGCGGATCTTCGCCGATCAGCACCGGCTTGAGCCGCGTGTCGAGGTAGACCTGGATCGCCTCGGCGCCGCCGCCGCCGAACGCCAGGCTGTAGCCGAGACCGCTCACTCCCGCGTCGGTGGAAATCTCCGCTACCACCAGCTTGTGCTGCGGGAATTGCAGCGCGATCGGCTTGGGCGTCGGGACGGTCAGGACGCAGCTGTCGACGGCGACGATCTTCATGGCGTGGACATAATAGAATGCTCCGTCCCATGCCGCTCGCCCCGTTCAACTTTTCCCGCTGGATCGACGAGCACGCGCACTTGCTGAAGCCGCCGGTGGGCAACCAGCTGGTATTCAAGCAAGCCGAGGACCTGATCGTCCAGGTCATCGGCGGCCCGAACGCGCGGTCCGACTACCACGATGACCCGTACGAGGAGTTCTTCTACCAGCTGCGCGGCAACATCGTTCTCAGAATCATCGAGGACGGCAGGCCGCGCGATATGCCGATCCGGGAGGGGGAAATCGTGCTGGTCCCCGGCCATTGCAGGCACTCGCCGCAGCGCCCGGCGGGGTCGATCGGGCTGGTGGTGGAAAAAGTGCGGCCGCGCGAGGTCGACGACGCCTTCGAATGGTATTGCCCCGGCTGCTGGGCGCTCGTCCATCGGGTGGAGGTCAACGTCCAGAACATCGTGCAGGATCTGCCGCCGTTGTTCGAGGCCTTTTACGCAGGGAGGCGCCGCTGTCCGCAATGCGGGCACGTTCATCCGGGAAAGGCGTGAAGCCCGCCGACCGGATCCAGGCTGCGGCGCGCCGGCTGCTGGAGGCGCACGAGCAGCGCGAGCGCTTTCGCCCGCTCCCCAGGGAGCTTGCGCCGCGCACCGAGGAGGAGGCGTATGCGATCCAGGATCGCTTCGTCGCCCTGCGCGCGAAGAAGCTCGGCGGAATCGAAGGCTACAAGATCGCGCTCGCCACGGCCGAGATGCAGCGCTTCGTCGGCGTCAACGCGCCTCAGGCGGGCGCCATGCTGGAATTCACGCTGCATCGCACGCCGGCGCGCGTGCGCGCCGCCGACTACTTGCACCTGATCGTCGAATTCGAGATCGCGGTCGAGATCGCCGAAGACCTGCCGGTGGCGGACGCTCCCTTCTTTCGCAGCCGCGTCGCGCAGGCGGTAGGCGGCGTCATGCCGGCGATCGAGCTGGCGGACGACCGCGGGGCGGCTTACGCGGAGCTGGCGAAGCACCCGCTCGAGCTGATCGCCGACAACGGCTGGAACGAGGGCGCAGTCCTCGGCTACCCGGTGCAGGAATGGCAGAACGTCGACCTTGCCGCGGTACGAGGCGTCGCGACCATCAACGGCAAGGCGGTGGGCGAGGGCAGTGGCGCGCAGGCAATGGGGCACCCCCTCGATGCCGTCGCCTGGGTGGCCGACCATCTCGCGCGGCACGGCCGCGGGCTGCTGCGCGGCGACGTGGTCATCACCGGCAGCCTCATTACCTCGAAAGAGGCGAAGGCGGGCGACCTGGTGACGTTTGCGCTAGAGGGGCTTGGCGAAGCCGAGCTGCGCGTCGACTAGCCGCTTCAGCTCGGGCTTGCGCACCTTGCCCATGGCGTTGCGCGGCAGGCTGTCGACAAACACGATGCGGCGCGGGTGCTTGTAGCGCGCCAATCGCCCCTCGAAGAGCTTAAGAACGGCCTTTTCATGCAAATCTTTTTCCTTGCGGACGATGCAGGCGCACGCGGCCTCGCCCCATTTGGCGTCGTCGATGCCGATCACCGCCGCCTCGGCGATGGCCGGGCAGTCGGCGAGCACGTTCTCGAGCTCGGCGGGGTGGATGTTCTCGCCGCCCGAGATGATCACGTCCCTGGAGCGGCCGACGATCCAGTAGAAACCGTCCTCGTCCAGGCGCGCCAGGTCGCCAGTCCTGAACCAGCCCTCCGGGGTAAGACCGGAGTAGTCCTTCCAGTAGCCGCGCATCAGCGCCGGTCCGCGCACCCAGATCTCGCCGTCGACGAGCTTCACCTCGCAATGCGGAGCAGGTTTTCCTGCGCTGCCGGCCTTGCGAAGCGCGTCTTCCCTGAGGAGCACGATCGCGATCGGCGCGGTTTCGGTGGCACCGTAGATCTGCCCCACCGGCACGCCGCGCTCGTGGAACGCGCGGATCAGCGAATCGGGCACCACCATCGAGCCGGTGTTCAGCATCTTCAGGCTGGTGAGGTCCGTTTTTTGCCACTGCGGATGCGCGATCACGGCGGCCATGGTCGCCGGCACGAGCAGGCTCACGCTCGGGCGACGCTGCGCCACGTCGGCGAGCCACAACCCTGGCTCGAAACGCTTGTGCAGCGTGACGCGAGCGCCGGCGAGGAGGGCGGGCAGCGTCTGGTTGTTCAGCCCGCCGACATGGAACATCGGCAGCGGGCTCAGCACGTGGTCGGCCTGCGACAGGTCGTGGGCGTGGATCGAGTTGTAGCCGTTCCAGAGCAAGGCCGACTGCGTCAGCACCGCGCCTTTCGGCTTGCCGGTCGTGCCTGCGGTGTAAACGATGAGAAGGTCGTCTTCGTCACGCCCTGACAAGGTTTGCTTTTCACTCTCCAGCTTGCCGATTGGAATGCCAAGCTTGCCGGCGTGCTCCTCGAACTCGGCATCACAAAACAGAAACTTCGGCGCGCAATCGGCGAGGATCTCCCTGTGCTCTGCCGCGGTAAGGCGCCAGTTCAGCGGCACGAGGATCGCGCCGAGCCGCGCCAGCGCGAACAGCAATACGAGCATTTCCGGGTTGTTGTATCCCAGGTATGCGATGCGATCGCCTTTTGCAACAGCAAGCCTTCCGCTGACGAAATCTATGCGCTGCCATAGATCGAGGTACGTCCAGTCCTTCCCTTCGAAGTGAACAGCGATCTTGGACGGGAACTGCGCCGCCCAGCGCTCGATGATGCGCGACAGGTTCACAGGGGGTCAAGGTCAATCATCCGATTCTCCGGGCTCGTAGAGCGCTTCGCGGCCGATGCGGTCGAGGCACAGCTCGGCGGTCCACGGCAGCATCAGGGAGCCGCAGCGCGAATCGCGGTACAGGCGCTCGAGCGGCAGCGACTTGAGCATGGACTGCCCGCCGCAGGTGCGGATCGCCAGCCCGCAGATGTAGCTGGCGTTTTCCATGATCGTGAACTGCGCGGCGTAGGCGCGAAGGCGCGCGTCCTTGGGCGGATCGACGCGCGCGTCCTCGAGCATGCGCAGGAACAGGGAGCGGGTCTGCTCGAGCTTCACCCACATTTCCGCGACCGCGATCTGCTTGGTGGGATACATGCGCCGCTTCACCGGCGGCATGCCCTCGATCTCGCCGCGCAGGTAGCGCACGGTGAACTCGTACGCCGCGATGGCGATCCCCATGTACGTAGGCGACAGCGTGGTGAACATGTGGGGCCAGCGGCTCGCGGCCTGGAAGTAGATGCCGCGCGGCATCATCTGCGCCTCATCGGGGACGAAGACATCCTTGAACAGCAGGGTGCGCGACACCGTTCCACGCATGCCGAGGGGGTCCCAGTCGCCGACGATGCTCAGGCCGGGCGCGTTTCCCGGCACCGCCATGTACAGCGTGTCCCGCATCGACAGCTCGGGCTTGGCCTCCGTGCAGAGCACGCCGTAGTAGTGCGCCGCGCCGGACAGCGAGGCGAAGATCTTCTTGCCGTTGATGCTCCAGCCGCCGCTGACGCGCGCCGCAGTGGTGCCGAACGGCGCCCGTCCGGCGGCGGCGGCGCTGCCTTCGGAAAACGGCTGCGCGTAGATCGCCCCGTCCCGGATCACTCTCTGATAGTGGATCGCGCGGTGCCTGTCGTGCTCGGCGCGCTGCGCGGGCGTCATGTCGAGGTCGTCGGACAGGGCGCCGGGCCACAGCATCGAGCAGGCGTGCATGTTGTAGGTGAGGGCGGTGGCGCCGCAGTACTTGCCGAGGGTAGCCGAGACGATCGAATAGGTCCTGAGGTCGGCGCCGCGGCCGCCGAATTTCTCCGGCACGCAAAGCCCGAGGAGGCCGGCTGCCCGCAGGTCGGCGTAGTTCTCGTGCGGAAAGCTCGCCTCGCGATCGTAGCGCTCGGCGCGCTCGGCGAAACGCGGCCCAAGCGATTCCACGAGCTCGATCAAGGCCAGCTGCCTGGAGTCCAGCGGGTAGGTCGAACCGACCACCGAGTAGCGTGGATCGCTCACAGAGCCATGGATTCCATCAGAAACAGCAGCGGGGTCACTCGAGCAGCTTTCCCTCCTGCACCACGACGACGCCGTCGAGCGCCACGGTGCAGCGGCGCAGGGGCAGGTCGAAATGGCCGAGGGTATGGCGGCCGGCGACCTCGTTGGCGCCGGTGGAGTAGAGGAAATTCCCGGCGAACGCGCGCTGCTCCGTTCCGTTGACGTCGCGGCGATCGTACAGGGCGAGCGCTTCCCAGCGCGCGCGCGGATTCGTGCCCCAGCCGACGTGAGACACGGCGTAGGCCTCGCGGTCGTCCCAGGCGGCGAAATACTCCCGCATCAGCTCGGCGTCGAGCCCCGCGCCTTCGATGGCGGTGACGTAATCGCTCTCGATCCGCAGCCGGACCGCGGACTCGAGGTAGCGCTTGAACGTGAGGTTGAGATCTCCCGGCGCAAGGACGAGCGCGCCGTTGACGCTCCGCGCCCGCGGAAACGCGAGGCACAGACCCCCAGGCCAATGCGAGAGCGTTCCCGGCTTCTCTGTATATCCCCAGACGCCTCCGACCGTCGCTCCCTCCACCGAGATCTCGAGCTCGGTGCCGGCGGGGGAGGTGACCTGCATGCGCCTCGCGTTCTTAAGAAGCCGCATGCCCGCCCTTACCTTCTGCTCGTCCGCGGGGGAGGGGGCAAGGCGCTCGAGCACGTCGGGATGCTCGTCGGAGATGTAGAGGACGCGCGCGCCGCCTTTCAGGATCTGCGGCAGCTCGGGCGCGTGCATCAGGCCCTCAACGGTGCAGTCGGCGACGAACGACGCGGCCGCCAAGGCGCCGATCGCCGGTCCGAGACCCTGGAGCGCGGTCGAAGCGCCAGTAGACCGGATCGGCACCGGCGCCGACTGGCGCGGGGTCGGCACGACTACGTGGAATGGCCTGGCGCCGAGCTTTTGCAGCGCCAGCTCGGCAAGCTGGACGTTGAGCGCCCGGGATTGAGACTCGGAAAGGACAGCGCAGGGCTCCTCGGCGGCGACCTTGCAGCGGGCAAAGACCTCGGCGAACAGGTCGATCCACTTGCCCTCGATCCGGTCGGCGATCATGGCGGCATTGTAGAATGTGCCAAATGATTGTTTTCGATCTGCTTTGCGCTGTCGGCCACCGGTTCGAAGGCTGGTTCGGCTCAGCCGAGGATTTCGCCTCGCAGAAGGAGCGCAGGCTGCTGGCTTGCCCGACCTGCGGCTCTGCGGCCGTGGAGCGCGTGCCGTCGGTGTCGCGGGTGAATCTCGGTGCGCTCGAGCCCAAACCTCCGAAGAAGCCCGACACGCCAGCTAAAACGCCCGATATGGAAGGCAAAGACCCGTTCGCCATCGCGCAGATGCTGTACTCCCGCATGCTCGACGATCTGCTGACCAAGAGCGAGGACGTCGGCAAGGAGTTTCCCGCCGAAGCGCGGAAGATCTACTACCAGGAGGTGCCGGCCCGGGCAATCCGCGGCCAGGCAACCGAGCAGGAGCACGACGAGCTGGTAGACGAGGGAATCCCGGTGGCCCGGCTCCCTGTGCCGCCCGGCCGCCTCAACTAGTCATCCGCTTCGCCGTCGTCGTCATGGCGTGAAAGCAGTCGCTGGCGGCACTCAGCCTGGCTTATCAGCTCCTCATTGCGATCTTCGTCTACGTCGGCAGTGATGAGCGGCCGCTGCGTGCCGGTAAACGTCCCTGCTTCTACAAACGTGAGCTCAGTTGGGAATGCCAACGAGTTGACAGGATGCAGGCGCGCAGCCGGATCGATGCAAGCCACGCGGAAGGCCTTCACGCCCTTCTCGAACCCGTGCGCACGGAAGTCAAAGAGTTGCCCGGCGTTCACAGCAAAGGCTTTGCGCCGGACAACCAGAACGAACTTGTTGTTGCCGATGCCCAGCGGCAGGCGGACGCTTGCAAAGCGCGGGTCAGGCTTGCCGAGCGCGTAGTCATAGCCGATTGCAGTTGGCGCGCTGATAAAAATCGGCGCACTTGCAGCTACATCGACGCTGAATGTATAGGCGCCGCTGCTGGTTGTGCCAGTAGGAAGTGAGGCTGGGCTGGCAATGAAGCTGTGCGTAGTGCACGCGCTATCCATAAAAAATCCACCGACCTGTCCTGCGTTACTGATGTGCTCGGGAAAAGTGCCTGGAAGGGTAAAACCATCCGGACAAAGGGGGCCTGTGCTGCCCGGCACGTTGATCTGTTGGAAACTGTTGGAAGCTCCGACGTAGGTTTGCGTGGCCCCGGTCGCATCGTAAACGGCGGCCGCGATTAAGCCGCTGTCATTGATGCCGCGTGCCGCAGTTCGTATGCCGTTAACGCGAAAATAGTTAACGGTTCCGCCTAATATTGGATCCGCGCCGGTTGTTGGACTGAAGAGGAAGCCCCAACGGCCAGATGGGAGCGAGGAACCGTCAGAGATGATACCGCCGACGATTTGGCCGAGAACGTTCTGCCCGTGTGCAATCGTAAAGAACGAG
>Ga0209155_1000026_pt1 | contig 58911 bp, 102 predicted proteins | sample GraSoiAngelo_122_FD_185879 | JGI IMG/M metagenome (GOLD analysis project Ga0209155, IMG submission 185879) | Grasslands soil microbial communities from the Angelo Coastal Reserve, California, USA - 14_0927_02_20cm (SPAdes) (version 2) | ecosystem: Environmental > Terrestrial > Soil > Grasslands... | reverse complement strand
CCTGCGGTACGCCCTGGAGGAGCTGGCCCGCGAGCTGCGTGCCCGCATCCACACCACCCCGAGCGCGCGACGGGAGAACCCGTGGGTGCCCGGCGGCGAGTTCACGGACGGCAAGTTGATGACCGCCCTGGTGGTCGCCGAGAACCTGCTGGCGCAGCCCGAACCCGACGAAAGGACAGAGAGCGGATCATGAGCGAAGAACGCAAGCCGAACTACGCGCAGGGTCTCGTGCTCCTCGTGTGTGGTCTCGTGATCGTCCTGGCCCTGCTGCTGTGGGGCTGGGACTGGATCGTGGACCTGATCTGATGAAGATCTTCTACGACTGCGAGTTCATCGAGAACGGCACCACCATCGACCTGATCTCCATCGGCATGGTCACCAGCGACGGCCGCGAGTACTACGCGGTCAGCGAGGAGTTCGACCACCAGGCCCTGCTGGGAAACCCGTGGCTGGTGGAGAACGTGCTGCCCTCGCTGCCGTACGTGCGCTCCCGGGGCGACCTGGCCGGCGACTCCCGGTACCTGCACCTGGACTACGACCACCCGGACTGGCGGGCGGTCAAGCCCCGCTGGCGTATCGCCGACGAGGTTGGTGACTTCATCCTGGGTGGGGCCACCGGGCCTGACCCAGAGCTGTGGGCGTGGTACGGCGCCTATGACCACGTGGCGCTCTGCCAGCTCTGGGGGCCGATGATCGACTTGCCCGAGGGCGTCCCGATGTTCACCTGCGACCTGAAGCAAGAGGCTGTCCGGCAGGGTGACCCACGGTTGCCCGACCAGCCGGCCAGCGTGCACAACGCGCTGGCCGACGCCTGGCACAACGTGGTGCGCGCCCGTGCGCTGGGGCTGATCGCATGAAGGTTCAGAGTGAGCCGCTGCCGGGGGAGGAGGCGTGGATTCCTTCCCCTGTGGAGCCCGACATGCTGTGGCCGCGTCGCAAGATCTTCGGCGGCGACGCGGCCTGGACGCCGTACCGGGCCAAGACACACCAGGCGTGCTCGACCTGTGTCGAGGTGCTGATCGAGCACGAGAAGGAGCCGTACCCCCGGCCGCCCGGCCACCCGAGCCCGGCCACGAGGGTGCGCAACGGGCCGAACGGTCGCACGTGGCACTGTGCGCGGCACGGCGAGGCGCTGGAGCGCAAGGACAGGGAGATCAAGGCCCGGCTGACCACGATGCGGGAGCACCGGGAGCACGTGGGCCGGTCGCGGCGGTAGCTCCAGATGGACGGGACATGCCGTACGAGGGAGTTGTAAACAGGACACCCACGCGGTACCGTGGACTCACGCCGGGTTCGCGGCCGGTGAGAGCACAGGGGGGCGACAAGCCTCCGGCGGTACCCACGTCGGGTCAGCCATACCGGCGGTGCTCGACGAAGGCTAGGCGCCAAGCAACCGCTCTGCGGGGACGACGGCGCCGACCACCGACCCACGCAATGCAGGCGTGGCGCGTCGGAGGCCAGGTGAGGAGCTAGTCCTGGCGGTACGCGGATGTGGGTAGGGCGCTGAAGCCCGCGAGGGCACGTAGGCGACCGGCTGGGGTTCGACTCCCCGGCCGCGTGCGTAGCAAGGATTCACCCATTCGGGTGACGGCTGCGCCCGGCCGTGGTCTAGCCAAAGCGGAGCGGCAACGCGAAGCAGGGCACCCAAAGTTCACCCCGTGGGGTGGGTGCGAGTGGCGACGTAATCGCCGTGCGGGAGCTGGCGGAACACTGCCGGTGTACTCGCTGGACCGCCTCCCTGGCGCGCACTTCGCCGGGTCGGACGGCCGGGCCGGGCATACGTCCGGTGCGGTGCGGATCGGGGTTCGACTCCCCGGGCGGTTACGGCTCCGGCGCCCTGGGGAGACCCCCGGAGCTGTGTTAAACGGTCGTACCGTACCGATCCGATGCACCGACGGGATCAAGGGCTTTCGTCGGCGTCACGCCTTCGGGCAGGAGGGCGGTACGGCCGAGCACGGGGCGGTAGCTCAACGGGTAGAGCCGCACGGGAGTAGCTGGATCTTCAGCCCCACGCAAGGAGCAGGTTCGAGTCCTGCCCGCCCCTCGTCACTCGCCCACACGGACGAGTTCGATCCACCTGGAGGGATAGGCATGAAGGTCACCGTCTGGTCGCACCTGCACCGCGAGGACGCCTGGGGCAAGCCCGGAGCGGGCGGCACGCGGCCCGGTGTGCGCGACTATGAGGCGCCGCTGATCGCCCTGGAGAACAGCGAGAGCGGCCTCATGCTGCGCACCTTCGATGAGGAGCTGCAAGACACCACGTGCGCGGTCTACGGTCCCACGGACTGGTCCTTCGTGGAGGTGCTGGAGCCGCCCTCGGACGAGGTGCAGAAGCTGATGGAGCAGCGCAAGGCCGAGCACGACGGCCGGCACAGTACCGGAATGCACATATGAGCCGAATCAAGAAGATCAATGACGATTCGCTGGATCACCTGGTCGCGGTACTGCGGTACTCGTCGCTGATCGCCCTGCTGGCCGCCGTCGCGGGCTTCTTCCTGGCCGCCGCCCTGGGCAGCCAGCAGCTCGCCCTGGCGTGCATCATCCCGGCCGTGTACGCGGGCGTGGTGGGCTACCTCGGCTGGTGGACCTTCGGTAACTCCAGCTGGAAGGAGGGCAGTGATGGCTGAGTCAGGGATCGGGTACCGGGTGACGTTCCCCGGTCCGGTGGGCAGGGTCCACGCCGGCATCGCGCCCACCCTGGTCTACGTCGAGGCGCCGCCCGACGACGACCCGACCGGAGAGGTGCAGCTCGCCGCGCAGGTGCTGGCGTACCTGAAGGGGGTCGGGGTGTTCGACCCGCGCAGCACTGGTGCCGGGGCGGACGTGCTGCTGCTGGCCGACCGCGCCGCCGGTACCGGGACGGTATGGCGGCACGGCAAGCGAATCGGCACGTTCCACCTGGAGCGCTTGTCCGGCAGGGAGGTGGGAGATGCCGGCGTTCCCGAGTAAGGAGCAGATCGAGTACGTCGGCTCGCAGGCCGCCATGCTGGCCGTGGAACACACCGCCGGCCAGCGGGAGGCCCTGGAGCGACTGGCGCACGACTGGTTCCCCGAACACGACGCGATCGACCGCCGCGAGATCGGCCGCCGCCTGGCGCAGGAGCTGCTGAAGATGCAGGGCCGCCTCCAGGCACGGCTGGACCGGCTGGAGCAGGTCGGTAAGGCGAGGTGCCCGAAATGACCTTCACATCGGACAAGATCGACCCGGATGCCCTCTACACCCCCGGCGAGGTGGCCGTCCTGTTCCGCGTCGTACCCAAGACCGTCGTGCGGTGGATCAAGGCCGGCAAGGTCAAGCGCGAGGAGTACACCCGCACAGCCGGCGGCCACCACCGGGTCACCGGGGCCGGGATCCTGCGGCTGAAGAGGGAGGGCTGAGGCGTGGCCACCTACGCCAGCGACACCACCGTGGACTCCAGCGGCAGCCGCGCCGAGATCGAGCGCACCCTGGTCCGCTTCGGCGCGCGACGCTTCCAGTACGGCTGGGACCGCGACACCAACCAGGCGGTGATCAGCTTCGTGTACCGCGACCGCGAGGTGGAGTTCCGCCTGACCTTGCCCCCGCGCGATCACCCGGACGTGAAGTACTCGCCGACCCGTCGCCTCCAGCGCTCCCCGGCCGCGCAAGAACAGGCGTGGGAGCTGCTGACCCGCCAGCGGTGGCGGGCGCTCGCGCTGGGCATCAAGGCCAAGCTGGCGTCGGTCGAGGCCGAGGTCACCTCCTTCGAGCAGGAGTTCCTGGCCGCCACCAAGTTCCCCGACGGCGGGACCGTCGGGGATTGGGTGGAGCCGATCATCCTCAACGCCTACCAACTGGGCCGCGCACCTGCCCCCGTGGCGGTCCACACCGAACTGGAGGCACCGTGAAGCCGCCCCCGATGCCGGACCACTGGTTCCAGCAGTACCTGGCCCAGCTCGCGCCGCCCGGCCGCTCGCCGCTGCGCCCGTATGACGAGACGCTGAAGCTGTGGCGGGCCGGCGTGCGCGACGTGGCCCAGCGCCAATGGCACGAGGCTGTCGTGACCGGGATCGTCGAGGGCGTGAAGGTGGCCCCCCCGCCGCCGATGACGATGACGATCCACTGCGACCAGCAGGCGTGCCGGCTGGCCACGCTCCAGGTGGAGGAACCGGGTGCCGCACCACAAGGATAAGACCCGCCAGCGGATGCGCCGCGACTCCGCGATCGAGCGCGAGCGGGTCGCCCTGGAGATGCTCGTGCTCGGCCGGCGCAACGTCGAGATCGCCGAGCAGATCGGGGTGAACCCTGCCTCGGTGACGAAGATCCTCCAGCGTGGCCTGGAACGCCGGGCCACCGAGGAAGGCCCCACCGTCGAGACGGCCCGCGCCCTGTACCTGGACGGGCTGCGCGAGCTGAAGCGCTCCTGGATGCCGTTGGCGCTGGGCACCTTCGTGATCGACGACGACACCGGCACGACAGCCCGTCCTGACCCGCGTGCCGCCGACATCGTCCTGAAGATCCTCGACCGCGAGGCCGCCGCGCAAGGCCGGGAGATAACCCCCGCACCGGGGCAAACCAACGTAGTCAACGTATTCGGCAGCCAGGCAGATAGCCTCCGTGATCAGATCATGGCCAGCCTGGCGAACATGGCCGACAAGAGCGGCGCCATCCAGGCCGAGTTCGCCGAGATCGGCACCAGCCTGGAACTGGCCGCCGGCCGCGAACAACCCACCGACCAGCCCGCACCACCCACACCCGGAGAGGAAGCAGCATGACCAGCCGATACAAGGTCACCATCCGCACCGCCTGGGGCACCTCCAGCCACATCCTCAATGCCGAGAACTACGCCAGCGCCAAGGACGACGACTTCACACGCTTCACCTGCGAAGGCAACGAAGTCCACGCGATCCGCACCGATGCCATCCTGGCCATCGAGCACATCCCGCCGGCCGAGCAGCCGCTGATCGTCCAGCAGCCCCTCGACACCACCGCCATGATCCGGCTGGAGCTGCGGCTGCTGGCCAAAGAGGGCGCCCAGGTCGGTCACTACGTTTCCGACAAGAGCCAGGACGAACCGGTGTACCGGACCATCCAGCGCGGAGAGCTGCACCACCTGACCACCGAGAACCCCGGCGTCATCCTGCACGCGGACAACATGGAGCCCTTCACCCCGGCGGCCGTGGCCGCGCGCATCCAGGACATCCTCACCGACGTGACCAAGCACGACGAGCAGATCGGCTGGCGCGTGATCGCCGTGCGGCCCACATGAGCGAGCCGCTGAGCAGCCTCGATGCCGTACTGACCGAGATCGCCGACGAGCGCGCCCGGCAAGATGCGAAGTGGGGCGAGCAGAACCACCCGCTGATCTCGCTGGGCCTCGACGGCATCCACAGACGACGGCCGTTCGACGCCGCCATCCGGACAGCCACCTGGTACGACGTGCCGACCGCCACCCAGGCCCGCTCCGCCTGTCAGGCCAACGGGCCGGCGGAAGACGACAACTGGGCGGCCATCCTGCTGGAGGAGTTCTGCGAGTTCCTGGAGGCCGCCGCCATGCGCGACGAGGCGACCGCCCGCCGCGAGCTGGTGCAGGTCGCGGCCGTGGCAGCCGCCGCCGTCGAGGCCATGGACCGGAGGAAGACGTGAACAGCGACCCGGCGACCGTCACCCGCGCCCAGGTGAAGCAGGCCCTGGCCGTGCTCGGCCTGGTTGACCAGCGTCCGGGCTGCGAGCAGTGCGCAGACCACCTGCACTTCGTGTCGCTGGTCATCGAGCGGGGCACCGTCACCATCTGTCGGCTGCGCTTCCATCCGGACGGCCGCCTCGTCGTCGGCTCACCCATGGCGGCCACCGAAACCACGGTGGTCCCCATCCGTCGATCACGGGACGAGGTAACGCCATGAGCCGTGTACCGGTGGGCCGGCTGAACGGCCTGGACGCCGAGCCCGGCACCATCCTCGGACCCGACACCGCCGGAGAGCTGATGGTGGTGCTGGAGCGCGACGAGCGTGGGGTGACCTGCGGGTACGCCACCCGCGAGGACATCGACAACGCCAAGGACCGGATGGCGGCCGGCGAGATGTCGCGCTCTGTCTGCGAGTGGGGCCGCCCGGGTCGCGGTTGGTGGGAGCAGGGTTTCTGATGGTCCCCCTGCGGGTGCTGCTGTACCGGGTGGCGGTCGTGTGGTCCCTGGACTTCGCGTTCATCTGTTCGGCGTGGGATATCATCGAGGCCGCCCGGTACGGCTCGATGCGCTATCCGACACCGGACATCCGTACGGTCGCTGCGGTGGCGCTGTTCCTGGCCGTGAACGCCGTTGTCGCCTGGGGCAGCGGAACGAACTGGAGGCGATGATGACCATGGGTGCCGGCGAGATGACCGTGGCCAAGGCGCGGTACCGGCTGGGCCAACTGGCCGAATGCGTCGAGGAACGTAACAAGCTGCGCGAGGATGTCGTGGCCCTCCAGGACGCCTGTGATCGCGCCATGCGCTCCAGCGAATCCTGGGAGACCTGGGGCATGGGCTGGAAGGCCAGGGCCGAGGAGGCTCGCGCTGAGCTGGCCCGCACGTGGGCCAGGCTGGACGCGGCCATGGCCATGCTGCGCGCGGCCGGCGTGCAGGACGAACTGCTCACCGCTGCCCTGGACGGGGCGGCCAGGAAGGTGGATGGCGATGGCGCTACTACGTGAGGACACCCGGCCGTGCGAGGTCGGGACGCCCCTCTACGACTGGGGGAACGTGTGCCCGCGTGATGCCCACGGGGTGCACCACTGCATCCTGTCGGGCGGCCACGACGCCGGGCCGGCGCCGCTGCACGAGATCACCAAGCAGCCGGTCGAGCGGTACCACGTCTGCGAGTGCGGGACCAAGCGGGAGGTCGGACGCCCGGCCAACCGGCGTGACTGAGAGTGATGTGACCTGTGACCAGCGCAAACGTCGAGGCGCAAGATCAATCTATACCCAAGACACCGGGCCAGAAGAACGATCATGAAGCTGAATCTCAGACTGTGGGAACCCAGCAAGATCATACCGTGACCCAGAGTCATTTTTCCGGCCTCGGCCTCCCCGAGGAGGAGTACCCGGACGGCACGGTACTGATCTGGCGGTTCGAGGAGGTGCCGGCGGCCTACGCCATGCGGGACGAACGACTTGCCCGAGTGGCCGGGTACGGGGACGCCCGCTGGTGGACGCCCAAGGGCGCGGCCACCTGGGACCAGCTCCGCGAGATAGCTAGCGGCGACTCCACCCCGCCGATCGTCCTGAAGGCGTGGGGGACGTTCGGCCTCCGGGCCTCGGAGAGCGCTTCGGCGATGCTGGCCCGCCTCGGTACCGACGCGCAGCTCTGGGCGCGCGAGTTCGTGGAGCGCTTCGGGGGTGACGAGCATCTGCTGCTGACCTGGTTCGCCAGCGCCATCGAGACCGGGCGCTCGGCCGGGTACGCGGACACCGCCCTGGACAAGGCGGACGGCGGGGCAGAGCCGTGAGGGCCGTGCACGCGATCTGGACCTGGGTCTTCCTGCCGCTGACCGCCCTGGCCGTGCTCGGTGAGTTCGTCGCCGCGTTCGACACCTCCAAGGCGACCGCGCCGTGGACGGACTACATCACCACGTACCTGCCGCCGTGGGTGACCTTCGCCCTGTTCGGGGTGTTGGTCGCCTGGTTCCCGGCGCACATCGCTACCGAGTACCGCCGGAAGGGTAAGTCGTGGCCGGGAATCTGACGCCAGGCCGCGAGGTCATCGCCTCCGCGCGGCGGCCCGAGCGGGGCCAGCAGGTGGCGGACAACGCCGCCATGCCGACCCCCAAGACCGAGTCGCCACCGCCACCCACACCTGGTCGCCTGGTGCAGGTGGCGGTATCGCTGCGTGAAGACCAGGTGGAGGAGATCCGGCGGTACGTGGACGCCCGCGTGCGCGAGATCGCTCCCCTCGTGGCGCACCGAATGAAGGAGCTGGAGGAGGCGCTGGAGGAGGTACTGGATTCGTTCGGGCGTGGGTACCGACGCTATTCGGCGGTGCGCTCGGGCTGGGTTCCCGAGGACCAGGTGGACCGGTGGCGCGCTGTGCTCAACCGGAGGGCGCGGTGACCAAGAGCAAGATCCGCGCTTACCTCTTCTTCCTGCTGCTCCTCGCCGCCGGGGTCGTCTACGTGGGGCGCTCGGGATTCAACCTTCCGGGCGGGTCAGACGACAACCACACCCTGGTGCTGTCCGGCGGCTGGAAGCTCACCAGCCCGGTCGCCTATGCCGACATCGATATCGAGTGGGCCGTGGGGACCAAGCACGACACGGATTCACTGCGCGTCGATAACACCAACCCGAAGGTGTGGAACCACACCGAGCACAATTACCAGGGCGAGTATTCCTGGATAAGAATCGTCTCCAGGAACGCCAAGGTGGTGTCCTGCGGGATCAACTTCAGCGGCGCCTGGGTGGTCATGCCACAGGACAAGCCATTCAGTGCGTACTGCTACTTCCCTCTGCATTCGGGGCCGAGGAAATGACCATGAGACTTCGTCACGCCGGCCCGTACAGCCTCCAGTGCTACGCCTGCCAGGTAAGGGTGGACCGGCAGGGGGCAATGTCGGAGAAGCGGCTGGCCCGCTGGGAACGGTACGAGCAGATGGTCGAGTACATCGAGACGCTTCCACGTGGAGCCGAGATCTGGCGGCCGGTCCTGGCCAGGAAGGTCTTCGGCGGTGGCCCAACCAACTGGACGGTGGCCGGGCAGGTCGTGCGCGACATGGCAGCGCACGGACTACTGCAACCGGTGACCCACCGCGAAGGTGGGAATACGCGGTACTACCGAAAGGCGTATTAGGTGAAGACCGCCGTAGTCGACGAGGACGACCTTCCCGCGACCTGCCCGGCGTGCGACTCGCGCGGGATGCCACGCCGGCTGTCCGGCCTGCCCTGCCGCGATCCGTGGCACGGGGAGTCGCTGCTGCGCTGGGCGCGCTCGCGCGGATACACGGGCATCGTGAAGCTGATGGAGCAGGCCCGCGAGCGTAGGGCCGACTGGGGTACGGACTGGAAGGAGGAGCCGCAACGTGATCAACATTCCTGAGGGTAGGCGTGCGCTACCGCCGGATGTACGTTGGCCCGCGCCGACCGCCATACTCGCCGCTGTACCGGCAACCGGCGAGATCGACATTCTCCGATCGCGCAACGAAACGCTGGCCAAGACGCTGGCGGAGATCCTTGGTCACTTCGAGGAGAGGCGCCAGCGTTGGGAGGCGCGTGTCGACGTGAGCGAAGCGACCTTCTCCAGGTGGAAGCACGCATTGGAGGCCGGCGCTATGCGTCACGTTCCTGAACTGCTGGGTCAGATCATCGAGGAGCAGGCCAAGCACGTCTTCGCCACCCTCACCACCTGCGTGTGCGGATACGTGCCCGCCGACAACTCCGACTGGAGTGCTCACCGTGCGGCCGTGGCGGTCGAGGTGATCGCCGCGTGGATCGAGAAGCGGACCTCTCCGCGCATTGACGAGCAGGGGCCGGAGCCCAAGCTTGCGAGCGCCTGGGCGGCCGAGAGCATCCGGGAAGGGCTGCGGCGGGTTGACTGAATACGTGGAGCTGTTTGCCAACCTGGCCCAGGAAGGGCTGGGCATACAGAGACCTGGATGGATGGTGGAGAAGGTGACGCAGACGGTGGCCGTCGATTTCGACGGTGTGATCCATCGGTACGCCAAGGGCTGGCACGACGGCACGATCTACGACGAGCCCATGCCCGGCGCGATCGAGGGGCTGCACAAGCTCCAGGAGCGCTATGCGGTGTTCGTGTTCACCTCGCGGGATCCGGAGCGGGTGGCTGCGTGGCTGGTTGATCATGGCATCGTTTCCACCTGGTACACGGGCGACCCGGACGCCGGGAACCAGCACCCAGACTTCTGGAACGACCAGGAGATGGTGCTTGTCACCAACCGGAAGCTACCGGCCGTGGCCTACGTGGACGACCGGGCGGTCCCGTTCACCACCTGGGACTATCTGCTGGCCGTCCAGATGGAGGGACTATGAAGCGCCGGCTGTGCCAGTACTGCGAGGACCCCCTGTCCTGGTGGGCGTACCTGCTGCTGCGCTGGACGTGCAACGACTGCGTGTACCGCCGGGCGCGTAGCGGGCAGCCGATGACCCCGGAAGGCCGGCGGCGGATCAGGGAGCTGGAGCGCGAGGGCGGGGCTGACCGCGAGCCGGGGTGGCTCGGCCGGGAGGTGGATAAGCTCTGGGCGGCGAAGCAGAGCCTGGCCGCGCCGGCTCGCTACTACGGCGAGGGCGGCACCCTGCACGGCACGACCGAGCTGGACGTGGAGACCGACGAGCACGGCCGCGTGGTCGCGGTCTGGTACCGGTGCCAGATGCTGCCGTTCAAGCAGCGCACCGTGGACCACGACCGGGCCGCCGACATGGATCACGCCGGCCCGCCTCCGATACAGATAACCGGCGTGGAGGTGCTGGACCTTCCATCGCCGACGAGGGAGCACAGTTGCCCGCTGCCGGTTATCGCCGACCAGCCGCGAGGCGCGTCGTGGAGCTGTCCTGGCTGTGGCCAACCGTGGACGCTGATCGGCGCCGAGCCGGACGAGAGGGCCTGGCTGGATGCGGGGGACAGGCTGTGAGCCGGCCCGTTGACACCGTGCTCGTGCGCCATGGCCAGCACGAGCCCTCCGCCGTCTGTCACGAGATCCACTGCTACGTGCACAACGTGGACGAGCCCGGCCCCGGGTACCTCGGGTGCGGCGAGTGCTTCCACCTGTACCGTACGGCCGGCGAGCTGCGCCGGGCGCACCGGGCCACGATGTGGCGGATGACGCGCGGAGACCTGTGGCTGTTCGTGGGTGACGCCTGGCGCCCGTCGTGGTGGCGCTTCCTCTGGCACCTGCTCACCGTGCGAGCTGGCAAGATCTACTCGTGCCCGCACTGCTCACACGACTTCTGAGGAGGATTCATGAAGGCGAAGCGCCAGGCTGCCGAGGACGGCCGCCACTGGCCGGACGACGGCAAGATGCACCAGGAGGCGCCGTATCCCGAGGTGCTGGCCAACCTGCTCAACAAGGTCCGGTACCGGGACAACTGGTTCTTCCGGTTGGCCGCGATCGACCGAGGGCAGGGCAGCCTGGGGCTGACGTTGATCATTACCGCGCGCGTGGCCGACAGCCGCAATCGGCACGAGGTGATCAACGTGAACCACTACATGCCGGTACCGCCGGCCGCCTGCGACGAGCGTTCGTGGACGCGCTGGCTGTTCGAGCAGATCCTGTTGGTCGAACGCCACGAGGCCATGGAGTTTTTCGAACTCCTCCACATGGCCGACTACCTCGGTCAGGACGGCAACCGGTATGACCAGGTAGAACGCCCGTACTCCCCATCACACGGGCCAGGCAACGACCCGTACATGATCCGCGAGGTGGGCACCGTCGAGGACCAGCGGACCAGCTTCACGGGTGAGCTACACGACCACTGAGCGCCATCTGAACGCGGGCTGTAAACTGTCGTACCGTGCTGATAGGCTTGACCTATCATGTAAGGCCCCCACACCTGGAGGAAACGTGAGACTTTTCCAGCGCCTCAGTGTGCGACGCGGCGGCAAGCAGGCGTCCATGGGCGCCCTGGCGAGGATGCGCGACCCGCTGCGCGCGATCTTCGGTGACCCGGACGGGCGCAAGGCGCGGCTGGCCGGCGAGCGCGGTCACAAGGTCCAGCCGCTGGACGCCGGTCGCCGGCTGAACAACTACGCCCAGCAGGACGGCGGGATCGTGCGCCTCACCCCGGCACGGCGGCGGCGCATCAGCCACAAGGCCGGGCACGTGGGCGACCTGCGGACCCGCGCGGCGTACTCCCGGGGTGGTGTGGCGGCATGAAGCTGCTCTACCGCCTCGCGCCGGGCCAGCCCCCGGTGGACGTGCACACCAATGCGAAGGGCCTGCTGGGCTGGTTCACGCCCGAGCACATCGGCGGCCTGATCGCGCTGTTCCTGGTGGTGGTCTTCGTCCGCGTTTTCTGGAAGATGATCACGGGTCACCCGGTGATCTTCGCCATCCTGGTGATCTTCGGCCTGCTTGTCGCGGGCGTCCTGACCTTCGGGCACATCCCGTCCAGCGGCGGGCACCCGTTCGGGCCGCCGCGATGACCCTGGCGACGAAGGTCGGCATCGGCGTCGGGCTGGGCGTTATGGGCCTCGGTGCCATGATCGGCTCCAACATGCGCAAGCACGGCGCCGAGGTCAGGTACGGCAGTGTGGTCGTGACCAGCGGTCTGTTCGCCGGCCTGCTGGTCTGGTTCCTGATGACCGTGCCGGCCAGCGGGTGGGACTGGTGAGGCCCACGCTGGGCACCTGGATGAACGTCATCATCACCGCCCTGGGGACGGGCGCGTGCTTCGCGTTCATCGCCTCCCTGGTGGGCGTCCGTCCCTCGCGGTGGTTCTTGACCTTCCTCGTGACGGCGATCCTCGTCGGCGCGATCGGAGTCGCCGCCGTCTACTACTCCGCGCAAGGCGCACCCTGAATCCAACTGGAGGAAACATGCAGAAGCGCTGGACGACCCCCGAGGCGATCGACCGGGAGTTCCAGTACCACTCGCCGAGCGACAAGGCCCGACCGGTGCACGAGGAGGTGCGCGAGATGGTGCGCGCGGTCGCGCACCATCTCAACGACCTGCTCCCCGAGTCCCCGCGCAAGACCGAGGCCATCGGTCACCTGCGTACCGCGATGTGGGCGGCCAACAGTGCCGTGGCCTGCTACGGGGACGACCCCGAGTGGAACCCGCCGGCACCGCCCGGCGGCACCACGTGAGCGACGACCAGCCGGCGGCCCCGTACCACCGTGACCCGGTCGTGAACGACCTGCTGAGTCGAGCTGTCGATCTGGTCGCCGAGGTGAGTGGCGGCCAGTGGAACGAGCAGGCGAAGGACTGGCGCGAGAAGGCGGCCGGCTGGATGATCCAGGTCCACAAGCTGCCGATGAAGCCACACGACCGGCCCGGCGAGCAGCGGGCTGCCGAGTTCGTGTTCATGGCGATCGGCGAGGCATCCACATGCTGGGAGAAGTTGGATGGCACGGGAGTCTTCCAGGCCGATCGTGCAGCTCGCATCGGGCGCCAGCTCCTGATCAACCTCGGTTTCCAGGTGCCCATCGGATACCTGGATCGGGAAGGCGTCGAGCTGTGACCGCGCAGCAATGGGAGATCCTGCCGTTCCTGGTGGTGATCGCCTTCCTGATCACCTGGGTCGTCAGCCTGGTGATCGGGATGAAGCTGAAGGAGGCCGTGGTCGTCGCGCTGGTCGTCGCCGCCATCATCGGCGCGACCTACGTCGGAAAGAGCTTGAACTGAGCAGCGAGACGCCCCGACCGGTTCTCCATCCGGCCGGGGCGTCTCTCGTCAGCGGGGTAGAGCGGCCTACCCGGCGACTTCCGGTACCGCCATCGTAAGCGTCGGGTCGCCGATGATGGCGTCGAGCTCGTTCTTGTCGTACCGGCGACGTATACGGACCCGCTCGGCCACGTGCATCCGGCGCCAGTGCGGGGTCCGGTCGGTCTGGTACTCCACGAACTGTTTCAGGGGTACCGGCCCGATGAGGGTGATCGTCCAGGTGCCGGTCACGGCGACCTCGCCGTCCCATGGCAGGATCACGTCGCCGACGCGGAGGTCTCCGTAGGTGGTTTCTTGCCAGTCGGGTTGAGCACCCATAGTCATCTCCCCAAGACGGTTGAGTAGTTGATGCGCGTAGGGTATCATGTATCGTATGGATAGACAGCAATCAGGACAGATGAATTGGCCGGCGGCGATGGTCCTGTCGGTCTTCTTCATCTGCCTGACCGTGGTCCTGGTCGTGATCTTCTCGTGAACCCGGTCCTCATCGCATCCGGGGTCGGCTTCATGATCCTCGGCGGCGCATTGGTCGCCTGGGGCCGGCGCAACCAGGTCGGCAGCCTCGGCGGCTTCTTCGTGATCTTCGGCCTGATCTTGGTCGGCCTGGGCCTGACCACGCCCGGGAAGTGAGCTACTGCCACACCTGCCAGCGGAGGCATCGCGCGGCGCACCGCCGGCAGGCTATCTGGAATGCCGCGTTCCTGATCACCTGGGCGATCACCGTGATCGTCCGGGCCATTCAATCCACCTGGAGGAAACCATGAGGTTCCTGCTCGGCCTGGGCCTGCTCCTGCTCGCCGTCCTGCTCATCGCGTTCAGCCGGCCGATCGGCGGCGCTTTGATCTTCGCCGTGCCGAGCGCCGTGCTCGGGCTGGTGGCGCTGAGCGGCAACATGGGGGGCCGCAAGAAGTGAGGACGGTCGCCGCGATCTTGCGTCTACTGCTCGCGGTGCTGGCGGCGGTGTCGGCCGTCCTGCTGTTCGCGGATACCGAGCACTACCCCGCCACGCTGGCCCTGGCCGGAGTCGGTGCGGTAGTGGCCATCTGGGGCATGTATACCGGTATGCGCGGTCTCTTCTGAATCCACCTGGAGGAAAGTCACATGAAGGGAACCTTCGCGGGCATCGGCGTCCTGCTGATAGCCCTAGGTATCGGTTCGATCTTCACTGCGAGTCGTCCCGGCGGCAACGCGGGGAACGACGTGATCTTCGGCCTGATCTCGATCGCGGGCGGCGCCGTCCTGCTGTGGTCCGCGCTGAGCGGAGGGGGGAGCGAGAAGAAGTGAAGACCCTGCTCAGGTGGCCCGTTGTGCTGCTCGGCCTGGCCGGCGTGGCGCTCGCGGTAATGCGTCCCGACGTGCTCGGCGAGTTCGGCTCCGGCTCCGAGCCGGCCCGCCCACACAAGCCGCCGGCACTCCAGACCGGGTACCACACGCGCCACGTCATCAGCTTCGAGTCCACCTGGACGTTGCCCAGCACGCCGTTCCAGATCATCTACTGGCGGGGCAACATCCCGACCGTGGTCACCCAGACCGACCTGGAGCGCGGGCCGAAGGGAGCCAAGCACGGCACGCCGCGCTGGTACATCGAGTTCACCTACGATCCGAGCGTGCCGTACGCCATGCAGGTGAACCAGGCCGACGTCCATGCCGTGAGCACCGGCTGCAAGATGGCCATCGACAACCTGCCGGTGGACGAGGAGTACCAGTCTGGCGCCGGGATCGCGCACTGCTGGGTGAACCCGGTCTGATCGAACGCCCGTTCTAACGTGTAGGGCCACGCTTGACAACTGTCGGGCGTGGCCCTCACACTGTCCCCGGAATCGGACATGACGGGGAGTAGTGACATGCGTACAGGTGTTCGAATGATCGGACTGGCCATGGTGCTGGTCGTCGCGCTCATGGCGGCGCTCGTCGTCGCCGGCTCCCCGTGGGACGTGCGGATGACGCCGGACGGGACCGCCGGCCTCGCGCTGGTGGGTCTCCTCGTCGCCTGGGTCGGGGCATCGCTCCTGCTTGGCCGCCGCCGCACGTGAGGCGCAGATGGCCGGAAGCCGTACTGGCTGGCGTGGTGGTCGGCGTCGTCGCGCCCGTCGTGGTGATGTTCCTGCTCTCGTTCTTCGTGCCCTGCTGCTCCGAACCGCCGGCCGGCCCGGAGCCGTCTGCCAGCTTCGCCGGCCCGCCCGTTCCTCCCTGACCGGTCAATCTTGACCGGTACCCTCGCGGCATGGCGCGATCACCGATGGAGGAGCTGGCCCGGCTCTCCCCCGAGGTGCAGGCGCGCTGGCTGGCCGAGCAGCCGGTGCACGTGCTGGAGCAGATGGCCCGCCGCGAGTGGTGGTGGATCGGCCGACCCGAGCAACAGACGCCGGCCGGCAAGTGGTTCGTCTGGCTCATCCAGACCGGCCGGGGCTGGGGCAAGACCCAGACCGGCGCCGAGTGGATCGTGGACCGGGCGATCCGGTACCCGCTGGACCTGACCGGCCGGCCTACCGAGCACCTGCTGATCGCCGAGACGTTGACCGACGCCATGCGCCAGTGCATCGGCGGCCCGGCCGGCGTGCGCCGGGTGCTGGAGCGGCGGCTGGGGTCTGAGTCCAGGTACACGGACGGCCGGGACGGCGGTGCCTGGCACCTGATCAAGAGCCCCAAGCCGTTCATCGAGATCTTCGATCACCATCAGGTGATCTACATCGAGGGCGCCGACGACGAGGACGTGGGGCGCGGGTACAACGCGGCCTCGGCCTGGCTGGATGAGTTCGCCAAGTGGAAGAAGCCTGACGGGTCGTGGACCGAGGGCATCATGCCGGGCCTGCGTGCGGACATCCCCGGCGACTTCCCGCGCGCTCTGGTCACCACCACGCCCAAGCTGGTCGTGCAGCTCGTGGAGTGGCAGGGCCGTGCGGACGGGTCGGTCTGGCTGACCCGAGGCTCCACGTACGAGAACGCCGGCAACCTGGCCGCACCCGCGCTGGCCGAGCTGCACAAGCGCTACGCCGGTACCCGGCTGGGGCGCCAGGAGCTGGGCGGCGAGCTGATCATGGAGGCCGAGGGCGCCCTCTGGGGCCTCGGCATGATCGAGCCGTACCGGGCGGCCCGCCCGCCCGAGCTGACCAACGTGGTCGTGGGCATGGACCCACCCGGCGCCGACGACCCGACCTCCGACGAGTGCGGACTGATCGCCGCCGGCAAGGGCGTGGACGGCCGGGACTACGTGCTCGGCGACTGGAGCAAGCGCATCGTCGGGCACGCCGCCGCACGCCGGGCCTGGACGATGGTGATCGAGTACGGCGCGAGCGTCCTGATCGTCGAGGACAACCAGGGCAAGCGCTGGTTGCGCGAGGTGCTGGTCCGGGCCTACCGCGAGATGCAGGATGAGGGGCTGTTTCCACCTGGAGGCAACCCGCCGGTCAAGATGGTCACCGCCAAGATCGGCAAGCGGCTGCGCGCCGAACCGGTCGCCGCACGCTACGAGCAGGGCTACGTCTCCCACGTGCGCGGCCAGAACCTCGGCAACCTGGAGACCCAGATGGTCAACTGGGTGCCGGAGGAGACCTCCAAGAGCCCGGACCGTATCGACGCGCTTGTGTACGCCCTGCTGTGGCTGACCTCGCGGGTCAAGATGTTCGCCACCACGGCGAGCCCGGCCAGGGCACCGCTACCCGGGCGCACCTCGCTGGGTCCACTCGGCGCGCGGCTGCCCGGCTACCCGGGTTAGGATTCCGGCAAGCCTCGCGCCGCTGCCAGCTCGGCCGGTCCCGTCTTCCCCAAGATCAGCGATCACCGACGGACGCGGCGGCGCGAGCGCCAACCATCCATCGGGGGATGTGGGGTTGACACAGGGCGCTCACCTCGGCGGGCGCCCTGTGTGCTCCTCCGGATGGGTTGTGCCGTTCCAGGTGAAGCGCCCCTATGCTGTGCTCATGCTCTCGCCGATCATCCTCGTTGTGTACGCGCTGGCCGTGGCGCGGACTACCCGGATGATCACGGCGGACAAGATCTTCGAGCGACCGCGCCGGGCCTGGATCGTGGCCGCCTGGCGGCGAGCCCACTCGTGGACCAAGCAGGAGCCCACTGTCGAGGAACGCCGTAAGGCGCTGGCCATGGTGATGTCCAACCACGCTGATCGACCGCCGCTGCTGGCCTACCTGGTTGTCTGCCCCTGGTGTGTGTCCACCTGGACCGGGGCCGTGGTCGCACCGCTGGCCTGGTACTGGGGCGACCGGCCATGGCTGCTGCTGCCCGCGCTTGCGCTGGCGTTCTCGCACGTGACCGGCTTCCTGGCAACCCGCGAGGGGTGAGACGTGGCCCGACTGCTCCGGCGCACCCCGGCCGCTGTGCGCGACCTGCTCCCGGCGGCCGTCGAGGAGTATCGGGGACTGCCGTCGATCATCGCGGCGGCCAGCCAGGTCCGGCTGGAAGGCCAGTCCAGCGAGTCTCTGCGCATCCGCGACCTGGAGTGGCAGCAGGAGGCGTGGCGGCACTACGACATCAACGGTGAGTTCCGCTTCGTGGCCAATCGACATGCAGGCGCGCTGTCGCGCTGCCGTTTGTACGTGGCCGAGCTGGACGAGCGGGGTCGCCCCGGCAAGGAGTCCGCAGATCCGCAGATTCAGGTGCTGGCGGAGTCGATCTTCGGTGGCCCGGCGGCCAAGGGCGAAGGCCTGCGCACCATCGGTATCCAGAACTACGTAGCCGGCGAGTGCTTCGTCGTCGCCGAGGGTGGCAGCCGGGCCGACGGTGACAAGTGGTACGTGGCCAGCGCCAAGGAGCTGGCCCGCGAAGGCAACACGATCTTCGTCAAGCGACCCATGACGATCGGCGGCGGCCGGCGAGCCCTGAAGAAGGGCACCGACATCCTCATGCGGGTGTGGACGCCGCACCCGCGCCTGTTCGACCAGGCCGACTCTCCGGCGCGCTCGGTCCTGCCGATCCTGCGTGAGATCGAGCGGCTGACCCAGCTCTGCTTCAGCCAGATCGACTCGCGGCTGATCTCGGCCGGGCTGCTGCTGCTGCGCGAGGGCGTGGACTTCCCGCACGCGGAGGACAAGGCCGGCGGCGTGCAGGGTCTGCTGGATCAGATCCTGGAGTCGGCCCGTGCCCAGCTCACCGGGGCCGGCACGGCTGCCGGTCTGGTGCCGATCCTGGCCACCGTGCCGACCGGCGAGGGCCGCTACGACAACGTTTCGCAGTCCTTCGCTCACATCAAGTTCGACACCCCGCTGACGGCCGAGCTGCAACAGAAGCTCGACCAGGCTATCCGCCGGCTGGCGCTCGGCCTGGACATCGCCCCGGAAGACCTCCTCGGGCAGGGCGAGGCCAACCACTGGGGGAGCTGGCAGATAGAGGAATCGTCCATAAAGCTGTTCATTGAGCCCGTTTTGGTACGGGTCTGTGACGCCTTTACGGAGGCCTACCTTCAGCCGGCCCTGAAGGTGCTCGGCAAGGACCCGGAGAAGTTCACCCTCTGGTACGACACCAGCCCGCTGACCGTGCGACCCAACCGCATGGAGGACGCCCAGAACCTCTGGGACCGGGGCCTGATCAACGATGAGGCGCTGCGTGCGGCCGGCGCGTTCGAGGACGGCGACAAGCAGAACCAGAAGCAGATGCTCCAGTGGCAGCTCTGGCAGCTTTGCAAGCTCAACCCGGCGCTGATCGCCGCGCCCGGTGTCGCGCAGGTGCTCGGCGTTCCGACGGCCGTCATCAGCGCCGGCCTTCAGCCGCCGGCACCGGCCGCCCCGGAAGGCGCGCTGCCGCCAGACCAGTACCCCACCGACCAGCCGCCGCCGGACGATACCGGCGGCCCGATGGGCGCGATCCCCGACATGCCGGTCGGCCAGACCAGCCCGGCGCAGCGTGGCCGCCGGCAAGCCCTGGCCGCCTCGGGCGTGGCCGAGCTGGTGGCCCAGCACGCCGCCGCGATCAACCTGGCCGCGCTGCTGCCCGGCGCCGAGCAGGTCGTCTACCGCGCGCTGGAGATGGCCGGCGGCCGGCTGCTGGACCGGGCCTCCCGGGGCCAGCACGCCGACGTGCCGAAGTTCCGCATCCACACCCGCATCCGACCGCGCGACCGCGACCATGCCGGCGAGCTGCTGACCGGGGCATGGGCACACTTGGCCCAGCTCGCCGCGCACGTCAACGTGCCGGAGAACGACCTGGAGTACGTGCTGCGCGAGTACTGCACGGAGCTGCTGCTGCGTGGCGTGGAGCACCGCCCGGAGCTGCTGCGCGTGGTGCTGGAGCGGGCGGCGCAGTGACCCAGCCCGAGCAGCCTCAACAGCCGACCGGGCCGGGCGCCGGTACCGCCGTCGCGGTGGGCGCTGTGGCGCTGGCCGGTACCGCGCCGGATCCGTGGCTGCCGATCCGCTGGCGGCGCTTCGCCCAGATGGTCAAGGCAGAGCGTTCGCTGTTCCGCTCCTACCTCGGGATGCTCTCCAAGTGGATCGATGGCGTTCGGGACCGGGTTGTCCACGGGCGGGTGGTGGACCCGCCGGCCGTCTTCGCCGCCGCGCCCGCGTTCCGTCTCGCGCTCGGCGACGTGATCGATGTGGAGATCCGCGAGATCTACCAGAGCGCCTGGCACGACGTGATGCTCGCCGCGCCGCTGCCGCCCGGCCGCGTCGAGAGCTACCTGCAAGTGGCCAAGAACCGACTGGCCAACGTGCCGGACGAGGTCTACACCCTCATCACCAGCGAGGTCGCCAAGGCTCACCACGAGGGCGCCGCGATCGGCGAGCTGGCCGCCCGGATCGAGACCGTGCTCTCCGACAACGAGGTGGCCACCTGGAAGAACCGCGCGCTGGTGGTGGCGCGCACCGAGGCCATCGGTGCCTACAACGCCGGCACGCACGCCGGCTTCCAGTCTTACGCGGCCCAGCTCGGCGGCGAATGGGAACACGGCTGGCTGGCCACCCACGACGAGCGGGTACGCCCGACCCACCTCGCGGCCGACCTCGGTACCCCCGGCACCGGCCAGCGCGTACCCCTGGATGAGCCGTTCGCGGTGGGCCAGGCCCTGCTGGATCACCCCGGGGCGCGCGGGCCTGTCGCTCTACCTGAAGAAGTGATCCAATGCAGATGCTCGCAGGTGCTGCTGCGACCCGGCGAGCATCTGGATCTGTCCAGGAGGTTCGTCAGGTGAGCGAGATCGCCGAGCTGTACGGTCTCGATGCGGCTCGCTCCCTCCAGGTGGACGAGCACGCCTCGTGCCAGGACGCCGGCCAGCTCTATGGTGGCGCGTACTGCCTGGCCACCCACAAGCCCGGCGTCTGTGCCGGGGTCAAGCGTGGAGGCGCCCAACAGCAGCAGGTCCAGCCCTACCAGCGGCCACATGTCGCGGTACCGGTGGCGCCGGCCGCGAAGACCCGCCAGCAGTCCGACCTGGAGCAGGCCGCACAGGGCGGGTACGCCGCCGCCTACCAGCACGCCCAACAGCTCGCCCAGCAGCTCGGCGCCAACCAGGGACACGCGAGAGTGCAGGCGGCGGCCACCGACTACGCCCACGCGCTGCACCAGCACGGGCGCGCGGTAGCCCGCGCCGACCAGCTTCATGCCAGGCTTCAGCAGCGTCACGACAGCGCGGAGGCGCGGAATACGGCCATCGACCAGGCCAACGCGGCACGGCAGTCGGCGGCCGTCACGCGGGCCAACGCACAGGTCAAGCGTCAGGCGCTGCACAAGGCGGCTGCCCGGCACCCGCGCGCTCGCGCGCATCACTCCATGTGGATGGACGAGGTCGCGCTGTACGCGCTCGGCCAGCCCTTCCAGTTCGCCCTATATGCCCTGGTCGCTGCCGCGCACTGGGGCTGCGAGGTCGGCGAGTTCTGCCGCAACCCGCTGCACCCCGGCCCGTGCAAAGGCTGGAAGCACACCCTGCACGCCGTAGCCCCGGGGGCGTACCACGCCTACGAGAAGACCCGCGTCGAGAAGCTGAACGAACGACGACGGGCCAAGATCGCAGCCCTGAAGGCGCAGGGCAAGCCGGTACCCAAGAGCCTGCTCAAGGACATCACGTACACCGCGCCGGGCGCCGGCCAGGCCCAGCCCGGCTTCACTCCACCGACCGTGCAGGGCGCCAAGGACGTGGTGTCCAACATCGCCGGCCAGGTGAAGACCAACGTGCCGGTCCGCGCCGCGCAGCTCACCGACCAGAAGCTTGCCGCCCAGGCCCAGGCACTGCATGACGTGGTGGTGGCGATCCAGGGCAAGACCAACGTGGGGCCGGACACGCTCAAGGGCGCCCTGACCAAGATCAAGGGCAAACAGGGGCCAGGCGACAAGCTCACCGATCACCCCGAGGTCCAGAAGTCGATCACCAACCTGGTTAAGAACGTTGGGGACAAGAAGGGGCTGACCGACAAAGAGCGCGGCGCGCTGCACACCGAGATCACCAACCACGTCGAGGCTGGTACCCCGGGCGTGCCGCAGGGTGTCCAGGATGCGCTCAAGCGACCGCCGGTAGCCGGTGTCCCGAACACCGCCGTGGGGGCGCCCGCGTCCTCGCCGATCTCGATCATCCAGGCCCGCGTCGCGCTCAAGGGCCTGGCCACCATGCCGGATGCCAAGCGCCTGGCCGCGTACGACAACCTGACCAAAGCCGACCTGGCCAGCCTCACCGATAACGAGCAGTACCTTCTGGAGAGCGATCTCAAGGGCTTGCGTGGCCTTGCCGGCAGTCCGGGTCAGGGCTTCGTCAGCCAGAAGGCGGCTACGATCCACTCGCGCCTGTTCGGCACCGGTACGGGAACGCCTGCGCCGAGCGCGAAGCCGGCGGCCGGCCCGACGCCCAGCGCTCCGCTGCCCGCGACCGCCGCTGCCCACGTGAAGCACGCCGCGTCCGTGGCCAGCCGGTCGGCACCCGGCGCGGCGCTATCCAAGACCCACGTGGACGCCTACGGCAAGCTCACCCGGGCTGAGTTCGACAGCCTCGCACCGGCCACCCAGACCAAGATCCGTGACGATCTCGACGCCGCGCGGGCGAAGTTCCTCGACCCCAAGAAGCGGGCGGCGGCTGATGCCCTGATCGCGCGCTTCGAGGACAAGGGCGGTACCGGCAAGCACGACGCCTCGGTCCTGTTCAGCGAGCTGGACAACCTGAAGGCGGCCACCGACCCGGCGGATATCGCTAATCGCTACATGAGCGCGCGGATAGCCGCGCAGACCCCGGAGCGACGCGACGCCCTGGAGGCGCATCGCGCTGCCCTGGAGGCTGACACCACGCTGCCGGCCTGGTTGCGTGCTCGGCTGCACACCGGGGCCCCCGGGTACAAGACGGCCGGCGGCACCGACGTGCGCGAAGCCCTGGCCGTGGCCACCATGCAACCGAGTAACAGCGGGAAGTGGTACGCGACCACGTACCAGCTCGACGATCTCCTGGCGCCCAGCGACGACGAGCTGAAGAAACTCGCGCCCGTACTCCAGGAGGCGATCAAGGAGCGACGCAACGAAAGCGTGCTGAGCCTGCTCGGGGCAGGCAACCAGCGGAGCACTATCGCCGTGGTCCTCGGCGCCGATGCGATCAAGCCCAACCTGGACCGGTATCACGACCTGAGCCCGAATGCCCAGCAGGCGCTGGTCAAGGCGGTCGAGTCCGTGCGCGACGCCTCCAACGGGCTGGATGGTGGTCGCTTCCAGGTGATGCTAGACAAGATCCACGGCGCGCACTACGGCCCCGCGCAGACGGCCGCGATCGACGCGACACACGACCACCTGAAGAGCCACCTGGGCCGGGTCACGGCCTACCAGAACCTGTCCCAGAAGGACTTTGACGCGCTACCGCAGGCGCACCAGACGGCCATCGAGCACCAGCTCGCCACGGCTGCCAATTCCAGCGACGCGCACACGCGGTACATGGCTCACCACGTCCAGGCCAAGTTCGACGGCACGCTGCCGGCCTACTCCTCGGGTGCCGCGCTCAGCGCCGCGCTGGCTGCCGGCATCCACAAGGCGGATCACGACGACCCGGACCGGCTGCGCACCTACCTGGCCCTAGATCACTCCTCGTACCAGCAGCTCAACGGCGGCGACAAGCACCTGGTAGACGCCGACATGGCCAGTCTCGCGGGAGGTTCCGAGCCGCTCGGTGATCGGCACCAGATTCAGAGGCACATCGACGCCCTTAAGGGAGTGACGCCGCCGCGCTCCGGTGACCAGAAGCGCGCCATCCTGGTCACCGACCCATACGGCCGACACAGCGACAGCGACGTGCTCACCACGCTGAACCCACTGAGCAGCAAGGAGTACGGCGAGCTGCCCAAGGCGTACCGCGACGCCATCGACGAGCGCGTGACCGGCCTAAGTGCCAGCCAGCCCGCCGGCTGGGCCAAGATCATGGCTCAGTTGCACCCGGGCTGGGTCTCGCCGCACGCCCCCGCCGCGCCGGCCACCACGAGCGCCAGGCCCAACGTCCAGGAAGTCCTGGACACGCTCTACGGCGTGCACCCGAAGGCCCACACCACCGCCCAGCAGCTCAAGGCGTATGCGGGAATCCGGACCGCTGACTTCCAGAGCCTCCAGCCGCACGAGCAGACGACGCTCCTGGGCGACCTGTCGTACATCGTCACCACCTCGAAGGGCGGCACCAACGCCGCCCGCGCCCAGAAGCTGATCGACTACTTCACCCCGCCCGGCACCCCACCCGGACAAATCCCCAACCAGCCGATCAACGTCCCGGCCAACGCGGTCGCCGGCCAGAACCGCTACCCCGACCCCGGCGGACGGCCCGGGATGCTGAAGCAGGCAACCAGCAAGGGCCAGAGCGGCGACGGGTTCACCCGCAAGGTCAACGGCGGGTCCGGGCCATGGGGCAAGTACGGCGCGGCCGGTGTGATGCTGCGCCACGTCGACAGCTCAGGCACCGAGCGGTATCTGATGATCGAGCGCGGTCCGGGCATCAGCGACCCCGGGAAGTGGCAGTTCCCCGGCGGCGCGATCGACTCCCTGGAGACGCCGCACCAGGGCGCCACCCGCGAGACGACCGAGGAGCTGGGATTCAAGGCCGGTGCCCTGGACAGCGCCCGGGTACACGGCGAGCACGTGTTCACCATTCAGGGCGTGGTCGGCCCGAAGAACGGCGAGTGGAAGTACACGACCATCGCCGCCACGGTGCCGAGCCAGCTCACCCCGGATCTCTCGACCCACCACGCCCGCGCGGAGACCTCCGACGCAAGGTGGATGACCATCGACGAGATCCGCAAGCTGGACAAGAGCGGCAAGCTGCTCGGGCCGCTGGCCGGCGGCGCGCTGGAGCGCAACGTGGTCAGCCTGTACCCGGCCGGCACCCCGAGCGTGGGCCGCCCGGGTCCGGTCACCAAGAAGTTGCCGCGCCTGACCGGGACGCCCAGCGTGCCCAAGCCGGCCACGCCACACAAGCCATCGACGGGACGCAACCTCTTGACCGACAAGGCAGCGATCGACAAGCTGCGCCAGGACGTGAAGCAGGCGCGCAAGCAGTACGACGGCAAGACGGCGGACGGCCGGCTGGCCGCGATCGGCGCCATGCAGGGCTTCGATGACACGCCCACCGTCGTCAGCAAGGCTGAGATGGACCGCCTGCTGGCCACGGGCGACTACATCGAGGTATGGCGTGGGGTCAGCGGTGCCGGCGGCAAGAGCGCCGAGAAGATCAACGAGGAGATGCGCAGCGGCCCGGCCTACTACGGCAAGGGCGTCTTCGGTAACGGGTACTACCTGGCCGGGCAGAAGCACGTGGCCGACCGGTACTCAGACAACACCAGGAACAGCGTCCTGCGGATCTTGATTCCGAAGGCGGCGGTGATCGAGACGCACGAGAAGATGGCCCGGGAGGCGTCGGCCATCGCCAAGCCCACCTCGGCCGCCAAGGGCAACCGCTTCGAGACCGGCACCCTGTATGACCAGGGCCGGTACGCTGCCGCCAAGGGTGTGGACGGCATCCGCATCGACCCCGTCAGCTACGGGCAGCGCTCGATGAGTTCGCACCACGTGTCCAAGAAGGGCAAGGAAGCGTACAACTGGCTCAACCGGTCAGTGCTGATCATCCAGGAGGCCCAGTGAGCGCGACGACCGACCTGTACCACCGGCTGTCCGACGCGCTGGGTGGCCACGACGTGCACCCCGACGAAGCCTTCGAGATCCAGCAGGCGTACCTGGCGGCCGGCGGTCCCGAGGCGGCCACCTGGGATGACCTGCCCTCGGACATTCAGGACAAGGTCGCCGCGATCGAGAAGATGCCCCGCCAGGCGTGGGATGATCCTGCCGACGTACCCGACGACCCGGACCAGCAGTAGGGAGCCGACCGTGGCCGACGACAACGAGCCGTGCACCGACTGCCCCGACTTCGCGGCCGTCACCGCAACCGACGAGAACGAGCCGGACACCGGGGCAGACCCGCGCGGCACCAAGGTCACCCGCTGGGGGCCGGTCATGCTCGCGCCCATCGGCAAGCCAACCGGCGACAAGCGCCGGTTCGCGGCCGGCGCGCTGAGCCATCGCGACCTGCCCCTCGGGCTGAAGTGGCAGCGCCAGGACGGACAGGGCCACTCCGGCTCTGTCGTGGTGGGCACCCTGGACGGAATCACCTACGACGACGAGGGCGCCCCGTGGGGGTTCGGCCTGCTGTTCAACCCGGACCCGGAGCAGCTTCCCCGGCTGGCCGAGGATGCCCGCGAGGCCCGGCTGCTGATCGAGCAGGGCGTGATCGGTCCGAGCGTGGACCTCGACGACATGGAGTTCCATGCCCTCGGCGACCCGGAGCAGTACGCGGCGACCGGCGAGCGGCCGGAGATCGAGGTCACCAAGGGGCGGATCTCGGCGGCGACCCTTGTGCCGATTCCGGCTTTCGCCGAGGCGGGGGCCAAGATCCCGCTGATGGACATGGAGCCTGGCGATTACTCGTCGGAGCTGGAGGCCCACAAGATGGCCTTGACGCCGGCCGTGCGCGCCTCGGGATGGGACGACCTGGCGGTGGCGCCGCTGGATACCCCGTGGGACGCGTCCGGCGCGGCGCGGCGGATCAGTGAGTGGGCCGGCGAGCGCACCGATCTGCTGGCGCAGGGATATCTCTGGGTGGACGGAGAGGATGACCTGTTCCGGTTCCCCCTGGCCGACGTGATCGACGGTCAGCTCACGCTCGTACCGCAGGCGTTGACGGCGGCGGCGCAGGTGCTCGACGGACACACCGTACTGCCCGAGCTAGACCAGGCCCGTATGCGCGAGGTGGTCGCCGATCTGCGCGAGTACGTCACCGACCGGGAGATCTCCGCCGCGCTGGCCGCCCTGGACGATGAGACCTATCAGCAGGTGTCCGGCCTGGCCGAGGAGCTGACCGGCGAGCAGCCCGGCACCGCCACCTTCGGCGCGCGTTTCGAGAAGCTGAAGGCGGCGCTCGGGGCCAAGGGCATCGACAACCCGGCGGCGCTCGCGGCCAAGATCGGCCGCAAGAAGTACGGCAGGCAGGGCATGGCCCGGTTGCGCAAGGGCGTGGCGGCCAAGAAGGTGAAGCCGTTGCACGGTGCGGTGACGGCGGCGGTGGACATGGAGGCGATCGTGGCGGCGGCTACCCCCGATGAGCCGCAGGCCCTGCCGGCGGCCTGGTTCGCGGACCCCAAGCTGGACGGGCCGACCCCGCTGACCGTGACTCCAGACGGACGGGTCTTCGGCCACCTGGCCACGTGGGGCACCTGCCACACCGGTATGCCGAACGTGTGCACCACGCCACCCAAGAGCAAGAAGCAGTACGCCTACTTCCACACGGGCGCCGTGGACACCACCGAGGGCGAGGTCGCCGTGGGGCGCATCTCCATCGGCGGCGGCCACGCCGACACCAGGATGGGCTTCCAGGCGGCGGCCGAGCACTACGACTCGACCAGCGCGCAGGCGGCTGTGGTCCGGGCCGGCGAGGACAAGCACGGCATCTGGCTGGCCGGCGCGGCCGTGCCCGGTGCCGACCTGGCCGAGCTGAAGCGTTCCCCGCTGTCCGGCGACTGGCGGCGCATCGGCGGCAACCTGGAGCTGGTGCACGCGCTGGCGGTCAACTCGGGGGGCTTCCCGGTACCGCGCGCCTCGATGGTCGCCGGGGCGCAGCTCGCCCTGGTGGCCGCCGGCACGCTCCAGGTGGAGGAGGACGGGGCGCCTCCAGTCTTCTCGGCTGCCGACCTGGAGGCCCTGGTCGTGCAGACCGTACGGGCTACCCGGGAGGCCGAGCGCGCCGAGGAGCGTGGCAGCCGGGTGCTCGCGGCGCTGAGCGTCATGGATGATGCGATGGGCGTGGGCCAGGCTGCCACGCGGCGTAAGCGGGCGGCGCAGGCGGCGTCCGTCATCACGGGACCGGCCAGGACGCCGGCCCGTCAGGGAAAGGGATAGATCGATGTGTGGATGTGGAGGGGCTTCCCTCGTCACCTCGGGGCCGATCAACGCCGAGCCGGCCACGGTCATCGCGCGGCCCAACAACGGCGAGGCCCGGGAGTTCACCGACCGCGTGGCCGCCGAGGCGTACGTGACGGCGCTCGGCGGTGGCGTGGTCGTGCCCGCGCAGCCGGCCGCAGTGTAAGGATCCGCCGTGTCGTACCCGGCTGACGTGACCCAGGTCGTGGTCAACGGCCTGTTCTCGGCTGCGCAGCCGGCCGGCGCGGTACCGACCGGAAAGGTCGAGTTCTGGCCGACCACCGTCCTTGTCGATGCCGGCACGAAGCAGCTCGTGGAGCCCGGCGTAGTGACCGCGACGCTGGACGGTGCCGGCGCGTTCTCGGTCACCCTCATGGCCACCGACGATCCGGACCTGACGCCGACCGGCTGGGGGTACTGGGTTCGCGAGACGGTCGACGGCTACCCGGTGCGGGTCTACATCATCCAGCTTCCGGCCGCCGGTACCCCGTTCAAGCTGGGCAACTTGCAGCACCTGGCGGTGGTCGCGCTAAGCCCGTACCTGCTCGCCTCGCAGCTCGGGCAGGCCAACGGCGTGGCGTCGCTCGACGGTGCCGGCCAGGTGCCGGCGACCCAGCTCGCCAACGCGGGCAGCGGCGGAGGCGGCGGGGTACCGCTGACCCGCTCGATCAACACCACGGCGCCGCTGACCGGCGGCGGGAACCTGACCGCTGACCGGACCCTGGCGGTCAGCGACGCCACGGCCGGCGCGAAGGGCGTCGTGCAGCTCGCGGGCGACCTGTCCGGTACCGCTGCCGCGCCGACCGTGCCCGGCCTGGCAGGCAAGTCGGCGACCGGCCACGGGCACGTCGAGGGGGACGTGACCAGCCTGGTCACCGACCTCGCGGCCAAGGTCGACAAGGCGACGCTGACCACCAAGGGCGACTTGTTCGTGGCCACTGGCGCCAGCACCCCCGCCCGACTGGGCGTGGGCTCCAACACGCAGGTGCTCACCGCCGACTCGACGCAGGCCAGCGGAATCAAGTGGGCGACTCCGGCCGCCGGTAGCTCGGGCATGGATCAGATCTTCCCGCTGGCCGGGTATGGCCTGCTGGCCTGCTCGGTCAATCCCGAGTCGGACATGGGCACCTCGACGTTCGGCAACAACACGATCTTCGCCACGCGGCTGTGGATTCCGGCCGGCGTGGCGATCACCAACCTGCACGTCGGGGTGCGGGACGCCGGCACCTGGGATGGCGCGACGGCCGGCAACAAGCTGGCCCTGTTCACTGATGCCGGGGTACTGGTGGACGCGACCGCCGAGACACCGTCCATCTGGACGAGCAACGGCTGGCGGGGCGGTGCGCTCGCGGGCGGTGTCGTGGCCAGCCAGGGTGCCGGGCGGTTCGTCTACATCCTGCCGCTTCACCGGGGCATGACGGTCGCGCCCAACGTGCCGTTCCTCAGCTCTGCCAACGACGCCCACGCGCCCTGGTTCGATCTTGGCGTGGGGGTCACGAAGAGGCGCTGTACGATCCTGTCCGGCCAGACGGCGATCCCCGGCTCGTTCGACCCGACCGCCTCCGGAACAGCAACCACCTTCGTACCCGTGGTAGGTGTCTCGTGACCGATCAGCCACTGCCCGAAGACCGGCTGCCGCGTGTCTGCCTCGGATGCGTCGTGCAGTACCCGTTCATCTGGAACACGTGTCCGCGTTGCGGATCCACCCGGTACCGCGACCAGGAGACCGGCGAGGAGCACGACAGCAGCGAGGAGTCCGGCCGGTGACCCCCGTGCAGGAGATCGACCGGCTCATTGCCGACCTGGCGACCATGGCGCGTCAGGACGTGAGCGAGCCCTGGCCCGGCGCGTTCGCCTCGGTCGGTACCGCGATGCACCCCGCATCCACCGAGAAGCTGATGGAGTACTGGGCGCACGGGAGGGGCGCGGCGAAGATCCGCTGGCCGGAGCCCTGTGCGTTCTGCCGCTGCCTCACGCACGCCGGCAAGTACTACCCGAAGGACCCCAAGGGCCTGTGCGCCAACCTGGAGAAGCGGGCCACCGGACACTGGCCCAACGCCGAGCACAGCCGCACGCACCACTGCCCGTGCTGAGCGCGGGCGACTGGCTGCTGCTGGCCGGCGCGCTGCTAGTGCTGATCCTGGTGGGTCGGGTGTGGGCGTGGATGGAGCGCCGTACACCGATCGGCAAGCTGGGCAGCACCCTGGTCCCGTTCCTCGTTGCCGTCCTCGTGGCCCTGGCCGTCGCGGTGTACGTGCTGGCGCGGCGATGAACTGGCGGGTCTGGTTCCACCGATCCAGGTCGATCGCCTGGATGGTCGTGGGCGTGCTGTCGTTCCCGTTCGGATGGGCGCATTCGATCGTGCTGGTGTGGATCGCCTCCCTGTACGCGAACGTGGCCAGCGACTGGTCCGCGTCCGAGGCGGCCGACGATCGTGCCGTGCTGGAGCGACTGGATCGTATCGAGCTGTCGGTCAGTGCTTTGGCCAGCGGGCGATCAGCTCGCCGAGGAAGATCAGGAACAGTCCGGCCCACCCGAGGTGGATCACCAGCGCGCGTGCTCGCGGCGAGAAAGCGTAGGCTGCTATCGCCAGCACGCCCAGGATCAGCAGGATGATCAGGAGTAGGTCCATGGCCTACCGGGTACCCGGCGGCGTGCAGCGTCACACGCGAGCAGGGAGGCAGCGCGATGGCCAACGACACGACCGACGAAGCGGCTGAGAACGATCGGGTACCGGCCGAGAGCGAGCAGGCCGAGGCGGTGCAGCCTGGGACGGTGCAGCCGGCGGGTACGGCGGCGGCCACCGTGGCGCAGCCGGCGCAGCCGGACTATGCCGGGCCGGGCGTGATCCACGAGGACGGCAGCGTGGCGCCGGTCCAGGGCGATGCCCCGAACGTCGGCACCACGGAGCACGTGCAGTAGGCTCGCTATTCACACACCGGCACGACACAGGCCCGGCCTCCTTCAGGTGGAGAACCGGGCCTGTCGGCCATGCAGGTCAGGTGACCGCGAGCGTTCGCTGCCGAACCCTCAGGAGCTGGCGAACCCCTTCGGACGGGACCGTCACCGATCCGTCCCGCAGCTCCTTATCGAGATCAACTACCGCGCGGTAACCGTACTGGCGGCTCGTGCCGAGCAGCGTCCCGACCAGCGAGGTCTGCACGCGCTCGCGCGGGAAGCCGATGTACCAGGCGATGACCCGCCCCAGCGGGGTACGCCAGAACGCCTCGTCGTCGAACGCGCGCTCCCCCACCAGCGCCATGGCCACCTCGCGCGCCGCGTGCTCGGCGAGTTCGCCGCCCCCGAGCACGAGCGCCGCCGCGTAGTCGCGGGCGATGGCGCTCGGGCTGTACTGCTCCAGGGCCGGCGACCCGTACAGGGCGCGTGCTCGGGCGTGGAACTCCTCGACCAGCGTGGCGAGCTGGTCGAGGAGTTCCACGCGATCCACCTTGATCATTGGCTGATTCCCCTGCCTCTGCCTGGTCACCGCGCGATGACCTCGTCCATGATTCGCCCGGCGATCCGGATGGCGGCCGGGGTGCCCGTGACCTGGAGGTTCAGATCGGAGCTGAACAGCCCGCACCGCGTGACCGAAACCAGCACCCGACATCCGGTCTGTCGCTCGGCCTGCTCGATGGCGGCCATGAAGCGCGACTGGGAAAGCCGGCTAACGGTGAACGTGGCGCTGATGGTGGTCTTGGTGAACATGTGGCCCCTCCAGGTGTATCGCTTGCTTGTGTAGCCACTGTATACAGGGGTTGACAGCCCTGTCAACCGGCATCTAGCTGGGGAAACGGCGAGAGGCGCCCTCCCCACCTGGAAGGAAGACGCCTCTCTCACCTGAAGGAAGGAAGCCTCGCCTGGTACGCGTGCCACCCACCGTACTTCGAGTGTAAGGCCAGCCTGAACATGTCGCCAGGTGTCGGTGATTCTTGCCCGGCATTGATCCATCCAGGTAGAGTGCGGCCCAACGAATGCGCGTCTGGCGCTGGCGGTGGGCCGGTCGGGAGCGTGGGGTTTCGTAGCGACGAGAGAGGCGCTGCCCCATGGCAACCATGACCATTGATGAGATCCAGCTCCCCACCGACTTCTCGGTGGTGACCGACGAGCAGCTTGACGAGCTGGACGAGGTCGCCCGCGCGGCGGCCGATCCGATCGTCAAGAAGTACAACGAGGGCGAGCCCCTGTCCGACGACGAGCTGAACACGCTGGAGCGACTGTCCGGCGTGGTGGCGGGCGTCGGGGATCAGCGTGAGGAGCGCGCCAAGGCTGCCGAGCAGGGCGCCGACAAGACCGGCCGGGCCGGCAAGGCGGCGGCGGCATTCGGCCAGCCGGCGGCCTCCACGCCGCCGAGTGAGGGAACCCCACCGGCCGAGCCGGCCAAGGACGACAAGGACGGCGGCGAGAAGGTCACCGCGCCCGGCGTCGGTGCGGTCGCGGCGGCGGCCGGTAGCCAGCCGCAGACCACCGGGCCGAACGTGGGCACCGGAGAGGCCCGCCAGTCCTACACCAAGGCGCTGGCGGCCAACGGCGCGGCCGGCCGCCGGCCCGGCGAGGAGTTCGACGACCTCGCGGGCATGGCCAAGACCATGGAAGACTCCATGGCCGCGTTCGGCGACCTCGGCCCGGGTGCCTTCCACCGGACCAACGTCATCCAGCTTCGCCGTGAGTACCCGGCTGAGCTGAGCATCACCAAGGAAGACACGCTCACGCAGGCGTGGGCCAAGCTGGACGCGGCGGCCAAGGATCCCGGCCTGGCCACGCTGACGGCGGCGGCCGGCTGGTGCGCGCCCAGCGAGATCCTGTACGACCTGTTCGAGCTGGAGGACGGCAACGACGGGCAGCTCGATCTGCCGGAGTTGCAGATCCACCGGGGCGGCGTGCAGGTCACGCCTGGTCCCGACTTCTCCGCGATCTTCGGTGGCGCCGGCTACTGGCACCAGACGGAGGCGCAGGTCGTCGCGGCCACCTCCAAGCCGACGATGGTCGTGCCGTGCCCGTCCTTCACGGACAACCGCCTGGAGGTGGAGGGCGTCCAGATCACCGGGGCCTTCCTCCAGGACCGGGGGTACCCGGAGGTGGTGGAGCGGTTCATCCGGGGTGCGATGGTCGCGCACAAGCGCAAGCTGAACATCTTCGCCATCAACAAGGTGGCCAACGGATCGACGGTCTTCGACTACACCAACGTGACCAACCTGCCGGTGACCACGACCGAGTTCAAGGATCTGACCGCGCTGTCGCGGCTGCTGGCCGTCGCCGGCATCCAGATCATGGACTACCGGTACAAGTACCGGATGCCGTTCGCGGCCACCCTGGAGTGCGTGCTGCCCTTCTGGGTGATCGAGTCGATCCGCGCCGACGTGCAGCGGCGCATGGGCGTGGACCGCGACGACGCCTTCGAGCTGGCGCAGTCCCAGATCGAAGCGTGGTTCGCGCTGCGCAACGCGCGGGTCCAGTGGGTCTATGACTGGCAGGAGGCGCTGAACAGCACCGGCAGCCCTAACACCGCGACCACGGTCGGTCAGAGTGCGGGGGTCTACACCCTGCCCACCACGCTCTACATGCTGCTGTACGCGGCCGGTACCTGGGTGCGTGGCGTGGCCGACGTGATCCGCCTGGACACGGTGTACGACAGCACCAACCTGGCGCTCAACCAGTACGTGCGGCTGTTCACGGAAGACGGCATCCAGGTGATCAAGCGGGGCTTCGAGTCGCGCATGATCAAGATGACGATCGACCCGAGCGGCACCACCTCGGCCACCACCAACATGGTGACCGGCTGACCCTGACGGGCGCGGGGCCGGGCGACCGGCCCCCAACCTCCCCGGAAGGGGGAAGATCATGGACCTGCTGAAGGAAATGGCCGGACTCGGCTTCCCGATCACGGTCTTCGCGGCGGCCACCGACGCGGCCACCAACGGCGTCAACGCCAACTTCTCGCCGATGATGCCATTCGATGGAACCATCACGCGGGTGCTGTTCGTGCCCTCGGCGGCCATCACCGCCAACGGCGGCAACTTCCGTACCCTCACGGTTCGCAACAAGGGCACCAACGGGCTGGCCGGCACCACGGCGGTCGCCTCCCGGGCCTGGTCGGCGGGTAACTCCGTGCAGAGCGTGGCCGAGCAGTTCGCGCTCAACGCCACCCCGGCCAACCTGGAGGTCAAGGCCGGCGACGTGCTCGACGTGAACCAGGTCGCCACCGGTACCGGGCTGATCATCCCGGCCAGCTCGTACATCATCTACGTGAAGCCGCGCTGACGTGCCCCAACCGCCGAGCTATCTGCGCAACCCGCCGGACGCGCCACCGGTCCCGCCGGGTCTGTTCAACGTGGCCGAAGGTCCGCTGGACCTGCCGGACCACGCGCAGACCTCCGGCGCGGTCTGGCAGCCGGACACGTGCGCGCTGGGCCTGCTGTACCCGACCGCCTGCCTGACACCGCCGTATACGGCGTTCACCGCGCAGGCGATCGAGCCGCTGGCCCAGGCGTGGCCGTTCGCCGCGTACGCCTCGCTGTTCACCGGCCGGATCGGCTATGACAACGAGGAGGCCGTCCGGCGGGTCACGCAGCGGGTACTGAAGACCGAACAGCAGGTGGCCGAGCGGGCGTTCTGGGGTGGCACGACCACCCTGTTCACCAATCAGCAGAACTACTGGGGCACCACCCCGGGCGCGGCTGGTAGCGCGGGGATCGCGGGCGTGGCGAACGGGATTCTGGCGCAGTTCGCGGCGGCGGCGCCGGCCGGCATGTACTTCGATCTGGGGACGGCGGCCACGGTGAAGGAGGCCGTCTCCCTGCTGGAACAGAAGGCGGCCGACAACTACTACGGCCAGGCGACCCTGCACGCTCGGCCGCAGATCGCGGCGTACGCGGGCGCGGCCGGGCAGTTCCGGGTGATCGGCCTACCGCCTACGCCCGAAAAGACGTACATGTATACGAACAACCTGAATCTGTGGAACTTCGGCAACGGGTACTCCGGTACCGGTCCCACCGGGCAGGCCGTGGACGCGACCAGCGAATACATGTGGGCGACCGGGCGGGTGATCGTCTGGCGTGACCCGAAGATCTGGGTCTCGCCGCCGGACCAACTGCTGGACAAGACCACCAACCAGCGTGGTCTGTACGCGTTCCGCAACTACATGATCGGTGTCGAGTGCTTCGTGGCCACGATCAAGGTCACCAGGGCGTAAGGAAGAGACATGGCAGCGGAGATCATCCTCGACCCCACGAGGGGCATCCAGGAGCAGATGCAGGAGATCCTGGCCCTGGCCGGCTCCGGTGAACACGGAAGCCCCGACCTGGACATCCCGGCGATCAACTGGTACCCCCGGCCGGACAAGCCGCACGGCGGCGTGGTGCGGGTGCCCGACCACATCGCCGAGGCGCACGGCGCGCGGATGGCCGCACTGAACGTGGCCGACGACGAGGGTACACAGGACGAGAGCGAGAGCGCGCCAGACGCGGGCGCGCAGGACGAGGCCGCGCAGGACGAGGGCACCGCCGACTCGGGCACCACCGGCCGGCGCTCGCGGCGCGGCAAGGCGGCGGCGAGTGCCGGGGAGTCCGGAGGTAGCGCCTGATGGCCACGACCCAGATGCGCCGATTCAAGGGCAAGGTGATGCGGGTCACCCTGCTCGACGTGTGCGGCGCGGTGGTGCACGGGCCTTCCTCGACCGTGATCAACAAGGGCTTCGTGAAGGCGACGTTGCACCCGAACTACGAGAGCAACACCTCGTACCTGGTGCGCAACGCGAACGATGAGCTGGAGATCAACGAGGAAGGTCTGCCCCTGCTGCGCTGGTGGGAGGCGACGTTGGAGTTCGTCAGCGTGGACCCCGCCCTGGTCAACCTGATCACCGGGGCGCCGCTGGTGCTCGACGACGCCGGCACCCCCAACGTCATCGGCTGGCGCTCGCGCGAGGGGGTCACCAACCAGTTCGCCCTGGAGGGCTGGACCGACCTCGCGGGCGCGGCGTGCGTGGCGGGCGTCAAGTCCTACGGGTACTGGCTGCTGCCCTACCTGGTCAACGGCCAGCTCGGTGACGTGGTGGTGGAGAACGCGGCGGCCACGTTCACCCTGACCGCACACACGCACAACAGCTCCCCATGGAGCACCGGGCCGTACAACGTGCGCAACAACGCCAGCTCGGTGGCCTCGCCGCTGCTGACCGCGATCAACGCGCTCGACCACTTCCACACCGAGGTCACCACCCTGGCACCCCCGGCGCCGACAGTCGGCGCGGTTCTGCTGCCGTAACGGAAAGGATTCGCCGCGATGGCGCAGAGTCTCGATAGCCAACTGATCAGCCTGAACATCCAGGCCACGATCAACAACCCGAAGGCCCAGCAGAGCGTCCAGGCGGTCCTCGCGCTGGCCAAGGCGGCTCAGCTCGCCTCGGGCACCGGGGCCAACCAGGCGGACCGTCTGTTCGCCGACACCCGGACCATCGCCGCCTCCGGTACCGACCCGCTGGACCTCAACGGCGTGCTGGTGGACGCGGTGGGCACCACGATGAGCCTTCTGCGCGTGAAGTTCCTCTACGTTGCGGCGGCGGCGGCCAACACGAACAACGTGATCGTGGGCGGCGCGGGCGCGAACGCCTTCATTAACTGGGTGGGCGCGGCGGCGCACACGCTCACGGTACGGCCGGGCGGATTCCTCGCGCTGTACGCGCCGGACGCTACCGCCTACGCGGTCACGGCCGCCACGGGCGACATCTGGCAGATCGCCAACTCGGGTGCCGGTACCTCGGTCACCTACGACGTGGTGATCATCGGCTCCAGCGCCTGACCGGGCGGTTACGCTATCGGCAGGTCCGCGCGTCGTTGGGGACGGCGCCGGGCCTGCCGATTCGCATCTGAGGAGTGCTCGTGGCGCAGAACGTGGACGGTCCCTGCTCGGGGGCGGCGCCCGGCTCGGTCGGCTGGAGCCCGAACTTCACCGACCTGTGTTCCGCGTGGGCCAACTACCAGCCGGCCGTGCAGGAGTACGCGCTCCAGTTCGCCATCTATGTGATCTGGGCGGCGACCGGCCGGCGGTACGGGCTGTGTCCGGTGACGGTGCGCCCGGTGTACGGCAGGGGCCTGCCGACGTACGTGACCTTCCCGGCGGTCTTCGATCCGTGGGGCGGTAACGCGGGCACCTACGGCTGGGGCCTGATGGCGGTCGCTGGCGGTACCCAGCTTGTCAACTTCGCGGACTCGTGCGTCGGCACCCCGCCGCAGATCGCCCTGCCGGGACCGGTCAACGCGGTCAATGCGGTCACGATCGACGGGGTCGCGGTCAGTCCGGCCAACTACCGGCTGGACGGTGACCTCCTCGTGCGCCAGGACGGGAACCCCTGGCCGGTCGCTCAGGATCTGAGTAAGCCGCTCGGGCAGCCGAACACCTGGAGCGTTGACTACGTGCGGGGCGAACCCGTGCCCGTAGTGATCAACAACGCGGTGGCGATCTACGCCTGCCAGGTGGGCAAGGCCCGAACCGGCGGCACCTGCGCGCTACCCAACAAGATCACGTCCATCACCCGTCAGGGCGTGTCCGTACAGACTGTCAGCTTCAGCGACCTACTGAAGGAAGGGCTGACCGGGGTGAGCGATGTCGATCAGATCATCCTGGCCGTGAATCCGTCGCGGGCGCGCTCCCGTCCCCGCGTGGTCTCCCAGGATCTCCCGAGGTACCGGTGAGCGTCGCCGATCCGACCGTCCTGCCGGCGTGCATCGACATCCTGGCAGCGCTCCGCGTGGAGCTGGCCAAGGTTCCGGCCGGGGCGCCCACGCACTTCCGTCACGTGCCCGGCCTGGCCGCTGTCGTGGCGCTCACCGCCGAGGTGGACGAGTGCTGTGAGGGTGTGGCCTGGGTCCGCCTGACCGGCATCTACCCAACCGACGACTTCCCCGTGGAGCAGTCGCAGTGGCTGCCCGAGGGCGAAGTGAGCTGGGCGGTGGAGGTCGAGATCGGCGTGGTGCGCTGCTCCAGGACTTCACCCGGAGCGGACATGGCGCCGGTCGATGCCGACTACCTTGCCGACGTGACGGTGATCACCGACGATGCGGCGGCCCTGCGTCGGGTGGGGCCGAACCTGAAGCTGAACCCGGACGCGCGGATCATCGACTACCAGGCCGGTCGCTGGGATCCGGTCGCGGCCGAGGGGGGATGCATGGGCGGCGCGATGAAGTTGAACGTCCAGGTGGAGGCCTGCGACGCCGGACAGGCAGGGTGAGAACGATGCCTCCAGGTGAACGCCGGCCGCGCAAGAGCATCCGCCCCGTGGCCGTCGAGGTCCCGCTGTCGGAGCCCGAGGAGCCGACCGTCGGGCCGGGCGCGTACCGGGCGATGGTCAACTTCGATGACTTCGCGGCCGGCGAGCTGTACCGGTTGAGGGCCGATGGCCGCACGCTCGCGCTCGTTCAGATGGGCTACCTGCGGGAGGAGGGTGCGGATGGCGACGACCAAGATTCGGGTTGAGCTGAAGCCACGCGTCGTGCTGCTGTCGATCGCCGCCGGCTACGGCTCGCCGTACGTGGCCGAAACGACGCGCCTGATCATGAACGCCGCTCGCATCGAGGCGCCCGTGCGTACCGGCAACCTGCGCGCCCTGATCGGCATGAAGATGCGCGTGAGCCGCAAGCTGGTGATCGGGCAGGTCTACTCCAAGGCGAAGTACAGCCACTTCGTGCACGACGCGACTAGCCCACACCTGATCCGCGCCCGACGCGCCCAGTTCCTGCGCTTCGAGGTGCCGCCCGGCGTGGTGCACTTCCGCAAGGTGGTCCGGCACCCGGGCACCAAGGGCCAGCCGTTCCTGCGCGAGCCGATGCGCCGGATCGGCCGGGCGCGCGACTTCCAGGTGACCGGGTACAGCGCCGCCAGCGGCAAGGTGGGTTTCGGTCTGGCGCTGGACTAAGCTGCGCCACATGACCACTCAGGATGGACAGCGCGATACGGTGCTCCTGCCGCTGGGCGAGCGACAGGTGGTACTGCGCAAGCCGACCGAGGGCCAGATGCTGGTGCTGACCCGGCTGCCCAGGATGATCGAGACGGGCAGGTTCGGCGAGGCCGTGACGCGGTTCGGCGACATCCTGGAGCACCTGATCGTTCAAGAGGACGACCTGAAGTACGCCTACGACGGCCTGGTGGACGAGACGATCGAGCCGGACGGCTACCTGAAGCTGCTGCTCGACGTGCTTGAACACTGGAAGGACGAGAAGTCGGCCGGCGAGACTCCGCGCAAGCGTGCCGCGCCGAAGGCGTCCACCCGTCCGAGGCGGTGACCACCTTCCGGCTACGGCCGGTTGACGTGCAGTTCGGCGGCTGGCTGTACCGCATCGAGCCCCGACCGGCGGCCGACTGGATCGAGGTGGTGCTGTCGGGCGACCTCGCCGACATCTTCCCCGGGCTGCTGGGCGACCTCGCGCTAGAGCGGGACGTATGGGATCAGGTCTTCTCGGGCGAGCAGGGGCAGGACGACATCGCGCGGGCCGCTCATGAGGCGCTGGCGGCGGCGGCGGGCCGTCCGTGGTGGGAGGCACAGCGCCTCATCCAGAGCGCCAGCGACCCCCGGATCAAGGCCGTCGTCTTCGGCGCGCTGGTGCGTTCGGGCTTCGACTTCGAGGTCCGGCCGCTGGCGGCGTTCCTCGACGCGGCGTACTCCTTCGCCGTGGAGAACACCACCGAGGAGCAGCGCGCGAAGCTCGACCTGGAGCTGAAGACTCCTCCACCTGGAGTAGGCGAGGCAGAGGTCTACGACGACGAGGAAGCCGAGGCCGACTTCATGGCCGCGTTGGGGGATACCGGATCCCGAGGCTGATCCACAACGTGCCTGCGTACCCGTACGATGTGGCCCATGGCGCAGCTCGGGCGGGCATTCATCGAGGTGCGCGCCGACCTGTCCAAGTTTCCGGCCGAGCTGCGCACCAAGCTGGAAGCAGCTCTGCGTGAGGGCACCTCGGGCCTGAGCTTCAAGGAGACCGAGGAGGTCGCCGAGAAGGCGGGTGTCCGGGCCGGCGAGAAGCTGGCCGCCGGCATCGACAAGGGCTCCAAGAGCCGAATGAGACAGGCCGCGCTTCATGCGGCCACTCAGTTTGCGGACGGCTTCAGTGCCTTCCTCGGGCGAGCGCTGTTCAACCGTGCCTCCATGTGGACGAGTCTGATCCTGGCGGCCGGCACCGCGATCTCCAACCTGCTGCCGGCGGTGTACGCGCTGGCGGCCACCGGGCCGGCGCTGGTCACCGGCCTGATCGGCCTGGCCGCCACCCTGAAGCTGGCCTTCCATGGCGTGGGAACCGCGATCGGCGCGGCATTCTCCGGCGACGCGGGCAAGCTCAACGAAGCACTGAAGAACCTGGCGCCCTCCGCGCGCTCGTTCGTGCAGGAGATCGCCAAGCTCAGACCCACGCTCCAGGGGCTCCAGCGTGACGTGCAGCAGGCGTTCTTCGTCCAGTTCGAGGGCTCCCTCACCCGGTTGACCACCGCGCTGCTACCAGCCCTCCACGCCGGGCTTACCGGCCTGGCCGGCTCGCTGGGCCAGGTGGCGAAGCAGATCATGGGGGCGCTGTCCACCGGGCAGGCCCGGGACGCGCTGAGCGGGTTCTTCGGCGGCTTGCGGGCGATCTTCGCCGCCCTCGCACCTGCTCTGGGCGGTTTGACCCGCTCGTTCCTCACGCTGCTCCAGGCCAGCACGCCGCTGGTCACCATGCTGGGCGTAGGCCTGGCGCACGTGCTGGACATGTTCAATCAGTGGATCTCCAAGGCGCAGAACAGCGGCGCGCTGATCCGCCTGTTCGATGCCGGCCAGGCGGCCCTGGCGAATCTGGCCGGGCTGCTCGGCAACCTACTGGACCTGGTCGGCACGCTCATGTCCGGCCTGAATACCGGGGGCGGCGCATTGGTCGGCGTCCTGTCCGACGTGGCGGGCGTGCTGGCGACCGTGTTCAAGAGCGCGGAGGGCCAGCAGCTCCTGGCCACGATCTCCATGCTGTTCACCGCGCTGGGCGAGCTGCTGATCCAGGTGCTCGTTCCGCTGCTGCCCGCGCTGGTGAACCTGGCTCAGGCGTTCTCCGGCCAGATCCTGGATGCCGTGGTCGCGCTGACCCCACAGATCGTGTCCCTGGCGGAGAACCTGGTTCCGCTGCTGAACTTCGTGGCCCAGCACGCTGACGTGTTCGCTCCGATCGCCGCCGGCCTGCTGGCGTTCTCCGGCCTGGTCAACCTGTTCAACCTGCTGGTACCGGCGGTCGAGGGCGCCACGGTGGCCATGCTCGGCTTCGACGCGGCGGCCGACGCCAACCCGATCGGCCTGATCACCCTGGCCATCGAAGCGCTGATCGCCGGCATCGTCCTGCTGGTGATGAACTGGAAGACCGTCGCGCACTGGGGCGAGACGGCCTGGCACGCCATCCTGTCCGCCGGCAGGGCCACGTGGGACTGGCTGAAGGGCATCGGCTCGGCGATCGGCGGCTTCTTCGGTGGGATCGGCGACTGGTTCGCCGCTCTACCTGGACGGATCGGCGACTGGCTGGCCGCGCTGCCGGGCGCGCTCGCGCAGGCGTTCACGGACGCGGTGAACTTCGCCGCTGAGGCGCTGGGCTTCGCTATCGGCCTGCTCATCGGTGAGTTCTTCGCTCTACCTGGACAGATCTGGAACGCGCTCCAGTCGCTGGGTAACACCCTGGTGGGGGTGTTCACCGCCGCGTGGACCTGGCTGTCCACCACGGTATCGACGGGTATCGATAACCTGTTGATCTTCTTCGTGTCGTTGCCGGGACGGATCTGGAACGCCATCACCTCGATCCCCGGCCTGATCGGTCGGGCCTTCGAGGATGCCTGGAACTGGGCCAAGCGGGCGGTCCAGCAGGGAGCTGACGCGGTCGTGGACTTCGCCCGCAAGCTGCCGGGCCGGCTGATGGGCTTCTTTGACAATGTGGGACACGTCATCCTTGGTGGCCTGAAGTCGGGCATCAACGGTGTGATCGACTCGTTCAACCACGGCATTGACGAAGCGTCTCACTTCACGCATATCAGCCTGCCGCACATCCCTCGCCTCGGTACCGGTGGCATCGTGGATCAGCCCACGCTGGCGCTGCTGGCCGAGAAGGGGCACCCGGAGGTCGTACTGCCCACCGACGACATGGCCCGCGCTCAGCAGCTCCTCGACCAGTCCGGGCTGTCCGCGCGCATGGCCCAAGGCGCCGTCGGGACCACCAACGTGTACGTGACCGCGATCCTCGGTACCGGCGAGATCCTGCGGGTGCTCGACCAGCGGGTGGAGCTGCACCTGGACAAGCAGTCTGATCGCATGAGCAGCGGCGTCAGGAGCATGTGATGTCCTCGATCGTCGCCACCGTCGACAGCAGGCGGGCGCAGGTGCGCCTGGACATCGACCTGTCCGACGTGATGGCGCCGGCCGTGACCGTGACCAGGACCAACCTCCTGACCGGCGTAAGCACGGTGGTCCGCTCGTACGGCTCGACCAGCAGCGGGGCGCCCACGACGCTGCTGGGCCGCCTGGTGCTCTACGACACCGAGGCGGCGCTGGACGTGCCGCTCCAGTACACCGCCGCGTACAACTCCGGCTCCGCGCTGGTCGTGCAGAACCTCAACCCGTACTTCGAGAACGGCACGAAGGGGCAGTGGGCGGGGCAGAACAACGCCATCGTCACCGTGACCAACTCGCAGGCGCACCAGGGCCTCTGGTCCGGCCTCATCACTCCAGATGGAATAACCGCCGTCCCGCAGGCGCAGAGCGACGAGATCGCGGTGACCCCGCTGAAGAGTTACACCTTCGGGGCCTGGCTGCGCACCACATCCAACGCCACCCGCGTGGCCGGCATCTTCTGGTTCGACGCGGGCCACGCCTTCATCTCGGCCAACACGGTGAGCACCGCGCTGCTGGCCGGCATCTGGACGCAGTACGGGCCGATCGCCTACAACGCGCCGGCCAACGCCCTCTTCGCCAGGATCAAGACCAACGACCCCGGTACCCCGGCGGCCGGCAACCCGTGGTGGATCGATGAGGCGACGATCTCGACCACGGTCAACGTGAGCGTGACCAGCTCGGTGGTGATCGTCCCGAGCAACGGCAACGGCTGGCTGAAGGATCCGGTGCGGCCGGGCAACAACATCCAGATCGACTGCCGCCGGCCCAACTTCTCGCGCGCCTCGGGGGTGGGTTTCCTCGGCCTGGGCGATCGTGCCTCGGCGGCCAACGGGGCCACGTTCAACGTCAACAACTCGGCGTATCCGGTACCGGTGTCGCGTCTACGCGAGGCGCCCACATCCAGCTTGCGGCTGCTCGGCCGGTCGGCCGCCGACGTGAGCGCCCTGGCGACCCTGCTGGCTCCCGGTTCGTCGCTGCTGCTCCAGCTTCCCTCGGCGTACGGGCGTGACGACGCCTACGTATTCCCCGGCAATTCCGGCGAGTCGTACGTATTCAACGACCAGCGCCGGGCGGCCCGGCTGATCTCGTTCCCGTTCGCCACGGTCCTCTCGCCGGCCGGACCGATGCAGGGTGTCCAGGGTGTGCGCTGGCAGGATCTGTGCGTCCATGCGGCCACCTGGGGCGCCGTGTATGCGTTCAACGGCGGTACCTACGACGGGTTCGGCCGCACGGTGGGCGCCGGCTCCTGGGGGGCGCCGGATGCCCCCCCGAGTGGCGGGGCGACCTACACCCTCGGCGGCATAACGACGGACATGTCTGTCAACGGCACGGCGGGGGTCATCGCGCTGTCGGCGGTCAACACCTCGGACCGTGCGTTCATCGGCTCGGCGGCGGACACCGAGCAGTACCTGACCGTCATCCCGCCCGTGGTGGCGCTCGGCGCGGGATACCAGGTGGCGGTGCTGGCGCGGCACGTGGACTCCAGCAACTACTACCGCCTGGGGATCGAGTTCGGTCTGGCCGGCGCCACCCTCATCTTCGTGACGAAGCGGGTCGCGGCGGTGGAGACCGTGGTGGCCTCGGTCGCCGGGCCGACGTACGCAGCCGGCCAGACCTGGCGCATCCATGCCTTGATCGCCGGTACCGCGCTGAAGGTCTCCGGCTGGAAGGACGGAACCCCCGAGCCTGTCGAGTTCTCGGTGGCCACCACGGACGCCGCGCTGGCCGCTGCCGCGCCGTATGGCGTGTACGCGCGGGCGAACACCGGCAACACCAACACGCTACCGATCACCGTGCTGGTCGAGGATTACCAGGTCAAGGGCGCCACGAGCTGGCAGGGGATCATGGACGGGGCGCTGGCCTGATGGTCTGGAGAAGCGTCTCCGGCGACGGGACCGACGTTACATACCGCGCGGCCCTCGCTGCCGGGTACACCGCCTACATCCGAATGGACATCCTGGACAGCACGGGCGTCCTGGTGAAGCAGGATCTGCCGTTCGTGGACGGCAGCATCGAGGCGACCCTGCAGTCCCGCGTGGCGCGCACCCTGCGGTTCACCGTGGATCGCTCCTGGTTCCCGGTGCTGGCCAACGGCACCCCCGACACCACTGCCACGCTGTCTCCGTTCGGCAACCAGGTCAAGGTGTACCGGGGCATCGCCTGGGGTGACGGCTCCGTGTCCAGCTTCCCCGTCTTCACCGGCCACCTGGACACCGTGTCGCTGTCCAGGAAGGGCGACGTGGCGGTGGGGGCGTACGACCTGGCCGCTGACGTGATCGCCGCCGGCTTCGAGATGCCCACCAACTCCTCGGCCGGGGTCAAGCTGCTCACCCAGTACCAGACCTTGATCAAGGGCGCGCTGACCAACCCGACGTTCGGCACCAGCGACGCGACCAGCTCGACCATGCCAGCGTTGATCTGGGAGTCTGACCGAGGCAAGGCACTGGATGACGTGGCCTCGGCCGCCGGCATGATCTGGTACCCGCTGCCGGACGGCTCCTTCGTGATGCGGCTGCTGCCCTGGACGAAGCCGGGGCAGAGTTCCGCGCTGAGCATGAGCGACCAGGACATCGTGACCGACTACAAGATGACCGTCACCAGGCAGGGCGTGGCCAACGCGATCGTCTACTCGGCCGAGCGCCAGGGTGCGGCCGGCGCGTACGCCATCGCGCGGGATACGGTGCTGAACTCGCCGACCCGCTACGGTGGCCCGCTGGGCAGGCGCGTGCGCCAGATCCAGAACCAGGTACCGCTCACGCAGGCGCAGTGCGCGGCGGCGGCCAAGACCGTGCTTCAGTCCAGCAAGGCGCTGACGGTCAACTTCGATGACCTGCGGATCACCCCGGACCCGTCGCTGGAGCTGGGCGATATCCTCACGATCACAGGGGATGGGATCACCAGCACCCAGTGCATCACCGGCTTTACGCTGCCCCTGCGTGAAGGGTCGGACATGTCGATCAAGCTGCGCGCGTACGCGCCGCTGAGCTGAGGAGGGCGGGTTGTCGGGCACCACACCCAACCAGGGCTTCCCGTACCCGGTGGCCTCCGATCCTCCCTGCAACTGGCCGACCACCATGCTGGCACTGGCCTCGGCGCTGGACACCAAATTCCAGGGCTTCGACACCGACACCGCCCGTCTGGCCAAGCGCAAGTACGTCAAGGTCTCGCGCTCGGGCTCGCCGACGTTCTCCTACGACAGCAACCAGGGGGGAGACATGCTCTTTGACACGGTCGAGACGAACAACGGCACCCCGACCGACTTGACCGTGGACCCGTACCGCGTCCAGCTCGCCGCCGGTTTCTACCTGCTGTACGCCAAGCTGATCATCCCGACGCAGTCATCCGGGGGCGACTTCCAGGCCCGGCTGAGCGGAAGCAGCGCACAGCTCATGAGCACCTCGAACATCACGGCCCGGGACTTCGGCGGCACGTACACGCCGATCTGCATCACCTGGCACGACCAGATGTACGTGCCCAGTGGGACGGGCAAGGTGTCCCTCTCGGTCATCCCGCCGGGTGCCTCCGTGTTCAATATCAACTACGCCAGCGTTGCGGCGTGGTGGTTCGCCGATGCGTGACAGGAGGCGTCGGTGAGCGCGATCACCACCGTCAAGGGCATCCCGTACCAGCTCGGTACCGACTTCTCCGACCCGCGATCGTTCCGCGACCTCGCGCTTGCGGCCGATGCCGCGTTCGTCGCGTACGACCTGGCCTTCACGGCTGGGCCGCGTCCGCCGGCCTTCCTCGTGCGCGCGAGCGCGAACAGCTCGGCCTTCGGCAACGGCAACGGCCTGGCGATCACCACGGCGGTCGTGGAGTGGAACACCTCCGGCGGCACGATCAACAGCAGCGGGACCTGGAACCAGGACCCGAACGAGGTGCAGAGCTTGTGGCTGTTCGGCCTGAACATCTTCACCGGGGTCGCCTCCGGTACCCCGACCACCGGCACGCCCCTGGAGGCCCTGTTCACGGTCACCTCGCTGGACCCGGTCACCGGGCTGGTGGCCACGACGGCGCTCGGCGACGGCGCCGCCTTCCCGCTGCCGACCTTCCCGGCCAGCACCTCGCAGGTCACCTACGGCAGCCAGACCAGCGAGACCAACACGGGTGCGGAGTTCTTCACGGCGCACCTGATCGTGCCGTGCTACAAGGCTCAGATCTTCCCGACCTTCGGCAATCGGGATACGGGGACGCAGACCAAGCAGTCGATCGCGGGCACCACGTTCTGGGGCGTCCGGCTGGGGGTCGTGTGATATGCCAGCGATAACTCCAGGTAAAGGGATCCGCTATCCGCTATTCAGTGAGGCCGGCGATCCGCAGGCGGTCATGGCGATGGTGTTTGACCTGGACACCATGGCCACTGCTGACGATGCTCTGCGCGCAACCGCTCTAACCCGGCGCGGTGCCCGAATCACCAATACCACCGCGCCCAACATAACCAAGTCGGTCTATACGAAGCTCACGTACGACACCGTGAACTGGGATCCGCTGGGCCTGACCAACCTGGGCGTCAACAACGACCGGTTCACGATCCCCGCCGGCTTGGCCGGGCTGTGGATGTTCGGTCTGCTGTGGACGATCGACAACGCCGGCTCGGGCGGCCTGGCCATCTTCTCCGGTGAGGCCACCGTGGCCAAGAACACCACCGTGGCGCCGGCTGTACCGAACTACCGCCGACACAAGTACCCCGGCTTCACCGGGGGGGCATCCGGCACCGTGGACTGCCTGTGTACCGCGCCGATGGTCATGGCGGTAGGCGACTTCGTCACCTCGGGCGTCTTCTGGCAGGGGACGGCCGCCGGTCCCGCGATCAACTCGGTGCCGCACATCTTCTGGGCGTTTCCGCTCGCCCTGAGCTGATCAAGGAGGAAGGTCCCGTGCCGAAGGAGCTCAGCGAGTCCGTCAACGACCTGCCGGTAATCAACGGGCTGCGCATGGCCAAGGTCGCCTCGGTGCTCGGTGCGGGCGGCGTCATGATCACGCTCAACGGGGCGACGGTCGGCCCGGCCGCCACCCTCTCCAGCTACACCGCCGTGGTCGGGGACGACGTGGCCGTGTTTCGTCAAGATTCCACCTGGCTGGTCCTCGGCAAGAGCCGCTGCTGCTGAGTTACGCTGCTGAACATGACCGATCAGGATGCACAGCACGACGACCAGGCCCCGCCCGCGCACGCCAGCGATGAGAACCCGCTCGACCACATCGGCGAGCCGGTGGCGGACCCGGTCCTCGACGGTTCCCAGGAGCCGGCGACCACGCAGCCGACGGAGGGCTGAGGCATGGCCACCCTCGCCGCGAACCTCGACGCCGCCCGACACTCCATCTGGACGGCCTTCCCCGGTACCGTCGTCGGTTGGATCGGGGACTCCGCGCACCAGGCAAGCTGCTCCGACCACAACGAGGATGACTGTGGTGTGGTGCACGCCATCGACCCGATGACGCCGGCCGGTACCGAGCAGGCCAAGGCCATCGTCAACGCGGCGGTGGGTCGCCCGGACGTGGAGTACGTGATCCACAACCGGACGATCTGGTCCGCGTCGCACGGCTGGGCGCCCCGTGCGTACACCGGCAGCGACCCGCACACCAGTCATGTCCACGTCTCCGGCCGGCACGGCTCCGCCTGCTACAGCGGACGCACCTGCACCGGGTACGACCACGCCGCCGAGCACAGCACCGCACCGTGGAACCTGGCCCTGGCGCAGGGGCCGACCGGCGGCCCACCGTCGGGCCACCTGGACGAGGACGGTGTCCTCGGGTCGATGACGATCTCCGCGTGGCAGCGGCGGATGGGTACCCCCGTGGACGGCTTCATCACGCAGCCGCCCGGCCACTCCGATCTCGTGCGGGCTGTCCAGGTGTACCTGAACCGGCTGGTTCACGCCGGGCTGGCCGTGGACGGGCAGGGCATCAACCAGGACGGGCACAGCGCGTTCAGCACCACCCGCGCGCTTCAGCGCTACCTCGGCACCGCGCAGGACGGCGTGCTGAGCCTGCCCCGCTCGCAGTGCGTGCAGGCGCTCCAGCGTCGCCTGAACGCCGGCACGTTCTAACCTGGCCGGTCGCCTCTGGTCGCAGCTCGCGCTCTCCCCGTACGATCCGGGCAACCGATCACGGGGAGGGCGCGAGCGGTGTTATCCGGCGAGGAGCTGCGGCTCTGGGGGATCCTCGGCACCGTCATCACTGGCCTGTTGGGAGTGCTCGGGTACGGGGTACGGATGCTCTTACAGGGCCGGCTGATCCCGGTACGCGAGCATCAGCGAGTGATCCAGGTGTACGAGACGCGTAACGAGGAGTTGGCGAACCGCAACAAAGAGTGGCAAGACCTGTATTTCCAGCAGGTCAGAATTAACTCCACGCTCAACGAACAGCTCACCACGGTGCTCGACTCGATCCGCAAAGCCCGGGAGGCTGGAGCGGCATGAGGTGGCGGTGGCCCCCGTGGCGGCGAGAGGAGCCGGACGTGCACGAGATCGAGCGCAGCGGCGCGACCGTCGCACGGGCACGCGAGCAGACCGAGGTGATGACCGAGCAGATCCTGCGGCGGTCCGGTGAGGTGGAGAAGGCCGGGAATGATCTGGCTGAGATCGTGTTGCGGTCGATGCGTCCGACCGGAAAGGCTGGGTAGGTGCCCAACCTGATCTTCATATTCGTGGTGGAACTGGGCCTAGGCTTCCTGATGAGCCTGGGCTTCGTTCTGCTGTACGGTCTCGGCTCGCCGGAGTGGCGCCGGTACGCGATCGGCCGGAACCTGCTGGCCAAATCCCTGGTGCTCGCCGTCAACATGGGGATCTCGCTGCTCAACATCGTGTTGCGGGTTCCGCCGTGGGTGTTCGCGGTGACCCTCGGCGCGCTGGACGTGGTACTGGCCTGGCGTCTGGTGATCACCTGGAGGGTGCAGCACCCGGCCGGCGAGTGGTTGAATGGCGGCACACAACATGTACCCGAAGGGGGAACACGTGCCGAAGAAGTCGATCCTGAACAGGTTCCCGGTGGCCTGGATGACGGCCGTCGTAGCGCTCCTGACCAGCGGTGACGCGCTGCTGGTGTGGCAGAAGGTGATCACGGGCGAGAAGGTCACCTGGACGACGCTGGCCATCGCGCTCCTGACGATCGTGCTGGGCAAGCTGGCCCACGGGAAAGTCACCCCGCTGGCCGACCCGAAGGCCGAGAACCAGGTCACGGGCGAGCTGGTGCCGCTGGTGCCGAAGGTTCGGGTGTCCGGCCCGTGAGCGAGGAGGTCCAGCAGGAAGGCCCCACGCGCGAGCAGTTGACCGCTGAGATCGAGCGGCTGACCGTCCAGATGCAGCAGGCGGTGGCCGCGCTCAACCAGGTCACGACGGCGGTCCAGGTCTTCCCCGGCCCCGACGGCAAGCTGCGCATGGCCGTGATGTTCCAGGTCGGCGGCCTGGCCGTCCAGATCCAGATGGAGCTGGACAACGCGCCGGGATTCGCCGACCACATCCACCGTCAGATCAACGAGAAGGTGGTGGAGGCCAGGCGAGCCATGTCGGGCCTGATCGTGGCCGACCCGAGCCAGCTTCCCAAGCTGGGGCCGCTGCCCGGTGGCGGGTAGGCTTGCCCCGACCTCGGTTCACCAGAGGGCCGTCCCAGCGATCCTGGGGCGGCCCTCGGTGTGTTGTCGGTCAGTAGTCGTAGTCCGCCAGGTGCTGGCAGCTACGGACGCATGGCTGGCTGGGGGTCAGGGTCGGCCCCGTCCAGGCGAACAGAAGCAGCGCGCCGGCCAGGACGATCATGGCGATCGGTCTCAGAGTCTTCACCTCCCTTCGGGGTGTCGATCGGAGGATCTGCCCCCGCTTAGCGGCAGGTCGGGTCTTGCGCCACGATCGCAATGGCCGCGTACGCGCTGTCCCCGTGGAACGCCACGTAGACCCGGTTCCCGTGGTCGCACTTCGTGCTCACGTTGGAGAAGCCATCGGGAAAGGTCACGATGTCGGCCGCGTTGCCGTTCTGGACGTTGGAGCGGGGCGCGTCGTTGAACGGTTCGCTGACCTTGCCCATGCTGCCGCAACCGGTGAGCGCGGTCAGGCCGAGCGCGGCGGCGCCGATCAGCGCGACGGTCTTCTTTCTGGTCATCTCGGGTACCTCCAGGTGGATGGATAGCGGATAGGTCAGATGTCCATGATGTGCTGGCCGCCGGGCCACTCGGTGGGGTTGCGGTGGTCGTAGTGCACCGCCCGCCACTTGCGGAAGATCAGCGCGTGTGTGGGGCACAGATCCTTCGGTACCGGCACGCCGAGCGCATTGACCAGGTATTCCGGCTCGCTCATCGTCCACACCCCCGGGAGTAGTTGGGGTACCAGCCCGGCCACAAGGCGGCCAGGGGAACGGTCTGTGCCGGCAGGTCGGGGAAGCCCAGCACCTTGACGGTCACCTGGTCGCCGTCGCGGGCGATCACGATCAGCTCGGCGTCTCCGCGTCCGCCGTCGATGAACCGCACGCGGTTGCGCACCAGCTCGCCGATCTTGTGCGTGCACGGTTGGGGGTCGAAGTTGTAGAACGTCTCGCGCTGGTGCTTGGGACAGAAGTACCGCCCGCCGAAGGATCTGGAGTTGTGACCCAGGTGGTGGCCGCCTCCGACCGCGCATGAGCGCAGCGGGGCGGGGTTCATGCCGTCAGCCGTTCGGCGAGCAGGGCGGCGAACGTGGCGTTGCGCTCGTCGTCGCTCTCGAAAATCCCGTCGAGGTGTGCGCCGACCGTGACGCCGGTTTCCCGCTCGTCCCAGACGGCCGCGTCCACCGTGGCGCCGAGGCCGAGGCTGGCCCAGCCGTGGCGGTACCGGAAGTAGAACGCGCGGCCATCGGTCAGGGTGCCGTCGTACTGCTCGGGGCAGGCGAGGCTGGTCCGGCGCTGAGTGGCTACGGCCTCGTGGCTGATCATGCCGGCACCGCGCCCACGTCGAGCAGGTGGTCCGTGCTGGCCAGCGTGGCGGCGTCCAGGCCAGTGAAGTCGCTCTCGGCCTCGCCGCACGTGCAGGACCAGGCGTAGACGCCCTCGCCGTCGTAGCCGGCCCAGACCGCGTGCCTTTCGGTGGAGATCGTGACGTAGGCCTCGCGGTCGCCCGCCAGTTCGGCGCGGATCTTCACCCAGGCCAGCGCGCCGGCCAGGCAGATGACCGTACCCATGCCGCCGATCGGTACGGCGTGGGCGAGCATGAAGGTCGGCACGATCGCCAGGGTGTGCAGCAGCGCGGCGAGGATCGGCATCACAGCAGCTCCGTCCCGGTGTCGGGGGTGGCGTGGTACATGGCTTCCAGGTCGGTGCGCAGGTCGCGCAGCTCGCACAGGGCGCCGGCAGGGTCGGCGACCACCAGATCACCGCTCTCGATGCCGTCCATCTCCTGCTGTACCAGCTCGCGCAGGCCTTCGAGCTGGTACCGGGTGAGTTGCTTCATGTGGCCCTCCAGGTGTATCGCTATGAGATACATGTTAGGCCATGCTTGACACCTATGTCAACCGGTCGGGTCGGTCGTTTCCTCGCCCTTCATGAGGGCCTGCACGGCGTTCCACATGGATGGAGCGTCGGGCCATACCCCGTGCATGATCGCCATCCGGGCGGCCTCGAACATCGCGCGCTTCAGCTCGCGGTCGGGCGTGATGGCCAGCGCCTTGAACTCGTCGCCGTCGTAGAGCTTCGTTCCAGGTGGAGCGTCCTCGCGGCCGGCGGCCACATCGGCGGCGAGCTGGTCGCGGAGCTGCTTCAGCCACTCGGTATTGCGCGCCCGGCGCACTATGATCACCTCGCCGGGGTGCTGCTCGGACACCCAGGCAAGAAACTCCTGGTCGTCGATCACCTCCAGCGTCCGGTTGGTGATCGACGCGGCGGCCACGAAGCCGGGGGAGCTCCAGGTCACCCGGGTTCGGTTCGGCCCCTCCCACTCCTCGCGGGCCTCGCCCTCCAGTAGGTCACGGGCAGCAGCGGCCAGCGCTACCCCCATGACCTGCACGCGCATCAGATCGGCTCGACTCATGCTCGCGCTCACCGGTACCGCTTCCCTTCCAGCTCGTTCAGGTGGGCGCGACGCGCCGCGATGGCCGCCAGCAGCTCGCGGTGCTGACGGGCGTCCAGCAGGTCGGGGCGGATCTGGCGCAGCGCCTTGATCCGCTTGGCCAGCTCGTCCAGGGCGACCTCGTTGGGCGCCATCTCGGCCTGCCAGCTGAGGAAGTTCAGCGCGGTGCGATCCGGTCCGGGCTCCGGGCGGGTGGCCAGGACATCATGCAGGGCACCGTGCTCGTCGCCGGTCAGCTCCCCGCGCTCCATGAACGCGGCGTCGATCTCCGGCGTCAGCTCGGCCAGCGGGGCGCCCTGATAGATCTGGGCCATCAGCAGGACGGACTTCACCCCGCCGGCCACGGACCCGGCGGCCGGCGCCTGGTGCTGGGCCTCGGTCTCCGGCTCGGGTAGCGGTACGTCCTCGACCTCGCGCTCGGTCGCCGGCTTGCGCCCGAGTGCGCCCATGCGTTCGGCGACGAACAGTCGGAAGCCTTCCAGCTTGTCCGGCAGGAGCTGGCCCAGCTCCTCGGCCAGATCGGAGGCGGCGCTCAGCTCCTCGGGGGTGGAGGCTGAGGCGATGGCCAGCTCCACGACCTGTGCGCGCTGCGCCAGCTCGGCCTTGATCTGGTTGCCTCGGGCCAGCAGGCGGATGCTGGGGAGCTGGTCCTCCCAGGTCCAGGGCAGCGCCGCGTCCCCACCGGCCGCCCGCGCCTCGTCGTAGAACGCCCTGCACGCGGCGGGCGTGCTAAGCGCGTCGATGCGCTGGGCCAGGGAGAAGCCGAACAGCTCGGTCCAGGTGAGGATGCGCCCGTCGTGCTCGACGGGGCTGGGCTTGCCGGCCGCGCGACGGGCGACCACGGTCTTCCACAGCTCGCCGTACTGCGCGAGCGGGGTGAGCGCCTGGGGCTCCAGCGCGGCCACGATGGACTCGGATTCGCGCGGCGGAAGGCTGAGCGTGGACGCCTCGTCCAGGGTCTCACCGCGCCGGCTGGCCTCCCTGCCGGCGGTACCGTCGTCATCCCCACCGGGGGCCAGGCCGGTGACCGCGCACAGGCAGTACCGGCGGGCGTAGGTGATCACGCTGCCCACGGCCTGCGGGTCGGCCCGGTCCGGCAGCGGCCACATCCCCTCGATCACGTCGCCGTTGACGTGCTTCAGCGCGTACTGGAGCACGAAGCGGTAGCCCTGCTCACCCTCCAGGTGGACGAGTGTCGGGCAGGTGCGCCAGGACAGACCGAGGCGCCCGAGTAGCGGCAGGATGGCCTCGGACACGTCATCGAGTTGGGCGTAGTCGTACTTCTTGGTGAACGGGCGGCCGTCTTTGGTGGTGCCGGTGATCTCGGCAGTCTCACCCTTGGCCACGCGGGGCAGGTGTGTCTGGAGGTAAGCCATCGCGGCGTCCAGGCTCTGGCGTGCCGTCTCCAGGTCGGCCTGCTCCAGGTGGAGGGTCAGCGGGCCGGTCGGTCGCTCTGGGCCGAAGGCGTCGTCCAGCTTGTCGTTCAGCTTGGGGTCCGGCAGGGCGGCGGGTCGTGCCATGGGAGGTCTCCTCGCTTCAGGTGTGTACCCACACTATACAGCAGGGGTACGACAGAGGCCGATCCGCCACGGGGGAAACGGACCGGCCTCTGCGCTACGCGGCGGCGTACGCGCGAAGCGCGCTGGCCGCCCGGTTGCGGGCGTCGTTGGTGATGCCGGAATCGGTGCTGACCGGCTGGCTCGTGTCGGCGCGTGCCGGTGAGCGTGGGCTCAGGCGTGCCGGGTCGCCGATCCTGCGGGCCAGCTCGGCGCGAGCACGTAGGTAGGCCTCGTTCGGACGCGTCGAGCTCGACGGAGCTTCGATCGCCCGGCCCTGCACCCGCTCCCGGTTCTCGCGGATAACCACCGCCCGGCGCTTGATCTGGCCCGGCTGCACTGGCGTCTTCAGCGGCTCGGCCGTGTCGAAAGCCTCCGTTACGGCCTGTGCGGCGTCGCGGTACTCGACACGTGCCATGACCGCGAGCCAGGCGTCCACCGCGTTGGCCGGGAACGGCCTGCGCTCGAAGCCCTCGATGAGAGCGAGTAGGTCGGCTACCTCGCTGCGGTTCATCCCGCTGTCACCTCCCTCGGCGGGTGCTGCCTCCACTCGGAGACAACCTGTGCGTCCAGGATGTCCCGGTCGTCTGTTCCACTGTACCCCGTGGGATGACATGTAGTCACCTGAGAAGCGTAGATTTTACGCGCCCGCTTCCCGATCTCAAGATTTCCAACCACGTCGGTGGGGTCGATGTTCTCCGCTGCGGCGAGCTCGTCAGCGATCTTGGCCACAGCCGCCTGCTCGGCACGGCGGTCTTCACCCTTCTCGGCGGCGGTCCGGTACTGCGCCGGCCCGGCAGCGGGGCTGGTCGGCCGGTTGCGCTGGGCGGTCTGGACCTCGACCACGAAGCTGTCCAGCAACGCCACGTTGCCGACCTTGTTGCGCGCCAGCATCAGGCTGAGCGCGTGCTTGATCGTGATCGGCGGGAAGCCCTGATCCAGCAGGCTCTTGATCGACGCCCCGTACCGTCCGATCGTCGATCTTGTCAGCCGAACGTCGCGGCCGGCGCAGAAGTCGATGAAGTCCCGCACGATGGTCTGCGCGGTGTCCGGCTGTGCCTCGGTGGAGACCTCCTCGGCGGCCGGCGGCGCGGGAGCGGCGCCCTCCTCAGAGGAGGTCTTCTTAGTGGTCTTCTTAAGAGAGAGGTCACCAGGGACGGGTTTTCCGGCGCTGGACTGAGCTGCGGAAACACCCTGTTCCGGCAGCTCAGCTCCAGGGACGGGTTTTCCGGCGCTGGGTTTCCCGTCGGGCGGCGGTGCCGGCTCGGTCAGCTCGTAGTCGGTGCCGACGATCCGGCCGTCGTTGTCGCGCGCCTCGACGCGGCGCAGGTATCCGGCCTCCTCCAGCTCGCGCAGACCGGACCGGACCGCATCCCGGGCCTCCCTGCCCTCGGCGAGAAACTGCTCCGCACTGAGCTGGTACCCCTTGTCGTGGCTGGCGATGTAGGCCAGCAGGCCCTTGGCTTTCCAGCTCAGCCGTGGGTCGCGCAACCAGTGATTGGCGATGATGGCGTACCCGTCGGCCGGAATATGTGCACGCTTGATGCTCATGTAAGCTGAGATCTCCTTGGAGGGTGCGTGGCCGTGGGGATCGGGTAGAGCCGGTCCCCACGATGCTGTTCAGGCGGCTACCCTGCTGCCCCGGGTCTCCGGCCGGGCCACCGTTCCACGTGGCCACTTCCTCGTCGCGCACAGCCAGGGCAGGATCGTGCCGATCGCGCGCCATTGGGGCTTGTCCGCGTACCGCTCGTCGTCGGGCGCCGGGAAGGGCTGCTTGCGTCCCTGCCGTCCGTCCATGCGTCCCGGGCCGTCGTAGTCCGGCTTGCTGCGCTGGCGCCAGATCATCGGCGTGCCCTTGGAGACGCCGGCCAGCTCGGCGATGGCCGGCAGGTCGATCAGCGGGTCCGGGTCATCGGGGTCGAGGTTGGGGAACGTCTCGCGCAGGAAGGCCAGCACCTGGGTGATCTCGGCGTCCGGGTCCGACACGTTCTCCAGCGCCATTCGGGCCATCACGCCTCGCTTCCATGTATAGTCAGTATTGACATGTGGTCGTGCACTATACAATCATGACACATGTTCGAGGTCAACGAACAGGTCGGAGCTGTCATGAAGCTGGAGCAGGCGCAGGCCCTGGTGCGTGCCCGCTGCTGGGGACGCTGCGAGGGCTGCGGCCGGTTCGGCGTGGTGCAGGTGCATCACCGGCAAGCTCGGGGGATGGGCGGGGTCAGTGGTCCGGCCGGCGAGCTGGCTAACGATCCGCGCAACCTGCTCGCGCTGTGCCCGGCCTGCCACGACGAGACCGAACACTCCTCCACCTGGACGGAGTGTGAGCGCAAGGGCTGGCGGTTCCGCCACGGCACCGACGTGGACCCGTTGACCGCGCCGGCCCTGATCCACACGGTGCAGGGCCACGGCTGGTGGCTACTCACCGACGACGGCGGTTACCGCTGGGTCGGCCCGGCGGACTAGCACTACACCTGGAGAGAGGAAACAGACATGGTTCAGCAAAAGGAGCAGGTCCGCGACATTCTGACCAACATGGTCAGAATGGGTTGGCATGTCAAGGAGAACGCCAACGGCACCTCGGCGCAGGTCGGCGCCCCGGGCAAGCCGATGGTGACGGTCCCCGTCCGTGGTTCCGGGTACGGTACCGGACTCGACAACGCCATGCGCGAGATCCGCCGGACGGGCTACTTCGAGGCGTGGCCGGCGTTCGTGGCCAAGCGCGACACCGACCGTAAGGCAGCGGCCGGCGTGGAGGCGGTACCGACCCCGGCTCAGGTGTTCGCCGCCGAGGAGGTACCCGAGGTGGCGCCTCGGACCACGGCCAGCACGAGGCTGGCCGGCACGGAGCGCGACGTGATCGACGGGCATCAGGTGACCGACCGCGTACCGGCGAAGGGTCGCAACCCGATCGGCGGCAAGCCGATGCCGGTGGGCGGCGTGGATGAGGTCATGCTGGATGACGGGCGCGTGGTCTACCAGTGCATACGCTCGGAGTTCTGCTTCGATGCCTTCGCTGCCGTGGCCTCGGCCGTCTCGCACCTGCGGACCCACGGACGCCCTCAGGCTGCGGCCCGCAAGGACAAGGCCCTGGCCGCTGAGGAGCGTAGCCGGGCGCAGAAGTCGCAGGCCGGCACCAGGGCGCACGAGGTGCGCCGGATGCGCCAGGCGCTGCTGCTGGGCGACGAGTCGCGTGCCGAGTGGCTGCTGACCCTGGCCGATGAGCTGGAGCAGGCGATTCCGATCCTGCGGGAGCTGACCCGCGTCAAGGTGGACGTGCCCGACCTGGTCACCGAGGAGGAGCTGGCCGAGCTGAGGGCGAAGGCCGCGAAATGGGACACCTTCCTGAGCATGACTCGAAGCTGAACGCTTGACCTTCCTCGGGTGCGGGTTACGGTGCCCGGGGGAGGTCATCGAAGGGAGACGACGTGCTTCACCTGCTGATCGCCGTGCTGGTTGCCGCCGGCCTGATCCTGCCCGCTCCGCTGCTGGGCCGCCGCGTCGAGCGCCGCCGCCGGCTGGCCGGCGAGCGGGCCGTGGCCTTCGCGCGCCAGGAGACCGCCGAGCGTCGCGCCCGGCCGCCCGCGCTTCCGCCGGCCCGCGCCATCACGCCGGAGGAGGAGCTGGAGCAGAAGCTGGAGGCGGTCAACCGGGTACCCAACCGGCGAACGGAGAAGGTGCTGAACCGGCTGGAGGCCCACTGGCACAGCGAGCTGGACCGGGTGCTTCAGCGGGCGTTCGACGCGCTGAAGCTGGACGAGGTTGACCGCGAGTGGGCGGTTCTCGGTACCGGTGAGTACGCGATTGCCCACGCCGGTTGAGCGGTCTGGCTTGACACCTCCATCTGGAGAGGTGTATCGTCACACCTAACACCACCTCTACACCTGGAGGAACCGCAATGACCAGCCCGCTGTTCGATGACACCCTGTATGACCCGACCAAGGACCAGACCGTCACCGGCTGGGGCACCCAGTACGACATCGCCGAGAACAAGGTCCAGCACGGCATCGACAAGACCGGCGGCGTCGCCGCGTTCGCCAGCGTCCGGGCGCCGGCCTGGCACAACCTTGGCGTCACCTTCGACCACCAGGTCACCGCCGAGGAGCTGCTGGTCGCGGCCCACGCGGACTACGACGTGCTGAAGGTGCCCGACTACGCCCACCACGAGGTGCCGGTGCTCGGCGCCAACGGCCAGCCGATCATGATGCCGGACGCGAGTGGCGAGCGCACGCCGATGATGATGACCCAGTACATCGAAGACCCCAACGTGCGCAAGCTGATCCGCCAGCACCCCGTCACCAGGCAGTGGCAGGTGCTGGGCACGTGTGGCCCGAACTACCAGGTCGTGAACAACCGGGAGGCGTTCCTCGGATTCGGCGACGCGATCGTGGACGTGGCCGAGCCCAACGCAGCCGCCTGTGGCGTCCTGTTCGAGGGCAAGCAGGCATTCATGTGCTGGAAGCTGCCCAAGGATGTCCTGGTCGGCGGCGTGGACGCCTCCCAGCTGTGGATGCTGGTCCGCACCAGCCACGACCTGAGCACCCCGCTGACCGGCGCGATCACTCTGCTGCGCACCGTGTGCGCGAACACCGCGAACTGGAACCTGGCCCGCGCCGTCAGCAAGTTCACGATCCGTCACACCAAGAACGCGAAGATGAACCTCTCGGACGCCCGGACCGCCCTGAAGCTGTCCTACTCGTACGGCGACGAGTGGGCGCGCATCGGCAACGAGCTGGTCGCGACGCCCATGATGCCCCGGGTCTTCGACCGGATCGTCACCGAGAACTTCGGCCCCGGCGAGGAGCCCAGCGCCAAGGCCCAGGAGAACTGGGACAAGAAGCGCGACAAGCTGATGGCCCTGCTCACCCAGGCCGACACCCAGGCCAACGTACGTAACACCGCGTGGGCCGGTCTCCAGACCGTCATCGAGTACTGCGACTGGGAGACCAAGGTCGGCGCGAAGGACACCGGGCTGAGCGACGACGGGTACCGGTTCTGGCGCTCGCTGGATGGCGAGAAGTCGGTCACGGCCCCGAAGGTGAACGCGCTCCGGATCTTCGCCGACTATGCCGGCGTGAAGCTGGACGCCTGACCCCTGCAACAGCCGGTCCGGCCCCACTCTCCCGGGGCCGGACCGGCACGTCTACACCTGGAGGAAGCATGTCCGACCTGCGGTACGCCCTGGAGGAGCTGGCCCGCGAGCTGCGTGCCCGCATCCACACCACCCCGAGCGCGCGACGGGAGAACCCGTGGGTGCCCGGCGGCGA
>Ga0209155_1000025_pt1 | contig 59899 bp, 51 predicted proteins | sample GraSoiAngelo_122_FD_185879 | JGI IMG/M metagenome (GOLD analysis project Ga0209155, IMG submission 185879) | Grasslands soil microbial communities from the Angelo Coastal Reserve, California, USA - 14_0927_02_20cm (SPAdes) (version 2) | ecosystem: Environmental > Terrestrial > Soil > Grasslands ... | reverse complement strand
GGGGCGTAATCGTACCCCCTGCCCCTTCCACTTCCGTCGCCGACCCGATGCGCTGTCCGGCGTCGGTCGTCCATCCGGCCATCATATAGTGCGAAATGCCAAGCCAACCCCGACAGCTGCCCGTAGCGGAAAACCGGTAGTTGTTCGACAAAATCTGGGACATCAAGCTCGGCGGCGTCAAATTGGCGACCGACCCATTCGTGGAAAGGTCAATTATGGTCAGCTCGGGTCCATTGTCGGTAATGTTCTTCCCGAAAAATTTCATATTGTAGTTCGGCCCGGCACGATTCGTGAGCACTGCCTCGAATCGCCACCACTTGCCCTTCATCTGACTGGTGGGCACCCCACTATTTGGGCCAGGACCACTGACGCAACAATCGATGGGCGGGCTAAATGTCAAATAGTTATAGGAATGAAACCCCCCGGTAACATCCACGCGAGAATCATTGTCGAACTCCGCTATCTTGGAATTCTCGCAAGTTCCCTCTCCCTTAAAGTCGAATATTGGGGTATGCCAGATGTACCAACGGGCGGCCAGCCGCACGAAGCTCGCGCTCACCGGTAGCCCATTCCCCACAAAAAAAATCCCTTGATGATCGTCCTCTCCCCGCACGAAACTCAACATGGTATGGCCGGACGGCAATGCTGCCATCGCCGTCGCGTCCGTGGAGGAGATCGGGGCGGAATTACGGAGGATAGCGCCACCAATCGAGGCCCCTTCGCCACTACATTCTTTCGTTATGCTATCGGCAGGATTCCACCAATAAGTGCTACCTACAAGCGTGGGCGTATCTAGTGGCTCGCTGCAGATGCAATTGGCACCCAACCCGATGCATCGCAGCTCCTCAGCCTGCGCGTTGGTGGCCCAGAGAAGCGATAAGGCCGCGAGTACGATGGCTTGGGTCAGCCGTCGGGTGGCCATAGGTCGTTCTAACATCGGAGCCTCCTTACCTGTCGCTGTGGCCCGGTTCTCGTTCCCAGTCAGTGCCAAAAAAATGGTGCCTGATCTCGTGCTTGTTGCTCCGACCTGCAATTGAAGCACGCTTTATGCACTTGTCATACTCCCCTGCATTCGTTGTACGGTAGAACTACACACTTTATGCCAAATGGTCGACCGGGATACCGGGCGACACGCCGGCGATTCCGGCGCTCCCGCACATCGACTGGATGGGCTTCTACAATCATCGGCGGCTGCATTCGTCGCTCGCCTACGTCAGTCCGATACAGTTATCGTCTTGCAAACTTCGTTCTAGATTACGCTTTCGTCATTCAACCCTATATAGGCCGTCACCGCGAAATAGTATCTCGTTCCGCTGCTCAGTCCCATCACTGTATAGGTAGTGTTGTTACCCACATCCAGGGACTGGGGATACGTTAATGAGGAGGTACCGTAATAAATGCGATAACTAACAAGATTTGGGTCGCTTACCGGCTCCCATTCGAGTAGCGTGGGACTAGGGCCGGTGGCGCAAGCAGGTGCACCACCACCGCCGCCGCCACCACCGCCACCACCGCCACCACACGCAATCAACAAGCTGCCAATCGCCAATAGCAGAAGAGAGCTTGAATAGCGCCGGGCGGGACTCTTGAAATCCGCCCGGCGGGAGGCATGCACACGTGATATGTCGCGCCCTTCGTGCGTCGGTGTCCCATCGGTTATGCGAAAACCGCTGGTACCCGATCTAGTGCCCGCTCCACTCGAACCGCAATTGGAACACGCTTTATGCATTCGTTACATTCTGCCGCATGGACTAGGCGTGTCAGCCGGTACCTTTCCGACGGTTGGACGCCGATTCTGAATTCGGATCCCCAGCCTGACTTTGGACGAAGTCCCGCAAGGACGTCTCGATTGCGCCCAGGCTCATTCGGATGGACGCGAGAATCGGCGCCAAATGCTCGAGGTTGCCGACCTGCTCTGCAATCGTCGCGAGCGCCCGGGATTGTTCGCTCAGGACATCGTGCAGCCTGCTGTCCACTGGACTTGGGGCCGTCTTCTGGCGACGCTTGTCGACACGCTCGGAGTAGGACGGCCATTGAAGTTCGCTCGCGGCTGCCTCGACCACCTTCGCGGAGATTCTTGGGAGGTTGTCGGCATAAGCGCAGGTCAGCGCCGCATCGCACAGGGTGTTGATCAGGCGCGGGGTACCCCCGCCGTACTTGTAGATGACGGGAAACGTCTGCGGCAGGAACAGCATGCGGTCGGCCGCTCCGGCGGTGCTCAGCCTAAAGAGGATGTATTGACTGACCTCCTGCTCACTCAGGGGGGGAATGTCGTAGCGCAGCTTCACACGCTGAATCAACTGCTCCATGTCCGGATGGTCGAGGATCTCGTTGAGCTGTGGCTGCCCGACGAGGATCACGTGCAGGATCTTTTCCTTGCGCGTTTCCAGCCCTGCGAGCATGCGTATTTCCTCGAGCACTTTCGTACTGAGATTGTGCGCGTCGTCAACGATCAGCACGATTTGCTTGCCCTGCACGAACTGCTCCAATATGAAGGTATTGAGCATGTCGAGCAGCTCAACTTTCTTCGCATTGAACGGATTGAGTCCGAAATCCACGAGCATCGCTTGCAGAAACTCGACTTCGTCAAGCTGCGTCTGGAATATCTTCGCAACAACCACGTTCTCGTCGAGTTCCGACAGAACCTTCTGGATTAGCGTGGTCTTGCCGCAGCCGATTTCTCCCGTGATCACCACGAAACCTTCGCGATTCCACACGGTGTAATCCATGTAAGCCTTGGCGCGGGTGTGAGCCTCGCTCATGAAAAGAAACCCGATGTCAGGCGTAAGCTGGAACGGTTGTGCCTTCAGGCCGAAGTGCTTGAGATACATGTCCATTTACCGTCTGGATATCGCGCTGTACTGTGGCCCTGTACTATAGCCCAAAAGCAGCATGAAACGGTTGTCCACGTAACTCTGCGGGGGAACATCGACGGGAAGTTTGCTGTCACGCTCCAAGCGCTTGCCCTCGACCGAGATGGACAGCTTGGGCGTAAGTCGGTAAGTCACGCCCAGGGCGGCAGTGCGGTAGGTGTCTCGTTCTTCGAAATTCGGACCGAGAATCGAATTCGGGTCCGCGCGCGCAAGACTCGGAAATGTACGCTTCAGATAGTCCGCATAGGCATAGACGCGCACCGCATCGGTTTGCGTCCAGTTCAGGCTCACGCTGCCGCCTGTTTCGCGGTAGTTCTGGTCCACGGTCTTGACGTAGTCGACGCGGCCCGCGTATCCCAGCACGCTGTACCCGAAGCGTCTACCCTGCGCAATGTAGATGAGTTCCCCGCGCCGGCTGCGATACACGTCTCCCGTGACCACGTTGGATCCGGTGAGCGCCACTGCGGCCGCTGACTGAGTCGGAGTCGCCGGCACTATCGGCGAATCCGCGCTTACTACCCCACGGACAAGATCGGACGCGGCATCCGAGATCTGGTCGGAGAGGTTCAGTCGCACCGCCGCCTCGGACGTGAGCGTATGCAGTGCTGCTAAGCGGGCGAGTCGTCCATTCGTTTGATCCCCGCCATATCGCTGGATATGCGTGGTACCACCCTCGACGGTCAGACTGTTAAGCGGCGAAAGCCTTTCGTAACGGAGGAACGTACCCTGCCGCAGAAAATCCGGTAAGAGCGCGGGAGCCGTGAATTCCACGTGCGTCGCTTCATAGTTGAGAGACAATTTTTCAGGCTCCGACAACTGGTGCACCCAGCGCGCATACGACGTGTAGCGCCGGTTGTCTCCAGGGCCTTGGATGTCGTAGCGACCGTATCTGGAGCCGATCACCGGCATGTTCGTGGGATTGATCCGAAAGGTAAACTCCGGCCCGGTGCTCAGGAAATTGGTCTTTACGCGGTTGGCCGGTGTGTCCGGAGCAGTAAGATCGAGGAGCGACTCCCCCGCGACGTCCTCCACCGCCCACGAAAGCTGCTGCGGCGCTATGGTCCACACAGCCGCCCCGTTCAGGAAATAGGCCGTGTCGCTCTGGTAGGTGTTGCGGACGAAGTCCCGGTTTTCCACCTGCGCGACGAGTCGCGCAGTCAGGTCAACGGTGCGTTCTGAGGAGCCGATGCCAGCGACCCTTGTCTCAGTCCATTCGGCGCGCGGGTCCATCGTCCGAGTGATATTGCTGTCGTGGGCCAGCATGAACCCCGCGCCCAAGTCGTACTGCCAGGCCAAGGCGGGGCATCCGGGATAGATACAGGAAACCGCTACAGCGCAGCATGCCCAGAAGCGGGGAAGGGTCGCGCGATACCTATCGCTCGCTCGACCCCCACCGCGGCCTGTCCATGCCAGCGCTCGAACCGGTTGTCGTGCGCGCGGTATCCGGCCGTAGGAGGCTTGGGGATCAGCGAAGCCAGGGAATCCGTGGTTCGTCGTTGAAGACAATGCCAAGCAGTTTACTGCTGCTGATTGCGCTCAGGCCATTCTCGATCTGCGCGTTCGTGGTGCGTCCGTGGCGCGCAACGACGAGCACGTAGTCGGACAGCTCGGAGAGGATCCGGGCATCGGCGATGTCCGACATCGGGGGACCATCGAGGATGATGAAGCGCTCGCGGTAGCGCTCGCGCAAGGAATCTATCAGGTGTCGCATTTTCGTGGAAACGAAATACTCCGCGGGATTCTCGCGCAATCGACCGGTCGCAATTGCGCGCAGGCGCGCGATACCTACCGGGTGGATGATCTTGGATACGGCAAGCTCCGGACTGTCAAAGTAATCCGCCAGTCCGGGCAGCGACGTGTCAGGAATGAGTTCGTGAACACTCGGATTTCTGAGATTGCAGTCGACGAGCAGGGCCGTCTTCGCGGAATCGAAGGCAAACGCTGCCGCGAGGTTCCGCGCGATGAAACTGGCGCCGTTCCCTCTGCTCACCGCGGCAACTAGAATGACGGCGTTTTGTCCCTGGCTCTGCTGGCTGATCTTGGTTCGCAACTCGCGGAACACCTGGACTGCGGGTTCTTTGGTCTGCTGGGGGTGGATGATGCCTCGCACCCAGAGCTCTTCTGCACTCAGCAGCTTGTGCTCGTTCTCGGCCATGCGAGAGATGGTTTCCGGACGCTCGATTTCCTGGCCCACAAGCGCCGTCCAGGGCGCGGTCCTTCCTCCCGCAGCGGCGGGAGCCACGACCTGCAGATTCCCCCTTTCCTCCCCGGCTCTTTTCAGCGCCTTTTCGATCTTGCTCATGTCACAGCAGTCCCAGAAAACGCACTACGGAGAGCGTCGCCGACAGGGCGAGCGTAGCCGTAACAACCAGCGCCAGTATCGCGAGTTCCTTACGCAAACCTGTCAGCTCCACGGGGCTCCACAGGTGCGGCACAATCGCCGCCACCTGCACCTTGTGTCGCTCGGATATCGCGTTCGCGAGACGTACGCGCGGATCGAATTGCAGCCTAGTGAAAAGGAACCCAAGGGGAACCAAAACCCCAAGCATCAATCCCCCGAGCACGAATTGCCAGAATCGTGGCGTATTACGGGAAGGCGACACTACGGCCGGATCCAGGATTTTGAAACTCGAACTTTGCCTATCGCTGTCCATGTTTATTGAAACTCGCGCCCTCTCGCGCCGGTGTAGGAGGTCCTGATAAATCTCCCGATTGATTTGATAGTCACGCGTGAGTTCGACCAGGCGTGCCTCTCCGCCGTGCAGGCCCTTGCCCCGGTTGACTTCCTCCTGTACCAACCGCCGCGCTTCTGCAATACGCGCCTTTAATGTATCGATCGTAAGTCGACTCTGCGACAGCTCGCGGCGCAGCTGCTGATAGACGGGATTGTTCACGACCGTTTCGTCCCCCTCCGCGCGGTCGGACGGCTTGGCGCTGTCGCGACGCTCACGCTGGGCAGCGGCTTCAGCCCTGAGATCCTGAATTTGGTGCTTGAGTTGAACGATGTCAGGATGGGTATCTAGGAAAGTCAGCCGCAGAGTATCGAGCTTCGCCTGCAATTCGGCGATGCGTGCGCGGAACTGCGCTTCGCGGGTCGCCAGAACGGTCACCTCGGCTTCGCCGTTCACCTGCCGCTCGAGCGAGGCATGCTTCATCTCGGCCTCCCGCAATTCCATGGTGGTGTTTTCGATGCGCGTATTGAGTGCGATCAACCGCGCACTCAGTTCAATGTCACTGCCAGGGCGTGCGTCCAGATTCGAAGAACGCAGCTGCCTGAGCTCCTCTTCGGCAGCGGTCAGCTTCTGTTGGTATTCCTGGGCCTGCTTGTCGATGAAATCGAACGCCGCCCGGGTATCCGATTCCTTTTGGGTTATCATTTCCTGGACGAACAGGTTGGCGAAGGCTTTGGTCACGAACAAGGCTCGGTTCTCATCACTATCACGGTATTCGATCTTGATGACATCCCTTCCGACAGGGGTGATCGTTGTCCGCGCCTTGATTTTCTCGAAGAGGCCTTCCTGCTCCGACGCTGTCGGATGATCGGCCAACCACCCAGCGCTCTCGAGAACCTTGCGCATGATGCTGCGCCCGAGGATCACCTCGCGGGCGTTTCTGTTGCGGTCTGCCGTTTCAGTCGCCACTGCGGCACCCTTCATCAGGGGCTCCATGATGCTCTTTTCGTCCACGACGATGCTCGTCGACCCCGTATAGCTCTTCGGCCACAGCAACCCTGCGGTAAGCACGACGATGTTCACAATCACAAACATCCACACAACCAGCCAACGCGAATGGAACGACTCGTTGATGACCGCTTTGACGATCTGTTCAGGATACATTTGCATGGCGTGCGCTTTGCCGGGAAAGGCTGTAGACGATTCTAGAACAGTCGCTCGGGAACCGTGACCACATCTCCCGGCCTGAGCTGGTAATTTGTCTCGAGCCGACCCTTCTTGAGTATGTCGCCAAGGTCGACCTCGAAAACGTTCGTCTTGTCCTTGACCTTGCGGTACAGCTTGGTGCGATTGGGGGAGGCGAAGTCATTAACTCCGCCAGCCTCGAGTACCGCGTCGAGTACGGTCATACCCTGGCGGTGAGGCATAGAGCGCGGTGTACGAACCGCGCCCGTGACACGCACACGCGACAAGAACTCGTGCGAACGCAGCTCTGTCAGGATGACCGCGACATTGGGATCGCGGATATATTCCGAAAGCCGCTTCTTGATGATTTCAGCGACTTCGCTAGGCGTGTGGCCGCCGGCTTCGACATCACCGATGATCGGCACCGAGATCTTTCCGTCGGGCCGCACCGGTGCGGTCACCGACAACTCCGGGTTGCGCCACACGGCGATCTGCACTCGATCGTCTACGCCGATACGATAACTCCCTTCGATGCTGGCGAACAGTTGAGCCGTATCATCAGCAGGCTCCGGGACCCGAGGCATATCCTCGCAACCGACCATGATGAATGCCGCCATAAGCGCACCACCCCAGCACAACCGTTTCATCTCACACCCCGCGGGAACTGTTGGCTCTGAGATTCGTCGCCTGCCCCGACAGGTCGACAACGAGGCAATGGTACCCGCCACGGTGACGTGACTTTAGCACTTAGCGCGCGCCCTGTCGGAATAACACGACCTGCGCAGTCTGGAACAGAATGACCAGGTCGAGAAACAGGGAGTGATTCTTCACGTAGTAAAGATCGAATTGCAGTTTCTGCACCGCATCGTCCACCGACGCCCCGTAGGGATAGCGAACCTGCGCCCAACCCGTGATACCCGGCTTCACGGAGTGCCTGCTTGCGTAGAACGGCAGTTTCCGGCTGAGTTCGTGCACGAACGGTGGACGTTCCGGACGCGGGCCAACGAAGCTCATGTCACCGCGCATGACATTGATGAGCTGCGGCAACTCATCGACGCGCGTCAACCTGAGAAATTTTCCCACCCGCGTAATGCGATCGTCGTTTTTCTTTGCCCATCGCGCGACGCCGTCCTTCTCCGCGTCGGCCCGCATGCTGCGAAACTTGAAGATTTCGAATACCTGTCCGGATTCACCAACACGCTTCTGCCGGTACAGAATAGGCCGGCCGGTCTCCAGCCAGATAGCCAACACCGCAACCAGCATGACCGGCAGAGTGGTGACCAACATCGCCCCGCTTACGCAGATATCGAATGCACGTTTCAAGAGCTTTTGAAAACCGGTCCTGGAGAAACCCTCGGAAAAGACCATCCAGCTCGCGCTCAGTGAATTCAGCTGAACATAGCCGGTCTCCCGTTCGAAGAAGGTCGGCAAATCCACGATGCTGGTCCCCTCAAGCTTGCACTCAAGAAGCTTGGACATGGGAAAGTATCCGTTGCGCCTGTCCCTCACTCCCACCACGATCTCGTCGATTCGGTGCTGCCCGACGAGAGAGCGCAAAGCGTTGCAATCGCCAAGCAGCTTGGACTTGTCTCGCCCCGGCTGCTCGTCGCCGCACAATACGAAGCCGATCAGATGGAATCCGGCGCGCGAGCCGAGCCTGCTCAACAGCGCTTCAACCTCGGCCGCGCGGGTTCCGCTCCCGAGTACGAGGACGCGGCGCTTCAATGTTTCGCCGCCGACAAGGCGGAAGAACACCCCTCGTGCCAGGATCGTGAGGATAAGCGAAAACAGGAAGGTCAGTGCCATGATGCCGCGCCCTAGGAAGCTCGCCGGGAAGACGTAGAAGATGATCACCATCACTAGAGCGCCGGCGGGGTAGCTCGCGAGGAACCGCACTTGGTATTCGCGGTCAGTCTTGTGCAACGCCGAACCGTACAGACCGAAGGCGGTCATGACGCCCAGCATTACGAGCGCATACAACAAGGCCCGAGGCAGCAACAATCCGTATTCGTAATCCCCGTTGGAGGAATAGGTTAAGGAGTGGATATCCAGGAAGCGCAAGGTGCCGGCAAGGCCGACCGCGCCCACGTGAATCGCCGCCTCTGCGAGCATGAGAAGCACCAGCGGCAGTGACACGTAGTGGCCGAAAATACGAACGCTCACTACCCCTCCCTTCGGTTACCGCTTTGCCAACAAACATAACTGCCCGTGCCGAACGTCTTATTACCGACCCTATAGTCCGTTTGGATCGGTTCTCTTTGGCCCTTCTACCGGCTTAACGGGGGGTGTCCATGCTAGGCGATCTAGAGTTTCTCCGCAATAGATGATCGCGTTTCGGCCTGCGTAAGCTCGCAATTACCCAGGTGAAACGCCGATCCTCGCCCCCGGTGACAGCCAACTAGCGAACATTCCAATAGCTACGCGCAGGGATCAAGCCAAGTTCTTTCCTCGATGTTCATAGTAATGTCAGGGTGCCCGCGAGGGATGTGCGGTAACGCACACTCAAACGATTATATATATAATATTCAATCACTTATGAGAACGTCCAAGGGTGTCTGTCACAACGGTCGCGCGGCGATACGGATAAGATGGCGCAAGCCGAATTCGAAGCGCCGGTACAACGTTCCGCGCGACACGGCGGCTACCCATGCGCTTACCCACACTTCACTGTTGGGCAACCGCACACTGGCGCTCCGAACGCCCGCCGGACCTCGCCTCACCCTCTTGAAATCGCCAAGGCGCATCCCTAGATCGCGACCCATGGCGGCGAGCCGCCCGAGCGCGGCGCCGCCTCAACATCCACCACGCTTAAAGGAGAACTTGCCATGTACGAGTCGTTGCTGACTTTTCCAGGCGGCCTGTTCGAGGAGTTCGACCGGCTGCAGCGCGACATGACCCGGGCGTTCGGGACGCTGGGGCTGCCCTCCAGCATCCGCGCCGTCGCGCAAGGGGCGTTTCCCGCCATCAACATCGGGAGTACCCCGACCGCGGTGGAGGTCTACGCCTTCGCCCCGGGGCTCGACCCGAAGAAGATCGACGTCACCGTGGACCGCGGCGTGCTGAGCATCTCGGGCGAGCGCGCGACCTTCCTTCCCGAGACCGACAAGCAGCGCAGCGCTTACGCCACCGAGCGCTTCACCGGCGAGTTCCGCCGGGCCGTCAGCCTGCCCGAAGACGTCGACCCGAAGCGCGTGAGCGCGTCCTACCGCGACGGGCTGCTTCGCATCAGCGTCGCGCGCCAGGAAGCCTCCCAGCCCAAGCGCATCGAGATCCAGGAAGGAGAACGCCCATGACCGACAAGCAAGTCGCAACGCGGACGCAATCCGCACCCGCCATGATCCCGAACGTCGACGTCGTCGAGGACGACGCCGGAATCACCATCTCCGCCGACCTCCCCGGCGTCCCGAAGGACAAACTCTTGCTGCGCATCGAGGGAGAAACCCTGCAGATCGAGGGCGAGCTCGTCTCCGACGCGCCCGAAGGGATGGAGGCGATCTACGCCGAGGTGCGCTTGCCGCGCTACCGACGGGCGTTCACCCTCTCGCGCGAGCTGGACACCGAGAAGATCAACGCGTCCATGAAGGACGGCGTGCTCAACCTTCGCATCCCCAAGGCCGAGCACGCCCAGCCGCGGAGGATCGAGGTGAAGGCCACCTGAGGGCGCTAAGGGCAAGGTCTCGCCTACCTTTTCTTCAACGGGCGCGAGGAAGCAGCGCGCGAGATCGTCTCGTCGTGGCTCGCGAAGGGCGCTGAATCCGGCACGGGCTATCAGCAGATAGGACCAGGGGCTGCTAGCCAAATTGGCGCTATCAGAGACAATCCGTGACACCTCACGGAACTGCACTGCTCCGATCTGATCTACTAAGATAGTGGAGCGTTAGGAGGGGATGCAAGCCGACATGCATACCTGCAGAGTCGTCACGGCGACGAACCTCGCGGAATTCTTCCGCGACGCGCTGCATGGAGCGCTCGCGGATCAGCGTCTCGAGGTGGACGAGCGGACCGAGCGATATGTAGTCGACATGCTGACTCTGTTCGCCCGGGCGGAGCGCCTGTATCAAGCGAATGCGGACAGGCCTCTCAAGCCTCTCGCGCTGATGCTCGCCGATGCGCTCGAGGCGACCAGTGTCGCCGGACGCGAGCTCGCCCTGCAGCGCCTCGGTGACATATCGCTTTTCATGGCGGGCTTGTTCGCGCGCGGCTTCTCGCGCCGCCTCGTCGACGTCGACTACCACATCGCGATGGGCGGCCGGGCGTACGGCGCCCTCGCGAGGTCCCACGAGCGCAGACGAAGGCTGGAACCGGCACGCGTGTTTGCGGAACTGGCAGCCAAGTTCCAGCCGCTGGTGGACGCCCTGGGCGAGATCGCCGACGCGGCGTATGTCTTCAGTCAGCGCGACATTCTCAGGCTCTACGAGATCTGGCTGAAGACGGGAAGCGCGCGGGCGCGGCGGCTGCTCCGGCGTCTCGGCGTCGAGCCGGCGCCGGTCGCGACGCGGCCGCATTGAGCCCGGCGCCTGGTGCTGCAATCGCTGCAGAAGCTGCTTGCCGTCATCTATGACGTGCCGGTGGAGCACGATGTCGCGGATTTCCTGCTGACCGACCGCAGCCGGCTGCCCGAGTCGGCGCGGGCGAGCGGCGCCGCCGAGCAGGTGCTGGTAGCGGAAGACGGCGACACGCTGTGGGTGAGCGTCTACCTGGAGCCCGCGCTGCTTCAGCGCCTGGCCGCGTCGGATCCCTTCGAGGCGCTGCACGCGGGCAATATCGCCGACTACTGGACAGTGCTCGAGGGGCGTGAGCCATTTCGTCTATCTGGTCTGGAACGCTTCATACGACCGCCAGATCACCTTGCTCGAGCTCGAGCTACAGGCCGAGGTCGACAAGTACATCGCCAGCCTGTGGCTGCTGCGGTCCCGGAATCCGGAGCGCTCTCCGGCCGAGCTGCATTACCTACTCTTCGAGCGCGCTCGCGTGGACGACGTCCTCGCCGGCGACCGGGCCGGGCCCTACCGCACGGCGAACCGGTATGCAGCGCGGTTCTGCCGGCGGCTGGCGCGTACTTTGCGCCCGGCCGGCTCGGGCCCCCGCCCAGGCCGCGGCGATCGCCGAGCTGCGGAGGTTCTACCGCCTCGGGCGCGAGCGGAAGCTCCGGCACATCGAACGTATAGCCTGATCCGCGCTGCGCGTCTGCTCCTCCGGGGCCCTTGAAAATTTCCAGGGCCGGCCCCAATAAAAATCAGCCGGCGGGTGCGCCGACCAAGTCTTTGTTCAACATCACTTTTTAGAGGGAACGTATGGAGATACGTCCGTTGCATGACCGCATCATCGTGAAGCGCCTGGACCTGGAAACCAAGACCGCGTCCGGCATCGTAATTCCCGATACCGCGGCCGAAAAGCCGGATCAGGGAGAAGTCAAGGCCGTGGGCATCGGGAAGGTTCTCGACGACGGGAAAGTCCGCATGCTTGACGTGAAGGTCGGAGACAGGGTGCTGTTTGGCAAGTACGCCGGCCAGACGGTGAAAGTCGAAGGCGAAGAGCTGCTCGTGGTGCGCGAAGACGACATCATGGGCGTGGTGGAAACTTAATAGCAGGAGGTAAGCAAATCATGGCCGCAAAGGAAGTTAGGTTTCATGAGTCAGCGCGCCATCGCATTGTCGCGGGTGCAAATATTCTTGCCGACGCGGTGAAAGTGACGCTGGGACCGAAGGGGCGAAACGTGGTGCTCGAGCGTTCGTTTGGCGCGCCGACGGTGACCAAGGATGGCGTTTCGGTGGCGAAGGAAATCGAGCTCAAAGACAAGTTCGAGAACATTGGCGCCCAGATGCTGAAGGAAGTGGCGTCGAAGACGTCCGATATCGCGGGCGACGGCACCACGACGGCGACGGTGCTGGCGCAAGCCATCGTTCAGGACGGAATGAAGTACGTCGCTTCAGGGATGAACCCCATGGACCTGAAGCGCGGCATCGACAAGGCGGTGGACGCTCTGGTCGGCGAGCTGAAGAGACTATCGAAGTCGTGCTCGAATTCGAAGGAGATCGCTCAGGTCGGCTCGATTTCCGCCAATGGCGACGAGTCGATCGGCAGAACTATCGCGGATGCCATGGACAAGGTCGGCAAGGAAGGCGTGATCACGGTCGAGGAGGGCAAGAGCCTCGACAACGAGCTGGAAGTCGTGGAAGGCATGCAGTTCGATCGCGGCTACCTGTCGCCCTATTTCATCAACGACGCCGACAAGCAGACCACTGTTCTCGAAGAGCCGTACATTCTCTTTCACGACAAGAAGATCTCGGCGATCCACGATCTGCTACCGCTGCTCGAGCAGGTGGCCAAATCGGGCAAGCCGCTCCTCGTCGTGGCCGAGGAAGTCGAGGGTGAGGCGCTCGCCACGCTCGTGGTCAACAACATGCGAGGCATACTCAAGGCCTGCGCCGTGAAGGCGCCTGGCTTCGGCGACCGCCGCAAGGCGATGCTGGAGGACATGGCGATACTCACCGGAGGCACGGTCATCGCCGATGAGCTGGGACTGAAGCTGGAAAACGTGAAGTTGAAGGATCTTGGCCGGGCCAAGCGCGTCGAGGTGGAAAAGGAAAACACGACAATCATCGACGGAGCCGGCGACAAGTCCCAGATCGAGGGCCGGATCAAGAGCATCCGCCAGCAGATCGAGGAGACCACCAGCGACTACGATAAGGAAAAGCTGCAGGAGCGCGTGGCGAAGCTTTCGGGCGGAGTCGCAGTTATCAAGGTCGGCGCCGCGACCGAGGTCGAGATGAAGGAGAAGAAGGCGCGCGTCGAGGATGCTTTGCACGCGACCCGCGCTGCGGTCGAGGAAGGCATACTGCCCGGCGGCGGCATCGCCTATCTGCGCGCTCGTGCTGCGATCGGGAATCTGAAGGGCGCGAATCACGACCAGAATTCGGGCATACAGATCGTGCTGCGCGCGCTCGAGCTGCCGCTGCGCTCCATAGTCGCCAACGCGGGTCAGGAACCATCGGTCGTCGTCAACAAGGTGGCCGAGGGGAAAGGCGGCTACGGTTACAACGCCCAGACCGGCCAGTACGGCGACTTGGTCGAAATGGGCGTGGTCGACCCGACCAAAGTCGCGCGTTGTGCGCTACAGAACGCTGCATCCGTCGCAGGCCTGATCCTCACCACCGACGCCACGGTCGCGGAGCTGCCCAAGGACGAAAAACCGATGCCGACCCCTCCGGGCGGAGGCGACATGGATTATTGATCGGGTAGTCCGCCCTCTTAGATTCAAGCCTCGCTCCGTGCGGGGCTTTTTCTTTTGCGCGGATCTAGAGCCCGGCGCTGCACCGCAAAGCCCCCGCTGACGCGGGGCTTTGTCTTTCGGACGATCGAGCCCTGCCCTACTTCTTGCCGTACGCCGCGTCGTGGTCAGGCTCGATCGTGAGAAACCGCAGGAAGTCGCCCTGGCGGTACGCAGTAGCGCGCCTCGAGCGCGTGATGCGAAGCGTATAGATCGCGTCGATCCCCTGCGGCGGCTTGATACTCGACACCTTCTCCCACTTCAATCCCGGGTCCCGGTAGAGCTGGTCCCAAGTGAGCTGCAGGAGCTTCTTGAGCGTATCGGTTACGCGATCGCGCTCTGACTTGTCCAGCTGGAGCCACGTTTTCTGGAAAATCTCACCGTTCAGATCTAGCCGAACCTTTCTTGCCTGCTGTTCGTCCGCCATCTTTTAGTCTTTTGAGAATGGCGTCAGGGTCGGACTCTTTGGGCGGATTCCGCTTTGCCCAGTCCAGCGCGCGCGCGAGTTCCGCGCGAGCTTGAGGCTGGTGCAGCCAGAGTTCGTTTTCCGGAATGACCATTGCCGTGCGGACGAGCCAAACTCCCGGTTCCTGCTCTTCGACAAGAACCTGCCGTCCTGCGAACTCTTTGCCGAGCGAAATCTGTCCATTCGAGCCGACGATCTTGACGCTGGTCTTGGTTGCGAGGGTGTCCATATGTAATCTCCGCGCGCTTTCGCTTGCCTCGCGTAGCGCGGCGGCGCCATCTGTCCTGTTTGTCTGCAATGGTGCCTTAATACGGCACGACGGCACTATAGCACGAAGCAGCGATATACGCAACTTCAAGTACTTAGGTGGCGGAGAGGGTGGGATTCGAACCCACGATACGCTTTCGCGTATTCCGGTTTTCGAGACCGGCACGTTCAACCGCTCCGTCACCTCTCCGGGTGGGCGGATTTTACCAGCGGGCAGGATCAGCGCGCCGGACCGATCGCCTTCAAGGGGCCCATGTAGGGCAGCAGCGCGGAAGGAATATCTATGCCGCCGTCGGCGCGCTGATAGTTCTCCATGACCGCGATCAACGTGCGTCCGACGGCGAGCCCCGAGCCGTTGAGCGTGTGAACGAGCTCAGGCTTGCCTTTCTCGTTGCGGAAGCGCGCCTGCATGCGCCGCGCCTGAAAAGCCTCGAAATTGCTGCACGACGAGATCTCGCGATATACGTTCTGCCCGGGAAGCCAGACCTCGATGTCGTAGGTTTTTGCCGACGAGAAGCCGGTGTCACCGGTGCACACCGTGACCACGCGGTGCGGCAGCTCGAGTTTTTTCAGGATCGTCTCGGCATGTCCTGTCAGCTGCTCGTGTGCTTCGTACGATTTCGCGGGATGGACGATCTGCACCAGCTCGACCTTGTCGAACTGGTGGTTGCGGATCATGCCGCGGGTGTCCTTGCCGGCGGCGCCGGCCTCCGAGCGAAAACACGGCGAGTGGCAGGCGAACTTCAGCGGCAGCTTTTCGAGCGGCACGATCTCATCGCGCACGAAATTGGTGACCGAGTACTCCGAGGTCGGGATGAGGTACAGGTCGCGGTCCTCGATCTTGAAGAGATCGCCCTTGAACTTGGCGAGGCTGGTCACGCCGTCGGCGCAGGCGCCGCCCACCATGTACGGCGTGTACACCTCCGTGTAGCCGTGCTCCGTGGTGTGCGTGTCGAGCATGAATTGCGCGATCGCACGGTGCAGGCGCGCGACCGCGCCCTTCATCACCACGAAGCGCGCCCCGGCGAGCTTTGCCGCGGTATCGAAATCGAGGCCACCAAGTGCTACGCCGATGTCGACGTGGTCTCTTGGCGGGAAGCCGAACTTGCGCGGCTCGCTCCAGCGGCGCTGCTCGACGGCGTCCTCGGGCCGGGTTCCGACCGGGACGCTCGCGTGCGGCAGGTTCGGAATCAGGGAGACGAACTCGCGCAGCCTCTCCTGCACGGCGACGTTGTCGGCTTCCATTTGCTTCAGCTTCTCCCCGAACTCGGCGCCCTGGCGCATCAACGCGGCCGCCTGCCCCTCGTCCTTCTTCGCCTTCGCCTGGCCGACCTGCTTGGCGAGCGCGTTGCGCTGCGACTGCAGCTGCTCGGTCGCTGTCTGGATCTGCCTGCGCTTCTCCTCGAGCGCCCTGAAGCCGGAAATGTCGAGCGTGTAGCCGCGAGTTGCGAGGCGTTTCGCCACCGCGTCGATCTCGGTTCTCAGCAGCTGGACGTCGATCATTTCTTCCTGGGCGTGTCGTCGCGGCGGCGCAGCTCTTTCATCTTTTCTCTTATCTTGTCCTCGAGGCCGCGGTCGGTCGGCTCGTACCACTTTACGTCGGGCATGCCCTCCGGAAAATAATTCTCGCCCTCCGCGTAAGCATCCGGTTCGTCATGAGCATAGCGGTAGTCGCGTCCGTAGCCCAGCTCTTTCATGAACTTCGTGGGTGCATTGCGCAGATGAGCCGGAACCGGCCGCGACGCGTCTTCCGACACGAAAGACCGCGCGCGATTGTACGCCTCGTACACGGCGTTCGATTTCGCTGCGCACGCGAGGTAAAGCGCGGCTTCCGCGAGCGCGAGCTCGCCTTCCGGGCTCCCCAGGCGCTCGTAGGTCTCGCAAGCGTCGAGCGCGACCCGCAGCGCGCGCGGGTCGGCAAGGCCGATGTCCTCGACGGCCATCCTGACCATGCGCCGGCCGACGTAGAGCGGATCGGCGCCGCCATCGAGCATGCGCACGAGCCAGTAGAGCGACGCGTCGGGACTCGAACCGCGCACCGACTTGTGTAGCGCAGAAATCTGGTCGTAGAACGAATCACCGCCCTTGTCGAAGCGGCGCAGGTTGCGCGCAGCGGCGTTCTGCACCCAGTCGCCGTCGATCTTGCTCGTCCCGGACTGCGCCGCGGCCGTGTGGATCAATTCAAGCAGATTGAGCAAACGCCGCGCGTCACCGTCGGCAAATCCGATCACCCGCCCGCGCGCGCGCGCGTCGAACGTGAGCCCCGGGAGGGCTTCCCGCGCGGCGCGGTCGAACAGTTCCCCGAGCTCAGCTTCTGAAAGACTCTTGAGCACGTATACCGTGGTGCGCGAAAGCAACGCGCCGATCACTTCAAAAGAGGGGTTCTCCGTCGTGGCACCCACGAAAGTGAGCAGCCCGCGCTCGACGAAAGGCAGGAACGCGTCCTGCTGCGCCTTGTTGAAGCGGTGCACTTCATCGACAAAAAGGATGGTGCGCTTTCCGGATGTCGCGAGGGCTTCCTCCGCCCGCCGCACGGCGTCCTTGATGTCTTTTACGCCGGAGAATACGGCGGAAAGCGCGATGAACTGAGCGTCGAATGCGTCGGCCATCAGACGTGCGAGGGTCGTCTTGCCGACTCCGGGAGGGCCCCACAGGATCATCGAATGCGGCTTGCCCGACACGAAAGCAAGACGCAGGGGCTTGCCCGGCCCGAGGAGATGCTCCTGCCCCACGAATTCGTCGAGGGACCTGGGCCGCAGGGCTTCCGCCATCGGCGGCACCGGCGCAGGAGCGGGGAACAGATCGGTCATTCGCCTGCCAAGCGAAGAGGGGCTAGTTGGCGTCGCCTATCACGTCGGCACCCTTGGGAGGGGAGAATCGGAACAGTCCAGGATCCAACTTGGGATTGTGCTCAAGCGACTCGAACCTGAGCACGGTGGTCTGTCCGAAACTGTCGAGGAGTTCCATGACTTCGAGGCCCATAGAACCGAAGCCCATGCGGATCTTTTCGAAATTGCCTTCCTTTTCCCGAGGCACCGCTTCGAGCCATTCGAGACCGTCCTTCGCGCCCTTGTCCGAGAGCCTGAACGCCCGCATCGCTTCGTTATTTCCCGCGAGAAGGGCAGCCGGCGTGGAGCCGAGCGCATCGTCGAGCTTCCTCACGGTGACCTGCTTGAGATCTTCGTCATAGATCCATACTCTGGAGCCGTCACCGACGATGAGCTGGGCATAAGGCTTCACGTAGTTCCAGCGAAATTTCCCCGGCCGTGAAAACGCAAGCGCGCCGCGCGACTCCTGTAGCAGCTTGAGGTTGCGATCGAAGATCTTCTGCTCGAATTCCCCCTTTGCGGCGCGGGTCTTGGCAACGAACTCGGCGAAGCGCTCCAGGCTCGATTCTCCAGCGCCCGACGCCGCACATACGAGAAGCGCTCCCAGGAAAACCGCCATGGACCCGGAACGCAAGGCCATCGCGGCGACTAATCCACTTTCGCGGGCACCAGCACCTCGCGATTGCCGTTCGATTGCATGGAAGATACGAGCCCCGCCTGCTCCATCTGCTCGATGAGGCGTGCCGCACGGTTGTAGCCGATTCGCAAATGGCGCTGAACGAGCGAGATCGATGCGCGCCGCGTGCGCATCACGATCTCCACGGCCTGATCGTAAAGCGGGTCGGCCTCTCCCCCTTGTTCGCCAAGGCCCAGCCCAGGTCCGCCGTCGGTTTCGTCGCCTTCGAGGAGGCCGCCCACGTATTCGGGGCGTCCGAGCGATTTGAGATAGGCGACAACCTTGTGCACTTCCTGATCGGCGACATAGGCACCGTGCACGCGCTGGGACATTCCGCTGCCGGGCGGCAAGTAGAGCATGTCGCCCTGGCCGATCAGCGACTCAGCTCCTTGCTGGTCGAGGATGGTGCGCGAATCCACTTTGCTCGAGACCTGGAAGGCGATGCGCGTCGGAATGTTGGCCTTGATGAGCCCAGTAATCACGTCCACGGATGGACGCTGCGTCGCGAGGATTAGGTGCACGCCCGCGGCGCGCGCTTTCTGGGCCAAGCGTGCGATCAGCTCCTCCACTTTCTTGCCCGATACCATCATCAGATCGGCAAGCTCATCGATGATGACGACGATGTACGGAAGCTTCTCCAGCGGCTGGGGCTCGGCCGAGTCGAGAGTGTCCGGATCCTTGAGCGGGTTACCCGACTTTTCGCCGTCGGCGACCTTGTGGTTGTAGCCGGACAGATTCCTTACTCCGATCCAGGTCATGAGCCGGTAGCGGCGTTCCACCTCGCCCATGCACCAGACCAGAGCGTTCGCGGCCTGTCGCATATCGGTCACCACGGGCGCGAGCAGATGCGGGATATCCTGGTAAGCCGAAAGCTCGAGCATCTTCGGGTCGACCAGGATGAGCCGCACCTCGCGCGGCTCGGTCTTGTACAGAATCGAAAGAATCATCGCATTGAGGGCGACCGATTTCCCCGAACCGGTCGTGCCGGCGACCAGCAGGTGCGGCATTTTTGCGAGATCAGCGACCACCGGGTTGCCGGCGATGTCCTTGCCGAGCGCGAGCGTGAGCGGCGCGTGCAACTCATGGTAGGCCCGCGAGCTGACGATCTCGGAAAGGCGCACGATCTGGCGATGCGGGTTGGGAATCTCCAGGCCCATGCAGGACTTACCCGGGATCGTCTCGACCACGCGGATGCTATAGACGGACAACGCGCGTGCAAGGTCTTTCACCAGGCTGACGATCTGGCTGCCCTTCACGCCGACGGCGGGCTCCACCTCGTAGCGGGTGATCACGGGCCCCGGGTAGGCGGCGAGCACTCTGACCTGGACTCCGAAATCACCGAGTTTTTTCTCAATCAAGCGCGAGGTGTATTCCAGGGTCTCGGCGGACAAGACTTCGATGTCGCCCGCGGCTTCATCCAGGAGCTTGATCGGGGGTAGTGGCGTGTCGGGCAGCTCGCGGAAGAGCGGCTCCTGCCTTTCCCTCTGGACCCTGGAAGATTTTGGAATCTCGAACACGGGAGACTCGATCCGGATCGGCGCGTGCTCCCCGATCAGCAGCTCGCGCTTTTCCCCCACTGCGGCCTCGCGCTTCTCCGCGGCGATGGCACCGGCCTTGCGATCCTGCCACCCCTGCCATTTCTCCAGGGACCAAAGGTACGCGCTCTCGAGCACCCCTCCCAGCTTTTCCATCACCGCCAGCCAGGAGATCCCCGTGAAAATAGACAGGGTCGCCGCGCAAAGCGTAAGCAGGATCAGCGTGGCGCCGGTGAAGCCGAACCCCGACTGCAGCACCCTCGCAACGACCTCACCGACCAGGCCCCCGGGAGCTTGCGGCAGCGCGACCTTGAGCGAGTGAAGGCGCAAGGCCTCGACTCCGCTCGAGCCGGCGAGCAGCAAGCAAAAGCCGGCGAGTGCAATGAAGGATGACCGCCGGTCCCTGATCGAGCTTCCCTCCAAGTGCCGCAGGGTCCAAGTCGCCATCACCACGAGAAGCACGACCCACCACCAGGCCGAAACGCCGAACAGATACAACAGCATATCCGCAAGCCAGGCCCCTACCCGCCCGCCGAGGTTGCGGATCTCGCCAGCCGCTACGCTGTGGGACCACCCGGGGTCTGCCCGATTAAAAGTGGTGAGGACCAGGGAAAGATAAAGGGCACCCGCGACCAGAACGAACAGCCTCGACTCGCGCAGCAGCGCGGCGACCTTGCCGGGAAGGGGTGCCTGGTTCCGTCTCAAAGAGGTTCTGATTGCGTCAAAACGCCAACTGCGCCCCGTCGGGCGGCGGTTCTGATCGATGCGGGAATTCTAGCAGATGAGGAACCCTCGCTTCGGCTCCGGGCGAACCCAGAGCACGCCGAGGAATCGGCACTGCGCCCGGTCATTGCGGCGCCGAGCGCCCTTCCGGGACCGTTCCTCAATCGATGGTCAGTATGGTCTCGTGTAGGAAAATCGATCCGGGGCGCACCTCGATGTAGCCGCCCGCCTGGAGGTCCTTCATCACCCGGCTCACCATTTCGCGCGAGGCTCCGATCATCTTCGCGATGTCCTGCTTGGCAAGCTTTCTTGTGACGACTTTCTGGCCGTTCACGGTTTCCGCCATTTCGAGCAGCAAGCGCGCCACTCTGCCGTACACGTCCATCAGGGCGAGGCTGCCGATCTTCTGGTCGGCTTCGCGAAGCCGTTTGACCAGCCCCCTCATGACCGTCATGGCCATCTCGAAATTCTCGGCGAGGCACTTCTTGAAATCGCGCTTCGAGAGACTCAGCACCTCGCAAGCCTCGAGGGCAACCACGCTCGCGGAACGTGGATGATCATCGATCAGGCCCATTTCCCCGAAAAACTCGTTAGATCCGAGGATCGCAAGGATGACTTCGCGCCCCTCGTCATCGCTCATCATGACCTTCATCCGACCTGATATCACCACGTAAAGGGACTCGGTTATGTCGCCTGCGGCAATGATGGAAGCTCCGCGGGGGAAGCTCTTGCGGCTCACCAAACCGGTGAGGACCGCCAGCTGATGCTCGGGCAACGTGGAGAACAGCGGGACGTTGCGCAGAAGCAGCATCGATACGCTAGCCGGGGCCGTCATCTGGTCTACCTCCCAGGGAACCTGCTTTTACCGGCATATTTTAGCAGACTCGCGAAGACCGTTTCACGCTGCGGGTCCAGTCGAAATCGCAGTATTTCGAGTGGTCGCGCCAGGCAGAGCAGCGATTCAACCGGTTATAATTTAGAACCGCACGGCGTTTGAATTGAATTCGCGCATCTTCGTCCCCACCATCCCCTCATGTCGAAAAAAACCGGACACTCTCGCTTGTTGATACTGGGATCGGGCCCGGCGGGCTACGCCGCCGCCGTCTACGCCGCGCGCGCTAACCTGAAACCCGTCGTCATTACGGGCCTCGCCCCCGGCGGACAGCTCATGACGACGACCGACGTAGACAACTGGCCGGCTGACGTGAAGGGAGTGCAGGGTCCGGAGCTCATGGAGCGTTTCCAGAAGCACGCGGAGCGTTTCGAAACTGAAGTCGTGTTCGATCATATTCACACCGTAAGCCTCAGGGAGCGGCCTCTTCGGCTTCAGGGCGACGCGGGCGAATACACCTGCGATGCGCTCATCGTCGCCACCGGCGCCTCAGCCCGCTATCTCGGGCTCGAGTCCGAGAAAAGGTTCATGGGAAAGGGCGTCTCCGCCTGTGCGACCTGCGACGGATTCTTCTACAAGGGCCAGGACGTCGCCGTCGTCGGCGGCGGGAACACCGCGGTGGAGGAAGCGCTCTACCTCTCCAATATTACGCGCCGGGTCACCGTGATCCACCGCCGAGACAAATTCAGAGCGGAGAAGATTCTCCAAAAAAAACTCTTCGATAGAGGCAACGTCACGATGCGCTGGAACCACGTCTTGGAGGAGGTTCTCGGCGATGCAAAGGGGGTAGCCGGCATCCGCATCAAGGACATTCAGACCGGCGCTACGCAACAGATCGATCTACAGGGGCTGTTTATCGCGGTGGGCCACACTCCGAATACCGGCATTTTCGAAGGACAGCTCGAGATGAAAGGCGGATACATCGTCACCCGCGGCGGGAGTGAGGGTAACGCCAGCGCAACCAGCATCCAGGGAGTGTTCGCTGCGGGCGACGTACAGGACCACGTCTACCGGCAGGCCGTGACCAGCGCGGGCAGCGGTTGCATCGCAGCACTCGATGCGGAAAAATATCTGGACGGTCTGCGCTAAAGCCCCGCAACAAGGCTCGGATGCAAGTGCCGAAGACGAAATCAACGCGCAAACGCACGGCTAGCGGGCTTCCCGAACACGAAGCGGCCCTGTTTCGCGACGCGGTGCGCGGCGCAACGCCCCTCGAATCATCGGCCCGGGTCGAGCCTAGGTTCAAGGCGCCGCCGCCGGTGCCGATTCAATCGTTGCTCGACGGGCATGACGCGCTCGTCGAGAGTCTGGCCGGTCCCATTTCCTGGGATCAATCGATGGAGACCGGGAACGAGGCCTCCTACCTGCGAAGCGGGCTCGCCCGCGATGTTCTCCGCAAGCTGAGGCGAGGGCATTGGGTCGTGCAGGACATGGTCGATCTGCACGGGTTGAACCGGCAGGAGGCCCGGTCGTCGCTCGCGGAGTTTCTCGGCGGGTGTCTCAAGCGCGGGTTGCGCTGCGTTCGCGTGGTCCATGGAAAGGGTCTGCGCTCGCCCGGGCGAGAGCCGGTGTTAAAAGGGAAAGTACAGCGGTGGTTGGCGCACAGAGACGAAGTCCTCGCCTTCTGCGAGGCCACGAGAAATCAAGGTGGGAGCGGCGCGCTGCTGGTGCTACTGAAAGCCTAGACGGCCGCCTCGTTGGTTTCGCCAGTCCGGATACGCACCACCTGCTCCACAGTGCTCACGAAGATCTTTCCGTCGCCGATCTTTCCGGTACGCGCCGCCTTGACGATCGCCTCGATCGCACCCTCCAGCATCTTTTCCGTCACCACGACCTCGATCTTGACCTTCGGCAGGAAGTCCACGACATATTCGGCGCCGCGGTAGAGCTCCGTGTGACCCTTCTGGCGACCGAAGCCTTTCACCTCCGTCACTGTCAGCCCCGTAGCTCCTACTTCGGCCAGGGCCTCGCGAACTTCGTCGAGCTTGAAAGGCTTCACCACGGCTTCGATTTTCTTCATGGCCACGCTCCCGCGTTGACTTCTGCCTGCCAGTATAACAAACGGGTGCAGAAACTTGCCTGATCAGGCTCGCGCCATCACCGGCTACTCGTACCGCTCCCGGTAGCGCGATGTAATCGGATAGCGCCAATCCTTGCCGAAACCGCGGTGGGTGATCCGGATGCCGATCGGCGCCTGGCGGCGCTTGTACTCGCTGCGGTGGATCATCTCGACGACGCGCCTCACGTCTTCGGTCCTGAATCCGCGCGCCACCATTTCGGCCGGGCTCAAGTCGTTTTCCATATAAGCCGAAACGATGGCATCCAAAACATCATAAGGGGGAAGGGTGTCCTGGTCGGTTTGATCGGCCTTGAGCTCGGCGGAAGGGGCGCGGGTCAGCACGCGTTCAGGAATAACGCGGTCCACGCGGTTCCGATGCCTGCACAAGCGGTATACCAGCGTCTTGAGAATGTCCTTGATCACCGCAAAACCACCGGCCATGTCTCCGTAGAGGGTCGCGTAGCCGACCGCCATCTCCGATTTGTTGCCGGTCGTCAGCACGATCGCTCCGAATTTGTTCGACAAAGCCATCAGCAAAGTACCGCGGATTCGCGCCTGGAGATTCTCCTCTGTTGCGTCCACGGGAAGGCGCGCAAACTCCCTCGCCAACAAAGCGAGAAAAGCGTCGAATGCGGGGCCGATGGGGATTTCGTCGTAGCGCACCCTGAGATTTTTGGCGAGTTCGCGCGAGTCCTCGAGGCTCGCGCGGGAGGTATACTGCGAAGGCATCATGACCGCCCGCACCCGCTCCGGTCCGAGCGCGTCGCAAGCGATGCACAGCGTCAACGCCGAGTCGACTCCGCCGGAAAGGCCGACCAGCGCCCCGCGAAATTCATTCTTCCCGACGTAGTCGCGTACCCCGAGGCAAAGCGCCTTGTACACCTCGGACTCGAGTGAAGCTTGCTCTGCGATTGCGCCCCGCTGCGGTTCGCCATCGGCCACCGTCACGAATTCCAGCATCTCCTCGAACACCGGGAGCTGGCATACCACCTCCCCTCGCCGGTCGAGCGCAAATGAGGCGCCATCGAACACCAGCTCGTCCTGTCCCCCCACCATGTTCGCGTAAACGAGCGCCATGTCCGTCTCGATCACGCGTTCCCGCATCACGTCGTAGCGGGACTCTTGCTTGCGCATGTGATACGGCGAGGCGTTGAGCACGAGCAGAACCTGGGCGCCCGCCTCGCGCGCCGCCTTCGGGGCATTCGCCTCCCAGGCATCCGCGCAGATGTTGATTCCGATGCTGACGGCATCCGGCCGGGTCGTGAGGGGTCCCTGAGGTCCCCACGTGTCTTCGCAGATGTTCACGCCGAAGCGGGTCTCTCCAACTTCAAAGACGCATGCAGAGTCGCCGGGCACGAAGTAGCGTTCCTCGTCGAACACCGTGTAGTTCGGCAGGACGTGCTTGTAATAGGTCGCCACGACCCGCCCGTCTTTTACGACGGATGCGGCGTTGTGGCGCTTCCCCTGGTCTTCATGCGGGTGGCCTACGACGAGCGTGATCCCGCTCACCTCGCGCGCCAGGCGCTGGAGCGCGGCGTCGCAGTCGCGATAGAAACCTCCGCGCAACAGAAGATCTTCAGGCGGGTACCCGCACAGCGCGAGCTCCGGGGTCAGTATCACGTGCGCCTTTGCGGCGCGCGCACGTTCGCAGTATCCGAGGATCTTGTTGGCGTTTCCGGCAAGGTCCCCGACGACACAGTTGATCTGGGCAATCGCGATCTTGACGATGCTCGCCATCCGGCAAGTTTACCATCGGCGGACGAGCCCCAACGCTCAGGTCGGCTCAATCGATTCTATAATCGGCAACCGTGAGCGCCACCTCGGACCGGGTCGATTGAAGGAAGACACGCCTTCGGTCAGGGTTATCGATACGCTCCGCGCCGTTGAGCCGCGAGCGTGGAATGCGCTCGCGGCGGGACATCCCTTCTTGCGCCACGAATTTCTGCATGCGCTGCATGAGACGGGGTGCGCCTGCGAGAGCACGGGTTGGTCGCCTTGCTATCTGACACTGTGGCAAGGCGCATCGCTCGTCGGTGCCATGCCCCTCTACGCCAAGTCGCATTCCTACGGCGAGTACGTCTTCGACTGGGCGTGGGCCGATGCCTATCACCGTCATGGACTTTCGTACTATCCCAAGCTGCTCGGAGCGATCCCGTTTTCGCCGGTCACCGGCCCCCGACTGCTCGCGCGCGACGGTGAGACACGGGCGCTCCTGGTCCGTGCCGCGCTGCGGCTCTCGCAAGAAGTCTCGTCGCTGCACGTGTTGTTTCCCGCCGAACCCGAAGCGCGCGAGATGGAGGGCGCAGGAATGATGCTGCGCCGCTCAGTCCAGTTTCATTGGGAAAACCGCGGCTACGCGAATTTCGATGAGTTTCTCTCGGATCTCGCTTCCGCGAAGCGAAAGAAAATCCGACAGGAGAGACGACGGGTGCAGGAGGCGGGCGTTCGCGTGCGACGGCTGGTCGGAGCCGAAATCCGCGACGAGAACTGGAGCTTTTTCACGCGCTGCTACAACAACACGTATCGCGCGCATCACTCCACGCCGTATCTGAACCTCGAGTTCTTCCGGCGCCTCGGCGAGACGCTTCCCGAGCACCTCCTCATGGTGCTCGCCGAGCTCGATGGACGGCCGATCGCCAGCGCCCTCAATATTTTCTCGCCGGAAGTGCTGTACGGCCGTTACTGGGGCTCGGTCACGCACGTCCCGCTGCTGCATTTCGAGGTCTGCTACTACCAGGTCCTGGATTTCTGCATAGAACGCAGGATCCGGATCTTCGAGGGAGGCGCGCAAGGCGAACACAAGCTCGCGCGTGGCTTCATGCCGAACCCCACGTGGTCTGCGCACTGGCTCCGCCATCCGGAGTTCTCGGACGCGGTGGAAAAGTTTCTTGCCAGGGAATCGCAGGGAATCGAGCGTTACGTGGACGAGCTCAACGAACGGAGCCCGTTCCGGGCAAAAAACTAGAAGCGCCTACTTGTTCTTGGGCGGGCCGCAGAGCAGCGCCGCGACTTGGCGCCGTGCCTGCCGGGCAGGCGCCGGCCCCGTCGCAACCGATGTCGCAAGAGCCGGCTTGTAGGGAGCGCTGAAAATCGGGTCGACAGCTTTCTGGCCCTGAGCTCCTCGGGTCAATCGGTCGCGCTCTCGATCGCCTTGACGCGGGCGGCGCTCCCGCCCCGCCGGGTCACGTCGGCCGGTCGGCCTGCTCATCATCGAGGGCGCGACACTCAAATCGGGCTCGAATCCCGGAACGATCTTCCTCGGAATGCTGAGCCGGATGGTCTTCTCGATCGCATCGAGCCGCTCGTGCTCTTCGGCACAAACCAGGGAGATCGCCTCACCGCTCGCCCCGGCCCGGCCGGTGCGACCGATGCGATGGACGTAATCCTCCGGCACACCGGGGAGCTCGAAATTCACGACGTGGGGCAAGTCTTCGATGTCGAGCCCGCGCGCGGCGACATCGGTCGCCACCAGCACGCGAACCTTTCCCGACTTGAAGTCGGCGAGGGCCTGAAGGCGTTCGGGCTGGCTCTTGTCGCCGTGGATGGCGGAGGTATGAATGCCGTCGCGGTTGAGCTGGTATGCGAGCCGATTAGCGCCGATGCGGGTCGAAGTGAAGACCAGTACCTGGCGCAAATCTCGCGAGTGCACGAGATACGCGAGCAGCTCGCGCTTTCGCTCGCGCCGGACCGGATGCGCGACGTGCTGAACCGACTCGGCCGCGGTGTTCAGCCGCGCGACCTGCACCAGCACCGGGTCGTGCAGGAACGAGTCGGCGAGCGTGCGAATGTCCTGGGACAGCGTGGCCGAAAACAGCAGGTTCTGGCGCTGCTTGGGTAGGAGCGCCATGATGCGGCGAACGTCCGGGATGAATCCCATGTCGAGCATGCGGTCAGCTTCGTCGAGCACAAAGGCTTCGACCTGCTGCAGATTCACCGCCTTCTGCTGGACGTGGTCGAGCAGCCGGCCGGGAGTCGCCACCAGAAACTCCACGCCCTGGCGCAGCGCCGCCGTCTGCGGCTTCATGTCGATCCCCCCGAACACCACGGTGCTGCGCAGACCGACGTACTTTCCGTAGGTGCGCACACTCTCCTCCACCTGGGCCGCCAGCTCCCGCGTCGGGGTAAGAATGAGCGCGCGCACCGGATGGCGCGCGGGGGATGCGCTGGTATTGGCGTGCCGCGCGAGCCGCTGCAGAAGCGGCAAGGCGAATCCGGCGGTCTTGCCGGTGCCGGTCTGGGCACCCCCTAGGACGTCGCGGCCCTGCAGCACCAAGGGAATCGCCTGCGCCTGGATCGGCGTAGGCTCGACGTAACCCTGCTCCGCGACCGCCTTCAGCAGCTCGGGCAGCAGATTCAGATCAGCAAAACTGGGCAAACGAGAACTCTAATGGGGGTGGACCTGCGGACAAGGCGGATGACAAGCGCGCCCATTATACCAAACGGCATCAGGGGCCCGCTCCCTGACGTTCCAGCGCCCACGCGACGTGCTCTCGAACGAGGGCAGACGATTCCCGCACCCGGGACCGCAGGGCGGCGACCGCACGCGAGCTTTTCGGGGCGTTGCCGAGTCCCACGGCGAGGTTGCGCAGCCAGCGTTCATAGCCGATTCTGAGGATGGCGCTGCCACTCATCCGCTGCCGGAATTCCTCCTCGGTCCACGCGAAAAGGTCGACCAGCTCGGCGCAATCGAGCCCGTTGCGCACCTGGAAATCCGCCTCCGGCGCGAGTTGCGCGTAGCGATTCCACGGGCAAACGAGCTGGCAATCGTCGCAGCCGAAGACACGGTTGCCGATGAGGGGGCGCAGCTCGAGCGGAATGCTCCCTTTCAACTCGATCGTGAGATACGAAATGCACCGCCGGGCGTCGACGACGTAGGGAGCGACGATCGCGTGCGTGGGGCAGATATCCAGGCACTTGGTGCAGCTGCCGCAATGCTCGTCCACCGGAGCGTCCAAGGGAAGGGGCAGATCCGTGTAGATGTCCCCGAGAAAGAAGAACGAGCCTGCTTCGCGCGCGATCAGCAGCGTGTGCTTGCCCCGCCAGCCGAGGCCCGCTTTGCGCGCCAGCTCCACTTCCATCACCGGCGCCGAATCGGTGAATACGCGATAACCGAATTCACCGATTTCGCCCGCGATCTTTTTAGCGAGGCGCCGCAGCCGCGCCCGCAGCACCTTGTGATAGTCGCGCCCGAGCGCGTAACGCGCGACGAACGCCTTGCTCCCGTCCTCGAGAATCCCCTGGCTGTCCGCCGCATCGGGTCGATAGTCCATGCGCGCGGAGATGATGCGCAAGGTTCCGGGAACGAGCGACGCCGGGCGCGTTCTTTTCGCACCGTGCTTTCGCATATAATCGAGTTCGCCGGCGAAACCCGACGCGAGCCATGCAGCGAGGCGGGGCTCGACTGCCGAGAGATCGGTGTCGGCGATCCCGATCGCCTGGAAGCCCAGTTCCCGTCCCCAGGATTTGATCGTCGCGGCGAGCACCGCAAGATCGGCGGGCCGCATGCGTCGCGCCCGGACTGCCTTCAGATGACCCATCCTCCAGATCATAGCCAGCCGCCGCTGAAGGCGCACTGGGCAAGCATCCATTTGCGGGACGAAGGCGCAACCGCAGGCCTGGGGGCGAAACTGGCCGCCGGCATCGAGTCCGGCCTGCGGATTTACCTGCGGGGCGAGCTCGGCAGCGGGAAGACCACTCTGATTCGTGGCTTGTTGCGCGCCTTGGGCGTTAAAGATACGGTAAAGAGCCCGAGCTATACCCTAGTTGAACTTTACATGGTTTCTAGATTAAACTTGTACCACTTTGATTTTTATCGATTCCTCGATGCTAAAGAATTTGAAGATGCAGGTCTGGCCGGCTACTTCCACGGCACAGGAGTCTGCCTGGTGGAATGGCCGGAGAGGGCCGGTGATGCACTTCCTCGACCGGACCTTGACCTTACTCTAGCCTACGCGGGCTCAGGAAGGGAGATCGGTGTCAAAGCCCACAGCGAAGCGGGGGAGCGGTGTTTAGCAAAGGCCAAAAACGCCTGATCGCGTGCGCCGGAGCGCTGCGGTGTGCGGCGCTCGGCGCCGTTCTGATTCTTTCGAGCTCGGTTCCTGCCGCTGAACCGTCCTCAGAACCGATACGGGCGGTCCGCGTATGGCCTGCGCCCGACTATACGCGCGTAACCGTGGAATCGGGAGATTCCCTGCGGCACAGCCTGATCCTCCTGAGAAACCCGGAGCGGCTCGTGCTCGACCTCGAAGACATCGATTTTCAAAGCGTCCAGGAAGGATTCGCCGGAAAAGTCTCACCCAGCGACCCCTATATCGCCAATCTGCGCGTCGGGCGCTTCAAACCCGGCGTGGTTCGAGTCGTGCTCGACCTCAAGACCGAAGTCAAGCCGCAGATTTTTACGCTCGCTCCGATCGGTGAGTATGGACACCGCCTGGTGCTGGATATCTATCCGATCGAACCCTTGGACCCGTTACTGGCACTGCTGCAGAAACCCGAGTTGAAAATGGGGCAAGCCTTCGGGAAATCCGCGGACGGAGAATCTTCCGAGGAGCCGAATGGACAAGCCAAGCCGAACAACAAGCAGTCTCAGCCGGCAAAGGAACCTGCCGTCAATCGTCTCGTCACGATCGTGGTCGATCCAGGGCACGGCGGAGAGGATCCTGGTGCCCGGGGACGGCGTGGAACCCGCGAAAAGCACGTCACCTTGACGATCGCGCGCAGGCTTAAGAGCCTGATTGATGTCGAGCCCAACATGCGTGCGCTGCTCACCCGGGACGGCGACTTTTTGATCCCGCTCGAAGGCCGCGTCGAGAAGGCGCGCCGGGTGAAGGCCGATCTATTCGTATCGATCCACGCCGACGCCTTCATCAAGCCTCACGTTCGCGGCTCGTCCGTATTCGCCTTATCCGAGCACGGCGCGACGAGTCCTGCGGCCCAGCGGCTAGCTATGAACGAAAACAACGCTGACCTGATCGGCGGGGTCAATCTCAGTCGGAAGGACCGGTATCTCGATATGACCCTTGCCGACCTTCGCCTGACCGCCCAAATCAGCGACAGTCTCAAGCTCGCTCGGGCCGTGCTAGGGGAGCTAGGCGGTGTGAATTTTCTCCACAAGGGCAAGGTCGAGCAGGCCGGCTTTGCGGTGCTGAAGGCGCCTAACATCCCGTCCATCCTCGTCGAGACGGCGTTCATCAGCAATCCCGACGAGGAGCAGCGATTGAATGACACGGCTTACCAGGAAAAAATCGCGATCGCGATCCTCCGTGGCATCAAGGGATACATCGCAAAAAATCCGCCTCTATCCCGCTCGACCCTCGCGTCGATTCGCTGATTCCCCGGTGGGCCCGCTCTAGGTTCATGCCCTCTTCAGCCGCTGCCTGAGATACTCGAACGCGAGCGGCGTCACCGACAGCACGACGATCCCGACGATGACGATCGTGAGGTTCTCCTTCACGAAGGGCACGTTGCCGAACCAGTAACCGGCGTACAGCAGCGACAGCACCCACGCAAGCGCGCCGGCCAGGTTGTAAGCAGTGAAGCTCAAGTAGGTCATGCGGGCGATGCCGGCGACGAACGGGGCGAAAGTCCTCAGGATAGGCACGAAGCGGGTGATGACGATGGTTTTCCCGCCGTGCTTCTCGTAGAACGCGTGCGCGCGGTCGAGCGCCCTTCGATTGAAGAGCCGCGATTCCTCCCAATGGAAGACTTTCGGGCCTATGAAGCGGCCGATCGAGTAGTTGACGGTGTTGCCGAGCGCCGCCGCGGCGACCAGCAGCACGGCAATCAGGTGCACGTCGATGCCGCCTCCGGCCGCAAGGGTACCGGCGATGAAAAGCAAGGAGTCTCCGGGAAGAAAGGGCGTCACGACCAGGCCGGTCTCGCAAAAAATGATGACGAAAAGCAGCAGGTAAACCCAGGCGCCGTGTTGCTCGAGCAGTGTCGCAAGATGGCGGTCGAGATGAACCAGCAGATCCCAGCCGGAAAACAGGAGCTCCACCGCGGCATTCTACCGCGTCACATATAATCGCAAACGTGCCCGCCATCCGCCCGCTCCCCGAAGCTCTCGTCAGCCAGATCGCGGCCGGGGAAGTAGTCGATCGGCCGGCCTCGGTGCTGAAGGAGCTCCTCGAAAACAGCCTCGATGCTGGCGCGACCGATATCGGCGTCGCGCTTGCCGAGGGCGGCATCAAGCAGATCCGCGTCGGCGACAACGGCTCAGGCATCGAGAAGGACGATCTGCCGATGGCTTTCGCTCGCCACGCGACCAGCAAGATCGCCTCGCTCGAGGATCTGGAGCAGGTCCGCTCGCTCGGATTTCGCGGCGAGGCGCTGGCGAGTATCGCATCGGTCGCGCGCGTCGCTCTCGCGAGCCGTGCCGCCGGAGCGGCCCACGCCTTCGCCGTCAGCACCGAGGCTGGAAGCATCGGCGCCACGGAGCCTGCCGCGCATCCGGCCGGGACCGTGGTTGAAGTCAATGACCTCTACTACAACACCCCGGCACGGCGCAAGTTCCTGAAGAGCGACGCCACCGAATTCGCCCACTGCGAGGAGGTGTTCACGCGTGCGGCCGTGTCGCGGTCCGACGTCGCCCTGACCCTGAGGCACAATGGCCGCGTCGTCGCGCGGCTCGCCCCGACCGACCCCGCGCAGCGGATCGCGGCGGCTCTCGGCTCGGAGTTCGCACAGTCGATGCGCACGGTCGAAGCGAACGGCGTGCTAAAGCTCTCCGGCTTCGCCGGCTCGCCCGCTTATACGCGCGCTTCGCGCGACGCGCAGTTCGTCTACGTGAACGGCCGCTTCGTGCGCGACAAGTTGCTCTCGCATGCGCTGCGCGAGGCCTATCGCGACGTTCTGCACGGCGAACGCCATCCCGCGTACGTGCTTTTTCTCGAGATCGACCCGCGCGGCGTGGATGTCAACGTCCATCCGGCAAAGATCGAGATCCGCTTCCGCGATCCGCGCGCCGTGCACCAGTTCGTGTTTCATGCGGTCGTGAAGGGTCTTGCCGGCACGGCGGCCGAAACTCCGGCTGCGGTCGCCTCGCCCCTCGCAGCGGGCCGCTCGATACGGCCCCGGGCAGACCAGGTTCCCTTGGGCCTCGCTCAGCCGGTAGCGAGCTATACCGCGATGTTCGCCGACCGGCGCTCGGCCGCTGACCTCGCGCTGCCGAGCGCGACGCTCGAAGACCCGAACGCGCCGGGTGCACCGCCGCTCGGCTTCGCGCTCGCGCAGTTGCACGGCGTATACATACTCGCGCAGAACCAGCAGGGCCTGATACTGGTCGACATGCATGCCGCGCACGAGCGCATCCTTTACGAAAGACTCAAGGGAGCGCTCGACTCCCGCGCGATGAACACCCAGAAGCTGCTTATCCCCTCCACGTTCCACGCCGACCGGGTCGATGTGGCCACCGTCGAGGAGCACGGCTCTACCCTCAACCAGCTCGGTTTCGACGTGGCGGCGATCTCGCCCTTCGCGCTCGCGGTACGTGCGGTCCCGGCCATGCTGGCCGAGGCCGATGCGGCGGAGCTTGCGCGCGCGGTATTGAGGGACATCCGCGAATACGGGGCGAGCCGCGTGCTCACCGAGCGCCGGGACGAACTGCTCGGAACGATGGCGTGCCACGGTGCGGTGCGCGCCCATCGGGCCCTGACCATTCTGGAGATGAACGCCCTGCTGCGCGAGATGGAGGAAACCGAGCGCTCCGGCCAGTGCAACCATGGCCGCCCGACTTGGTTTCAGATGAGCCTCGCCGATCTCGACAAACTCTTCATGCGTGGCCGCTGAACCCGCCGCGATCCTGCTCATGGGCCCGACCGCCAGCGGCAAGAGCGCGCTGGCGGCGACCCTGGCGGGCCACTTTCCGGTCGAGATCATCAGCGTGGATTCCGCGCAGATCTACCGCGGCATGGACATCGGCACCGCGAAACCTTCGGTCGCCGAACGCCGATCGGTGCCTCACCACCTCATCGACATCGTCGACCCGACCGGGAGCTACTCGGCCGCACAGTTCCGCAGCGACGCCGTACGACTGATCTCCGAAATCGCCGCCCGCGGCCGCATCCCGCTCCTCGTCGGCGGCACGATGCTCTACTTCAAGGCGCTGCGCGAAGGGCTCTCGGAACTCCCCGAGTCGGACGCCGCTGTGCGCGCTCGGATCGACGCCGAAGCGGCCGAGCGGGGCTGGCCGGCGCTGCACGCCGAGCTTGCCAAGATCGATGCACCGACTGCGGCGAGACTCAAGCCGAGCGACGCGCAGCGGATCCAGCGCGCGCTCGAAATCTATGGTGTCGCGGGGAAACCCATGTCGCGGCTGCTCGGACGAACGAAGAGGGCCCTGCCCTTTCGCCTCCTCGAGCTGGCTCTCGTTCCCTCGGACCGCGCCGAGCTGCATCGGCGCATCGAATCTCGCTTCGACGCCATGCTCGAGCGCGGGCTGGTCGAGGAGTTGCGGGCGTTGCGTGAGCGTCACGCTCTGTGGCCCGGGCTGCCCTCGATGCGCTGCGTCGGTTATCGACAGGCGTGGCAGCACCTCGAAGGAGAGTTTGGGCGCAATGAGCTGCGTGATCGCGGGATCTTTGCGACGCGTCAGCTCGCCAAGCGCCAGCTCACGTGGCTGCGGGCGATGAAGGCGGTGCGGAGTTTCGACTGCCTGGCGGAGGACCTGGACGCCGAGGCGCTGGACTACGTTCGCCGCGATGTCAATCGAGCCAGTCTCGCTCCTTGAGCTTCTTCGGAAGATAGGTCTTGCTCAGGTAGCGGAAGTCCTTGTTGGCGAGCGCATCGAGCTCGTACTTGAGACCCGTTGCGAGCATCCGCTTGATCTCTTCCTGCCAGGGTTTCTTCTGGAACCAGCGGTAATTGATCAGCTCCTTGGCCCGGCTCACGTCTTTGTCGTTGAGCTTGATGCCGACGTTGCGCGGCAGCCCGTACGTATCGGGATCCGCGCTCGAGAGCCCGATGAACTTTGCTTTGGGAATGGCCATCCGCTCGCTCTCGAACGCGAGGTTGATCGACCCCTGCTTGACGACCGAGTAGATGTAGTAGCCCCACGGGTCGTTGTCGACGAGAACGTAAACGGGGAGCCCGTGCTCCTCGTGCAGGCGCCGCGCCAGGCGCCGCACACCGCGCGGCGGCTGGCCGTTGCCCGTCAGGAGAACGCAGTTGTATCGGCGCCAGAACTTGTCCTCGGAGAGCCGGTTCCACTGGGTCCCTTTCTCCACGAGCAGGACGAAGTCCGCCGTGCATCGCCGGATCTGGATGAACTCGGGCTCGACGATGGAGGGCACCGAGTAGCCGCCCTTGCCCAGGCGCGCGCAGTCCACCCGGTCGCCGTCGTCGGTGAGCACGACCGGCCCCACGATGCTGCCGGCGTTCTCCGCGCGGACGTGCAGCTCCTCGCGCAACGCCGTCAGCGTCACTTCGAGGTCTTCGATGAGCGGGTCGGACTCGTTCTGGGCGTCGAAGGTGTTCTCGTGCGAGTCCTTCATCGTGTGCTTGGTGCGGTAGTAAATCTCCCGCAGCGACGTCGTGAGGTTCGCCCTCTGGAGCTCGGCCAAGGCATCGGCCACCAGCACCGTCTGCATGAACTTCTTCGCCATCCCCACGTTGAACAGCGTGCGCTCCTGCTTGCGCCTGCCCATCTCGATGATGCCGCGCTTCTCGTTGAAGTTGATGTTGGCGAGGCTGCGCACGGGGATCGACAGCGCCGGATCACGACTTCGGCCGGCCGCCGAGATCACAGTATCGGCCACGCTCACGAGCTTCTTCTCGACGGGTGTGGGTTTCTTCGCGGTTGGTTTGGCCATGATTCTCTCTATCTCTTTTTGCGCTTGCTCGGTTTGCTCTTACGTTTTGCCGCCTTCGTCGTCTCTTTCGTCGGCGTGGGCTCTTCCGGCGGCCCGCCGTTGCTCGGCTCGGCGCCGGGCGGAACGGGCGCTTCTCCCTCGGTTCCCTCAGGAGTGACGATGATGGAGTGAGGCAGACCCTCCGGGCCGCTCTCGTGGCCGAGGATCTCGTCGGTCTTGGCCCCGCCGGTGCGTTTGAGCGCGATCTTCTGTAGTTGGTTCTTGAGTTTTTCCTTCGGGAACTTGCCGCCCTTCAGCCGCGCACACGCCTCGACGACCTCTTCGATGTAAAGCTCGAAAATATTGCGCCGGCGGAACTCGCCCTTGGCCCGTTCGCGCTTTCGTAAAAATACGCCGAGCCGGCGCCCGCATTCCTGCAGCGCCAGCCTGATCTCCTTGCGGATCTCGTCGTAATCGGCGATCGCCTCTTTCGACTCGCTGGTGAATGGTACCCAGACCGAGGCCATGTGGACGAACACCACCATCGGCCCCGCCGGGAGCGCCCCGCGCGATTGGACGACGCCATAATTTCGCCAGGTGGTCTCGAGCACCGACTTGAAGGTCGCGCACGCCGACTGCTGATAGAGCAGAGGGACGCGGTTGGCGTAGCGAATGACGCGGGCGAGCTCGTTGTCGTCGTCCTGCTGCTCGCCTTCGGCCAGCGGGACGGCGGGGGCTTCCGGCGTCTGCGCCGCCTGATCCGGCCCTCTGCCGAACGCCAGCCCCGCCTCGATGATGAACGGATTGCCGCGGTACACTGCCGGTGGCCGGGTCACCGCCGTGTAGAAGTCGCCCTTGATCTGCTTGTAGAGCCCGTGGAGGATCGCCTTCTCGCCGATCGGCGAGATGCAGTTGGACGGCGGCGCCATGATCTTGGTCGACTGGATCGCCTTGTAGAGCGCCTCGGCGTCGACGCCGTGGACGTTGCGCGGCTTCGCGTTCGGCGACAGCTTGGCCGTTCCGCAAATCTGCTGGGCCACGGCGGAGGACACCCGGCTGAAATCGGCGGCGAGAAACCCCGCGAGCGTGCGGCTCCTCGTGTCGTGCAGCATCCGCAGGAGAATGCCGAACTCGATCCCGTAGGGATGCGGCTTGATCTCCTTGGGCTGGGGCGGCAGCTCCTGAATCGTCCGCGGATACTCGCGCGTCTCCGCCTCCGGCGTCCGGTAGACGAGTTGCACGTGCGGATTGGCGATGGCCACCTGCTCGAGATACTCGTCCACCGAGGCACGGCCCTTCTGGTAGCGCCCGTCGATCTCCAGTGCCACCTGCGTGCCGCGCTGGTGCTCCCAGTCGATCTTCTTGTTCTCGACAATCCTCGGCTCGTTCTTCTTGGTGTCGATCTGCACTTCGAAGTAGTGGGCGGCGGCCCGCGCGCCGGTGCGCGAGATGATCTGCACCGGCTTGCCCGTCGTCAGCTGAGCGTACATGCCGGCCGCCGAGATGCCGATGCCCTGCTGGCCCCGGCTCATTCTGAGCCTGTGGAACTTCGAGCCGTAGAGGAGCTTCGCGAAGATCGGCGGAATCTGCTGGCGGACTATCCCAGGCCCGTTGTCGATCACCGTCACGCGGAAGCGGGTCGCCTGGCTCGGAGGAGGCGGCGGCGCCCCGTCGGCCACCGCGACTTCCACGTTGACCAGGACATCAGGCAGGATGCCGGCCTCCTCGGCCGCGTCCAGCGCGTTGTCGACCGCTTCTTTGACGCAGGTGAGGAGCGCCTTGCGCGGATTGTCGAACCCCAGCAGGTGGCGGTTCTTCGTGAAGAACTCGGAGACCGAAATCTCCCGCTGGCGAGCTCCCATCTCGACAGCGGAGATGGTCGTGGTCGGCTTGGCAGGCTTCGCGTCGGGAGTCTTGGCTTCGGCGGCCTTCGGGTCGGTCGCCGGCGTCTTGGCCGTCGCGGCTTCGGGCTTTGCCTTGGACTTGGCCTTGGATCTGAGTTCGCGTTTGGATTTGGGCGCGGGTTTGGACTTGACTGCCGCTTTGGACTTGCGTGTGCGTTTTGCCATCGCCCTCATTGATACTTCGACCTTCGGCGGAAGCCGGAAGTGTGGCTAGACCATCAGCGGCACGATCAGCAGCGCCACGATGTTGATGATCTTGATGAGCGGGTTCACCGCCGGGCCGGCGGTGTCCTTGTAAGGGTCTCCCACCGTGTCTCCGGTGACCGCGGCCTTGTGCGCGTCCGAGCCCTTGCCTCCGTGGTGCCCGTCCTCGATGTATTTCTTGGCGTTGTCCCAGGCGCCGCCCCCCGTGGTCATCGAAATCGCGACGAAGAGCCCGGTGACGATGGTGCCCATCAACACGCCGCCCAGCGCCTGCGGCCCGAGCGCAAGGCCGACCACGACCGGCACCAACACGGGCAGGAGCGACGGGATCATCATTTCCTTGATCGCGGCGCGCGTGAGCATGTCCACCGCGACGCCGTACTCGGGCTTCGCCTTGCCTTCCATGATCCCGGCGATTTCCTTGAACTGGCGGCGCACTTCCACCACCACCGAGCCTGCGGCGCGGCCGACCGCCTCCATCGCCATCGCGCCGAAGAGGTAGGGCACCATGCCGCCGATGAACAGACCGATGATCACCATATGGTTGGAAAGATCGAAGGACACGACTTTGCCCGCGCCTTCGAGCGCATGGGTGTAGTCGGCGAAAAGCACCAGCGCGGCAAGTCCCGCCGAGCCGATGGCATAACCCTTGGTCACCGCCTTGGTGGTGTTGCCTACCGCGTCGAGCGGATCGGTGATGGCGCGCACTTCCTTCGGCAAATCCGCCATCTCGGCGATGCCGCCGGCGTTGTCGGTGATCGGCCCGTAGGCGTCGAGCGCGACGATGATCCCGGCCATCGAAAGCATAGCGGTCGCGGCGACGGCGATGCCGTACAGGCCCGCAAGCGCGTAGGAAACGAAGATAGCGACGCAAACCGCGAGCACCGGCCAGGCGGTTGCGCGCATCGATACGCCCAGCCCGGCGATGATGTTGGTGCCGTGCCCGGTGGTCGAGGCCTCCGCGATGTGTCGCACCGGCTTGTACTGCGTGCCCGTGTAGTACTCGGTGATCCACACGAGGAAGCCGGTGAGCGCAAGGCCGACCACCGCGGCACCGTACAGGTGCCAGGCCGTGATCAGTTTGCTGCCGCCGAGCACCTGGAACGGCACGACCTTGAGAATGTCGCCCATCATCAGCTGCGTGATCGGATAAAAAGCAATCAGTGCGAGGCCCCCGGCCCAGATCAGGCCCCGGTAGAGAGCCGGCATGACGTTCTTGTCGTCCGGCTTCGTCTTCACGAACCAGGTGCCGATGATCGAGGCGATGATGGCGAAGCCGCCGATCACGAGCGGATAGATCACCGCCGCCGGGCTCGCCGTCTTCACCACCAGCGCGCTCAAGATCATGGTGGCGATGATCGTCACCGCATAAGTCTCGAACAGGTCCGCGGCCATGCCGGCACAATCACCGACATTGTCGCCTACGTTGTCGGCGATCACGGCAGGATTGCGCGGATCGTCCTCGGGAATGCCCGCCTCGACCTTGCCCACCAGGTCGGCGCCCACGTCCGCGCCTTTGGTAAAGATGCCCCCGCCCAGCCGCGCGAAAATCGAGATCAGCGAACCGCCGAAACCCAGCCCGATCAGGGGCTTCAGGATGTGATCGAGCGCGCCCTTGTCCTGCGCGTTGGAATACAACAGCGCGAAATAGCCCGCGACGCCGAGCAACCCCAGCCCGACCACCAGCAACCCGGTGATCGCCCCGCCCTTGAAAGCGACGTTGAGCGCCTGCTGCAGGCCGCTGCGCGCGGCTTCCGCGGTGCGCACGTTGGCGCGCACCGAGATGTTCATGCCGATGATGCCCGAGAGGCCCGAGAACAGCGCCCCGATGGCGAAACCCCAGGCCGTCGCCCAGCCCAGTTTCGGAATCAGGCCGATGACGAGGAACAACACCACGCCGACCACCGAGATCGTCGTGTACTGGCGCTTGAGGTACGCGCTGGCGCCTTCGCGAACCGCCGCGGCGATTTCCTGCATGCGAACGTTGCCCGCGGGCAGCGAAATGATCCATCTCGATTGCAGCACACCGTAGACGATCGCGATGAACGCGCAGGCGATGGCGAACCAGAGACCTCCGAGCATACATTTCTCCCCTGAATAGGCCCCTTGTCCCGGACCTGGGTGAAAAGCGCGAAATTATAACAATCTAGATCTTGAAAGGGGGTAGCTTCTTCGGAACGGGCGTGTTTTTGAGTTTCACGTAGTCGGGCAGCCCGTTCTTGTAGGGCGGCGGCGCCTCGCCCTGAATCAGCGGCGAGAGGTACGTGCGGCATTTGGGCGTGATGTGGAACCCGTCCTCGGTGATGAAATCGCGCGGCATCATCTTTTCCTTGTTGGCGATGTCCGCCAAGTTCGCAACGGCGATGCGCCAGCGATAAGGCGTGTTCGATATGCGCTCGATGATCGGCATCACGGCGTTCTTCCCGGCGAGTGCGAGCTTTACCGCGGCTACGCCGAGCTTGTACGATTGTTCGACGTCCACTTTGGATGCGATATGGCGCGCAGCGCGCTGCAGATAATCGGCGAGCGCCCAGTGATATTTGTACTTCAGCCGGTCCTTGACCAGCTTCGCGATGATCTCGCCGGCGCCGCCCAGTTGCGAATGGCCGAAGGCGTCCTTCAAGCCGGTCTCGGAGAGGAATTTCCCCTCGCGGTTACGCAGGCCCTCGGACACGGCGATTGCGCAGTAGCCGTCGCGTTCCACGACTTTTTTCACCCGCTCGAGAAATCTCTCCTCGTCGAACTGGATCTCGGGGAAAAGAAGTATTTGTGGCGCGTCGCCTTCCCGGTCGGCAGCGAGGCCGCAGGCGGCCGTGATCCACCCCGCGTGCCTGCCCATCACCTCCATGACGAAGACCCGTGTGGAGGTCTTCGCCATCGAGGCGACGTCGAAACCGGCCTCGCGGATCGAAGTCGCGACGTATTTCGCGACCGAGCCGAAACCCGGGCAGTTGTCGGTGATCGCAAGATCGTTGTCGACGGTCTTGGGAATGCCCACGCAGATGAGGGGGTAACCTAGCTTCTCTCCGACTTGCGAGATTTTCCAGGCGGTGTCCGCGGAATCGTTGCCGCCGTTGTAGAAGAAGTAGCCGATGTCGTGGGCCCGGAATACCTCGATCAGCCGCTCGTAATGCGCCCGGTTCTCATCGATGCCTTTCAGCTTGTAGCGGCATGAGCCGAACGCACCGCCCGGCGTGGTCTTGAGCCTCGAGATCGCGGACGCGGGCTCGCGGCTGGTGTCGATCAGGTCCTCGGTGAGCGCGCCGATGATGCCGTCGCGCCCGGCGTAGACCTTGCCGATGCGGTTTCTGTGCGTGCGCGCGGTCTCGATCACGCCTGCGGCGCTCGCGTTGATGACCGCGGTCACCCCGCCTGATTGAGCATAGAACGCATTTTTGGGCTTCATGGCATTCGTGCGTTACTTCAGCGCGGCGAGAACCCGATCGCGAATCTCCGCGACTGAGCCGACGCCCGAGATTTTCCGATACTTCGGCGCGCGCGTGTCGCCCTGCGCGGCCCAGTTCGAATAGTAGTTCACCAGCGGCTGCGTCTGCTTCCGGTAGACCTCTAGCCGCTTCCTCACGGTCTCCTCCCTGTCGTCGTCGCGCTGAATCAGCGGCTCGCCCGTAACGTCGTCCTTGCCCGCCACCTTGGGCGGATTGAATTTGACGTGGTAGACGCGCCCCGAGCCAGGATGCACCCAGCGCCCGCTCATCCGTCGAATGATCTGGTCCTCGGTCACGTCGATCTCGAGCACGAACTCGAGAGCGACGCCCGATTCGCGCATCGCCTGCGCCTGAGGAATGGTGCGTGGAAAACCGTCGAACAGGTAGCCGTTCTTGCAATCCAGATGCTTCAGCCGTTCCTTCACCAGCCCGATGATGATGTCGTCGGAAACGAGCTGCCCCGCGTCCATGACCTTCTTTGCCGCAAGACCGAGCGGCGTGCCCGCTTTTACCGCAGCGCGCAACATGTCCCCCGTCGAGATCTGCGCAATGCGGAAGTGTTCCCTGATGAAGCTCGCTTGGGTGCCTTTACCGGCCCCCGGTGGTCCCAGGAGGATTAGTCTCATTATTGTCCCCGGCAGTTGCGCGCGGACTCATACCCGACGCGGCGACCTTACCGGTTATGAACCGTGCGGTCAAACAGGGACCGTGTGCGTTCCAGGTCCTCGACCGTGTCGACACCGGCGAGCGGCGCGTCTTGTCGCAATGCGACGGCGATCGCGTAGCCGTGCCAAAGCGCCCGCAGCTGCTCGAGCGCTTCGAATTCCTCAAGCGGCGAGCGCTCGAGCCGCGGATAGCTGCGCAGGAAATCGGCGCGATACGCATAGATGCCGATATGCCGGTAACAGGGAAGCCCCTGGGGCAGGGAGCGGGTGGAATCCGCGAAGGCGTCCCGGGCCCAGGGCACTGGCGCCCGGCTGAAATAGCGCGCCATTCCGGCATGGTCCATCACGACTTTGACGATGTCGGGATTGAACAGCTCGCGCGCGTCCCGGATCGGGTGGCAGGCCGTGGTCATGGCCGCTTCCGGCGTATCCGCCAGCAGCGTCGCCACCGCACGTATCAGGCCCGGCTCGATCATCGGCTCATCGCCCTGGACGTTGACGACCAGACTGTCCGCCGCGAGCCCGAGGCGCTCCACCACCTCCGAGATCCGGTCGGTGCCGGTCGCATGGTCGCCACGGGTCATGACCGCCCGGTGGCCGTACCGCTCTACGGCGGCCGCGATATCGCCGTGGTCCGTGGCTACGTAGACGTCGCGTGCGCCGCTGTCGCGCGCCCGCTCGGCTACTCGCACGACCATGGGCTTGCCTCCAATATCGGCGAGCGCCTTTCCGGGAAACCGGCTGGACGCGAATCGCGCCGGGATAATGGCGGTGAAGGACATGCGAACGATTCTACGCGGTGCCTCCCCGTTTACTCGTTCACTTCTTCTTCGGGGGGCAGCTTTCTCGCCTCCTCCTCGAGCATCACCGGGATATCGTCCCGAATTGGAAACGCGAGGCGGTCGGCCTTGCATATGAATTCCGCTTGTTCCCGTCGGTAGACCAGCGGCCCTTTGCAAACCGGGCAGACGAGAATGTCAAGCAGCCGCGAGTCCATGAATTCGTCCCAGTATGAGTTCTGCCAAGGCAGAGTCGAGTTCGGCCTCGACTCGCACCGCGATCAGATCGCGCCGGCCGAAGTGGCGGCATTTTACCGCATCCTTTTCGGTCATCAGCACGAAATCGCAATCGGCGAACTCGAGATCTGCAGCCCGAAACGCGTGGTGATCCGGAAACGGGTGGGCCGAGAATGCGAGCCCCATGCGCGAAAGGCCTTCGAAAAACCGCTCGGGATTGCCGATTCCTGCGACCGCGTGCAGCCTCTTTCCGGAGAGCTCCGACTGCGCCAAAGGCGCCCCGTGCCCATCGACTCGGTACAGACCCGCCGGCGCGAGCCGCATGCGAAATGCGCCGGGCTTCGGCTCGGCGCCGTTCACGACCGTCGCATCCACGCGGCGACCGGCAGGCTCGCGCAACGGACCGGCCGGAAGGAGCAAGCCGTTGCCAAGACCGCGGTCATCCTCGACCGCGATTTCGAAATCTCGCTGCAAGCGGTAATGCTGCAATCCATCGTCGCAGAGAAGCACGTCGCAGCGGGCGTGGGCTGCGAGCAGCGCGCGTGCGGCAGCAGCCCGATCCGCGCCGATCCACACCGGACACCCCGAACGCTCGGCAAGCAGCAAAGGCTCGTCGCCGACTTGCGCGGCATCGTCACCCTTCCTCACCGCGCGGGGTCCGGTGTCGGTCCCGCCGTGGCCCCGGCTGAGAATTCCGGGACGCAGCCCCTCCGCGCACAAGGCTTCGACGAGCGCGAGGATCAGCGGGGTTTTCCCCGTGCCTCCGACCGTTAGGTTTCCGACGACGATCACCGGAACGTGAAGTCGCACCGAGGGCAGCGCGCCCACGCGAAAGAGCAGACGACGCAGGGTCACCAGCAGACGAAAGACAAGGCTCAGCGGAAACAGCAGCAGCGACACCGGGCTCAGCCGGTACCAGTGACGCGCGGCAAAGCCAGCGGCAAGGAGGGTGGGCCGGGCGGCCTCCATACGCGCTCTGCGCGCTACTTCGTCGATTGCTCCACCGCGAACACTACCTGGCCGAAGCCCGCCTGGCGCGCGGCGTCCATGACGCGGATCACCGACTGATAGTTGGCATTGTTGTCGGCGTTGACCACCACGATCGCCTCCTTCATGCCGGCGCCGGCGCGACGCAGTTCTTCGGCGAGGGTCGCGACGTTCCGGAACTGGACCGGCTTTCGCTGCAAGAGGTATTGCCCGTTCGCGCTGATCACCACGTTGATCTCGTTGGATCGTTCCAGCTTTTTCTCCGCGTCGGCGCTCGGCAGGTTGATCTTCAGCTCCGCGAACCTGGAGTAGGTCGTGGTCAACATCAGGAAGATGATGATCACGAGGAGCACATCGATCATCGGAATCAGGTTGATTTCCGGATCTTCCTTCTGCGTGCGGGCAAACCTCATACCCGAGTATGCGGCTGGAATTCGAAACGTTCTCCGTGCACCGCGTCGACCAGCTTCGCTGCCTGTTGCTCCATATCGACCACGAAGCCTTCGACCCTGCCGCGGAAGTGGCGGAAGAAAATCATCGCTGGAATGGCGATCACCAAGCCGAAGCCCGTGTTGTACAGCGCCACGGAAATGCCGTGGGCGAGTTCCTGAGGGTTGGATCCGGCAGGCGACTGCGAGCCGAAGATCTCGATCATACCGACCACGGTGCCGAACAGACCCATCAGCGGGCTGATCGTGGCGATCGTCCCGAGCGTCGTCAAGAAGCGCTCCAGCTCGTGCGCCACCGCGCTGCCGGCCTCTTCGATCGCGTCCTTCATCACGTCGCGCGAACTGTTGTAGTTGCGAAGACCCGAGGCCAGCACCTGGCCGAGCGGAGAGTCCTGCGAGAGCTTCTCGAGCATGTCCTCACTCACTCCTTGTTTCTGGTATGCAGTGAGCACCTTCTCCAGCAGGTCGCCCGGAACGATCTTCTCCTTGCGAAGGATCATGAACCTTTCGATGATGAGCGCCACCGCGATGACCGACACAGCGAGTAGGAAATAGATCGGCCAGCCGGCAGCGTGGATGATCGCAAACAACCGCGTTCTCCGAGTCGGACAAAAAACGCGGACACTTTAGCCTGCGACCGCGGATTCGGCAAGGCAAAGAATTTCAAGAAGATGCGCGTCTCGCGCTAAAAAAATCCAGGAGACTGGAGCCTGCTTGCAACACGCGCGACGCTCGCAAAAAGGCTTGAAGTTTTTATCCACAAATACTGTGGATAAGGTTGTGCATACCCGTCAAATAGCGCGCGTAAGTGAATCGTACAAAAGGGTTTTCTGACTCATGATGAAAACTTGAACTTCGGATTTTCACTTTACTGCTCAAAGAGTTGCAAGCATGTTCTCGGCCATTGTCTGAACCGCTCATAGGGGACTGCATGGGCGGAGAGCCCGTTGTGGATAGGTTACAATCGGCACATGCCCGGAGAACAAGGACTGGCGCGGGTTTCCACGCATTCCCCCTCGGAAATTCTCACCGTTTCGGCCCTCGCTCGCAGCGTCCGGGATCTGCTCGAGCGTCGCTATCCGCTGCTTTGGGTCGCCGGTGAGTTATCCAATTTCACCGTTGCCAAGTCGGGACACGCCTATTTCGTTCTGAAGGACGAGCACGCCCAGGTGCGTTGCGTCATGTTCCGGCAGCGGCAGGAGAATCTCGAGTGGACGCCGCGCGACGGCATGCAGGTCGAGGTGCAGGCGCTCGTCAGCTTGTACGAGCCGCGCGGCGATTTCCAGCTCAATGTCGAAACCATGCGGCGCGCCGGGCTCGGCGCCCTGTTCGAGGCCTTCCTCAGGCTGCGTGACAAGCTCGAAAAGGAGGGCCTGTTCAATGCCGAAACGAAACGAAGGCTGCCTTTGCTGCCGCGCGCGATCGGCGTCATCACCTCGCGTGAGGCAGCGGCGCTTGGGGACGTATTGACGACGCTGGCTCGGCGTAACCCGTCCATCGGGGTGGTCGTCTTTCCCGTGCAGGTACAAGGCGAGGGGGCGGCGGAGAAGATCGCCTCTGCGCTCAAGATCGCCGGCCGCTTGGGCGAGTGCGATGCTGTATTGCTGGTGCGCGGCGGCGGCAGCATCGAGGACTTGTGGGCTTTCAACGAGGAGATCGTGGCGCGGGCGATTCGCGCATGCCCGGTCCCGGTCGTCACCGGTATCGGGCACGAAACCGACTTCACGATCGCCGACTTCGTCGCCGACCGGCGCGCGCCTACGCCGACCGCCGCTGCCGAGCTGGTCAGTCCCGAGCGCGCGGGGCTGCTCGAGGACATTTCCAGGCTGACGGCAAGCCTCGCCCAGCGCCTCCGCCAGCAACTCGAAAGACGCATGCTGCTCGTCGATCACCTTGCGCGCAGGCTGGTTCACCCCGAAGCGAGGCTGCGGGCCCAGAGCGAGCTGCTCGGCCAATTGCGGTCCAGACTCGGGCAAGCTGCCGGCCGAATCTCGTCCGAGCGCCGCTGGGAAGTCGCTCGGCTTCTGCAGCGGGCCCAGGCGAGGCTCCCCAATACCGATAAGCTTCTGGCGACCTCGGTGCAGTTGGTCGCGCGGCTGCGTACTGCAACGCGCGCGACGCTCGAACACGCCGGCTCGGCGTGCGCCCGCCGGATCGCCAACCTGTCGCACCTGGATCCTGCGGCGGTGCTGCAGCGCGGCTACAGCGTGGTCCGGGACGGCTCGAACCGGATCGTGCTGCGCGGCGCGAGTCTTTCTGCCGGCGAGCTTCTCGACATCACATTTGCCGAAGGCGGCGCCCACGCACGGGTCGAGCGCTCTCGGTAGGACCGAGATCGGCGAAGCGGCTGCTTGCAATCAGCCTCGCTTGGACAGAAAATACGCGGGGCGCGGCTGCGGCCCCGATCATCGGGAGAACGACCATGAAGAATCCGCTCGATTCACTTTGGGGGACGGTCATATGCGGTTTGATCCTGACCCTGATCCTGCACAACATCGTCTCGTACGCGCTGGGAGGCTGACATGGACTGGGTGCCTGCAATATCTCGCTGGATCCACCTCCTCGCAGGCGTGATGTGGATCGGGCTGCTGTACTACTTCAACTTCGTCAATGTCGCCGCGGCGAAAGCGGCGGCGGCCGACGGCACCGCCGCCGGCATCAGCAAGCACGTCATGCCCCGAGCGCTGTTTTGGTTCCGCTGGGCGGCGGTCGTGACCTGGCTAGCCGGCGCAGCGCTGCTGGGCAAGCATTTCCTCGAGGCGTTTTTCTTCCTGAACAAAGCGTATTACCCGATCGGAGTCGGCGCCTGGTTCGGGACCATCATGCTGATCAACGTGTGGTGGCTGATCTGGCCCAACCAGAAGAAGATCCTGGGCATCGTCTCCGCGAGCGACGAGGAAAAGAACAAGGCGCGGCGCGTCGCCTTCCTCGCCTCGCGCACCAATACGATGTTTTCCATCCCAATGCTGTATTTCATGGCGGCGGGCGCGCATAGCGCGCTTTACTTCGGGTAAGAACGGGGCTCGACAAGAAGCCGGCTGGCGTTCGCCAGCCGGCTTTTTTGGGTACGGGCACTACAGCGCTAGCGCGCGGCGGGAGCCTCCTCGAGTCCCTGTATTGTCGCGCCGGCCTTGATGCCTTTCTTCGCGAACCAGCCTGCCGGCATTTCGAGCGCAAATTTCGCGGGGGCGGCGGCACAATGGGAAGTTTCCGTCTGCGGCTGCATCTCCGAGATGCTGACGATCTTTCCCTTGTCATCGAGAAAAGCTACCGAGAGCGGGATCAGCGTATTCTTCATCCACATGCAGTAAGGTTCGGATTGTGGAAACACGAAAAACATGCCCTCGTTCGCACCGAGATGCTTGCGGAACATGAGGCCCTGCGCCCGTGTCTCGACGGTGTAGGCGACCTCGGCGCGGATGAGGTGAATCCCCGCTGAGAGCTCCAGGATCGGCAGCTCCGCGAACGCGACGCTCGCAGCAATCCACGCGGAGGCGCCAAGGAAGGCAAAGGTCCTTTTCACACCGGACATGGTCGCTGAAAATAAAAAGGCAGGGAACGGAACCCTGCCTTGATCTCGTCCCGAGACAAACTACTTCTTCATTTCGTCCTTCTTGGCAGCCTTCTTGGCCTTTTTGGCGGGCTTCTTGTCGCCCTTCTTCATTTCAGACTTCTTGTCGTCCTTCATCGGCTGAGCGCCGGCGTGGGACGCAGCCAGAGCCGCGCCGCTGGAAAGGGCGAACGCCGTGGCGACCAGTATGGAGATCAGCTTCCTCATGTTTTCCTCTTCGTGAAGTTTAGGGAACAGGTTGCGACCAGTCCTTTGCTTCGGAACCAGTCCCTCCCACTAACGCCCTGCCCTCCACGAGGTTGACAAGCGCGTCAGCATGGCTCACGTCTCGATCGGCAACGCAGGCCGTGGAAATCCGTTTTCATTTTCAAAATCAACCGGCTATCGATCTTTCCGTCCTCCGGGGGCGTGTCCTCGAGGCGAGCGGGGGAGCTCGAGCAATTGGCTATAATAGCGCCCGATCAAGAGCGGAAAGGCCCGTCGTGTTCGCGGCCCCGCGATGACCGTAAGGTCGCACCGCCAACCCCTTCCAAAGCGAGACTGCAGGAGCTTCCCGTGGGCAAAATCAAGGTCAAGAGTCCGATCGTCGAGATGGACGGCGACGAAATGACGCGGATCATCTGGAGGACGATCCGCGAGCGCCTGATTCTTCCCTATCTCGACGTCGAGCTGAAATACTACGATCTCGGGGTCGAGGCGAGAGACAAGACCAACGACCAGATCACGATCGACGCGGCCAACGCCACGCGGAAGTACGGCGTCGCCGTGAAATGCGCGACCATCACCCCGGACGAGGGGCGCGTCAAGGAGTTCAACCTCAAGCAGATGTGGCGCAGCCCAAACGGGACGATCCGTAACATTCTCGACGGCACGATTTTCCGGGAGCCCATCATCTGCAAGAACGTGCCGCGCATCGTGACTCACTGGGACAAGCCGGTGGTCATCGCGCGCCACGGATTCGGCGACCAGTATCGGGCCACCGAGGTCAAGTTCGACGGCGCCGGCACGATCACGCTCAGCTTTCGGCCCGCGGGAGGCGGCCCCGTGATCGAGCGCGAGGTGTTCAAGGCGCCTGGCGCCGGCGTGACCATGGCAATGTTCAATCTCGACGAATCGATCAAGGGCTTTGCGCGCGCCTGCTTCAACTACGCCTTGCAGCGCAAGTACCCCGTCTATTTTTCCAGCAAGAATACGATCCTCAAGGTCTACGACGGCCGCTTCAAGAATCTGTTCCAGGATATCTTCGACGCGGAGTTCAAGAAGCAGTTCGACGCCGCGGGCCTGACCTATGAGCACCGGCTGATCGACGATATGGTGGCCGCGAGCCTCAAGTGGAGCGGCGGCTACCTGTGGGCGTGCAAGAACTACGACGGCGACGTGCAGTCCGATACGGTCGCCCAAGGCTACGGCTCGCTCGGGCTGATGACCTCGGTCTTAATGTCCCCCGACGGGAAGGCGGTCGAGGCCGAGGCGGCACACGGCACCGTGACCCGGCACTACCGGCTGCACCAGCAGGGCAAGCCCACTTCGACCAATCCCATCGCCTCGATTTTCGCTTGGACCCGCGGGCTCATATTTCGCGGGCGCATGGACGCCACGCCCGAGGTAGTCGGATTCGCGGAGACGCTGGAAAAGGTCTGCGTCGACGTCGTGGAATCGGGCAAGATGACCAAGGACTTGGCAATCCTGATACGTCCGGACCACCCCTTCCTCTCCACCGACGAATTCATGGGCGCCGTGGACGTGGAGCTCAGGCGCCGCGTTCACTGACCGAAGCGCGTGGGAGACATCGAAGAAAGCCCTCCACACAGAGGCTTTTCCGCTGACGGGAAAAAAAGAAGACCGGACCCCTGGAAGCTCCCCGGGCCGAAAACCAAGAGGGACTTGCGACCGAGGGCGGCTGCGCCGCCCTCGCGAGCCGCTAGCTTGCGGCCTGGATGTTCGAAGCCTGCTTGCCCTTCGGGCCTTGCGTGACTTCGAACTGGACTTTCTGTCCTTCCTTGAGCGTTTTGAACCCGCTCATCTGAATCGCGGAGAAGTGCGCAAACAAATCCTCGCCGCCGTCATCCGGGGTTATAAACCCATAACCCTTAGCATCATTGAACCACTTCACCGTACCTGTTGGCATAGAGCCTTCCTGAATTAGAACCGGGGAACTTTCAACTATGCCTGTACTTCAACGCAGCAGAGGAATTTGAACCTGCAAACCGCATGGAGGACAAACACAGGGAAGCCTTTTACGCGCTTTGGGCGGCGGCGTCAAGTGCCCCGAGAGCGTCAACCCTTTGTTCTGCCGACACGTTTGGATGTTGCGCAGCGTTGCGACAGCGATTACATTATGAGCGATGTGCCGACACTAAAATGGAGGCGTTGCGATTGACAGGGTGTGCATCGGGTACGTGACTTTTCCGCCTGCTGCGGGTCCGAGCGGTTTGACGGGTGGAAGCTTCTGGCATAAGTTAAGTAAGGTATGGCAACCCGGATGCGAGAAGGCGCTCTACTCGAGGCCAAGAGGGCCAAGCTCAAACCTCCTCCCCTATTCAAGGTGATCCTTTTGAACGACGACTACACCCCGATGGAATTCGTCGTCATCGTGCTGCAGAGGTTCTTTTCCATGACGCGGGAAAAGGCGACCCAGGTCATGCTCAAAGTCCATCGCGAGGGCATGGGCATTTGCGGGGTCTACCCCAAGGATGTCGCCACCACGAAGGTCGAGCAAGTCGTCGGCTACGCACGCAAGCACCAGCACCCGCTACAATGCGTCATGGAGGAAACGTGAGAGCGAGGACGCGCAAGCCCCTCGTTGATCCGATGAGCACCGGGAACGAAAGATGATCGCGCAGGAACTCGAAGTCAGTCTCCACATGGCGTTCGTGGAGGCACGCCAGAAGCGGCATGAGTTCATCACCGTCGAGCACCTGCTGCTCGCGCTGCTGGACAATCCGACGGCCGCCGAAGTGCTGCGCGCCTGCGCCGCCAACATCGAGGAACTGAGGAAAGCGCTAGGAGACTTCATCGCCGCGCACACCCCCACGGTCGCGGGCGCCGAGGAAATCGATACCCAGCCCACGCTCGGTTTCCAGCGCGTCATCCAGCGGGCGATCCTGCACGTCCAGTCCTCGGGCAAGAAGGAAGTAACCGGCGCCAACGTGCTGGTCGCGATCTTCGGCGAGAAGGACTCGCATGCCGTGTATTTCCTGCACCAGCAGGGCGTGACGCGTCTCGATGTGGTGAACTACATCTCGCACGGCATCACCAAGACACCGGCCTCCAAGGAGGCGAAGGGCGGCGGCGAAGCCGAACAGGAGACCGCGGGCGAGGAGCAGCAATCCGGCGGCGCGCTCGAGACGTATACGCTCAACCTCAACGCCCAGGCGCTGGTGGGCAAGATCGATCCGCTGATCGGCCGCGAGCGCGAGATCGAGCGCGTCATCCAGACGCTGTGCCGGAGGCGAAAGAACAATCCCCTGCTCGTAGGCGAAGCCGGCGTGGGCAAGACAGCCATCGCCGAAGGCCTTGCGCGCCGTATAGTCGAAGGCCAGGTTCCGGAGATCCTCGCGCGCTGCCAAGTGTACATGCTCGACATGGGTGCGCTCCTCGCGGGGACCAAATACCGCGGCGATTTCGAGCAGCGGCTGAAGGCGGTGCTGAAGCAGCTGGTCGACAACCCGAATGCGATCCTCTTCATCGACGAGATCCACACGCTTATCGGCGCCGGCGCGGCATCGGGCGGGACGCTGGACGCTTCGAACCTGCTCAAACCCGCGCTATCATCCGGCGCGCTGAAATGCATCGGCGCGACGACCTACAACGAGTACCGCGGCGTGTTCGAGAAGGATCACGCGCTGTCGCGGCGTTTCCAGAAGATCGACGTGCCCGAGCCTTCGGTCGAGGAAACGGTCGCGATCCTGCGCGGCTTGAAATCGCGCTTCGAGGCGCACCACGGCATCAAATACAGCGGCAACGCGCTCACCAGCGCGGCCGAGCTCTCCGCCCGCTACATCAACGACCGGCACCTGCCCGACAAGGCGATCGATGTCATCGACGAGGCCGGCGCGGCGCAGAAGATCCTGCCCAAGTCCAAGCAGAAAAAGGTCGTGGGCAAGACCGAGATCGAGGAGATCATCTCCAAGATCGCGCGCATCCCGCCCGCGTCGGTGTCGCAGGACGACCGCGCCGCGCTCAAGAACCTCGACCGCGACCTGAAGGCGGTCGTGTTCGGCCAGGACCAGGCCATCGAAGCGCTGGTATCGGCGATCCGCACCGCGCGCTCGGGCCTCGCCAATCCGCAGAAGCCGATCGGGGCCTTTCTCTTCTCGGGGCCAACAGGTGTCGGAAAGACCGAGGTCGCGCGCCAGCTTGCATACTGCATGGGGATCGAATTGCACCGCTTCGACATGTCCGAGTACATGGAGCGGCATGCGGTGTCGCGCCTTATCGGTGCGCCTCCGGGTTACGTGGGTTTCGACCAGGGCGGCCTTCTGACGGAAGCGGTCACCAAGAAGCCGTACGCGGTGCTGCTCCTCGATGAGATCGAGAAGGCGCACCCGGACATCTTCAACATCCTGCTTCAGGTGATGGACCACGGCACCCTCACCGACAACAACGGCAGAAAGGCCGACTTTCGGAACATCATCATCGTGATGACGACCAATGCCGGGGCCGATGCGCTCAACCGCCCGGTGATGGGCTTCACCGCGAAGAAGGAGCAAGGCGACGAGAGCGCCGAGATCAAGCGCTTGTTTTCTCCGGAGTTCCGCAATCGATTGGACGCAACCATCTCGTTCAAGTCGCTTGATCACGAAATCATCCTGCGCGTGGTGGACAAGTTCCTGATGCAGCTCGAGGTCCAGCTGCACGAGAAAAAGGTCGATGCGGTGTTCACCGATGCGCTGCGAGAGCATCTCGCCAAGCACGGCTTCGATCCGCTGATGGGTGCGCGCCCGATGTCGAGGCTCATCCAGGACACGATTCGCCGCGCGCTCGCCGACGAGCTGCTCTTCGGGAAGCTGGCCAACGGCGGTAAGGTCACGGTGGATATCGAGGCGGAAAAAATCACACTCAAGTTCGTCGAAGAAAAAGTGCCGGAGGTGGCTCCGGAAACGTGAGCGTTCTCTAAGAACCCGAGCAAAGGCCGCCGCTGGCGGCCTTTGTTTTTTCCGGCTGCGCCCCTTGACACCCAGGCGGGCCGGAAGGAAACTCGAAACACGAGAAGAAGAATCCATCGAGGAGCCTAGAATGATCCAGCGACTGCTCGTTGCCGCGCTCGCCTCGGGCGCAGTTCTCACCTTGCCCGCCCTTGCGCAAGGAACCGATCCCAACCTCGGCCGCAATCTCGCCGCCGCCTGCGCCAGCTGCCACGGGACGAACGGTGTGAGCGTTCAGGGAATGCCCAACCTGGCCGGGCAACAGCGCGCCTATCTCGTGCAGCAGATGCAGGACTTCAAGACCGGCAAGCGCCCCGCGACCGTCATGCACCAGCTCGCCAAGGGCTATACCGACGAGCAGATCGAGGCGCTCGCCGCGTATTTTTCCGCGAAAAAGGCGCGATAGGACGCGGCCATGAATCGATTTGCCCGGCGCGATTTCCTGAAGACTTCGAGCGCCATCGCCGCGGCTTCGCTGCTGCCCGGCTGCGCGACCGGGCCCGCCGTTCCGTCGAAGCCCATCGGCCGCGTCATCGTCATCGGCGGCGGTTTCGGCGGCGCGACAGCCGCGAAGTACCTGCGCATGTGGAGCGAAGGCACGATCGAGGTGTTCCTGATCGAGCGCAACCCGGAGTTCATCTCCTGTCCCACCTCGAACCTGGTTCTGGGAGGGACCCGGACCCTCGCCGACATCACGCGCAGCTATGCGAAGCTGCGCGAATACGGCGTGCAGGTGCTCCGTGACGAAGCCACCGCCATCAACGTCGAGAAGAAACGGGTGTCCCTGAAGCGCATCGAGGATCTGCCCTACGACAGGCTGATCGTGTCGCCGGCCGTGGATCTCATGCACGAGGCGATCGAGGGCTACGACGCCGAGGCCCAGAAGACCGTCCTGCACGCGTGGAAGGCCGGCCCGGAGACGGTCGCGCTGCGCCAGCAGCTCGAGGCGATGCCCGACGGCGGCGTATGCGTCATCGGGGTCCCGCGGTCGCCATTCCGCTGCCCGCCGGGGCCCTACGAGCGCGCCTGCCAGATCGCGTTCTACTTCAAGAGCGCCAAGCCGCGCTCCAAGGTGATCGTCCTCGACGCCAACGAGGACCTCGTCTCGAAGCCCGCGCTTTTCAAGGCCGCATGGAACGATCTCTACAAGGGCACGATCGAGTACCGGGGCAACAGCGAAATCAAGGCGGTGGATGCGCCCGCGAAGACGGTGAAGACCGATTTCGACACGATCAAGGGCGACGTGCTCAACGTGTTGCCGCCGATGCGCGCCGGAGGCATCGCGCGCACCGCGGGGCTCCTCACCCCGAACACGCACTGGTGCGGCGTGGACTGGCTCAGCATGGAATCCACCGCGCACAAGGGCATCCACGTGCTCGGCGACGCCACGCTTTCGGCGCCGGCGATGCCCAAGTCGGGCCACATGGCGAACAACCACGGCAAGCTCGCAGCCGCCGCGATCATCGAACTCATGAACGGCCGCGCGCCCAATCCGCAGCCTGTCATCGCCAACACCTGCTACAGCTTCGTTTCCGACAAGGAAGTCATCCACGTCGCCTCGGTGCACCGCTACGATCCCGCGCAAAAGACCTTGACCGTGGTGCCGGGAGCGAGCGGAGTGTCCGCCAGTCGGAGCGAGCTTGAAGGAACCTACGCCTGGGCCTGGGCGCAGAATATCTGGGCAGACATGCTGGGCTGAAGCCCAGCATGTCGCGCCCATATAGGCTGCGCCTTCTGTAACTTACGAACAGAGGGAGAGGGAGGGCCCTCTCCCTCCGTTACCTCCCTCTCCCCGTCTCCGTAGCACTCAACCCGGTAACGGGACGCGGACCTTGCTCTCGAGCAGGCGCTTGCGGCCGGCCTCGGAGAGCCTTCTCGGCGTGAAGCCGCGAGCGCTCGAGCGGCGCCAGAAGAGCGTCTTCAGGGTATCGTCGTCGAAATCGGAAGGCGCCAGGCGCCGCAGCTCGCCGCCTTCGAGCGCGGCGATCGCGAGGCCGTCGCGATAGAGCACCCGGTTGGGAGTGATCGCGCCGACGCGCGCCTCCGGCGTCACGATGCCGACGAGATTGAGCGGGTCGGCACCGGAGAGCGCGACGAGCTCCCCGCTCCGATCGAGCTTCCTCACCGCGCGCAAGCGCCCGACCGCATCGGAGAGCGCGAACTGCTCGCCGCCGAAGCCCGAAACGAAGCGCCCGCCGCGGATCTCGCCGCGCGCTTCGAGGCGCCGGTACACCGCTGCGAGCTCCCGCCAGGTCGGCAGGCGCGACTCGCGCGCAAGGAGCGCACGGAACACCACACCGTAGCGGCGCAGCAAGGCGCGCGCGATCTCTTCGACGCGCTTGCCGTCGTCGGCCGCTGCATCGCCACGCAGCAGCGCCCAGCGTCCGGCGGTGTCCACTTCGTAGGCGGTGCGGCGGCGGCGCGCGCGCCGCTTGTGCTTCTCGGAGGGGGCAAGCAGCGCGCGCAAGCCTCCGAAGCTGTCGGCCGTAACGAGGCCCAGGCCCGCCAGCTCGCCGAGCGAGCGCTCGGCCTGGGTGCGCAGCTGGCCCGTGGCGGACACGATCTCGTGGAAGAACGATGCGCCCCGCGTGCGCAGCGCCTCGTATACGGCGCGCGCCTCCGAGCCGAGCTCGCCGCTCCCCGGTTCGGCTGCCGCGCGCCACAGCCCCGCGTGCTCGCGCAGCATCAGCGCGATCGGCGAGCTGCGCAGCGGTGCCTTGCCCGAACCGTTCGCGCGAGACAGCCGCCCCCATGCCACGCGTCCGGAGAGGCAAAGCCTGTCGATGAAATCCGGCTCGTAGTCCGCGACGCGCGCGGCGAGGACTTCGTTCTCCCACGCGCCGGCGGCGACTTCGTAGCCGTCGAGCTGCTCGACCACCGCGGCAAGCCCTTCGGGACCTTTCAGCTGCTGCTCTCCGGCGACGTGCTGCCAGTGCAGGAGGAAGCGCATGAAATCTGCGGCGCTGACCGGCTCGATCTCGGCGCGCAGCCGGTTGAGCGTGTAGCGGTGGATGCGCGCGAGGAGCCTGCGGTCGCACCATTCGATGGCATCTGCGGCCAATCCCTGGGCAAACCGACCGCGCAGCACCTTGCCCTCCCCTTCGAGCGCAAGCAGCGCGCCGTCGATCAGCGCCGTGTCTGAAAGGCCGAGCGAATCGGCGAGCCCGCGCGCGGTCACCGGGCCGAGCACCTCGGTTCGCCCGCGCACGAGCTCCCGCGCCGCGTCTTCGCGCGTCCACGATTTGCGCAGGCGTTCGGGAATTGCCGGTACCGTGACTTGCGGAACGATCGCATTGAGCTCGTCGAAGCGCTCGACCGAAATCCAATAACCGCCGGCGTCGCAGGCGCGCCCGGCCGCGACCAGCTCATCGAACAGCGCGCGCCAGCCGGGCGAGGCTTCTGTCGCGCGAACGAATCCGGCGAGCAGCAGGGCATCGTGCAGCTCGTCGGCGGTGGTCGCCGCGGGCCAGGCTTCCTCGCGCACGCGCTCGATCGCCGCGGGGTCGAGCGCGCCCAGGTCGTCGGCGCTCCTAGTCTCGGTCGTGCGCCGCGTGTAGACGGCGCGGGTGCGCCGCTCCTCGAGCGGCGCGTCGTCCAGGAACGTATACACCGCGGAATTGAGGATCTCGTTGCAGAACACCGAGGGCTCGGGGGTGTCCTTCGCGACGCACCGGATCTCGCCCGCGAACACGCGTCGCAGGACCTGCACGAGCTGCGGCAGATCCATCGCCTGCTCGAGGCAGTCGCGCATCGCCTGGTCGACGAGCGGATGCTTGGGAAGCTCGCGCGCGCCTTGGATGTTGTCCAGGCACGCCGCCGCGTCCGGGAAGATCGCGGCGAGCAGCTCGTCGGCGATCATGCGCTGGATCTGCGCGGGCAGCTTGGCGCCGTTCCTGCTGCGCGGGACCGCCAGTGCGAGCGTAGTCGTCCAGCGCCAGCGCGTCTCGAAAATCGGAGAGTCGAGCACCGCCTGCACCAGCGTCTCGCGTACGGTCTTCGGGTTCAGATAGCGGAACACTTCGTCGAGCGCGAAGGAATGCATCGGCCCGAGCGAGAGGACGAGCGCCTCCTCGCTCGCCGCGGCCTGCAGCTCGAAGTTGAAGCTCTGGCAGAATTTCTTCCGGAGCGCCAGGCCCCAGGCCTTGTTGATGCGGCTGCCCAGGGGCGCGTGCAGCACGAGCTGCATGCCGCCCGCTTCGTCGAAGAAGCGCTCGAGGACGAGCGCCTCGGCTGTCGGCACGACGCCCAGGGCCCGCTTGCCCTCCGCGAGATAGGCCGCGATCTGCTCGGCGGCGGAACGTGGGAGCGCGTAGTCCTGCTCGAGCCACGCGACCGCGGCATCGAGCTCACCGGGTTTGCGCGGCTGATCGGGCCGCGGCAGCTTCGCATCGGCCGCGGCGCGCAGCTTCGACACCGCCGCGCTCATCTCGTCGCTGCGCGAAGGCGCCTCGCCCAGCCAGAACGGCATCGAGGGCGGCTGCCCCTGCGCATCGGCGACGCGCACCACGCCGTTGCCGATTTGCAGGATGCGCCAGGACGTGTTGCCGAGCTGGAAAATGTCTCCTGGCAGCGATTCGATCGCGAAGTCCTCGTTGAGCGTGCCGATGAAGTTGCCTTCCGGCTCGAGCTTCACGCGGTAGTCGAACACTTCGGGGATCGCGCCGCCGGACATGATCGCGGTCATGCGCGAGCCGCGCCGCTCGCGGAGCTTGCGGTGCACGGCGTCGTAGTGGACGAGCGCCGCGCGCTGGCCGCGCTTGGTCGCGTAGCCGTGCGCGAGCATCGCCACGACCTCGTCGAACTCGGCCTTTTCCAGGCCGCGGTACGGCCAGGCTCCGCGGACGAGGTCGAACAGCGCCTCCTCGTCCCATTCCTCGGCGGCGGCTTCGGCGACGATCTGCTGCGCGAGCACGTCGAGCGGCTTGCCGGGGATAAGCACGCGGTCGAGCTCGCCGTCCTTCACCGCGCGCACCATCGCCGCGCATTCGACGAGGTCGTCGCGCGTGAGCGGGAAAACGCGGCCCTTGGGCAGGCCGCTCACCGTGTGGCCCGAGCGGCCGACGCGCTGCAGCAGGGTCGCGATGCGGTGCGGCGAGGAGATCTGGCAGACGAGATCGACGTGGCCGATGTCGATGCCGAGCTCGAGCGACGCGGTGGCGACCAGCACCTTCAACCGGCCTTCGCGCAACTTGGCCTCCGCTTCCAGGCGCACGTCCTTGGCGAGGCTTCCGTGATGCGCGGCGACGTGCTCGGCGCCGAGGCGCTCGGAGAGCTGGAACGCCATGCGCTCGGAGAGCCGGCGGGTGTTCACGAAGATCAGCGTGGTGCGGTGCGACTCGATCAGCTCGACCAAACGCTTGTAGGTTTCCTGCCAGACCTCGCCGGACATCACCGCATCGAGCGGCGAGCCGGGCACCTCGATCTCGAGGTCGATTGTGCGCTTGTGGCCGCGGTCTATTACGGCAACGTCGGCGAGGGTGCCGTCCGATTTGTCCGAGCCGACCAGGAAGCGCGCGACCTCCTCGATCGGCTTCTGCGTCGCCGACAGGCCGACGCGCTGCAGTCGCCGCCCGCAGACGTGGTCGAGGCGCTCGAGCGACAGCGCGAGGTGTGCCCCGCGCCGCGACTCGAGCACCGCGTGGATCTCGTCGACGATGACCGTGCGCGCCGTCTTCAGCATCGCGCGCGAGCGCTCGGCCGTGAGGAGCAGGTACAGCGACTCTGGCGTCGTCACGAGGATGTGGGGCGGCGAGCGCAGCATGGCGGCGCGCTCGGCCTGCGGAGTGTCGCCGCTCCTCACCGCGGCGCTGATCCCCACGGGCGGCGACCCCATCTCCTCGGCGATGCGGCGCATCTCGCGGCGTGGCTCGGCGAGGTTCTTGTGGATGTCTGCCGAGAGCGCCTTGAGCGGCGAGACGTAGACGACGCGCACCTCGTCCGGCAACTGGCCGCTCTGCAGGCTCTCGCGCAGCAGCCGGTCGATCGAGGTGAGGAAAGCGGCGAGCGTCTTGCCCGAGCCGGTGGGCGCCGCGATCAGCGTGTGGCGGCCCGAGCGGATCGCGCCCCAGCCTTCGAGCTGCGCTTCGGTGGGCGGCGAAATCCGCCCGCTACCCAGCTCGCGGAAATGCGTCTCCCACCAGCGCCGGAGGATGGGATGGAAATCTTCGGGGAGCATGACCGACGAGCCCAATATACTCCAGACAGGCTACATCGCGCTCGCCGTCTGCACCGCCGCGCACCGATACGCCGCGATCGGCTGCTCGAGACGGTCGAGCGGGCTCTTCACGCCGCGCCCGCCCTTGTTGAGAACGTGCGTATAGATCATCGTCGTCGACACATCGGAGTGCCCGAGCAGTTCTTGCACCGTGCGGATGTCGTAGCCGGATTCGAGCAGATGCGTGGCGAAGGAGTGGCGCAGCGTATGCGCGCTAACCGGCTTCGCAATCCCCGCGTCGCGGCGCGCCTCCTTCAGCGCACGCGCAGGCACCGATTCATCCAGATGGTGCCGGCGGATCACTCCATCGTCGGGATCGGCCGAACGCCGGCTCGCAGGGAAAACGTACTGCCAGCCCCACTCGTAGCCCGCTCGCGGATACTTGCGCGCCAGCGCGTATGGTAGATGCACCTCGCCGAACCCTTCGCGCAGATCGATCTCCTGGAGGCGTTTCACCTCGCCGAGCTGGGCGTGCAGCGGCTGCACCGCCACATCCGGCAGCATCGTCACCCGATCCTTCGCGCCTTTGCCGTCGCGCACCAGGATCTGTCGATAGGCGAAATCCACATCCTTCACGCGCAACCTCAGGCACTCCATCAACCGCAGACCCCCGCCGTAAAGCAGGCTCGCCATCAGCCGGGGTGCGCCGCGCAACTGCGCGAGCAGCGCCTTCACCTCCCCGCGGGAAAGAACCACTGGCATTCGCACCGGACGCTTGGCGCGCACCAGATCGTCAAACCAGCCCAAGTCCCTGCCCAGCACCTGTTTGTACAGGAAGAGCAAGGCGGCAAGCGCCTGATTTTGCGTCGACGCCGCGACGTCGCGCTCCGCCGCAAGATGACTCAGAAAGGCCGTCACCTCCGCCTCGCCCAGCATCGCCGGATGGCGCCGCCCAGACCAATAAATGAAACGCTTGATCCAGTGCACATACGCCTCCTCTGTGCGCCGGCTGTAATGCAACCGCCGCACTGCGCCGTGAACCTGCTCCAGCAGACGGGGCTTTCGCCCTTGCGGGGTTTCGCCCCCAGTGAAATCAGACACTTGATCTTCGTCGCGCAGCCTAA
>Ga0209155_1000022_pt1 | contig 62219 bp, 70 predicted proteins | sample GraSoiAngelo_122_FD_185879 | JGI IMG/M metagenome (GOLD analysis project Ga0209155, IMG submission 185879) | Grasslands soil microbial communities from the Angelo Coastal Reserve, California, USA - 14_0927_02_20cm (SPAdes) (version 2) | ecosystem: Environmental > Terrestrial > Soil > Grasslands ... | reverse complement strand
CGCAGGACCGCCTCGCGGCGGGGAAGCGAGGCCTGCGCTCCCAGCACCGTCGTCGCCAGCGCCGCCGCGGCGCTCGCGAACGGCCCGGCGTCCTCGAGGGAGCGACCTTCGGCGAGGCAAACGGCGAGCGCGCTGGCGAACGCATCGCCCGCGCCCGTCGCATCCACGCGGTTGACGTCGAACCGCGGCAGCCACACCTCGCGCTCGCGCGAGATGAGGACGTCGCCGTGCTCGCCCGCCTGCACCGCCGCGATCTTCGCTCCGCGTCGCAGCAGGTCGAGCGCCGCCTCGCGCGCGCTGCCGCGGTCGCGGACGGGAATGCCGGTGAGGATCTCCGCCTCCGACGTGTTCGGCCGGATCAGATCGAGCTGTGCAACGAGCGAGTCAGGCAGCCGGGCGGGAGGTCCGGGATCGAGGACGACCACGCATCTCGCGTTGCGCCCCAGGCGGACCGCTTCCTCCACCGCGTCGAGAGGGACCCCAAGCTGACAGAGGACGACGCGCGCGGAGCCGATCGCCGCCGCGGCCTCGCGCACGCACGCCGAAGTCAGCCGCGCATTTGCGCCGGCAGCGGAAAGGATCTGCTTCTCTCCCGACGCCGCCACCTGGCAGAGAGCGACGCCGGTGGGCTGCTCGGGATCGCGGGTGACGAAACGCGTCTCGACACTCTCGTCGTGGAGCTTCGCCAGCACCGCATCGCCGCGCGCGTCGCGGCCGACGCGCGCCACCAGCGCGACCTTCGCGCCGAGACGCGCCGCCCCGACGGCCTGGTTCGCTCCTTTGCCTCCTGCAGCCTCCTGGAACGCGTCGCCGTTGACGGACTCGCCGGGAGCCGGCAGCCGCGGGCCGCGGACCAGGTAGTCGACGTTCGCCTTCCCGACGACCACGACGTCGTACACGGCCAGAAGTGTAGGCTCTTACAGCGCGGAGGGGTACGTCTCCGGCGGCTCCGCTGTCCACAACTGTGAGCGTTCGAGGGGCTCCACCGCGCGCGTCCGATCGATGTGCACCACGGCGTCGAACTGTGACGCCAGGCGCGCCTCGAAGTAGTGCGAGTACCGCTCGGTGGCGGGTCGATAGACGACGCCGATGGCCCGCTCGAGCATCGCTTCCCGCAGCTCGCCCAGCGCCTCTCCGGCGCCGCGCAGAGGCAGGAAGAAGCGGGGGAGGACCACCTCGTGGAACACCTCTTCCACGCTGCCGGGCAGCGCCGGGCGGACGGTCATCCGCTGCGGCGATCCGCCCCAGTCGTCGGCGGCGGTGACGGTTCCCTCGTAGGTGGTGAACCCGACCAGGAGCGCGGCATCGCCATGCTTCTCCCGCACCAGCTGACCGACGTTCAGCTCGCCTTCCTCGCCCATCGCCGTCGCGCGCGCATCGCCGAGATGCGAGTTGTGGGCCCAGACGGCAATTCGCGAATATCCGTCTCGCCGCTGCAGGAACGCCGCTACCGCCTCGAGCGTCTCCACCATGTGGCGGTCGCGGAGATTCCAGGTGGAGATGCGGGAGCCGAACATCGCCCGGTAGTAGACCTCGGCGTTGCGCGCCAGCCGGGCGTTCTGCTCCGCGGAAAACAGCTCGGGATCCAGCTCGCGGCTCGCGCGCCGCTGCAGCTCGAGAAGTTGCTGCACCGCCTGCTGCTCGCAGGGCTCGATGGTGCCGAGGTGCGCCGCGTGACCATACGCTTGCCCGCCGTCTTCGCGTCCTGGCATTTCGAAACACGCGTAGCGGGCCCGCGCCCTCGCCGCGGCTTCCGGGTCGTGGCGTGCCAGGTATTTTACGACGGCATCCATCGACGCGTACAGGCTGTAGAGATCCATCCCGTGGAACAGCACCGGCGCACGCCCGCTCGATTCGTTGCGCGCGCGTAGCCAGGAGAGGAACTCGACCACGGCGGTGTTGCGCCACATCCAAGTGGGAAATCGCCGGAACCCGCCCAGCGCCTCTTCGGCGTCGCCATCGTCCGACCGGTCTTGCGCCCAGCGGTTCACCCGGTCTGCGTCGGGCCAGTCGGCCTCCACGACGACGCCGTTGAACGCCTGCTCCGCGATCAGGCGCTGCGTGATCCGGCCGCGCTCGCGATAGACCTCGTGCGAGCCGTGCGTCGCTTCACCGAGGAGGACGAAGCCCGCCTGGGCGGACAGCTCCAGGAGAGGATCGTAGTCGCGCCGCGTTCCGCCCACGAGGCTCGCGGCCGCGCGAATGGAGTCGATGAGCTGGGCACGCGCCATCCGCGCGCAAGCTACTCATCCGCGGGACCCCAGGCTTGCCCGGCTGTCTGCCCTGCACCCACCGTCGCCGGCTCAGCCGTGGGCAATGTCCGCTTCCCATACGGCGGCGCGTAGCGCGCGCGCCGCCTCGTCGCGCAGCATCTGCTGGACGGCGAGCACCCGAGCTCCGCCGGCGCTCAACCTGCGCTCCTCGTCGGCGTCCAGTGTCCTCGCCGCCCGCACCAGCACCGGCAGACCACGCGTGGCCGGATCCTCGCGGAGCAATTCCAGCGCTTCCCCGGCAAATCCCGGCGCTGTCGCGTCGAGGACCACCGTCCACGGCCGTTCCTCGCGCGCGCGCCGCACGCCTTCCGCGCCGTCCCGCGCTTCGAGCAGCTCGAGGCGCGGCTCCGCGAGCTGCGCCCGCAGCTCGTCCCGCGCGTCCTGCGCGATCAGCAGCACGCGCCGCGGCGGCGACACGGCGCGAGCGAGCGCCTCCAGCAGCTTGTGGCGCTCGTCGAGCCGGTCGACGATCAGGTCCGCCGCCAGGGAGAGAAGACGCGTGTCGTGACCGCCGGCGAAGCCGATCACCGGGATGGCGCGGGTGGCCGGATCCTTGCGCAGATCGGCGAGCAGCGGCCGGGTCGTGACGCCTCCCAGAAACGGCATCGCGATCAGCGCGGCGGGGCGCCCGCGAACGATGCCAGCCCGGGCTTCGTCCGGTGTGCGCGCCGCGAGCAGGTGGTAGCGCGTTCCCTCGAGGAACCCCTCCCACTGCGACAGCAGCGCGGGGTCGTCCACGGCGGCGACGACCGTATCGCCCCGGGAGGGAATGGCCTGTGGGGGCACGTACCGCGCCGGCAACTGCAACGAGAACGTAGACCCGCGGCCCGGCTCGCTCTCGACACGGATCTCGCCCCCGAGCATCTCCGCCAGCTTGCGCGACAGCGGCAGGCCCAGGCCGGTACCTTTGACCTTTTTCTGGTGCCCGCCCTCGATCTGCGTGAACTCCTCGAAGATGCGCTCCTGATCCTCCGACGCGATCCCGATGCCGGTGTCGCTGACGTAAAAGGTCACCTGCCCGGCGGACTCCTCCCGGGCGCCGACGCGCACTTCGCCCTGCTCGGTGAACTTGAGCGCGTTGGAGGCCAGGTTGCGTACGATCTGCGTCACCTTCGCCTCGTCGGTGAACAGCGGCGGGAGATCCGGCGGTGGATCGAAGGTGAGCTGCACCGACGGGCCATCCTGGAGGAGCGGCCGGAGGACCCCACGCAGGGACCCGAGGAGCTGCGCGACGTCGAAGTCGGTGGGTCGGACGGTGATCTTCCCCGCCTCGATCTTGGCCAGGTCGAGAAGGTCGTTCACCATCTCGGTGAGATCCATTGCGGATCTCCGCATCAGCTCGAGCGCTTTGCGCTGACCTTCGCTGAGCGCTCCTTCGGTGCCGTCGAGCAGCATCCGCGCCAGCAACTGGACGGAATTGAGGGGCGTGCGGAACTCGTGGCTCATGTTGCTGAGGAACCGGCTCTTCAGCTCGGTGGCCTTGCGCAGCGATTCGGCGCGCTGATCGAGCTCAGCGTAGAGCGCGACCACGCCGCGATTGGTTTCCTCCAGCTCACCGCGAATCTGCTCGAGCTCCTCGTTGCGGGCGCGCAATTCGCCGATGGCGCGCAGCAGCTCGCGATCGGCCTGCCGCACTTCCTCTTCCGTGGCGGGAAGCGGCGTGCGGGCGAGCTGCTCGGCGATCTGCGACGGATTCGCGGCGGCAAGCGCCGATTCCGGCAGTTCCTTCGTGAACACGACTTCGGTCCCGCGTCCTGGCGTCGTCTCGATGACGAACCGGTCCATCAGCCGGCGGGTCCCGACGATCCCGAGGCCCATCCCCGTGGCGGACTGGTAGCGGCCGGCGAGGACCTCATCGAGGTTGCGAATTCCGGGGCCCTGGTCCGAAGTCCGGACGACCAGCGCCGGACGCGAACCTTCATCGAGCAGAAACTCGCAGCGGCCCTTGCCCGCGTACCGCACGGCATTGCGGCAGATCTCGGAGGTGGCCGTGGCGATGCGCGACTGGTCCTGGGCGGCGAAGCCGAGCAGGCCGGCCAGCTGGCGCGCACGCTGCCGCGCGACGACCACGTCGCGTTCGGCCACGAGCTCGATGGTCGTCAGCGGCAGCGGGGTCGTCTTCATGGCTCCTTGATGACGACCACGGTGGCGTCGTCGCCCTTGCGGCGAAAATCCCGGTAGAGCACGCCTGCTATGACGGATGCATGCCGGGCCTGCAACCCCGAATACGCCTCGAGCTTCCATTGGGTCTGGATGCCGTCGGAATGCACGACCAGTACGCCCTTCGCGGGCCAGGGGACGGTGAATTCCTGGATCCGCCGCGCTTCATGGCCCGCAATGCCGTTGTGCGAGAGCAGCCCGCGCGCTTTCTGGCCCGCGCTCTCGAGCGTAGCGCCGATGTTGCCGACTCCCGAGAAGCGGACGCTGCGCGAAATCAGATCGAGCTCGGCGACGGCGAGCGCGGCGCCCCGCGTCGGCCGCAGCGCTGCGTGGAGCGCATGCACCACCGCCTCAGGTCCGGGCAGCCGATCGGTCGCCGCAAACGCCTCGACCGCGACGGAGGCGGCTCGCGCAGCGATGGGACCGTGACCGAGCCCGTCGACGACGAGCAGCCGGATCGACGACGTCGACGGTTGCACGGCCCACGCGTCGCCGCATTGCCCTTCGCCCGGAAGGGGCAGGGACACGGCGCCCACTGCGACGCCATCGCGGCGGGGACCGCCTCCCCAAACCCGCGCCACGATCACGCTGCCGCCGCTCCCGGAGAACGCATCGAACTCGTGGGCCTGTCTTTGCACGGCCCCGAGCCCCTCGCCGCGCGTTCCGGAGGTCGAGTGGCCGTCGCGCAGCGCCATGTCGACGTTCATGCCCGGCCCGCGATCGATCGAGAGCATCTCGACGCCGGCCCGTTGGCCGTACCGCAGGTCGCGGAGAAGCAATTCACCGCTTTTGGCGTGCTTGCGCAGGTTGGTCCCCAACTCGTTGACGATGATGGCGACGCGGCCGGCGTCTGCTTCGGAGAGTGAGGCGAGGCGCGAGAACGAGGCGGCAGTCCGACGTGCCTCGCCCACGTGCGAGTCGTCCTCGATGACGATGCGCTGCTGGACGGTCACTTCCACCTCGTCAGCGTCACTTTCGTGCCTTGACCTGGCCGGGACTCGATGCGGAACTCGTTGACGAGGCGCCTCGCGCCGCCCAGCCCCATTCCGAGCCCGGTCCCGGTCGTGTAGCCGTCGCGCATCGCGAGATCGACGTCCGGGATGCCCGGCCCCTGGTCCTCGAAGACGAGACGGAGACCCTTCCGCACGCCGTCGACCAGCGCCTCGATCCGTACCGTGCCACCCCTGCCATAGAGAACGGTATTGCGGGCGATCTCGGAGGCGGCGGTCACCATCTTGGTCTGGTCCACGAGCGTGAACCCCTGTTGCACGGACCAGGTGCGCACCGTCTGGCGGACGAGCACGACGTCGATCTCGCCGCGGACCGGCAGCGCGTCAGCTCTCTCCACCTGGTCCATCGTCCTCGTGCGCGCGCGTGGCGAAGGTCTGATCGTCGATGGACTGCTCGAGAAGCTTCATGCCGCGTTCCACGTCGAGGGCGGTACGGACTCCCGGCAGCGACAGGCCGAGCTCGACCAGCGTGATGGCGACGGCCGGCTGCATCCCGACCAACACCGTCTGCGCGTCCAGTACTCGGCTCATGCCGGCGATGTCCGCCAGCATCCGGCCGATGAAGGAGTCGACGATGTCCAGCGCGCTGATGTCGATGAGCACCCCGCGCGCCTGGTCCTTGGCGATGCGGGTGGTCAAATCTTCCTGGAGCTGCATGGCCAGGCGGTCGTGCATGTCCACCTGGATCGTCACCAGCAGATAGTTGCCCATGCGGAGGATCGGGATGCGTTCCATGGTCATTCGTGGTCTTTGCGATCCTTGCCCGTCTCCTTCGGTTTCTTCCTGCGCGGCGCCGCGACCCGAACCACGGTCTGACCGGTGCGCTGCAGCGCGAGCGCGAAGGCGTCGGCCAGCGTCGCCTTGGTAATCACGTTTCCCAGGTCCACGCCGAGGTGCACGATCGTCTGCGCGATCTGCGGCCTCACGCCGCTGATGATGCAGTCGGCGCCCATCAGCCGCGCCGCTGCGATGGTCTTGAGCAGATGCTGGGCCACCAGCGTGTCCACCGTTGGAACACCGGTGATGTCGAGGATCGCGACGGCGCTGCCCGTCTCGACGATCCGCTGCAGCAGCGTCTCCATCACCACCTGCGTGCGTGCCGAGTCCAGGGTGCCGATCATCGGCAGGGCGAGGACGCCGTCCCACAGTTTCACCACCGGCGTCGACAGCTCCAGCATGTCCTGCTGCTGCCGCACGATGACTTCCTCGCGGGCGCGCTGGTACATCTCCGTGGTGAACAGTCCCAGCTGATCGAGCAGGACGGTGGCGGTCCACTGCTCGGCGGCGACCTCCGCGGCGGGAAGGTCCTTGCCCAGGCGCGCGAAGAGCGGCTTCTTGAACGAGAGCACGAACATCGCGGTCTCGGAGGGGCTGTAGCCCGCCTGTCCCCGGGTCCGCGACACCGTGGTGAGCAACTCCTTCATGTCCTTCCAGGCAGCTCCGTCGAGGGTTGTCAGGTCGCCGCTGGATGCCCCCTGACCGACAGCGCGCAGGAACGCGGAGCACTGCTCCTCGAGCTCGGACTCCTTGATCAGCTTCCGGCTCAGCGCAGCCCTCTGCTCCGCGATCCACTCGGCGAGCAGCGAGTCCTGATACTTGCGAATCAACTCGGGCAATCGGGTAGCCATTCGCCTCCGGAGATCCCACGGCCGCCGTGGCGGACGCACGCAGCGTGCTATCGACGCGTTATCTAAATGACTTACAGAAGAGCGAGCACGTCGGCGGCGAAGGTCGAAGTGTTCGCCTTGGCGAAGACGTTTTTCACCTTGCCGTCGGGGCCGATGATGTACGCGACGCGCTTCGCGTTTCCGCTCTGCGTGGTGTCCGCCGCGCCGTACTGCACGCCCATGGCGCGCGTCGGATCCGACAAGAGCGGATAGGGGAAGTTGAATTTTTCCGCGAAGTGCTTGTTCTCCTGAACGGTATCGAAGCTCACGCCCAGGATGACCGCGTTCTTCGCGGCAAGATCACGGGCTCGATCCCGGAGCCCGCAGCCCTGCAGGGTTCAACCAGGGGTGTCGGCCTTCGGGTAGAACCAGAGGATGACGTTCTTGCCGCGCAGATCGCTGAGCTTCACCGTCTTGCCCTCGTGCGAAGTGAGGGTGAAATCCGGCGCCGGGTCGCCGACGTTCAGCATGGGCATGGGCCTCCGCGTATCAGATGGTCGGGGAGTTGACCAGCGATGATCCTCCTCGACGGCGCCACGGGAACGGAGCTCGGCCGGCGAGGCGTCGACACGCGCAGCGCCCTCTTCTCCGCCGCGGCGCTGGTTTCCGAGGCGGGGATTGCCGCGCAGCGTACGGTGCACGCGGATTACGTCCGTGCAGGTGCGCAGGTAATCACCGCAAACACCTTCCGCACCAACCCGCGCAAGGCGGGAGCCCGCTGGCGGGAGCTGACGGAGCTGGCGGTACGGCTCGCCCGCGAGAGCAGGGCGACGGTGGCGGGATCCATGGCTCCCGTCGAGGACTGCTACCGGCCGGACCTGCGTCCATCCCCCGACGTCGCGCTGTTGGAGCATCGCGAGCTTGCGCAGGCGCTCGCGGCCGCGGGCTGCGATCTGCTGCTGGTCGAAACGGTGGTCGCGGCGGACGAGGGGTTGGTGGCCGTGCGCGCCGCGGTGGAGACCGGACTGCCCGTCTGGGTGGCCGCACTGGCGATGGCCAATGGGTCGATGCGCAACGGGGACGATCTCGGCGCCTTCTTTCGCGACGCCCGCCGCGCGGGAGCGCAGGCCGCGCTGATCAATTGCGTGCCCTGCGACGGCGTTGACGCGGGCCTTGGCGCCGCCGCCGCCAGCGGGCTGCCATTCGGCGCGTACGCCCACATGGGCGACGTCGATCCGGAGACAGGGTGGCCTCCTACGCCGGTCCTCTCGCCGGAGGAGTACGCACTGCGAGCGTCCCGCTGGATCTCCCGGGGAGCGTCGATCCTGGGAGGTTGCTGTGGCACTATCCCCGAGCACATCGCGGCGCTGGCGCGGCTTTCACCGATTCGCCACGATCCGTGTCACCCGGAGCGGAGGATCTCCGAATGACGTGGCTGGCGCTCGCTGTACTGATGTGCGCTCCCGCGGGCGAGTCGATGACCGCCACGCGGGTGGAAGGGTCCGTCATCGTCGCCGGCGCGCCGATTGTGACCGGCGCCGTGCTGCAACCCGGCGATACGGTGGAGACGCAGGCCGGCGGCCGTGCTGAGATTGCGTTTCCGGGAGGATCGCTCTTGCGAATCGGAGAGAACACGCGCCTCACCCTTTCGCCCATTCCCGCGCGGAGTGAGTTCAGCGCGCGCCTGTTCTTCGGCAATCTCTGGGCGCGAGTGCACAAGCTGGCCTCTGGGGAGACGTTCCGGGTCGAGACGGAGAACGCGGTCGCGGGAGTGCGCGGGACCGAGTTCCGCGTCGAAGCGGGACAGGAGCAGCCCGATCTGGTCCGCGTGTACGAAGGGACGGTCCAGGTCGAGGCGCGCGACGGGCGCTGGTCGCACGCACTCGAAGCGGGGACCGGGCTCCGCTTCCGCCGCGAGGCGGAAGGTCCCCACATATTCGATGGCGAAGGCGGTCACCCGTTCATGGAGTGGGTGCGCTCGCGGAAGACCGCCGACGGCGTCGAGCCGGGTCGCATCCGGCGCGCCGAGACGCGCAATCCGGAACAGGAGCACCGGACGCGCGAGCGCGTGCGGCGGCGGGATCGGTGAAGGTGGACGCTCTCTTGAAGGAGCGCGAGCGGACGTCGGACTCGTTCCGCGATCCGCGCACCAGCCCACTCGCGGCGGTCGCGCGTCACGACTTCGAAGGCGATCGGCCGATGACGTTCGGCAGCGCTGCGGATGCGGACGTCCCGCTAGAGGGCGTGCCGCCGAAAGCGGTGGTCCTGCGCGCGCTGGCGGACGGATTCGAGCTCCGGCGCGAGGGAAGGACGGAGCGGCTCGACCCGTCAGCGAAGGTGCAGGTGGGCCGGTACACGTTGCGGCTGTCGCACCAGAACTTCCCGGGAGTGGTGGTGCTCGATCCGCAGAGCCCGCGCCTGAAGACCGGACCCTTTCCGGTGTGGTTCGATCCCGATCCCGCCTTCCATGTCGAGGCGCGACTGGCGCGCGATCCGCAGGCGCGCGAGGAGATCGTCCTGTCGACTCGAGGAAACAGGCGTCGCGGACTCCGGCTGGGAAAGCTGGAGTTCATGCTCTCGGGACGAGTCCTGCAGCTCATCGCCCTGCGGCTCCTGGAGCCGGGCACCGGTGAGTCGGCCGTCTCGGTGTTCTTCCGCGATGCCACCACCGGCCACGAGAGCTACGCCGTCGGCCGGTACGTGGACGCCGAATCGCTCGGCGGCGATCGCTATGTCGTGGACTTCAACCGCGCCTACAACCCGACCTGCGCCTTTTCGCCGCTCTACAACTGCCCCATTCCGCCGCGAGAGAACGTGCTTCCGCTGGCGATTCGCGCCGGCGAGCGTGCACCGCCGCTGTAAGGCGGCGGAATGGGCGAGGTATGTGTCACCGAATGTCTACGCCGTTGTCACCCTAACCGTCGTGCCGCTCGTGCTTGCCTGCGCGCGGCCATCCCCGCCGCCGAGGTCGCGTTTCGCCACCTTGCCGGCGATCTCCGCGGAGATCGCGGATTCCTTGCAGCGGATCGAGCTCGCGCGCGTTCCCGATGTCGAGGCCAGAGCGCTCCTGACTTCCCACGATGCGGCGGTCCGGATCCGCGCGGCGCTTGCGGTTGGACGGATCGGCGATGCAGAAGCGGCCGGCACGCTGCGCCGGATGCTCGACGATCCAGAAGCGGGCGAGATGGCGGCGTGGGCGCTCGGGAGGATCGACGGTGGTCGCGATGCATTGATCAGTTGCCTCGCGGAGCGTTGCCCAGCGTCACGGGCCGCGGCGCGCGCTCTGTCGGGTCCCGTGGCGTTCAAGCAGCCCGCGATGGAGGCGCTGATCGCGGCGCTCTCGGGACCGGCGGCGGACGATGCAGCGTTTTCGCTCGGCGTTCTGTCCAGGAACAAGGACGGCAAGGGCTTGCGGCAGAGGAATTGATCAAGCTGGCCGATGTCTTCCACGATGACTGGCGTGTCCGCGTGGAGGTGGCGCGTTCCCTTGCCACGGCCGCTGGAGGTTCCGCGATCCTGCGCCAGGTCTGGGCGGGGTAGAGTTCGCCCCATGTCATCGTCACGCTGGCAGAGACCGCAGCCGCGCTCGGCGAGCTACGTCCAGACCCTGCGGCGTTCAGCGACCCAACCTCTCGATGCGCCGTGGCGCAGGCGCGCGATCGCATCCGCAAGCAGCTCGTCGACACCCCGCACTGCGCCGCCGACGGATGGCGTTCGCGCGCGCGGACAGGAGCGCTCGCCGCCGAGCTGGATCTGCCGCAAGCGCGGGAAGCGTTCCGTGACGAGGATGGCCGCGTCCGCGGTGCTGCGGCAGGTGCGGCCGGTGCCGCGTTCGGGGCAGACTTGCGCCGGCTGCTCGGCGATCCCGACCCCTACGTCGTGCAGGAGGCCGCGGGCGCTTTGGCGAAGCTGCCGGCGGATCCGGCTACGAAGACGCAGCGCTCGCGGCCGTGCAGCGGCTCGCCGCAGCGCACCTGAAACCTGCCGGCGACGCCGCGTCCGATGCGCTCACGGCGCTGGTGCCGCTGACCGGCGCGCTGCCGCAGCTTCTTCCCACCACCAACGCCGCACTCGCGGCAGCGCTGGACAGTCCGCGCATCGCGGTTTCGTTACCGCCCGAAGCCAGGGCGATGCCACAGGCCCGCGTGCTGCGCCTCCTGACGAGCCGCGGAGAGATGGTGATCGATCTCCGCCCCGACATCGCGCCGCTCACGACCTCTGCGCTGGCGGCGCTCGCCAATCGCGGTTTCTACAACGGACTGACATTCCACCGGGTCGTTCCGGACTTCGTCGTCCAGGGCGGAGACCCGCGAGGCGACGGCGACGGTGGGCCCGGCTGGGCGCTCCCCGACGAGCACAGTCCGCTTCCTTTCCTCCAGGGCACTCTCGGCATTGCCACCAGCGGCCCGGAGACCGGTAGCAGCCAGTTCTTCCTCTGCCATTCGCCCCAGCCCCATCTGGACGGGCGTTACACCGGTGCCGGGCAGCTCCGCTCCGGAGACGAAGTCCTCGACGCGCTCCAGCCCGGCGATACAATCCTCTCCGCCAGCGCGGAGTAGCCATGGATCGGCTCGATGCTCTCGTGGAGAAGGCACGGAAACGCGCGCGGTTCCGCGTCGCGGCCTTGCGGCTCGAGCACCCCGGGGAGGACGACGTCGCCCTGGGAAGGCGGCTCATCGGCTCGATGGCGCTGCGCGCCGGATTGGCAGGAGCCGCAACCGGGACGGTCGCGCTGGTGGCGCTTCCGCTCGGGTTGCCTGCGGGCATCGCCATCTCGCTGCTGCTCGAGGCGGAGCTGATCTTCGCGCTGCTCGACCTGTACGGCATCGACACGGGCGGCGAGCAGGGGCGGCTGAAGCTCTACGCGCTCTGGGCAGGCGCGGGCTTCGCGGACGCGGCGAAGAGCGTCGGCATGCGCGCGGGGGCCAGCGCCATCGGTCGCGTCCTGCGGGGCTCGCTCCCCGGCCGCATCATCCGCCGGCTCAATCCGGCGCTGCTCAAGGCCATCCTGCGCCGGCTCGGGCTCGGTTGGCTTCCGCGCGCGGCGAAGCTGTGGCCGGTGCTTGGCGCGCCCATCGGGTTCGCACTCGATCGCGCCGCCCTCCGCGCTCTCGGGGAGGCCACGCTCGCAACGCTCGACGACGCCGCCCGCGCCCGCCGCCGCGCGACTTCCCGCGCCGCAACTCGCCCCGGCGCGAGCTCCGCGATGACCGCGACGCGCCGGCCGCGCCGCAAGATGGTCAGAGCGCGAAGAACACCGTGAGCCAATCTCCGAGCCGGGAGATGTCCGTTGCGCGCGTGTTGGCGCACAACCAGTGGAGCGCCCCTTGGTGGAACCCGCCGCCGCCGTACACGATGACACCGGGCAGCGGCAGGGTCGCGAGGTTCAGCACCGCATAGGGCAGCTTCTCGTCGGCCGTGCCGGTCACCCGCTGGTACTTCGCTTCCACCGCCAGCCGGTTTCCGTTGCGGGCGTCGCGGAAGAGGACGTCGACCTCGCGGTCCTTTCCGTAGATGGTCTTGCCCACCGTGAGACGCCGCCGGCAGTCGAGCCCGAGCGACAGCCCGACCAGTGCGATCACGCGCTCGAACTCCAGCGCCGACAACTCGAGCGTGTCGATCTTCTGCGCCAGGAGCCGGCACTCCTCCGCGGTGAGCGGAAGTTGCGCCTTCGCCGCGAGCACCCAGGAGCCGATGCCGCCGGGCTCCCACGCGCGCAGCGCGGCGATCAGCTCCGGCACCTGCCGGGGCGGAGAAACGAGCTGCAGCACGCTGATTTCGGTCACGGTCTCCGCCTTCCGCTCAGCGCCCAGGCCCGCCAGGCGCGCAGGCGATCCGGCTCCCGCGGCCGCGGAGCTTCTGTCCGCAGCGCGCGCCGCAGGGCCGCCTCGCGCTCGATGGGCCGCATCTCCAGGAGCTTGTCCAGGACCGCCGTCGCGCCGTCGGCATCGAGCCAGCCGCAGGCGCGCGCTGCATCGAGCTCGTCGGCCGACGCGCTGCCGTCAGCCAACGCTTCCAGCTCCGGAGGATCGACCGGCTCGGCGACCACCGCCGCGGCTCGAGCGACGATGGCGTCCCGCGGCGCCAGCTCCGCGAGCGACGGATCGAGATACGCAAGGTCGATGTCGCCGAGCAGGAAGCGCCGATGGAGCCCGCGCGCTTCCACTCCGGTGACGCCGGACCCGCAGAAGGGGTCCACCACCAGCTCTTCCGGAGACGTGCTCTGCGCAATCAGCGTCCGGACAACGGCGCCCGGCTTTACCGCCGGCCCGGGGACGCCCGCGCGCGCAGCCATCAGCACGTCCGGGATGCCGAGATCGCTGAGCGCGCGCTTGCCCTTCTCGAAGAAGAGGATCCGCTCGCTCGCGGCCCGGTAGTGATACCCGGTCCCGCCGCGGATGCGAGCGCCGTCCAGCGTGGTCTTCGCCCAGACGATCTCTTTCCAGTACACGAAGCCCGACGCGCACTTCCGCGCGCCGTTGACGAGCCGCGCGGCGCCGATGCCCTGCTGCTGCTTGATGATGTCGGCCGTCACCTCGTCGCAGAAGAGGTAGAAGTGCCGATCGGACCGGAGCACCCGATACACCTCGCGGAGCAGCTCCGGCAGCCGCTCATTGGGCACCGTCGTGAACCAGTTGGTGGTCAACCGGGTGGTGGTGCCCCGGGCACGATGGATCTGCAACGACTCGTACGGCGGGTCGGTGACCACCAGGTCCACCGACTCCGGCGCCAGGCTGCGCAACAGGTCGAAGGCGTCGGAAACGACCACGCGACCGCGCTCAGGAGGCGGAGGCGCGGCGAACGGAAGCTCGAGCAGGTTGGATTCGCTCATGCCGACAATCTGCCGGAGCCCTCTGACACTCCGTTCAGTATGGCGTAACCGCTGCCTGAAGTCCCGCGTAGACTTGGCCCATGAGCGCGATGCTGGCGGCCGCGGTGCTCGTCGAGCTGTTCACCTCGGAAGGGTGCTCGAGCTGTCCGCCCGCGGACGCGGTGCTTGCGCGGCTTCACCGCCAGCAGCCGGTCGCCGGCGTGGAGGTGATCGTCCTCTCCGAGCATGTCGACTACTGGAACAGCCTGGGATGGAAGGACCCCTTCTCCGACCCGCGCTTCAGCGAACGGCAGAGCGACTACGGCGGCCGGGTCTACACGCCGCAGGCGGTGGTGGACGGCCGCATCGACGTGCTCGGGTCCGACGAGCGAGCGATTGTGACCGCCGTCACGGCCGCCGCCCGCGAGCCGCACGGGATCCTTCGCCTCACCCCGGCGGAGAAAAAAATTAAAAAAGTTAATTTTCCCGCCGGTCGAGTCCGTATCGAGGTCACGGGACTCTCCGACCACTCTGACGCCGACGTCATGGTCGCGGTGGTGGAGGACGGCCTCGTCAGCAAGGTGGAGCACGGGGAGAACGCGGGCCGCACGCTGGCGCACACGGCCGTCGTCCGCGCGTTGCAGCGGGTGGGCACCGTAGCTTCGGGAGCGGCGCAATGGAGCGCCGAAGTACCGGTCCCGTCGAATGATTCCTGGAAAGAGCCGCGGGTGGTCGCCTTCGTCCAGGACGTTCGGACGCGGCGCGTGCTCGCCGCGGGCGCCCTAAAGAAAGAGGGCGACGGCGGTGCCGCCGAGCGCGACGAGCGCGCCGCCGACGATCAGGCTCATGGTGCGAAGGACGCTCATGCCCGCTAAGACGAGCAAGCCCGGTGCCAGTTTCGAAAAAATTTCAGGTTTCGAAATTTCCGTGAGTTGCGTGCGCGCCCTCGCTACCGCCCGGTCGGGGTGAGGGGAAATTCTGACAAGCGTGTCGGAATTCCGACGGGAATTCCGTTACCCTTTGACGCAGAGGACCTGGCGCAGCTCGGCGACGACCTCGACCAGGTCCTTCTGGTTCTCCATCACCTGTTCGATGGGCTTGTACGCGGCGGGAATCTCGTCGAGGACGCCGCCGTCCTTCCGGCACTCGACGCCTTTGGTCTGCTCCTGCAGGTCCCTGACGGAGAACCGCCGCTTCGCCTCGCCCCGGCTCATCCTGCGCCCGGCACCGTGCGAGGCGCTCTCGAAGCTCTGCGGGTTGCCCAGCCCCCGGACGACGTAGCTGCGAGTCCCCATGCTCCCGGGAATGATCCCGAGATCGCCCTTGCCGGCGCGGATCGCCCCCTTGCGCGTGACCAGCACCTCTTCGCCGAAGTGCGTTTCCTCGGCCACGTAATTGTGGTGGCAGAGGATCGGCTCGGCGAAGGCGACGTCCGGGCGGAACTGCCGCAGCACGGACGCGTAGAGGTCCAGCATCGCCTCGCGATTCTTCATCGCGTAGCGCTGCGCCCAGAAGAGGTCGCGCCGGTACTCCTGCATCTCCTTCGTGCCGGCGAGGAACACGGCCAGGTCGCGGTCAGGCAGATCCTGGTTGTGCGCGAGCTTCCGGGCGCGCTGGATGTGGATCTCCGCCAGCGACTTGCCGATGTTGCGGCTGCCGGAATGGAGCATCATCCACACCCGGTCGTCCGTATCCAGGCAGAGCTCGATGAAGTGGTTCCCGCCGCCGAGCGTGCCGAGCTGCTTGCGCGCTTTCCCCATCAGATCCTTCACCGCCGGGGTGAGCTCGTGGAATTCGTCCCAGAACGCCTTGTCCTGGGGGCGCTCGATGGGGTCGCGGTGCTCGTGGAACCCGACGGGTATCGCGCGCTCCAGGGCGTTTCGCCAGGGTCGGAGATCGTCCGGCAGGTCGCGCGCGGTCAGGCTGCTCTTCACCGCACCGATCCCGCATCCGATGTCCACGCCCACGGCCGCCGGACTCACCGCGCCCTTCATCGCGATCACACTGCCGACCGTCGCGCCTTTGCCGTAGTGGACGTCCGCCATTGCCGCGACGTGATGGAACACCCACGGCAGCGAGGAGATGTTCTTGAGCTGCTCCAGCGCGACGCCCTCGATCTCGCCCGGGTTGGTCCACGCCAGGATGTCCGCCTTGCGGCCCTGGATCCGCTGCATGTCCTTAAGTTAATGCCGCCCGGATGCGGGTGGCGAAGTCTTCCCGCTCCGCGTCGGAATCGTATGTCGTCCGCGGCCAGAAGAAGCCGCGCAGGCCGTCGCCTTTGCGGCGGGGGACCACGTGCGCGTGCAGGTGCGGGACGCTCTGCGAGATCTTGTTGTTCACGGCCACGAACGTGCCATGCGCCTGGAGGCCGGCCTCGACGGCGCGCGAGACCCGCTGGACAGAAGACCAGAACGGTCCCATGTCGCCGGACGACAGCGTGTGAAAATCGTCGACATGCACAGGAGGGACGACGAGCACGTGCCCCTTGAACACCGGCCGCGCGTCGAGGAACGCGCAGGCGGCGGGCTCGCGCAGCACGAACGAGGCGGGGATCTCGCCGCTCACGATGGCGCAGAAGACGCAGGGACGAGCCACCACCACACCATCGCACACGCATTGCCTGGCCGTGGCCGTGGCGGGTCCAAGTTATCGGGAACAGGGCAATTTTCGCTCGCGTTTCCATGCGCAGCCCCCGGCTGTGTCCAGAGGGGTGGACAGAGCGGGCCGTCGCCCGTCAAGGAGACGAAGGACATGCGCAAGCTACTTGCCCTCCCCCTGGTTGCCGCGGTCGCCTGCGGCGGCGGCTTCAAGGACGATGCCCGCGATGCGATGCCCAGCAAGGAAGCCATCTCGATGGGGTCGCCGAGCTCGCAGCAGGCGAGCAGTACCTCCAGCGGCGACGCCATCACCCAGAATTCCACTGCTGGCCAGCAGTCGCCGTTCTGGGGCTTGACGGTTGGCGTGGCCGTCGTCTTCAACGTGCCCACCGCGGCGTTCCTCGACCTGCTCCGGCACGTGGTGGAGGACTACGAGCCGACCAGCTGCGACGCCACGAGCTGCACCTGGCAGGGCTCGGGTCCTCTCGACCGGCTGGATTACAAGCTGGTCGTTTCGCGCGACGGCGACGGCGTCAGCTTCGACTGGTCCCTCTCCGGCGCGGTCAAGCCCGGCACCACCTACGTGACGTTCGCGACCGGCGTCGCCAAGCCCGGCCCGCAGCGGCACCACGGCTCCGGCAACTTCCAGATCGATTTCGACAAGATGGCCACGCTCGGCATCGCCGGTAACGCCACCGGTTTGATGCAGGTCACCTCGTACTCCAACGTCGGACCGGCGCAGCTCGGCGTCACCTTTCTCGGCGCGAACGACAACGACCACCCGGGCCAGAAGAACAACGTCGTGTACTCGTACAAGAACGACACCTCGGGCGGCGGCGACCTCGATTTCGCCATGCACAATACGACCAGCGGCGACCGCTTCGCGGTGCACTCCCGCTGGAAGAACGACGGCCGCGGCCGCGCGGACGTCACCGCTCTTCCCACCGGATACACCAGCATCTCGGTCTCGGAGTGCTGGGGCGCAGCGCCCTTCAACGTCGTGTACTTCACCTCGACGGAGAAGGCGGCGATCGCGTTCTGGGCCGGACCGGACTCCGGGGCCGAGGCACAGTGCGCCTATAGCCCGGCGGATCCTTCGGAGATGACGGCCCCGTGACCGTGCGAGGACTCCGCGTGGTGATGGGCGGCCGGGCCGGCGATGTTGCCGCGCCCGGCGCGCCCATGTCCGCGGGGCTCCTCGCCGAGCTGTACGAGACCCACGCGGCCGCGGTCTACGGCCGGTGCCGGTATCTCTTGAAGGACGAGGCGGAAGCGAAGGACGCGCTCCAGGACGTATTCGTCAAGGTCCTGCAGGCGCTGCCGGAATTTCGCGCCGCCGCATCGGCGAGCACCTGGGTCCTGCGGATCGCCACGCACCACTGCCTGAACCTGCTTCGCGCCCGCAAGGCGCTCTGGCGCGAGCAGCTCCGGGCGGCGCAGGCGGACCGCAGGCAGGAGACGGAAGGGCCGGATCGCCGCGAGCTCGTGCGCGTCCTGCTCGCCGCCGCGCCGGAAGAAGCGCAGGAGGTGGCGGTGCTCTACTTCGTGGACGAGCTGACGCAGGCGGAGATCGCTTTGGAGGTTGGCAGGAGTCTGCCCACTGTGAGGAAGCGCCTGCGGGAGTTCCTCGCCTGCGCCCGCGAGGCGCTCGGCGTCGAGCTGGAAGGAGCGGACCTGTGAACCTCGACCTCGGCGGCCCCGGCGCCGGCTGCTCGGCCATGCGCGTGCGCAGGTTGCTCGCGGGCGAGCTCTCCGGCGTGGAGAAGGAGCGGACGGAGGCGCACGTCGAAGGCTGCGAGCGCTGCGCGGCGGTGCGGAAGGCAATCGCCACGGAGCGCGACGCGCTCCGCCGCAACGTTCCCTTCCCGGAGTTCGCGGCGGCGGTGGCGGAGAAGCTTGCACACCGATCGCAGCGCAGCTTCGCGACGCGCTGGGCGCCCCTGGCGGCGGCAGCCGCCGTCGCGCTGATCGCCGGAACCTTGCTCGTGCGCAGGCCGGTCGAGACCGAGACCGTACGCAGCAAGGGAGCTGCTTCCGCGCAACTGTTCGTTCAGGATGGCAAGGGCGTGCACGAGCTCGCGGCCGGCGAGCCGCTGGCCGACGGCGCGAGGCTGCTGCTGTCGCTACAGCCTTCAGGACGAAAGCGCGCGGCTGTCGTGCTGGTGGAACCCGGCGAGGCGAGCGTCATCTACCAGGGGCCGGCCGTGAACGGCACGCTGCCCGAGGCCTTCGTTTGGACCGGAAGGGGCGTTGCCACCCTGCTGGTCGTGCTGTCGGATTCGGCGGTGGACGCGACGGCGATCCGTTCCGCCGCGGATGCGCCCCGCGGCTCCGACGTCCTCACGGTGACGCTGCGGCGATGAGGTCGGCGAGAACGATCTGCGCCGCGGCGCTCCTGGCCGCGCTGCCCGCGCTCGCGGAAGCACGCCGCTTCGCCCTGGTGGTCGGCGACACCAAGGGCGGGGCGGGGACGCGGCCGCTCCGGTACGCCGAGCGCGACGCGCGGCGCATGCATGCCATCCTCACCCGCCTGGGCGGCGTGCGCCCGGAAGACGCGCGCCTGCTCACCGCTGCGACCGCCGAGGAGGTGCGCTCGGCGTTGGGCGATCTCGCTGCGCGGGCGGACCAGGCGAGAGCGCGCGGCGACGAGACGGTGCTGCTCGTCTACTACTCCGGCCACGCCAAGGACGGCGATCTGCGCCTCGGCGACACCCGGATGCCACTCGTGGAGCTGCGCGATGCCTTGCGGAACGCGCCCGCCGACGTGCGCATCGGACTGCTCGATTCCTGCCAGTCGGGAGCGATCACCCGCGCCAAGGGCGTGCGCGCGGCCCCGGCGTTCGACGTCCAGCAGGCGCAGGCCGCATCGACGCGCCCGCGCGGCCTCGTACTGATCGCCAGCTCCAGCGCCGACGAGGAGTCGCAGGAGTCGGACGAGATCGGCGCCTCGTTCTTCACCCACTATCTCGCCTCGGGGCTTCTCGGCGACGCGGACGCAAGCGGGGACGGCAAGGTGACGCTGGCGGAGGCGTATGCCTACGCCTACGCACGCACCGTGGGCGAGACCGCGGAGACGCGCGCCGGCGCCCAGCATCCCGTCTACCTCTACGACCTGGGCGGTGCGGGCGACGTGGTGCTCACCGAGCTGGCTCCGGCGCGCGGCGCGATGGTCTTTCCCGTCTCCGCGGAGGGCGTCTACGTGGTGCTCGACGGATCGAGGCGCGCCATCGCCGAGGTGGCGAAGGCCCGCGGAGACCAGCGCCGCCTCGCCCTCGCTCCCGGAGACTACCTGGTGAAGAAGCGGGACGGCGACTCGCTGCTGGTCGGCAGCTTCAGCCTCGCGGACGGTCCGGTGGAGGTCGCGGACGGCCGGCTCTCGCGGCGGCCCCTCAGCGACGACCCGCAGAAGGGAGCTTCCGGACCGCGCTGGAGCGTGCTCGGCGCCGGCGGAGGGCAGTTCTTTTTCGATTCCGCGGCCCGGAACGGACTCTTTCCCCCGGCGGTGCTCGCCGGGGCGGAGCTGGGCGTCCGCGACGATCTCGGCCACGACCTGGCCTGGGCAGTCGATCTCGCGGTGGGCGGTGGCGCGGCGACGCTCAAGCTTCCAGGGACCACGCCGATCCCGGAGCGGTTCTTCGAGCTGACCGGCGGCGCTTCGCTCTGGCGCGACTTCGCCGTCGGGGACTCGTGGACCGTCTCCGTCGGCGCGCGCGTCGCGTTTTTGTATCTGGGGCGCACCTTCGACAACCATCCGGAGCTGCCCAGCCAGAATTTCTTCACGCTCACGCCGGGTCTGACGACGGCGGTCAGCTGGCGGTTCGCGGAACGCTGGTCGGCGGTCGCCCGCGGACGGCTCAACTACCTCTTCTACAACGTCGACAAGGCGCAGAACCTCGGTTACGCCGAGCTCGCGCTGGGGGTGGACTATGCGCTGGGTTGGTAGCAGGGCGGCGAAGAACGAAGTTCTTCGACGAACCCTGCTATGCTTTTCACTGTCCATTTCGCTGCCTTTGCTGTGCGGATGCGGAAATCTCTCCAACGAGGACGTCGCTTTCTTCCTGGCGATTCCACAGAAGCAGCAGCTTCACGTCAGCGTCCCGCAAGGGTCCACCTCGCAGAACCTCTGCGCGATCGGCACCGCCGACATCTACGCGAACGCGAAGAGCACCGGCGACTCCCTCAACGCCGGCGTGGACGCCATCCTGGCGCTGGTCGACGCCATCCGGCGGGTCACCCCTACCACCCGCGACGACGACTCGCGCATCTGGGGCCCGTTCGCCGACAAGGATAATGCCGGCGTGCTGGTCCAGGCGATCATGTTCCGCGAGCTGGACGCGACGCTGACGCCGTGGCGCTGGACCTTCACCATCTCCGCCTCGCGGCCACCGGGCGGCTGGCTTCCCATTCTCGACGGCGAGTTCTTCCGCGCGGCGGCCAGCAGCGGCATCGGTCGCATCACGCTGCACTTCGAGAACTCGACCACGCTGGGGATCAACAAGCCCACCGATCCGACGTTCCCGGCGCGGATCTTCTACGATCGCAGCAGCGATCCGCGGACCGTTTCGCTCGACCTGACCTCCGGCGTGAATGCGTTCGGCTTGATCTCGTTCGACTACTCCTACGCCGGCTACGCTGACGGGCACGGGCAGCTCGACTACGCGTTTCCCGATCCGAAGAGCGGCTGCACCGTCGAAGTGACCACGTTCTTCAACGCCCAGGGCGCAGGACGTGACGTCTTCCGCGCCCGCTGCGGTGTCCTGGTCTTGGGCGACGTGCGCCAGTGCTGGGACGCGGGCGGATGCCTCACCTTCGTCGACGACCCTTTCGCGCTCACCCCTGCGTGCAACGGCGTCGCTCCCTGCCTGCTCGGCAATTCCGCGAGTTGTCCCGGCGGCCTCTGAGGTCAGTGCATCGCCGAGGCGTTGGGCGCCGGCGCCGTCGGTTGCGGCGCTGCCGTGAGCAGGGAACGAAGCTGCTCCAGATCGAGCGGCTTGGCCAATACGCCGCGGACGTAGCGGCGCCGGGGATCCGACTCGCCGATCTCGTTCGCCCACCCCGTCAGCATCCACACCGCCGTACCGGGAGCGATCCGCTGGATCTCGCGGGCGACGTGCCACCCGCTCATCTCCGGCATCCCCACGTCGCAGAGGACCAGATCGAACGGCTCGCCGCGGTCGAGGAGCGCGAGCGCCTCCGGACCGCTGCGCGCGGACTCGACCTCCTGGCCCTCGAGCTCCAGCACCTCGCGGAGCACGTCGAGGTTGTCCGGCTCGTCGTCCACGATGAGGATGCGGCCGCGGCGCCGCTCCTTCGGCACAACCACGGGCGGTTCCCGCCGCGGCAGCGTGGCGAGCGGAAACGTGAGCGTCAGGATGGTGCCCTCGCCGCGCCGGCTCTGGGCCTGCAGCGATCCGCCCAGGCGAGACATCACGCCCCAGGCCACCGAGAGCCCGAGCGCGCTCTCTCCGGCGACGCCCGAGAAGGGATCGAACAGGCGCGCGAGGTCTTCCTCGTACATTCCCTCGCCGGAGTCGCGGATGGTGACTACGACGCGGCCGCGATCCTCACGCGCCCTGACGCGGACCGCGCCTCCGTCGGGCATCTGCTCGCGCGCGTGCAGCAGCAGGCTTCCGAAGACGTGCGCCAGCTCAGCGGCGGATCCGCGCACCAGCGGCAGGGGAGGCACGTCGGCCTCGATCCGCACCCGGGCGGTATCGGCCTCCGTCCGGGCCATCTCCAACGCTCCGGTGAGGACGGCGGCGAGGTCGAGCGGATCGCTGGGGCGGTCGCGCCGCCGGCGAGCGAGGTCCTGTAGTCGGGCGACGATGCGGGCGGCGTCGCGCACCACGCGCGCCAGCACGTCGAGCGTGCGGCGTGTGCCGGAGAGCTGGGGATCGGCGCGCAGGGTGGCCACCCGAAGCGCGATCACGTTCAACGCGTGATTCAGGTCGTGTGCCATGCCCGAGGCCAATACGCCCATGGCATGCATCCGCTCTTCGTGCAGGAGCGCCTCGCGCTCGCGCTGCAGCTCGCGCTGTCGCTGCGCCTCCGCGGTGACGTCGTGGATCACGGCGATCGCCTCGCCACCCTCCAGGCGCTCGAGCCGCACCTCGACGATCTGCGCCTCGCGCTGGAACCTCGACAAGTAGGGAACTGGTGCCAGGGTCGCCGCCTCGCCGCGAACCAGCTCGGAGAGGCTCGAATACCGCACCCGCGCATGGGGTCCGCTGAGCCAGCGCCACGCTCCCCTGCCGGAGTTCAGAGCGACGAAGCGCGCGTTCGCATCGCAGCTTCCGTCCCGGCCGATGTTTGCAAGCGCCGTGCTCCGGGACGCTTCAGTCCATCGCGCGAGCGTGTCGCGCGTCGCGGCGGCGGGGGGCATGCAGGAACATGTGTCTTGTGCGTATCAATCGGTAGCCGTCAGGCGGCGAGATCGCGCAAGACCCGCGCGGCGGCATTGTGCCCTGCCGCCCCGATCACCGAGCCGGCGGGGTGGCAACCCGCGCTGCACGAGTACACGCCTTCGACGGGTGTCGCATAGGGGAGGCGATCGGCGAATCCGAAGGAGTTGTCGACGTGGTGGATGTGGCCGCGCGAGATCCCGAAGTGCTGTTCGATCTTCGGCGGCGTCAGGGGAAAAGCATCGGCGACGAGCGCCGAGGTGCCCGGTGCGAAGCGATCGCAGATGTGGAGGAGGTGGCGCACGTAACGCGATTCTTCCGCATCCCAGCTCGTGCCCGAAAGCGCGTACGGCACCCACTGCACGAAGAGCGCGGAGTTGTGGTGCCCATGCGCGTCGCGCAGGGAAGGGTCGACGGTGGTGTGGACGTACCACTCGATGGTCGGGAACTCCGGCAGCCGGCCCGCTTTCACGTCCGCGAAGGCGCGGTGCATCGCCTCCATCACTTCCGGCTCGTCGGGAAGCAGGTGCATGGTGGTTCCAAATTGACCGCGGTCGTGGGGAAGGCAGGTGAAACGCGGCAGCTCCTTCAGCGCGAGGTTGACCTTCAACGTGGTCCCGTCGCGGCGGTAGCCCTCGACGCGCGCGTTCCACGCCTCCGGCACCTTCTCGCCGCCGATCAGCTCGCGCAGGCGGAACGGGTCGGCATTCACCACCACCGCGCGCGCCCTCACCTCCGTTCCGTCGTGCAGGGAGACGCGCAGCGGTCCCGTCGCGATTGCCCTGGCGCCGCGCCCGGTCTCGATCGTCGCTCCTGCCTGCCTTGCGGCACCGGCGAGCGTCTGCGTCACGGTTCCCATACCGCCCCGGACGATCATCCAGGTGCCGTCGCTGCCGGGAAGCCGGCACATGTTGTGGACGAGGAAGTTCATGCCGGTCCCGGGTGTGTCCCAGTCGCCGCTCAGGCCCGAGAACCCGTCGGTCACGGCGTACATCGCCTTGAGCAGGTCGCTGCGGAAACCGAACCGGTCGAGATACTGCCCGACCGGTTTCCGGCAGAGATCGACAAAGATCTGCCGGAGCGCGGGCCGCACGTACTTCGCGGCAGTGTCCTCGAGGGACAGCGGCTCCTCCAGCCAGGTGGGCGCGACGTCGTCGCGGATGGCAGAGATTTCTCGCTGCAGCGCCTCGTTTGCGCGCCAGTCCTGCTCGCTGAAGAAGCTGAGGAACTGCTCGCGCATCGCGTTGGCATTGGATCCGAACAGGAGGTACCGCTTCCCGGTCGTCGGCAGGAAGTAGTGCGGATCGCGCCGCAGCAGCGGGAGCTCGATGCCGAGCGTGCGCAGCAGCTCGGGCGGCATCAGTCCGAGCAGGTAGGCGCCCGTCGACGTGGCAAGTCCGGGCACGCGCGCGAACGGCCGCTCCGTGCGCGCGGCGCCCCCCACCACGTCCTTTTCCTCGAGCACCAGGACGTCGAGCCCGCGCCGGGCGAGCATCAGCGCGGCGACGAGGCCGTTGTGGCCCGCGCCGACCACAATGACGTCTGCCTGCGCGCGCATCGCGCCCTTGTAGCCGAATACATACCGTTCTGCCATGACGGACCCCGACGACATCCGAGTGATCAAGAACGAGCGCGGCATCGGCACCGGCGAGACCCGCTCCGGCGTGGAGCCGCGGCCGAATGCCGACGGCTCGATTCCGTCCACCGGCAACGCGCGCAACCCCGCCATCGTGACGGACCCGGCCGGCAAGACGCCCGGCTCCGCGGAATCGGGTGGCGACGACGAGGCGCAGCGGCAGCCCCCCGATCCGGGCAAGACGCCGGGCAAGGCGGAAGGGTAAGATCGGCGCCGCTTGGCGGCGATCGAGGCGCATGGGCTCTCCAAATCCTTCGGCGGCCGCCCGGCGTGCCGGGACGTGTCCTTCGCGGCGGAGCGGGGGGAGGTCTTCGGCTTCCTGGGGCCGAACGGGGCCGGCAAGACGACGACGCTGCGCATGCTCGCGGGCCTCTATGCCCCGGACGCGGGCAGCGCGCGTGTCGCCGGGTGCGAGATCTCGCCAGGTCGACCCGGAGGCGCGGAGCTGAGGGCGCGCGTCGGGCTGCTCACCGAATCACCCGGTTTCTACGATCGGCTGACCGCGCGAGAGAACCTGCTCTATTTCGCGGAGCTGCAGCGGGCGCCGCAGCCCGGCCGCAGATGCGACGCGCTGCTGGATCGCTTCGCGCTGCGCGAGCACGCCGATCGTCCGTTCGCCGAGCTCTCGCGGGGAATGAAGCAGAAGCTCGCCATCGCCCGCGCGCTGGTGCACGACCCGGAGGTGATCCTCCTCGACGAGCCCACGGTCGGGCTCGATCCGGAAGCGACGCGCGAGGTCCGGGGCTTGATCGCGGACCTTGCCGCCGGGAACGCGACGATCGTGCTCTGCACGCACCACCTCGACGAGGTCGAGCGCCTCTGCTCGCGCGCCGCCTTCATCGCCGGACGCCTGGTCGGCATCCACGAGATCCGCCGCGGCAACCTGGTGCGCATCGAGCTCGCCGAACCGTTCCAGCCGGACGCCGTTCGCGCCCTCTGCCGCTCGCTGCGTGTCTCGGGAACCAGCCTCTTCATCGAGCCGCTCGCCGATGTGCCGGAGATCGTCGCTGCGTTGGTCCGCGCGGGTGCGCGCGTGGCAGGCGTAACGCCGCAGCAGGACAGGCTCGAGGACGCCTGGTTGCAGCTGCTCGCCGAGGCGCGCGCCGCATGATGCGCGTCGTCCTCCGCAAGGAGCTCCTCGAGCTGCGCCGTTCGCCGGTGCTGCTCTTGTCGATGGCCTCCCTCCCGCTGGTCGTCGTCGCCGTTCCCGTCCTGCTCCTCGCCTGGCTCGTGCATGCCGCGCCGGAGCAGGCGCTGGCCTCCATCAAGGACCTGTACGACGTGCACGCTCCGGGAGGACCGGTCGTCGCCATCGGCGGAATCCTCGCCGTCAAATGGCTTCCGATGTTCCTCGTTCTCCCCATCTTCCTGCCGATCCTCGTCGCGGCGCAGTCCATCGGCGGCGAGCGGGAGCGGCGCACGCTCGAGCCGCTGCTGGCCACGCGCGTGAGCACCCTCAGCATCGTCCTCGGCAAGAGCATCGCGGCGATGGTGCCGGCGCTGGCGATGACCTGGATCGCCGCCGTCCTCTTCTGCGCCGGCATCGATGCCGTCGCCGGGCGGCTCTTGCTGCCGGACGCGGCCTGGACGTTCGCGATCCTGGTCCTCTCGCCCCTGTTGGCCCTGTTCGGCAACGCCGCCGCCGTGGTGGTTTCCTCGCGCATCCTCGATCCGCGCGCGGCGCAGAACCTGTCCGCCACGACCGTGCTCCCGCTGGTGGCGCTGCTCGTCTTCGAGCTCGCGGGGCGGATCTCGCTCGGACCGCGCTTCTACTTCGCGCTCGCCGGCGGCGTCGCGCTGGCCGATCTGGCGCTGATCGCGCTCGCCATCCGCCTCTTCGACCGGGAGCGACTGCTCACCAGGTGGAGGTAAGGATCTTTCCTGCTGCCGGAGGGCCTCCGGGGCGACTATAACTGCCCGGCATGCAGGCCGTTGCCGAGAAGCCCGGAAAGCTCGTCCTCCACCCCGGCTGGATCGCTTTCGCCGCTATCGTGCTCGCCGTGCCGATGGGGGCCCTGCTGTTGCGGCAATCAGTCGCGCCCGACCTGCCCATGCTGGGCGAGCTGCCCGCCTTCTCGCTGGTCGCGGAGGACGGGAAGCCGTTCGCGAAGGAAGATCTGCTCGGGAACGTCTGGATCGCCGACTTCGTCTTCACCTCCTGCTCGGACGCCTGCCCACGGCTGCAGGCGAAGATGAAGAAGCTGCAGGACCGGCTGATCCCGCCGGAGCAGGGCGGGAACATCAGGCTGCTCTCCATCAGCGTGGATCCCGAGCGCGACACGCCGGAGAAGCTGAAGCAGTACGGCGAGATTTTCGGCGCACGCGCGGGACTATGGCGCTCGCTCACCGGGCGGCAGCAGGAGGTGGAGCGCACCGTGGTGCGCGGCTTCCACACCGCGATGGCGAAGGTGCCGCGAGACCCGGCCGACGCGCACCTGGAGGCGTTCGAGATCATGCACGGGGAGCGGCTGGTGCTCGTCGATCGCATGGGCCGCATCCGCGGGTATTACGACGCGGATGATCGCGACCGCCTGCTCCGCGACGCTCGCGGCCTCACCGTCGGGGGGCGAGGTTGACACTGGCGGAATCGTTGCCGACGGTCAACGCGACGCTCAACGGCGCCAGCGCCTGCGCTCTCTTCGCCGGGTACTGGGCCATCCGCACGCGGCGCTACAGCTTGCATTGGAAATGCATGGCGGCGGCCTTCACCGCCTCGTCGCTTTTCCTGGTGGGATATCTGACCCGGTTCGCGCTCACGGGCGTCCATCGGTACCAGGGGCCGTTCCGCAGCTTCTACCTGGTGCTGCTCGGCACGCACACGGTGCTCGCCGTCGTCGCTCTGCCGTTGATCCTGCGGACGATGTGGCTGTCGGCGGTGCGCAAGAGCTTCCAGAAGCACAGGCGCCTGGCCGTGTGGACGTTCCCCGTCTGGGCATATGTCTCGGTGACCGGCGTCGTCGTCTATTGGATGCTCTACCGATTGCCTGTATAGAGGACCATCCATGGCTTTTCGCATCATCGAGACGTGCATTGGCTGCACTGCCTGTGTGAAGCGCTGTCCCACCGACGCGATCACCGGTGAGCGCAAGGGCCTCCACATCATCTGGCCGGAGCTGTGCATCGACTGCGGCGCCTGCGGTCCGGTATGCCCGGTGGATGCCATTCTCGATCAATACGGCAACGTGCAGCACATGCTGAAGAAGAACGAGCGCCCGCTGGCCTTCGTCTACGAGCAGGCGTGCACCGGTTGCGAGAAGTGCGTCGAGCGCTGCCCGTTCGAGGCGCTGGAGATGGTGCACGTCAAGGACCCGAACAGCTTCCTCGGCGTGGTCAGCGTGATCGAGAAGAACTGCACCGGCTGCCGCGAATGCGAGAAGGCCTGCCCGTACGACGCGATCTTCATCTACCGGAAGGACCGCGTCCCCGAGTGGCTGAAGAACTCCCGCGTCGAGAAGGCAGCGTAGCTTCGGCTACTGCGTAGGCGGGTTCCCGCCTAGTCCTCGTCTTCCTTTTCGTCGTCCTCGGTCTCCGCCTCCTCGTCGTCGGTGGCAGGGGCCTCCGCCTCTTCGGGCTCCTTGGCGGGAACCGCCTTCGCGGCCCGCGCGGAGGTGGGCTTCGCGACCGGCGCTTCGCGCTGGTCGGCGCCGCACTTCGGGCACGCCGGCACCGGCTTTTTCAGATCGTAGAACTTGGTGCCGCACTTGTAGCAGACGTACTTGGTGCCGAGATCGCGTGCCATCTGGACGGCCCCTCCCGGGGAAGAAGCGCGCGCGGAATAGACCAGCATCGGGGGGATGTCAATCGGAACCCGTTCGGTTACCCTCGCCGTCCCCATGTTGCTCCCGCTGCTGGCCGCCGACCTCAAGGACGAGCGCACCGACGTGCAGGCGCTGAAGCAGGGGGCGGGCGCCCTGGGCCTGAAGCTGGTCTACAAGCGGGATCTGCTCGCGCGGATGCGCTCGGCGCATGCTCCAGAGGAGATTGCGCTGCTCGAGCGGGCCGTGACCATCACGCGGGCAGGTCACGATGCGGCGGCGCGCGCGACCGTACCGGGAGTGAGCGAGCGCGACGTGCAGACGCAGATGGAGTTCGCGTTTTTCGGCGCCGGCGCGACGGGGCTCGCCTACGGCACCATCGTGGGGAGCGGCGAGAACGGAGCGGTGCTTCATTGGGGCCAGAACTCGCGCATGCTGCGTTCCGGCGACCTGGTCGTAATCGACGCGGGCGCCGAGTACGGACGGTATGCGTCCGACGTCACGCGCACCTACCCGGTGAGCGGCAAGTTCACCGAAGAGCAGGCCAAAGTGTACCGAGCGGTGTACCAGGCGCAGGAGGACATTCTCGCTGCCATCCGGCCGGGCGCGTCGATGAGCGACCTGCAAAAAGCGGCGGAGGAATCGCTACGGCGGAGCGGATATCTGGACAAGTTCATTCACGGCTTCGGCCACTTCGTCGGCCTCAACGTCCACGACGCCGGCGAGTACGACCTGCCGATCCCCGCCGGCGCGGTCTTCACGGTCGAGCCGGGCGTCTATCTTCCCGAGCGCGGCTTCGGCGTGCGCATCGAGGACGAGGTGCTCTTCCTCGGCGACGGCAAGTGGCGGCTGCTGACCGCGGATTTTCCCCGGAAGCTGGAAGACGTGGAAGCGTGGGTGGCGCGGGCGCGACGCTGATGATCGTCGCGACGCGCGGTCCGCGAGCGCGTACCGGGTCCACTACGTTCGGACGCGGCGAGACGGCCAAGCCAAGGCGTAGCCGCAAAGCCGCACCTCCGGTGCGGCAGCGGCTAGTTGCTTTCCTTCGACGCGGCCGGAACGGGGTCTACCAGAGTATGGATCTCCTCCACGTCCGAGTCGTCGATCTCGTAGTGCACCTGCTCCGACCCGACGGCGGCGAGCGCTTCGTCGCGGACCGTCGCGTCGTCCGCGACCACCTTCGTGGCCCGCGCGGCGGCAGCCGCGGCGGCGGCCGCCTCCTCCGGACGGATTTCCGTCTCTCCGGAGAGGGAAAGGTCGAGGAGTGAGAGCACCGACCCGTTCGCTGCGGGCAGAAGCGCCAGCGGCGTCACCGAAGCGGTACCAGCCGGCAATGCCGACGCGACGGGCTCCACGGGCAGCGCCGGCGGCGGTGGTTCGGAGGGCAGCGCCGCAGCGACCAGCCCGTTGACCGCCGGAGGCTGCATGGCCTCGAGCGTCGCAACCGGCGCAGGTGCCGTCGCTGCTCGAGCGGCCGCGGCGGCGTGTTCGGGAGCCGGCGGCGGTGTCTCCTTCGGCTTGGGATCCACGAGCACCCGCGCCCGCGTGATCGCGGTGCCGTCGGAGCGTTTCAGTCCCGGACAGACGACGGCGATGATTTCGGTCCCACCGGTATCGAGCGCCTCGTGCCATTCCGGCTCGAGCGGCTGCCCCGGTTTCGGGTCGACGAGCTGCCACGCGCAGAGCGCCGCGGCGCGCTGCAGCCAGGAGGCCCGGGCATCGCCCTCGGCGGCCTTGGCCGCACCCGCCACGGCTTGCGAGACCGACTCCAGCGCCGGCGCCGGGTCTGCCGCGATCGTCGTCTCCTCCAGCTTGGTGAGCAGTTGCGATGCCATCGACAGATCGGACCCGGCGTAGAACTCGATCTCCTCCGCCAGCCGGGTGAGCCCGGACTGTCGCGCCGCTGCGTGCGCCGCGGCGTCGCGCAGCTCCTGGGCAATGCCCTCCTGCGGCGCGCCGAGGATCCCGGCGTCCGCCGCGAGCGCCGCCGCTCGATCGCCGCGCTCCATCGCCGCGCGCGCTTTCGCGGCAGCCCCGGTTGCCCGGGCCCGCAGCTCCATCCGCAAACCCTCGGCATAGGCCTCGATGGCCGTGGCCCGCCGCGGGGGAGCAGGAGAGCGGTCCGGATCCTCGTCGAGCGGATGGGAACGCTTGCGGGAGATGGGCGCCGTGGGAAAGCTTTGCTCCAGGGCCGCGATCCGGTCCGCCAGATCGCGGGAAGGGGCGACGCGCGAAAGCGCGGCCTCGAGATCGGCCACGCGGCGCTCGACCACGGCCAGGCGATCGGGCGGCGGCGGCGCAGGGCGTGGCGGGGGTTCCGGCGCCGGCGCGACGGCGGCGGGCGGTGAGGCGACGCGTGGGGCGGGGACGTGCTCGGCGATGTCGATCTTCCCGCGGCCGTTGCTGGAGACGACCAGCGTCGCCCCGTCCTGCCGCCGCTCGCGGACTGCGCGGATGAACTTCATCACCGCGTCCTGCACCCGCATGATGTCGTTGACGGTGCCGCGCATCGCGGTGCGGACGATGTCGCCAGCGAGCTGATCCGTCCGGTACGCCGTGGACAGCTTCAGCGAGTCCTTGGGCGCCCGCATGCGCACCCTTCGGGGCAGTCCGCTGGAGGCAAGCTGGGCCGATCCCTCGAAGTCGCGCGGCAGCTCCGCCTCGATCTCGAGCGGCACCTCGACCATGCGCGGGTCCGGCCGCGCCACCAGCCTCACGCTGAACACCGTCCAATCCTACGACGGCTCTCGCTGCGGGCGCACGCACCCACGCCGTGACCGGAACACCCACTCCATGCTACCCATGCCCTGACCATGCAGGTGCCCGCGCTCGAGCAGGCTCCCGAGTCGCAAGCGCCGCGGACGGCCACCGCGGACCGGGTGCCCATCGCGTCGGAAGAGGTTGCGCACAAGCCATTCATCCCCGCTGAACACGACATTCCCGAGCTGACGCCGGTCCCGCTGATCGTGGGCACGCTGCTCGGCATCCTCTTCGGCGCTTCCAGCATGTACCTGGTGCTGAAGGTCGGCTTGACGGTCAGCGCCTCCATCCCGGTGGCGGTGCTCTCGATCACCATCTTTCGCGGCTTCACCCGCGTCTTCCGCACCCGGCGCGCGACCATCCTCGAGAACAACATCACCCAGACGGCCGGCAGCGCGGGCGAGAGCATCGCCTTCGGCGTGGGCGTCACCATGCCGGCACTCTTGATCCTCGGGTACAACCTGCAGATCTCGCAGGTGATCCTGGTCAGCATTCTCGGCGGCCTGCTGGGGATCCTGATGATGATCCCGCTGCGCCGCGCGCTGATCGTCAAGGAAGCGAAGACGCTGGTCTACCCCGAAGGGACCGCGTGCGCGGAGGTGCTGATCTCCGGCGAGACCGGCGGAACCACCGCGAAGACGGTGTTCGCCGGCCTCGGCGTCGGCGGCGTCTTCGCCCTCGGGTACAAAGCCTTCGGCGCCTTCAAGGACATCCCCGAGAAGATCTTCGGAAAGGCCTACGACGGAGGCAACCTCTCGCTCGAAGTGGGGCCGGAGTTGATGGGAGTCGGTTACATCATCGGGACTCGCATCGCGATGATCATGGGCGCCGGCGGCATCCTCTCCAGCCTGGTGCTGATGCCGGCCATCAAGCTCTTCGGCAGCACAGCCACGACGCCGATCTACCCGGCCACGACGCTGATCAAGAACATGAGCACCGACGACGTCTGGCATCAGTATATTCTGTATATTGGAGCTGGCGCGGTCGCCGCCGGAGGCATCATCTCGCTGTTCAAGTCGCTGCCGACGATCGTGGGCGGTGCCATGCGCGGCATGCGCTCGTTGAGCGGCTCGCAGGGACCTTCCGGAACGCTGCGGACCGACCGGGACATCCCCCTCTGGGTGGTCGGCGTCGGCTCGCTGCTGATCGTGATCGTCTGCGCGCTCGTCCCCTCCTTCAAGATCAACGTCCTCGGGGCGGTGCTCATCCTGGTGCTCGGGTTCCTCTTCGTGACCGTCAGCTCACGCTTGACGGGAGAGGTCGGAAGCTCGTCGAATCCCATCTCCGGGATGACCGTCGCCACCCTGTTGATCACGTCGCTGATCTTCTTCGCCCTCGGTTGGGTCACTCCTCCCTACAAGGTCGCCGCCCTCAGCATCGCCGCGGTGGCTTGCATCGCCATCTCCAACGGCGGCACCACCTCGCAGGACTTGAAGACCGGATATCTGGTCGGCGCGACCCCGTCGCGTCAGCAGATCGCCATCCTGGTGGGCGCCTTGGCATCCGCGTTGGTGCTTGGATTCGTGATTCTCAAGCTCAACGACGCCGGAACGGTGTTCGCGGCGCGCAGCTACCCGAACGTGCGCTTCAGCGAGGCGGACTACAGCGGCGAGAAGGAGCGCCTGCGCGGCGCCGACTCCGGGCGCGACGCCAACGCCTACAACGTGATCTGGCTGCGCGAGCCACGGGGAGAGGTGCCCGCCGGGAAGTACCTCGTCGACGACACCGGGCACATCAAGTATCTCGAGGATCCCGGCATCAACGGAAAGCTCGACACGCGTGACAACGGCGAAAAGGTGAAGTCGAAGTTCAGCGCGCCGAAGCCGGTGCTCATGTCCTTCATCATCGAGGGGATCATGACCCAGCGTCTGCCCTGGGGGCTGGTGCTGATCGGCGTCTTCGTCTCCGTGGTCCTGGAGCTCTGCGGGATGTCGAGCCTCGCATTCGCCGTCGGCGTCTACCTGCCGCTGTCGACGAGCACCCCCATCATGATGGGCGGCATCGTCCGGTACATCGCCGACCGGACCGCGAGCCGAAAGCTGAGCGGAGCCGAGGCGGAGAGCGGTCCCGGCGTGCTGTTCGCCTCCGGGCTGATCGCGGGCGCCAGCGTCATCGGCACCATCCTCGCGTTCCTGCAGCTCTCTGAACCGACGCGGAACTTCCTCAACTCCATCAACGTGGGCGGCACCATCCCCGGATTCGCCACCAGCAATCTGGTCTCGCTCGCGCTCTTCTGCGTGCTCGGCGCTGTTCTCTGGGCGGTGGCCACCGAGCGATGGCTGGCGCCGAAGCAGGCATGATCGAGGTTCGACTCGCGCGGAGCGCGAAGAACGTCGAGCAGTGCCTGAGGCTGCGCTGGACGGTGTTCGTGGAAGAGCAGGGCGTGCGGCCGAGCCTCGAGTTGGACGGGCTTGACTCCGACGCTGTGCATGCGCTGGCGGTGCTCGATGGGGTTGCGTGCGGCGCCGGCAGGTTGATCTTCGTTGCCCCCGGGATTGCCAGGATTCAACGGATGGCCGTCATCGATGACGCTCGCGGGCGCGGCGTCGGGAAGGCGCTCCTCGCGTTTCTCGAGGACGAGGCGCGTCGACGCGGAGCAACAAAGCTGACCCTCTGGGCACAGGTACAGGCACAAGCCTTTTACGAGAAGGCTGGGTATACCGCCTCCGGCGCGGTGCAAGACGGTACCGCCATTCCCCATGTTTCGATGGAGAAGAGCGCTTGACCGGCGGGCGAGCGCGATTACCCTCCTTCCCATGAGAATCCTGCGCAGGACCCTGTTCGCCGCTCTCGTGCTGCTGTTCGCGGGAACGGCGCGCGCCGACTCGGCCAAGGAAGAGGGCTTCGGCGATCTGACCATCGATCAGGTCGCCGATCTCATCGCCAAGAAGGACGCGGACATCTTCGACAACAACGGCAAGGACGTGTACGCCAAGGGACACGTCCCCACCGCGAAGTGGGTCGACTTCAAGGCGGTGAAGGAGAGCGATCTCCCCAAGGACAAGTCGCGCAAGCTCGTGTTCTATTGCGCGAACACGCATTGAATGGCCTGCCACCAGGGCGCCCGTGCGGCGCTCGGCTTCGGATACAAGAACGTCTACATCATGTCGGCCGGCATCCAGGGCTGGCAGAAGGCCGGCAAGCCGGTGGAGAAGGGCGACCCTTCAGCGTGAGAGACGCGAATCGCCGAGCCGCGATCCGCCCTTTCGCTGCAGGCTCTCGACGGTGAACACGCGGTCGCTCCGGTTGAGCACGTTGTTCACCTTCACGCCCTTGCGGCTCAGCAGATCGATCGAGATGCGGTGCGCGCCGCCGCGTGCCCCTCGCAAGAGGTGCGGCTTCCAGTCGGTGATCAACGGAAGCTCGCGCCGGTCGAGCACGATGCGGACCTTGTCGCCGCGGCGGCCGAGCTTGGCATTCGACAGGTAGAAATCGAGCACGGGCCGGTTCGCCCCCGGAAGCGGAGTCGCGACCGGGTCCGGCGGCTTGGCCTGCCCCGCGTCGGCGGCAGCGTCGGGAGGATTCTCTTCCAGGCGCGCGAGCACCAGTTGCTCGGAGGGTGCGCCCACCGGCAGGACGTACGTGAGGATCGGCTTTCTTGGCTGGGGCCAGGTCACGGACTCCGCGGCCCTGCCGGCCTTGCCGGGGATCCTCGGCCCCATCCAGACGCGCACCATCGCGAATGCCCTCGGCGCTTTCACCACCTCGTGCCAGGGCCTGCACAGCACGACGCGAAGCAAATGCGGCCCTGGCGAGAGCCCGCCGAGCATCCACGTCGCGTTCGCATCGGGGATTTCCATCGCCGGCTCGTTGTCGACGATGAGGTGGGTGTGCGGAACGGGACCGCCGGGCCGCAGCGCTCCGATCGCGTAACCTTTCACCACCACGCGGACGGCCACCGCTCCTTCGGCCGATTGCGAGAGATCCGCCGGCGCGGCGAAGGTGATCGATGCCCTGGGGAACGCGCGGCCCCTCTTGCGCGGATCGTCCTCGGCGCGCATCACCGGCGCGCGCCTGGCTTTCCTGGGCACGCGCGCTTCCGCAGGCAGCGCGATCGACGCCGTGAGCAGGACGAGCAGCGTTCGCCTCAATCCCTGCGCTCCTGCCCCTGCCCCGTCATCGATCCACCTCGAAGCGTTGGAGCGGCCGCCAGCGCCGGGCGCAATCGAACAGCTCGGCGCGAAGCTGCCGCGAGTCGGCCTCGATCCGCAACAGCGGCATGGCGGCGTCCATCGGCCCCGCCGCATCGGTGGCGCGGGCACTCCACGTCCCGAGGTTGACGTAGAGCCGCTGCACGCCCGGGCGCCCGTCCTGGACGGCCCAGTCCATCACGTGGGTGTGCCCGAGGACCAGGACGTCGGGAGGAGGCGGTTTGCCCGGCAGCGACTTTGCTCCTTCGAGCACGGCCATGGCGGATGCGCCGGCCCGCTCCCACAGATCGTCGTCGTCCTTGAGCCGCCAGCGCAAGAGCGAGGGTGTGGTCACCCATGCGAGCGGCCGCGCAAGAGCGCCGTTTTCCACCAGGATCTCCAGCAGCGCATCGATGAACCGCTCGAACACGCCCGGCTTCAGCCAACGCTCCAGCACCGGGATGACGCGCTCCTCGGGGCGGAGCGCGACGAGCCTCTCGGGATCGATGTGGACGTTGCTGCGCGGCAGCAGATGCCGCAGGAACGGGATCACGGCGTGGTGGAGAACGCCGGTCATGGTCTCGCCGCCGCCGGTCGGCGTCGCGTTCGACGGATCCCAGAGATGTCCATGCTGCAGCATCACCCACTTGTCGAGCACGCGGCGCGCCGCCATCGGCTCGATCTGCACCTTGGAGAGGCCCGCGGCATCCAGCGCCTCGCGCCCGCCGGCGTCCGCGAGGTGCCGGTCGTGGTTTCCCGGGACCAGCGTCACCTTCGCCTTCTGCGAGACGTCCTCCAGGGCCTGCAACGCTACGGGATTGCTCTCCCGGATGCTGCGCATCACCGCGGGCAGAGGCGGCGGAGGCTTGTCCTCGATGGGGACGTCCAGCGAGACGCCGAACTGCGTCAACCCCTTGTGCGGGGGAATGGCGGCGGTGAGATCGAAGACGTCTCCGAGCAGCACCAGCTCGCCGTCCGCCTCGCCGGAGACCCGGTCGCACACTTCGGTGAAACGCCTACCCTGATCCTCGTCGCGAAACATCCGCGCGAGCGTGCCTTCACCGAGATGAAGATCGCTGACGACGTAGAGCGCCACCCCAACGAGTTTATCCGCGCTTTCGCCCGCGCTGGCGACCTTTCCACCCTTCCTGGCGGAGGAGGGCGGCCTGGTCGCGCGCGACGGGCGGAGCAAGCGTGCCGTCGTGACGCGCCACGCGCCACCATGGGACGTCGTCGAGCCGGTGGAGGGCGGCGACCACCGCGCGCGCTCCGCCGGGCTTGCCGGCGCGGATCGCCACCTCACCGTAGGAGAGCGTGGTCCCGCGCGGAATGCTCCGGACGATCCGGCGCACCGCGCGCAGGAACGCGGTCATCGGCGCCCGAGCCATGCGCCCGCATAGACCGCCGCGAAGCCGAGCACGTTGCTCGCCGCGACGTAAGCCAGCGCCCCGCTGCCGCGGCCGAGTTGGAACAACCTCATCGTCTCGTACTCGTACGTCGAGAACGTCGTGTATGCGCCGACGAAGCCGATGGGCAACAGGTACCGCAGGTTCGAGTCCGCGATCCGCTCCGACCCCGCGCCGAGGAAGAGCGAGATCAACAGACAGCCGCTCAGGTTGATGAACAGCGTGCCCCATGGCCATTGCACCCCGAGACGATGCGCGAAAGCGGTCGCGACGAGGTACCGCGCAACCGCTCCGAGCGCGCCACCCACCGCGACGAGCAGGATTGGAATCACGACGACATCCTACGAAAAACCGCGCCCCAATGTGGGCGCATGTGCACGCGTTCAGCGCCCTCGCCCGGCCCTGCGGACACGCGCATACAAGCGCCGGAATTTCAGGAAGTTGCTGCTGCGATCCGCAGCGGAATACAACCGATCGACGAGGGACACCGATGGTCGGGATCGAGATCGTGAACTTCCCCAACACGGTCCTCATCGTGGACGACGAGCCGATCGTCGTGCAGGTGCTCCAGCGGGTGCTGCCGAAGCAAGGCCTCCGCGTGATCTCCGTTTCCAACGCGGAAGAGGCCCTCGGCGTCCTGCAGCGCGAGAACTTCGGTTGCATGCTGGCGGACAAGAACCTGCCCGGAAAGGACGGGCTGGCCCTGGTTGCCGCCGTCCGCAAGCTGCAGCCGCACTGCGCGTGCATCGTGATGACGGCGTACGCCTCGACGTCGTCGGCGGTCGAGGCGCTCCGCCTCGGCGCGGCCGATTACCTGGAGAAGCCGTTCCAGGACATCGAGCTCGTGGCCGAGAAGGTGCGCCGCGCGATCGAGCACCAGCGGGCGGACTTCGACCGGACCCGGTTCCTCCGGCGGCTGCGCGAGTTCGAGGCGGAGCTGGACAAGAAAGAGTCCGAGGTCACTGAACAGCGCACCGAGATCGACATGTTCAACGAGGTCCTCGAGGCGCGCGTCGACCTCGCCACTCGCGATCTCCTGGCCGAGCGCGACGAGCTGCGCAAGCAACTCGGCAGCAGCGCCGAGATCCGGCAGGACGCCGAGATCGTCGGCGTCGAGATGGCGCTGATCCTTCTCGAGGATCTGCAGCGGCGTCCCGGCCTCGACGTGGCCCCGTTCCGGGGCGAGCTGCAGCGCGTGATCCGCCAGCTGCAGTCGCACGTCCGGCGCTTGCGCGGCGACCAGGCGGCGTGAGCTTTCGCGCGCGGCTGATCAGCCCTCGTAGCGCTGCAGCTCGAGATCCGCGGCGGAGAGATCGCTGAGGGACACGCGCAGACGTCCGTTGCTGGCCTCGACGTGGAGGAGCGGCAGCGACGCGTCGCGTGGGCTGTTGGCGTCGAAGGCGCGCTCGGTCCAGGTTCCGAGGTTGACGTAGAGCCGCCCTCGCTCGACCGCCCAGTCGAGCACGTGCGTGTGCCCGAGCACGGCTACATCCGGCTGCGGAGCGCCGTGCGGGAGATGGCGTTTTCCTTTCAGCACCTCGATCGCATGGCGTCCGGTGTGTTCCCAGAGCCGGTCCTGTTCCGCGACGGCGGAACGGACGCGCTCGGCGCTCACCATGCCCGCGAGCCAGGAGAGCGGACGCGGCAAGAAGCCGTTCTCCGCGAGCAGGCGGAGAAAGGCGCGGAAGAAACGGCGGAAGGTCTTCTCGTCGAGCCATCGCTGCAGGACGGAGACGACCGCCTCTTCCGGGCGCAGCGCGACGAGGCGATCGGGATCGAAGCGGACGTGCGGCGGAGGCCCGCGGTGACGCAGGAACGGAATGACCGCGTGGTGCAGGGCGGCGGTCAGCACCTCGCCGCTGCCGCCGGGCTTGTCGTTGCCTTCGTCGAGCTCGTGGCCATGCTGGAGGACGATGGTGCGGCCCGCGAGCCGGCGAACTGCCGACCGTTCGAGGCGCGCGCGGATGCCCGCCGATGCCAGCGCGTCACCCGCCCCTGGCTCGCCGAGCTGGTAGTCGTGGTTGCCGGGCACGAACGTGACCGGCGCCGATTCGGTGAGCCTTGCGAGCGATTCCAGGGCCACCGGATTGCTCTCGCGCACCGCGGCCAGCAGCTCGGGCAGCGCGCGCCGGCGCGGCTCCTCGCGTGGCACGTCGAGCTCCCGGAAGAACTTCCCCAGTCCCTTCGGCGGCGGCTGCATCGCGGTGAAATCGAACGCATCGCCGAGGACGATGAGCTCGGAGCCATCGTCCCGCGCCACGCGCTCGCAGAGCGAGGAAAGCTGCCGCCCCTGCCGCTCGTCCGAGAAGAGCCGGGCCTCGGCGCGCTCGTCCAGATGAAGGTCTGACACCACGTACAGCGCCACGGGATCGCGGGACCACACCGCCGCTGAAAAAACAAGGGGCCGCGGGCCCGTTGCGTGCGGTACAAAGCGGCCATGGACGTCGTCCTCATCGACCTCGCCAACGACCCGCTCACCAAGCTCTACGGCGCCTATCGCACCTGCTACACGCCGAAGACGCCACGCGAAGTCTGGGACGACATCGCTGCGGGCGGGCTGTCCAAAGCGAAGATCGCCCAGTTCGTCGAGGAACGCCTGAAGACCGGACACGTCTCGCCGCTCGAGCAGGTGGTCTTCTGGTTCGGCATTTCCGGGGTCTCGCGCTCGCTCAGCCATCAGTTCGTGCGGCACCGCATCGGCATCTCCTTCGAGCAGCAGTCGCAGCGCTACGTGCGCTTCACCGGAAAGAACGAGGAGCGGCTCGAGTACGTGATGCCCGAGAGCTGGCGCGAGGCGGGCAGGGCGAAGGAGTTCGAGAAGCTGATGGAGGAGATCACCCGGGTCTACCGGGAGGCGGTGGCGGCCGGCATCCCGGCCGAGGACGCGCGCTTCGTCCTCCCCAACGCCGCGCCCACCAACTTCCAGATCATGGTCAACTTCGCCGAGCTCCTGCACATCGCCGACCTTCGGCTTTGCACGCGGGCGCAGTGGGAGATCCGGCAGATGGTCGCGCGCATGCGCAGCGAGCTGATGCGCAAGGTGCCGGAGCTTGCCCGTTATCTGCAGCCGAAGTGCGGCGAGAAGCGGATGGGATACTGCGACGAGGACGTGAAGGCCTACGAGGCTTGTCCGCTCTCGAACTCGCGGCCGCACAAGCTGCAAGTCATCGAGGTGTTCAAGCGCGTCCGGGCCGAGAGCGGCAAGCCGATGCGCGACCTGGACGAGACGGACTTCAAGGCCGCGGAGGAGTTCCGCGAGGCCAAGGTGTGACTCCGGCAGTGCCGGAGCCGGACGTTCTCTCTCCGGACGAGCTACGCGATGCGTGGCCGGCGCTTTCGGCGGAGGAGCGCGCGGAGGGCCTCAAGCTTCTTCCCCGGGACACAGCCGAAGACCTCTTCTTCAGCATCTCTCCGCGCGAGCAGGTCGAGCTCATCCTCGCCCTTCCGCAGGCGGAGCAGCGCTCCTGGGCTCGCGGTCTGGCGCCCGACGACGCCGCCGACCTCGTGCAGGAGGCTCCCCCCGAATACCGGGATCGGCTTTTGGCGATGCTCGACGAGCAGACCCGGCGCGAGGTCCAGGCGCTGCTCGCCTATCGCGAGGACCACGCCGGCGGTCTGATGAGCCCGCGCTTCGCGCGGCTGCGGCCGGAGATGACGGTGGACGAAGCCGTCACGTACCTGCGGCGCCAGACGCGCCAGTCGGTGGAGATGACGTACTACGCGTACGTCCTCGACTCCAGTCAGCGGCTGCTGGGGGTGGTCTCCTTCCGCGAGCTGATGGCGGCGCGCGGCGATCGCCGCGTCAGCGAGCTGATGCACACCGACGTCCGATCCGTCGACGAGGACGCGGACCAGGAAGTGGTGGCGCGGCTCTTCCGCGAGACCAGCCTGATGGCCATCCCCGTCCTCGATGCCGAGCGGCGGATGAAGGGTATCGTCACCGTCGACGACATCGTCGAGGTGGTGAGCGAGGAAGCCACCGAGGACATCCAGAAGCTGGGCGGCAGCGAGAGCCTCGGCGAGCCCTACCTGACCATTGCGCTCGCGCGCATGATCCGCAAGCGCGCCGGCTGGCTGGCGGCGCTCTTCCTCGGCGAGATGCTCACGGCGACCGCCATGGGCGTGTTCGAGAAGGAGATCGACAAGGCGGTGGTGCTGGCGCTGTTCGTTCCCTTGATCATCTCGTCGGGCGGCAATTCGGGGTCGCAGGCGACGTCGCTCGTCATCCGCGCGATGGCGCTGGGGGAGGTGCGCCTGCGCGATTGGTTCCGCGTCATCCGCCGCGAGCTGGGCGCCGGTCTCGCTCTCGGGTCCATCCTCGGTTCGATCGGTCTCACCCGCATCCTCCTCTGGCAGGTCTTCTTCAAGACTTACGGCGAGCACTACATCCTCGTCGGCCTCACCGTGGCGATGTCGCTGATCGGCGTCGTGACGTTCGGGACGCTTGCCGGATCGCTTTTGCCGTTTGTGCTGCGCCGGCTCGGCTTCGACCCCGCGAGCGCCAGCGCGCCCTTCGTCGCCACGCTCGTCGACGTGACCGGGCTGATCATCTACTTCACGACCGCGAGCGCTATCTTGCGGGGAACACTGCTTTAATCCAGTTTAATCCAGCGGGACCTTCGGCCCTGTTGACAGCGAACGCGGCAGGCGCTCCTTGTGCAACTCCCTACGGAGGGGAACCACCATGAAATGGATAACGATGGCCGCGGCGCTCGCCGTTCTGCCCCTGTCCGCGCGTGCGCAACAAGCCCCAACCAACCTGAACGAAGCGACGGTCGCGCAACTCCAGTCGATGATGGCATCCGGCCAGCTCACCTCGGTGGCGCTGACCAACTACTACATCAAGCGGATCATCGCGCTGGACCAGAACGGGCCCGGCGTAAACTCGGTGATCGAGCTGAATCCCGACGCGCTGGCGATGGCCAAGACCGCCGATCAGAGGCGCGCCACCGGCAACGTGCTGGGGCCGCTCCACGGCATCCCGGTGCTGCTGAAAGACAACATCGACACCGGCGACAAGATGCAGACCAGCGCGGGATCGTTCGCGCTGGTGGGGGAGCCGGCAGTACGTGACTCGACCGTGGCCGCGAACCTGCGCGCCGGCGGGGCGGTGATCCTGGGCAAGACCAACCTGTCCGAGTGGGCGAACTTCCGCTCCTTCGAGTCGGTCAGCGGATGGTCGGGGCGCGGCGGCCAGACGAACAATCCCTATGGCATCAATCGCAACGCCTGCGGCTCCAGCTCCGGCTCGGCCGCCGCGGCCTCCGCCAACTTTACCGCCATCTCCTTCGGCTCTGAGACCGACGGCAGCATCGTCTGCCCCGCCAACGCCAATGGCGTTGTCGGCATCAAGCCCACCGTCGGCCTCACCAGCCGCGCGGGCGTAGTCCCGATCTCCCACACACAGGACACGGTCGGCCCGCACGGGCGCACCGTCGCCGACGCGGCCGCAGCGCTGGGAGTGGCCCAGAGCCGCACCTTCGACGGTCGCGATCCGGCAACCGGCGGCGTTCCGCTCGGCTGGCAAGGCGTCCCCGGCAGGACGCGTCCGAAGAACATCCCTACCGACTACACCCAGTTCCTCAATCCCACCGGGCTGAAGGGCGCGCGGCTGGGCCTCACCCGCGGCGGGCTGGGCGGCTTCGATCCGTTCGTGCCCACGCCGCAGCCGGTGGTCGATGCGTTCGAGGCGTCCTTCGCCGCGCTCACCGCGGGCGGAGCGACGGTGATCGACCTCGATGCCGCCGGCTTCACCTTCGCCTCCGCTGACGGCGAGTTCCTGGTCCTCTGTTTCGACTTCCGCAACGACCTGAAGGCGTACTTTGCCACCCGCGTCGGCGTGCCGGTGGCGGGGGGCACGCTGGATACCGCCATCGCCTTCAACAATGCCCACGCGGCCGAGGAGATGCCGTTCTTCAACCAGGACATCTTCGAGTTCTGCAACTCGCTCGCGACCGGCCCCGACGATCCGCAGCCCGCATTCGGCGGCTTGACGTACAATCAGGCGCTGGCCATCGACCACAACGCGGGCGTGAACGGGATCGACGCGGCGATCGCCCAGTTCCATCTCGATGCGGTGGTGAGCGCGACCGACAACCCGGCCTGGGCCACCGATCTCGTCTTCGGCGACCACTTCATCTTCGGGACTTCGGGCCTCGCGGCGGGCCCGGGCTACCCCATCGTGCAGGTGCCGGCGTCGATGGTGTTCGGCGTGCCGATGGGCATCAGCTTTTTCGGCACGGCCTTCAGTGAGCCGACCCTGATCAAGTTGGCGTCAGGGTTCGAGGCGTTCACGCAGATCCGGGCGAACAACCTGCCGACGTTTGCGGAGACGGTGCCGTTCAACAATATCCAAGGCACCACGCTGGCGCCGCCGCACCGCCGCGCCGCCCCCCCGCCGACCGGCAAGAAGGGCCGCACGCCGAAGCACTTGTAGTGAGGTGATCAGCGCTCCTGGCGCGCGATCTCCTTCAGGAACCAGCGCTGCTTCTGGTGCACCTGAACGAGACGGGTGAAGAGATCGGCGGTGCCGATGTCGCCGGCCTTGGTGGCGACCTCGGCATCGTCGTGCATGGCCCGGATCACCTTGTCGTGCGCGGCGATGGCCTCCTCGACCATCTGCTTCACGCCGCGCTCGCCCTGCGAAGGCTCCACGAACGAGGCGGGCAGATACTGCGCCGGATCGGCGATCGGCTTGCCATCGATCATCAAGGCGCGCTCGGCCAGCTCGTCGACGCTTTCCAGAACCTGGTCGGCGTGCTCCCCGAACAGCAGGTGGTAGTCGCGGAAGTGCGGCCCGAACGTCAGCCAATGGAACTTTTTGTAGTTGAGGTAGAGGACCAGCGCGCTCGCCTGCTCGCGCCGCAACGCGGTCACAACGGGGTTCGTCTCCATGCAGGCTCGGATGAGCGATAAAGGAGAACGATTCTCCAAAACCGTCAGGCGTCGGGCGGCTTCACGTACTCGAACTCGATGGGCCTGCCGTTGATCCCCTTCGAGGGAGCGGCGACCCAGGACGCCATCTTCCCCGCCTCCACCACCGGGTGCATGAGCGACTTCACGAAGGCGCGATCCTCGGCCGTCGGCAGCCACTCGGGCTCGTGGGCCTTGAACTCGGCTTCCGGGATCGGCTTGCCGTCCGGATCGAAGAAGAGCCCAGCGCACGGCCCCACGCTGCGATGGAAGCGCCGGTGCGGCAGGCGCAGCGTCATTCCGGTCACGCCGGCCTTCTGCAGGGTCTTGTTCCAGCGATCGACGCCGCGCTGGCAGTCCTTGACGTACTCGTCGCGCAGGACCTCGTTCATCGCGTTGCGCAGCGGCACCTGCTGCTCGACGAGCGTGCCGCCCTCCGGCACCTCCATCCGGTAGGTCTGGCCGACGGCCTTGTGCTCATCCAGCGTGTCCTCGCGAAAGCGGCCCTTGAGTCCCGAGGCGAAGAAGTCGGCGGCGTTGGAGGAGACCTCGCCGCCGAACAGGTCGAGCGAGAGGGAGAACCAGAAGTTGATGTACTTCTGGATCAGCTCGAAAGGCACCGCGTGCTCCTTGCGCGGATCCTTGCCGGCCGCCATCAGATCCGCGCAGCGCTGCACCACGCGGTCGACGCCGGTCTCACCGACGAACATGTGGTGCGCCTCCTCGGTGAGCATGAACCGGGTGGTGCGCGCCAGCGGGTCGAACCCGCTCTGCGCCAATGCCGAGAGCTGGTACTTGCCGTCGCGGTCCGTGAACATCGTGAACATGAAGAAGCTGAGCCAGTCGTCAATCGGCTCGTTGAAGGTGTTGAGGATCCGCGGCTTGTCGCCGCTGCCCGAACGGCGGGCGAGCAGCTCGTCGGCCTCCTCGCGGCCGTCGCGCCCGAAGTATCGGTGCAGCAGGTAGACCATGGCCCAGAGGTGGCGGCCCTCCTCGACGTTCACCTGGAAGATGTTGCGCAGGTCGTACATCGAGGGGCAGGTCTTCCCCAGGAGCCGCTGCTGTTCTACGGAGGCGGGCTCGGTGTCGGCCTGGGTGACGATGATCCGGCGGAGCGCGTTGCGGTGCTCGCCCGGGACTTCGTCCCACACCGGCTGACCCTCATTGTCGCCGAAGCCGATCTTTCTCTCCTGCTTCGGGTCGAGGAAGATGCCCCATCGGTACTCGGGCATGCGGACGAAGTCGAAGTGGGCCCAGCCATTGGGCTCCACGCTGATCGCGGTGCGCAGATAGACCTTGTGCGCCTGGAAGCCTTCGGGACCCACTTCCTTCCACCAGGAGAGGAAGTTGGGCTGCCACTGCTCCAGCGCGCGCTGCAGGCGGCGATCCGAGCCGAGGTCGACGTTGTTCGGGATGGTCTCGAGAGACTGTGCCACTCAGGTCCTCCGGTAATCGAACTGCGGGCGTTCCGGCTTGCCGTACATGGTGAGTGCGCCGCGCTCGCCCGTCGCGTTGGGGCGGATGAAGATCCAGTTCTGCCAGGCGGAGAGGCGGCCGAAAATCTTGGTGGCGAGGGTCTCCGGACCGGCGAAACGGTAGTTCTGCTCCATGCCGGTGAGCGCGTCGGGGCTGAGGGAGGCGCGCTCCTCCACGGCCACGCGCAGCTCCTCCTCGAAGTCGATGTCGTCGGCGAACACGGTGGCGAGGCCGAGCTTGTTCGCGGTGGCGCCGTCGATCGGTCCTTCCTTGCCGGCGGCGACGATCTTCTGGGCCCGCTGCGGGTCGCCGAGAAAGCGCGTCTCCAGCCGGGAGATGCCGTTCCAGCCGGGGAGGGCGCCGGAGGAAAGCGAACCCGGCCACACTTCGACGCCGTCCTTGTCGAGGACGTAGCTGCGGTCGCACGCGAGCAGGAGCTCGAAGAGCGGACCGCTGAAGCAGGACTTCTCGTCCACCACGGCGAAGAAGCTGCGCGCGGTCACGTCCATGCGGCGCAGGGCGCGCGCCAGGAGCAGTCGGGTTTCACGCAGGATCCACGCGTCCTTCTCCGGCCCCGCCAGCAGCTCGCCCACGGCGTGCGCCTTCGCCCGGTCACCCTCCGTCCGGACGATGACCAGGCCCACGTTCTCGTGCTCGAACCGCAGCCGCAGCATCGCGTGGTCCAGCTCGCGCGCCATGCGCAGCGCCCATCCTTGCGCGCCCTTGGCCATCGCTTCCGCGGCGGTCCTTGGAACGTCGCCTGCGGGTGCGCGCACGGTCAGTTCCGCGATCCGCGTCTTGTCGTTGATCTGCAGGCTCACGTGCCGGTAGTCGCCGATGGGGTCGAGCTGGATCCCCGGTCCGCGGTCCACCTTCGGTGCCTTGGCCGCAAGATCGCGAGCGCGTTGGGCGATGGTGTCCGCGAACTTGCTCCGCGGAACCACCGCGTCCACCAGTCCCCACTCGACCGCGCGCTTGCCCTTGACGCCCTCGGCGAGCGTGGAGAACGCGTCCGCCAGGTCCCGGCGGACCTTGCGCTTGTCGACGACGCGGGTGAGCCCGCCGGTCCCGGGGAGGACGGCGAGCAGCGGCACCTCGGGCAGCGCCACCGTGGAGGAGCCGTCGTCGACCAGGATGATGTCGTCGCACGCCAGCGCCAACTCGTATCCGCCGCCGGCGGTGGCACCGTTGCAGGCGGCGAGAAAGCGGACGCCGCTGTTCTGCGAGGCGTCCTCGATCGCGAGGCGCGTCTCGTTCGTGTACTTGCAGAAGTTGACCTTGAAGGGATGCGTGCTGGACGCGAGCATGTAGATGTTGGCGCCGGCGCAGAAGATCTTGTCGTGGGCGCTGGTGATCACGCAGCACTTCACCGAGGGGTGCTCGAAGCGCAGCCGCTGGATGGCGTCGGCGAGCTCGATGTCGACGCTCATGTCGTAGCTGTTGCTCTTCAGCTCGATCTCGGTCTTTGCGCCGCCGAAGGGCTCCACCTTCATGGTCAGGCGGGCGATCTCGCCGTCCACGGCGAGCGCCCAGTGGCGGTACTTCGAGGGATTGGTATCGAACGACAGCTTCGGGACGGCGGCACTCGTGTCCATCGCCCGGAAGCTAGCGCAACGCCTGCGCGATTGCAAGCACTATATTGCTTGTAGGCATCATGATTGATGCACTATACTGCCCACATGACTCCCGAGCACCAGGTGCTTCTCTCGGCGGTGGGGGCGGCGGTCCGCCGGCTTCGCGACGACCGGGCGATGACCCGGCGCGACCTGGCGGAGAGGAGTGGCGTCTCGGAGCGCTTCCTGGCGGAGCTGGAGAGCGGGCAGGGGAACATTTCCGTTGCCCGTCTGCAGGACGTGGCGCGGGCGCTGGGCTCCTCGGCGGGCGAGCTGCTCTTCGCCGCACAGCACGAGCGGACCGGCCGCGGGGTGGTGGCGCTCGTCGGGTTGCGCGGCGCGGGGAAGAGCACCATCGGTCCCGCGCTCGCGAGCCGGTTGCGGGTGCCGTTCGTGGAGTTGGACGCGCTGGTGGAGAAGGACGCCGGTCTGGCGCTCGAGGCGATCTTCCAGCTCCACGGCGAGGCGTATTACCGGCGGCTGGCGCGCGAGGTACTGACGCGTTTTCTTGCCGAGACGGATGCGGCGGTGCTGGCCACCGGAGGCGGCATCGTCACGGATCCGGGGTCGTTCAAGCTGCTGCAGAAGCGCTGCCGTACGGTCTGGCTGCAAGCCACGCCGGAGGAGCACTGGCGGCGCGTGCTCGAGCAGGGCGACGTCCGCCCCGGGGCGGCGAATCCGCAGGCGCAGGTGGAGCTACGGGCGCTGCTCAAGGCGCGTGAGCCGCTCTACGCGCAGGCGGAGATGTCGGTGGATACGTCGCGGGCCGGCGTCGACGGCGCGGTCGAGGAGATTGCCCGCAAGCTCGGGTGAGGGTCAGCGCGGCCGCCTTCGCCGGATCGCCCGGTGCCAGAGACGCTCGAGGCGCTCGAGCGTCCGCCATCCCCACTTCTCGCTCCACATTCCCGGGCCTGTGAGCAGCAGGAGCAAGAGCGGCAACCCGAAGACGATGACGAGGAAGTAGCCGATCTCAGGATCCACGGCGCAGTAGATGTGCGCACTGCGCCGTGGATCCGCCGGGGGCCCTGGGGGGGGCCGGTTACGCCGATCAGTAGACGAGCTGGAAGTGGGGCACCAAGGTGAGGCCGGCGCCGCCCGGGACGAACGAGCGCGCCACGTCGAGGTGGATGACCGCGTGCTTGCGCTCCGTGATCCGGCTGACCTTGCCGGTGAGGCGGAGCGTCTGGCAGCGGGCGTCCACGGTGAAGCTCCCCTTCGAGGTGGTCAGCGACCCGCCGGCGAAGCCGACGAGAAACTCCACGTCCTGTACTCCGGCAGGGGCCTGGAAGGTGGCGAGCAGATGGGCGCGGCCGATGTCCGCGAGATCAACCTCGGGCGTCTGCACCGCGTTCGCGAGCACCGCGCCGCCGCCCGTCACCTGCACGGACTCGATTCGCAGCTTCGCGGAGAGGAAATCTCCCGCGTCGTCTCCGGCCAGGCGCAGGCTGAACGTCGGGCCATCGCCGGACGTCACCGTGGTGGTCTGCGCGAGGTCGTAATTCGATCGCCCGCAGCCGTAGACCAAAAAGCCCAGCAGGAGGGCGATTCCCATTCCGAGGCGCGTCATCGCGTTACTCCTTCCCGCCGGCGTAGTCGTCACCCATGCAGATCAGGCGCGCCGCGCACTGCGCGACGCCACCGTCGAACAGCACCTGGAACGCGTCCTCGAAGCTGCTCGTGCACGCTTGAGCACGCGACAGCCTGAAGCACTCCGCCTCGCTCCGGATCGTGACCGTGGCATCGAGCTCCGTCGATTCTCCGACCTGGAGCGTGAACGGCGTTTCCGGCGTGACCTTTACGCCCATCCGCGCGAACAGGTCGTCGCGTACCGACAGCGCCGTCGACGCATCGGTCGGATGCGTGTTCGTGACGACCACCTTGATATGAAGCGTCGCCGGGTACGCCTCGACGACGTGGACGACCTCACCTTCGATCGTCTTCTCACAAGCGAATTCGTGTGCGCTCGCCGCTTCCGACAGCGCCACCGCCGCGGCCGCCGCGGCGATCTTTGCCTTTTTCATCATGTCCCCTCCCGCCAGCCCTTCGGCCCAGCTGAACGTGACGGTAATCACACCGGGTGCGAGCGGGTAGTCGCTCGCCTACATTTCTGCTGTCCGGATGCGAACGCTCGCCTGCCGCAAGGGCGATTCCGGGGGCATGACGGGACATGACGCAGTGCGGCCCGTCCGGGGCGAGTTGAGGACTGAACACTCGAACTCGCCCCGGGGCGAGTTGGAAACTGAACAATGCAACTCGCCCCGGGACGAGTTACCCGCGTTATTTCCCTGAGAACTCCGGGGTGCGGCGGGCGTTGTACGCCGCCAACCCCTCCTTCGCGTCCTGCCCCTCGAAGAGCCGCTGCTGAAGCTCCCTCTCGAGAGCCAGACCCTGCTCGAGACCGACTTCCAGCCCAGTCGTCACCGCCCGCTTGATGAAGCCGACCGCACGCGCCGCCTTCGCGGGAGGGACGAACTTGCGCGCGTACTCCAGCGCGCGCCCGCGGAAATCCGCCGCTGGCACATCCACCACCGTGTTGACCAGGCCGAGCGCCCTCGCCTCCTCCACCGGGAACGTCGCCGCCTCCGCCATCAGCTCGATGGCCTTGGCCCTCCCGACGGCGCGGGCGAGACGTTGCGTCCCCCCGGTGCCCGGCAGCACTCCCAACGTCACCTCCGGCAGCCCGATCTTCCCCGCGTTGGCGCGCGCGATGCGCAGGTCACACGCCAGCGCAATCTCCAGCCCGCCCCCAACGCAGTGCCCGTTGATCGCCGCGATCACCAGCTTGGGCGTCTGCTCCAGCCTGCACAGCGTCTCGTTCGCGTGCAGGCAGAAGTTGTACTTGAAGTACGGATCCGCCCCTTCCAGCATCTTGATGTCCGCCCCGGCGCAGAAGAACTCCGTCTTCCCGCCCGCCGACGCGCCGGTGATCACGATGGCGTGGACGCCGGGATCGAAGCGCGCCTGCAGCACCTGCGCGTCGAGCTCCCGCATCATCTCGTAGCTGTACGTGTTCGCGGGAGGCGCATTCAGCTCGAGGAGCGCGATCCCGCCTTCCGTCCTGGCGTTGACGAGTGGCATGGCGGCCATCTACCACAACCGCCATCGCCGGGGCTCAGCGCCGCAGCGCGCCCATCTCCTTCTCGATCTGCAGCGACTGCTCCATCGCGTCGGCCCATTCGCCGGGGTCGTTCGTCACGATGGCCGCAGCCGGATCGACGATGGCGGCGCCCAGCGCGCTCGCGAACAGGCTGACGAGGTTCTGGAAGGGATGGATGCGCTCTTGCTGGTCCAGCCTGCCGCTGGCGATGCTCACGTACGTCTGGGCGTTCTGCTGCAGATGGCTCGCGGCCTCCGAGAGCTCCTGATCGCGCCCGCCGATGTGATCGAGCAGCGCCCGGTGCGGGCTCGCGGGATCCCGCATGTCGAAGATCTGGACCAGGCAGTCGTGCGGCGCCGCCTCGGCGTTGCCGGCGACGGTGATCCGCCAGCTGCGTTGCGCGGCCAGATCCTGCGCCGAGGGGCTCCCGAGCGGCGCCAGCGTCAGCGACGCGCCGGCGTCCTCCTGCTTCATGGAGTTGACGCAGGCATCGACCAGCCGCCCGAAATCCTTCGGCTTCAGTGCGTGTCCGGTGAACAGTCCCACCATCCGCGCGGGGCGCTCGGAATCGACCAGCGTCTGCAGGTAGAGCTGGTCCTTGCGGCCGGCCATGCAGGCACTCTCGCCCCGCACGCCGCGCGCGTCAACGACGCGTCAGAAGGCCTCGACGATCACCGACACCCCCTGGCCCACTCCGACGCAGAGGGTGGCGAGCCCGTACTTTCCGCCGCGCGCTTTCAGCGCGTGCGCGAGGTGACCGAGGATGCGCGCGCCGCTCATGCCCAGCGGGTGCCCCATGGAGATCGCGCCGCCGTCCACGTTGACGCGCTCGGGATCGAGCTTCAGCTCCTGGATCACCGCCAGCGACTGCGCCGCGAACGCCTCGTTCAGCTCCACCAAATCGAGCTTGCCGACCGACAGCTCCGCCTTCTTCAGCGCCTTTTGCGTCGCCGGAACCGGTCCCATCCCCATCTCCCGAGGATCCACTCCGGCGCTCGCCGCCGCCACCACCCGCGCGATCGGCTTCAATCCCAGCTCCGCGGCCTTGCGCGCCGAGGCGAGAAGGATCGCCGCCGCGCCGTCGTTCAGCGAGCTGCTGTTGCCCGCCGTCACCGTTCCTCCGTCGCGAAAGGCGGCCTTCAGCTTCGACAGCTTCTCCATCGAGGTGTCGGCGCGCGGCCCTTCATCGCGCTCGACCACCAAGGCCTGCTTGCCGGGAACCGTCACCGGCAAGAGCTCGGCGCGGTAGCGTCCCGCCTCCTGCGCCGCCAGCGCGCGCTGGTGCGAGCGCAGCGCGAACTCGTCCTGCTTCGCGCGCGGGATGCGGTACTTGGTGGCCACGTTCTCCGCCGTCTCTCCCATGCTCTCCAGCGGGAACCGCTGCGCCATCTTCGGGTTGGGAAAGCGCCAGCCGAGGGCCGTGTCGTAGGTCTGCAGCGAGCCGCCCGCGAAGCCCTCTGTGGGCTTCGCCACCGCCCACGGCGCTCGCGTCATGCTCTCGACGCCGCCCGCGATGCAGAGGTCCATCTCGCCCAGCCGGATCGCGCGAGACGCTTGCACCGCCGCCTCCAGCCCGCTGGCGCAGAGGCGGTTGACGGTCACACCGGGAACATGCTCGGGAAGTCCGGCAAGCAGCAGCGACATGCGCGCGACGTTGCGGTTGTCCTCCCCCGCCTGATTCGCGCACCCGAAGAAGACCTCGTCCACCGCCGCGGGCTCCACCGCAGGGCTGCGCCGGAGCAACTGTTCGATCACGTACGCGCCGAGATCGTCCGGCCGGACCCCGGAAAGCGCACCGCGCAACTTTCCCACCGGCGTGCGAACCGCGTCGATGATTACCGCGTCCATTTCGACTACCATCCCTTCATGCACTTGCGCGAGGGCGACCCTGCCCCCGATTTCAACCTGAACGGCGTGCCGCCCGGCGCGTACCACCTCGCCGACCAGCGCGGCAAGGTGGTGGTTCTAGCGTTCTATCCGGGAGATTTCACGCCGGTCTGCCTGCGCCAGCTGCAGCACTACGAAGCGCAGCGGGAGCGTCTGGTCTCGACGGGCGCGACGCTCTGGGCCATCTCGACCGACGATCTGGAGCTGCACGAGCGCATGGCCAAGAGCTACGCGCTGAGCTTCCCGCTGCTGGCGGATCTGCAGGGGAAGGTGGCGGCTCTGTACGGGGTCCGCGGCCTGCTCGGAACCGCGCGGCGCTCGGTTTTCATCGTCGATGCGCAGGGCATCATCCGGTACAGCAAGGAAGAGCCACTCTCGCTCAGCTACCGCAGCGTCGACGACATCCTCAACGCGCTGCGCGACAGCGGCCTGCTCCCCGCCGGTCAGTAGGTCGCGCGCACCGTGTCGTGGAGCCTGGTGTAGTCGAGCTGTATCCGTCCGTCGGGCTTCGGCGAGAGCATGTCCGCGAACCGCTCGCCGAACCGGAAATCCTCCGGCATGTACCGGTGGAGCGCATGCATCGTCTGGTAGGTGGTACCGTCGATGCCGGAGACAGCTACGTTCAGCTCGACGTCGGCGGTTCGCAGCGATTCGGGCGTCATGTTCTCGAGTGGGCTGCCTTCGATGATCCGGTGGAGCACGAGCCAGCTCCGCCCAAGGGCGGAAGATCGATCGCGCACCAGCGGCAGGTCGTACAGGCGGTAGAAGAAGATGCCTTCCTTCGTCGTCTCCGCCCGGATGAAGGTGACGCGCACCTGTGCCTCGACGATGAAGTTCCTGCGCCGGTTCGCCAGCCGGATGGCCAGCGTGCGCACGCCGTCCTGGAGATAGATTGCCACGCCGCGCGCGAATTCGAGCCTCGCCACCGGAATGGAGAACTTCGTGAACACGATGCCGGTGGCCAGCGCGACGGCGACGAGCGAGGCGATCGACTCGAGGGTGACCACCATGTGCGCCGCCGTCGATTGCGGATACATCGCTCCGTAACCGATGGTTCCCAGCGTCTGGACGCTGAAGAAGAACGCGTCGGCGAACGACCCGGGCCGGGCGTTCGCGATACCGCCGGTAAGCAGGAAGGCGAGGGCGAAGAGCACATCGATCGCCAGGACCATCCCGGCGATGGCGAGCAACGTCAGCGACCAGGGAGCGCGCAAGAGCTGGTGATAAACGTCGCTCCAGACGTCTTTGGGCGCGTTGACGACGTCGATGCCGGTGTCCTCGGGGACGGGAGAGGCCATGCCTCTCGAGATGTACAGCCTGGAGCGATAGCCCGCAAAGCCGCACTTCCGCTGCGGCAGCGGGCTAGCAACCCGGTGCGGCGGCGGGCTACTTGTTGTCCGTCGCGTTCTTCACGTCCTTCTTGACGTCGTTCTTCGTGTGCCGCGCGTCCTTCTTCGCGTTGCGCACCTTCCGCTTCGCGTGGCGCTTCGTCTTCTCCGCGCCGCTGTCCGTCTTCAGTGCGTCCTTCGCGCTGTCCGAGACATTGGCGGCATTGTCCTTGATGTCCTTCGCCGTGTCGCTCTCCGCGACCACAGGCAGCGCCAGCCCGATGGCCAGTGCCGCGACGATTCCCTTCAGCATCCGATTCCCCTTCTTCGCAAGGCCGGCCGGGTGGCCGGGGGTCCTCCGAGAAGCTGCGCATGCGACGTTCGCTGCACAACGACCCGGAGAACGCCTGCCCGCGTCCGCCAGTTACCGATCCTTCGGCTGGCCGCTGGGGGAGGAGGCGGGATCCTTGGTGTCGGTGGGCTTCGTCGTATCGGTCGGCTTCGTCGTGTCGGTCGGCTGACCAGTCACGTCGCCAGGCTTCGACGACATGCCCGGATCGCGGTTCGTCCCCTTGCTATCGTCGGTCGTGCTGGGGCTCGCAGGCCGCGCGACGCTGCCCGACGAGCCCTGCTCCGCCGGAGGGCTCACGCTGTCGCGCGTGTCGTTCGTCGTGCCCGTCTTGCTCTGCGGTGCCGACGGCGAGGCCGGGCTCGTCTTCGTATCGTCCGCCGACGGCGTGTCCGACGGAGAGGTCTTCGCCTTGTGCATGGTGCTCTCGCCGCTGCGGCCCTGCGAGGTGCGCTTGTGCTTCTTGATCTTCTTGCCGTTGGAGGACGAGCTCGGCACTGACTCGGTCGAGCTGCCCGCGGCATTTTCGCCGCTCTTTACGTTGCCCGAGCTCTCGTTGCCCACGCCCGTCGAGGTCGAAGCGGCCCCGCGGCTCGGCACTGCGCTCGAAGAATTGTCCGGGGGCGGGGAAGTGTCGTTCGAGCCGCGACCCTCCTGCGGCTGGTGGGTCTTCGAGCCGGTGTCCGCGGGCGTCGCCGAATTGCTCGCCGGGTTGCTGCTGGGCAGGCTGCTGTTCGACGACGAGGTGTTCGAAGAATTGCCGGGCAGGGCACTGCTGTTCTGGTCCGCCGGAAGCACCGCGCTGCCCTTGTCTTCCGACGACTGGCTGTTCGGGGTCGCCGTGCTTCGGGTGTCGCTCGTTCCTGCTCCGGTGCTGGTCTGCGCACGCGCGCCGAACGCCGTCAGCGCGAGCGCGAACGCTGCTGCTGCGATGATCCTCATGGAGTCTCCTTGTTGGGTTTCGGAGACTGTGGAGATTCCCGCAGGTGAATCCAACCGACGAGGGCCGGGTGGCCCGAAGCACGAAGAGGGAGGAGCCCGCACGGCCCCTCCCTCTGCAGCTACGGACAGGCGCGGATCAGGCCGAGAACGACGATCCGCAACCGCAGGTGTGCTTGGCGTTCGGGTTCTTGAAGCTGAACCCGCTTTGGCCGAACTGCCCTTCGACGTAGTCGACTTCCACGCCGAGCAGGTACATCGAGCTCATCGGGTCGACGAAGCATTTCACGCCCTGGATCTCGAAGACCATGTCGCCGGGCCGCTCGTCCTTCTCGATGTCCAGGCTGTACTGGAAGCCCGAGCACCCGCCGCCGACGACGGCGACGCGCAGGCCGGAGCCCTGCAGTCCCTCGCGCTCGATGGTCTCCTTGACCATGGCGGCGGCTTTGTCCGTCAACCGGACAGGAGTGGGAACTTCGGAGGGGTTTTCGGTCTGCGGATGGACGGTCTGGGTTTCCATGGGATCAGTATATTCAGATGCGTGCAGAAGACTAGGGATTCAGGGACCGGCCCCCGTCAATGGTGAGGATTTCGCCCGTGACGAATGGCTCCTGCGCCAGGAACAGCACGGCCCGCGCGGCATCTTCCGGGGTTCCGATGCGCCCGAGCGGGATGCGCTTCGCGAGCGGTTCGGAATCCATCCCTTCCGGGGGAAGCACCGTACCCGGCGCCACCCCGTTCACGCGCACCTCGGGCGCCCACTCCAGCGCCAGCAGCCGGGTAAGCGCGGCGAGACCGGCCTTCGACGCCGTGTAGTGCGCGTAGCCCTTCCACACCTGCGTGGTCCCGCAGACGTCGAGAACGGTGACGATGCTGCCCCGCGCAGCGCGCAGGTGAGGCAGCGCCGCCTGCATCAGGTAGAAGGGGCCGACCAGGTTCGTGGCCAGCATCGCCTCGAACTGTTCCCGGCCCAGGCGCTCCGAAGGCACCTTCTCGAAACGCGCCGCGCTGCATACGAGCAGGTCCAGCCCGCCGAGGGCGCGCGCCGCGTCCGCGACGATGCGCTCCGGATCACGTGCCTGATCGCCTTCGATCAGCGGCGCGCCGCCCAGCAGCGCGGAGGTCGCCTCCGCCTCGGCGCGCGAGGTCCGGTAATGCACCGCGACCCGGTAGCCGGCGCCGTGCAGCGCGAGCGCGATCGCGCGTCCCACGCGCTTCGCCGCGCCTGTGACCAACGCTTGCATCCGGAGAGAATACGCTCTCTATTGCGCGCCGCGATGGGGAAGAAGACGAAGGCGACCAAGTCGAAGGCGGAAGCAGCCGCGGTCGCGCCTCCCCCAGACGCGGAAATGATCCCCATCTCCAGCGCGCCGCTCCCGCTGAAGCAGCTCGATGCGCGCGCGCTCGGTGAGTTCCTCGAGCTCTGCTTCGGCGATCGACGGCTTCTCGAGCTGTGCGGCGAGCTGCGCCTCTATAGCCCCGGCTACCGCCTCGAAGCGATGCCGCCGAACCAGGTGGCGCGAATGCTCGCGGACGAAGCTCGCGCCGCCGAGGACGCGGCGAACCTGCTCGAGAAGGCCATCCGGGAGGCGCTGCGCAACCCGGTGCTGGAGGGCAAGCCGCTGGCCGACGAGCAGTACCGCGACCTGCTCGAGCTGTTCACCGGCGATCCATTGCAGCACCTCGCCCGCGTCGCCTGGCGCGCGCTGATCGACGAAGACGAGAAGCTGCGCGCCTACGCGCTCTCCGCCATCGACCTCGGCGTCGAGGCGCTCGACGCTCCCGCGAAGGCCGCCGCTCCGCAGCGGAAGCCGCAGCTTCCGGCGGACGTGCTGGAGCTGCGCAAGCAGCTGGAGGAAGCGCGCAAGACCGCCGATCGCGCCGGCAAGGAACGCGATTCGCTCCGCGAGCAGCTCGCGTCGGCGCGAGCGGACATCGTCGAGCGGGAGAAGAGCGTCGCCGACCTGCGCGAGGAGCTTTCGCAGGTGCGCGCCGAGCTGACCCGCGTATCCGCGGACCTGGCCCGGCTGACCGCCGCCGGCGAGGGGAGGGCGCTGGCCGAGGCCCGCCGGCTCGCCGACGAGAGCCGCTCGCTTTCCGAGCGCCTGCGCACCGCGGTGGAGGAACGCGACGCCCTGCGCGCCCAGGTCGCGCAGGCCCAGCGGGCCACCGCCGCAGCGTCCCCGCCAGTCAACCTCGCGCCGGTCGTGGAGGAAGAGGCGCTTCCCAGCGCGGAAGAAGCTTCCACGTTCCTGATTCCGATCTTCACCCGCGAGTTCTACGACTCGATCCAGCGCTGGGATCGCAGGATGCAGCGGGCCGCGTTCGACAAGGTCTCATTGCTCGCGCGCGACTGGCGGCATGGATCGCTGCGTGCCATCGCCCTGGAAGGACTTCCGGGGTACTACCGCATCCGCATCGCCACCGACGTACGTCTGATCTACCGGCGCGGCGAGGGAAAGACCGTCGAGATCCTCTCCTTGATCGACCGGGAGGACCTCGATCGATACATCCGGCAAGCGAGGACCCGATGAACGAAATCGATGCCCGATCGCTGCAGCAGAAGCTCGCGGGAGCGAACCCGCCGCTGATCGTCGACGTGCGCAATGTGCCGGAGCTGGCCGAAGGACGGATCGAGGGCAGCGTGCACATCCCCATGAACGAGCTGCCCGCCCGGCTGGCGGAAGTCCCAGAAGGTCGTGACGTGGTCACGGTCTGCAAGAAGGGCATGCGCTCGTTCAACGCGGCGGGTTGGCTCCGGCAGATGGGGCGGAGCGCCGTCAGCCTGCAGGGCGGAATCGATCAGTGGAAGGCGCTCGGACTGCCGGTGGCGCGCTGAACCGCAGTCCGACGCGGGAGGCGCTGGTGGCCTGGGGCGCCGTGATCGGCAGCCTCGCACTGCTCCAGCTGCTCGTGGAGTTTCTCCCGGCGCTGAAGGGCGTGGTGGGCGCAGTCGCAGTGGCGGCATTTCTCTACGTGCCCCTGCGCCTGCTCGAGCGCCGCGGACACGACGCGCACGACGCGGGCTGGCGATTCGACCGCCTGCGGCAGGATCTCGTCTGGTCGCTCGCCGTCTGCGCCATCGTGCTGCCGGCCTTCGGGGCCCTGTTCGTCCTGTTCGGGAGATGGTTCGCATATCTGCCGCCGGAAATGCGGCACTGGATCGCCCCTTACGGTCGCGTCCGCCCGTTCCGTCTGGAGGTGCCGCTTTCGTGGGAGTTCGCAGGGCAGGTGGCGGGGAACGCCGCAGTCGCGTTCTCCGAGGAGTTCTTCTACCGCGGTTACATGACCTTTCGGTTCGAGGAGCGGTGGCGCCCGCTGCCGAGCGCCGTAGCCGCGGCGGCGCTCTTTGCCGTCGGGCACCTGCTGACGCCGGCGCCGTGGCGGCTCGCGGTCTTCTTTCCGGCGCTTCTCTTCGCCTGGGTCCGCAACCGCACCGGAACCATCGTCGGCGCATCGATTGCGCACTTCCTCTGCAACGTCTGGTTGCTGGTGCTCGAACACTCGATGTTCTGATCATCGTTGCACACGCGCGCCGACCTCGCGGTCGACGACGTTGAGCGTCCGCTTCACGTCGAATGCGGTGGCGTTCGTCAGCAGAACGGTGCCGACTTCGGCCTCGGGATAGATGCGCATCTCGCAGTGGAATCCGCCGCCTCCCCCTTCCTTGAAGTAGAACCGCGTCCCACCCAGGTCGCCGATGTGCCACCCGAGCGTCATCGGAACGGGCTTTCCACCCGCTTGCTGCTGCTCGAAGAACAGATGTCGCCTCGAATCGTCGAAGAGAACGGAGCGTGGACGCAGTTGGTCCTGAAGAAACTTCCCGAATCCGCGAGCGGTTCCCACCAGCCCCCCGAAGGCCGGGCCGTTCAGGTAATGGGGCTCGATCCGGAGCCATTTGCCTTCGTAGTCGCCGATGAGCTCGCCGGAGATGAGGAATCCCTTGAGCAGGTTCATCAGCGAGTACTTCTCCAGGTATCCATTGGCGTGCGGGACGGACGCCGCAATGGCGTAGCCCACCTCGTCGGGTGCGATCCCCAGCGGTCCGAGGACGTGCCGCGCGACGAAACCGGTGAACGCTTCGCCGCTGGCGTACTCGACGATTCTTCCGAGCAGCCAGTAGCCGATGTTCGAATAGGCGTATCGGGTGCCGGGCGCCGAACGCAGCCGGGGGCTTGCGGCGAGGACCGCGGCGAGCGACCGACCCTCCTCGAACCTCGCGTGCTGCGCGGCCGGGTGCACCCAGCGCAGGGGGATCGGATTCGGGATCCCGGACGTATGTGACAGGAGCTGGCGGACCGTAATGTCCGCGGCGTAGGGAACCTCGGGCAGATGGCGGCGGATCGATTCGTCGAGCCCGAGCTTGCCGAGGCCGATCAGCTGCAGCGTCGCCGCGGCGGTGATCGTCTTGCTCATCGAGTACGCCATCAGCGTCGTGCGGGGCTCGATGGGAATGCGTCGGGCGATGTCCGCCCAGCCACCGGTGAGCTCGAACAGCGTGTCTCGCGCGTCGACGGCGAGATACTGCAGCCCCGGCGTTGCGGACGCCTCGATCGACGAATCGAGCGAGCGCCGGACCGCAGCCTCAGTGCGGGACTGGTTTCGCGGCACTCTGGGGAGCAGGGTTGAGCGAGGCGGCGACGGCGCGTACCGCCGATCGCGGGCTGACGCGCAGCAGCTGCACGCCGAACTTGTTCTTCATCCCATGGACCACGATCGGCTTGCCGGCCATCATCGCGCGGTACCCCTGGCGCGCGACGATGGCCGGGGACGCCGCGCCCATCCGGAAGAGGCGCGATCGATCGTTTCCCGCGACGGTGGAGAATTCGGTGGCCGTGGCGCCCGGGCAGCTCACGGTGGCGGTCACTCCCGTGCCTCGCAGCTCGTACGAGAGCGCCTCCGTGAACGAGTTCACGAACGCCTTGCTCGCGTAGTACGCCGCCATGAACGGCCCGGGCTGGAACCCGGCCGTCGATCCGATGTTGAGGATGCGTCCGCTCTTTCGCGCGATCATCGCCGGCAGCAGTGCGCGGGTGAGAGAGACCAGCGAGACGACGTTCACCTGGATCATCTCCAGCTCGCGGTCCGCATCGATCTCGGCGAATGCCCCGCTGGTCCCAAAGCCGGCGTTGTTCACGAGGAACGCCACCTCCAGCCCGATGCGGCGCAGATCCTCGAGCACGCGCCCCGGCCCGTCGGCGGACCCGAGGTCGGCCGCGATGACGTGCGCCCGGACGCGATGCTTCCCTTCGAGCTCCTTGGCCAGTGCCTCGAGCCGGTCGCGCCTACGCGCGACCAGGACGACGTCGACCCCGTCGGCTGCGAACAGTTTCGCGTACTCGAGCCCGAGACCGGCCGACGCGCCGGTGATCAGCGCGGCATTCCCGCTGGACATGACGACTCCTCTAGAGCGACCGGACGTCGGTCAGACTCCGCGGGATGGCGATCACTTCGCGCTCAGCCACTTCGCGGAACCCATCGGTGGACGCCGCTCCGGAGAGCACCATCGCTGCGTGCAGCATGCGGTGCGACTTCACCCGCGGGTCCAACTCGTTCGCACCGGGGCCGATCTCACAGCGGGCGCACGGAATCAGCCCGTCGATCACGCCGACGAGTAGCGGATGCCCGCGGCGAAGCGCCGCCATGACGCGCCCGTTGCTGACCACCGCGGCGATGCCCGGGAGCGGTTGCCCCAGCTGCTCGAAGGCGCGCTCCGCTTCGCCGACGGCGGCGGCCAGCGCGCGGGCAGCGGTCTCTGCGTCCAGCTCGTGGTCGTCGAGACGTCCGACGTCGCGCAGCCGCGACAGGAAGGTGAAGAACAGGCCCTCGGCGGCGGAGTCGCCCTTCACCGAGCGCCGCAGATAGTCGGGGAGACCCTTGACGAGCGCGGGCCGGATCGGCGCCAGCGACTCGGGTTGGCCGGCGGTGGCGAACAGCCAGCGCTTGAAGCGGAACGGCAACGTCGTCTGCTCGTTGAACGAGCGCGAAGACGACCCCGCGGTCCCGCTGCAGATCAGCGCTGCCTCGCTCTCCACTCCGTCGGCGACCTTCTCGGGCAAGACGGCCTGCCCGCCGAGCGGCCGCTTGCGCAGCAGCAGATCGTCGCTCTGGAAAAAGCCGACGCCAGCGGCACGCTCCGCGGACCCGAGCGAAACGCGGCCCGCGAGCCTTCGCAGCACGCAGCCGAGGAGCGTCGCATCGGATTGATGGGTGGCGAGGAACTCTGCCAAAAAAACTGCCCTCCCTCATTCGCAATGTGCGTCTTGTAGGATCGTAGCGCACCCCTCGAGCGCACGCCAATTGGTCGATCTTTGGACCCCCCTCGGGGCCACGGTAGACTCGCGCCACTTATGGCCGAACCCGGCGACGTCGCTATCGGCATCGACCTGGGGACCAGCTACAGCTGCGTCTCCATCATCGAAAACGCCCAAACCGCCGTGATCCCGAACGAATGGGGCGAGCGCACGCACGCGAGCGTCGTCAGCTTTCTCGAGGACGGCACGGTGCTCGTCGGCAACAGCGCCAAGCGCAACATCATCACCAACGCCGACAACACCGTATACAGCGCCAAGCGCCTGATCGGCCGCTTCTACTTCTCCGACGAGGTGAAGAAAGCCCAGGCGGTGATGCCGTACAAGATCATCGAGGGCGAGAACAACTCCGTCCGCATCCAGATCCGCGAGAACGTCTACTCGCTGCCCGAGATCTCCGCGCTGGTGCTGAAGGAGATGAAGTCGATCGTCGAAAACTACCTCGGGCACGAAGTGAAGAAGGCGGTGGTCACCGTTCCCGCCTACTTCAACGACAACCAGCGCCAGGCGACCAAGGACGCGGGGCGGATCGCCGGGTTGGAAGTCCTCCGCATTCTCAACGAGCCGACGGCCGCCGCGCTCGCCTACGGCTTCGGCAAGGACATCACGCAGAAGATCGCGGTCTACGACCTGGGCGGCGGCACCTTCGACATCTCCATCCTCGAGATCGGCAAGGACGTCTTCGAGGTGCTCTCCACCGCCGGCGACACGTACCTGGGCGGCGACGACTTCGACGACCGGATCATGACCTGGCTTGCCGAAGGCTTCCTCAAGCAGCACGGGATCGACCTGCGCCTCAACAAGTACTGCCTGCAGATGCTCAAGGAGGCCTCCGAGCGCGCCAAGATCGACGTCGGCCGCGACGGCGTCGCCAAGATCCACGTCGAAGGCATCTGCCAGGATCCGGCGGGCAAGGTGATGGATCTCACCGCCCAGCTGACCGAGGCCGAGTTCAACCGGATGGTGATGGACCTCGTGCAGCGCACGTTCAAGGTATGCGACGAGGCGCTGCAGAGCGCGAAGATGACGGCGCAGGATCTGGATGCCGTCATCCTCGTAGGCGGGCCAACCCGCCTGCCGATCATCCGCACCTCGGTGAAGCACTACTTCGGCAAGGAGGTGATGGCCGGCATCGACCCCGACGAGGTGGTCGCGATGGGCGCCGCCATCCAGGCGAACAGCCTGCTGGAGGCGAAGGGCGAGGGCGCCGGGTCGCACTACCTCCTCGACGTCACGCCGCTCACGCTGCGCGTGGGCACGGTCGGCGGCTACACCGACAAGATCATCGACAAGAACACGCCCATCCCGATCGAGCGGAGCAAGTCGTACACCACCAACCGCGACGGCCAGGAGAAGGTGAAGATCCGCGTCTACCAGGGCGAGTCGAACAAGGCCTCCGACTGCGAGATGCTGGGTGAGTTCGAGTTCTCCGGGTTTCGCATCGGGTATCGGGGCGAAGTGCGCATCGAGGTGACGTTCGAGATCGACACGAACGGCATCGTCAACGTCACCGCCGCCGACGTCGAGACGGGCCAGAAGACCTCCTGCACCATCCGCCTCTCTTCCGGCCTCACCGAGGACATGATCCAGGCCGCGCAGGCGAAGAACGCGCGGACGACGCTCGCCCGCGGCGAGGCCGCCGCCTGATGGACGAGGTATTCGAGATCGAGGCGCAAGCCCTGGCCCAGGTCCTCGACGAGTTGGACTACTTCCAGGTCCTCAAGGTGGCGCAGAGCGCCAGCCCGGGCGAGATCAAGGCCG
>Ga0209155_1000020_pt1 | contig 62988 bp, 49 predicted proteins | sample GraSoiAngelo_122_FD_185879 | JGI IMG/M metagenome (GOLD analysis project Ga0209155, IMG submission 185879) | Grasslands soil microbial communities from the Angelo Coastal Reserve, California, USA - 14_0927_02_20cm (SPAdes) (version 2) | ecosystem: Environmental > Terrestrial > Soil > Grasslands ... | reverse complement strand
TTGCAGCCCGTCGGCGTTTTCACCGGGGCAGAAGTGAAACAAACGCTTTCCGCGCTCGACAAGATCTCGGACCGCGCGAAAACGGATTCGGCGTGGCTCGAATCGTTCGGCGCGACCGCCGAGGACGTCCACCATTTCGTCGAAAAAGCTCTGGTCGAGGAGCTCGGCCCGCTTGGCTGGAAATTGCACACCGGGCGCAGCCGCAACGAATTGGTCTCCACCGATTTCCGGTTGTTCGTCATCGATGCGGTCAGCGAAGTTCAGCATGGCATCGAGGCCTTGCTGAATTCGTTTTTGTTTCAGGCCAAAGCGAATCTCAGCGTGCCGATGGCAGGCATGACGCACATGCAGCATGCGCAGCCGATTTTGCTTTCGCATTTTCTCCTCGCGCACGCCGAAGCGTTTACCCGTGACATCACTCGGCTCCAACACGCTGCTGCAAGCGCTGATGCTTGTCCGATGGGCTCCGGCGCGCTCGCAGGAAATTCGTTCGTCATCGATCGCAGCACGATCGCGCGCGAACTTGGTTTTTCCCGCATTACGGCAAACAGTCTCGATGCCGTGAGCGACCGCGATTTTGCGCTCGACTATCTTTTCGCGCTCACCGGTATCGCCACGCATCTTTCGCGGCTGGCCGAAGATCTTGTGATCTTTGCGTCGCAGGAGTTTTCGTACGTCATTCTTCCCGACGAATTTTCCACCGGCAGCAGCCTCATGCCGCAAAAAAAGAATCCTGACGCCTGGGAGCTCATCCGCGGCAAGACCGGACGCATCACCGGGGCACTGGTCAGCCTGGTCACGACGCTGAAGGGCTTGCCGACGAGTTATCAGCGCGACCTGCAGGAAGACAAGGAAGCGCTATTCGCCGCGCACGATCAAGTCGCGGACATGCTTGGGGTTGCGGCCGGCGCTGTCGCGGCAACGAAATTTAATACCGAGCGATTGAAATCTGCGGCGTCCAATCCCGCTCTGCTGGCCACGGAAGCGGCGGACTATCTGGTCCGGAAAGGCATTCCCTTCCGCCAGGCGCATGACATCATCGGCAAAGTGCTGCGAGAAGCCGAAAAACAGAATGTTTCGTGGACTGCATTGCCCCTCGACACGCTGAAAAAAATCTCGCCAGCGTTTGAAAACGATTTTGCGACGAGCCTCAGCGTTGACGCGGCGCTTGCCTCGAAAAAAGTTCCCGGCGGCACCGCGCCTGAAAGTGTTGCCGAGACAATCGCGAATTTGGAAAGACGTCTCAACAAAAAAGCCATCAAAACAGGAGCCAAACCATGAATGGAAGCCAGGCAACAAAACAGCAATTAACTCTCGCCGCGGTTGCGGAGGATCGGAGGTCCCTTCCGGGAGAGACGCGCTAGTCATACGGACGTCCCGTTGATGAAGCACGCCCTCTCTGAAGCCGCCCTCCCGCTCGGATTCCGCTTCGCCGCGACCGCCTGCGGCCTGAAGAAAACCGGCGCGCTCGACCTCGCCATCCTTTCGAGCGACGTGCTGGCCTCGGCCGCCGCGGTCTTCACGCAAAATCTAGTTGTTGCCGCGCCCGTTCTGATTTCCAAGGAGCATTTACGCGCCTCGAAAGGCCGCATGCGCGGCGTGGTGGTGAACGCCGGGAACGCCAATTGCGCTACCGGAGAAGCGGGTCACGCCGCCGCTCAGCGCACAATTGCCGAAGCCGCAAAGCGGCTGGGCTGCGCGACGCAGGAATTGTTTGTCTGCTCGACTGGCGTGATCGGAGTTCCGCTGCCGCTGGAGAAAATTCTGCGCGCGCTGCCGGTCGTTGCGCGGTTCCGCCGCCCTTCGGCGCGTTCCTTTGCGGAGACTTCGCTCGCCATTTGCACCACGGATACGCGCCCGAAAACCGCGGCGGCTTCGTTCAAAATGGCCGGGAAGCGCATCCATTTCGTAGGCTGCGCCAAAGGCGCGGGGATGATTCATCCCAATATGGCGACGATGCTGGCGTTTGTCGCCACGGATGCGGCGATTGCGCCCTCGCTTTTGCAAAAGACGCTGCGCGACGTCACGGGCCGGACGTTCAACGCTATCAGCGTGGACGGCGACACTTCAACAAACGACACGCTGCTGGTTCTCGCGAATGGCGAAGCAGGAGCGCCTTCCATCAAAGCGGGAACATCGGCGCATCGCAAGTTCACTGCTGCGCTCGAAGAAGTCTGCCGCTCACTCGCACTGCAAATCGTGGCCGACGGCGAAGGCGCGCAGCGGGTCATCGAAATTGAAGTACGCGGCGCAAAAACGGAAGCAGCGGCGAAGCGCATCGCGGAGACCATTGCCACTTCTCCGCTGGTGAAAACCGCTTTCGCGGGCGGCGACCCGAATTGGGGGCGTATTTTCGCGGCTGCGGGGCGCTCCGGAGTAAAGTTTGACACCGCGCTGGTGGACATCAAGATGGCCGGCATTTCCGTGTTGCGGCGTGGCCAGCCCCTCGATTTCAACGAGCGCGCCGCCAGCAACAAACTTCTCACCGAGCACGTTCCGCTGGTCGTGGATCTGCACGCTGGCAAAGCCCGGGCGCGCTACTGGACCTGCGACTTCACCGCGGAGTACGTTCGGATCAACGCCAGTTATCGCACCTAAAAACCTAAAAACAAAAGAGGTTCACAGTCGGAACTTTGCTAAACGAAGGGGAGGAGGGTGCCCGTACTTCGGGACAGTAACGCGCAGGCTAACGAACGACAGTGGTTCTATTGCGGCACCTTGGAATGGACCCGTAAGTTGAATGGTATTGGCTCCAACTTTCTCCGCGCGGGCGAAGACGAGGTGACTTCATGTGGGATGACTTCATCAGCGGCCAGATCCGGCGCACCAACCGCAACCTCTTCCTTTTGGGCACCGCCGTCCTGACTATTCTGGGACTGCTTCTTGCAGCGGGCTGGCGGGACACTTACAACTTTGTGTTCGGGCCGTTCCCGGTGCAAGGTTCAGAGCTGGTCTCCATCTGGAATCCCGCGGTTCCCAAAAGGTATTTCCTGAAGGTGCAGGGAGAGAAATCGTTCGCCACCGGAATGCAAGAGGTGGATGCCAGCAACCACGACAAAATTCGCGCGGAGATCGTCGCGCTGGTGGTGAGCAAGCGGTTGCTGCTGGTGAGGACTCCGGCGGACAATCATCAACTGCAATTTGCTGGGACTCTGACGGCAGTTCCGGCGGAAATCTCCAACGGCGTCGTTCGTCCGTTCCAGCAGAAATATCCTGAGCAAAAGGACGCTTTTCTTCCGTTCATGCTGGATGCCACGGGCTTCCGAAAGGGAGACAACCTCTTCGTGGCGGCTTTCGGCGCGGGCTTCGGCGTCCTCGGACTTGTGCTGGTCGGCATTCCTGTGCGGAGGAAGATGCGGCCTGAAATTCACCCTCTGCTGACGCAGCTTGTGAAATACGGCGGATTGCAGGATGTGCGGATGCGCATTGATTCGGAAATGCACAGCGAGGGCGGAGGCGAAAAATTCGGGGCGATGCAAATCACCACGAACTGGTTGATCAACGCTGCGGCGTACAAGACGAACGTGATGGCGACTCGAGACGTCGTCTGGGCCTATCCCAAAGTAACCAAGCACTATCACAGCGGGATTCCCACAGGGAAAAGCTACTCGGCGATCATTCGCGACTTCAAGGGCCAGTCCCTGGAAATCAGCGGGAAGAAGGATTCGGTTCCGAAGCTATTGGAGTCCCTGCAACGGCGAATGCCCTGGGTCCTTGTTGGTTTCAGCAAAGAGCTGGAAGCGCTGTGGTTGAAGGAAAAGCCAAAATTCCTGCAGCTTATCGAGCAGCGCCGCGCCAGCCTGACCGGAGCGACACGCTAGAGGTCCCCATTGCTGTTAATTGTTGGGGGGAAACAGTTCTCCCGCGCCGGCCGACGGTGGTCATCTTGATTGAGCGGCGTGCCAGACCGTGCTGATTGTGATGCGTTGACCGCGGATGCGATAAAAAATGGAGTAGGGAGTGCCTCCGATGACTAGCTCCGGACTCCCGGCTCGGCTCCTGCTCGCCCCAGATGGGGGTGGCTCCGAAGGGCTTCGACGACGGCGACGATGCGAGTGGCCAAGCGTTCTGCCGCCCTGGGATTATCCAGCGCCACGTAAGCGCGAATTTCCTGGAGCCGGGCTAATGCCAGAGGTGACCAGACAATCCGTACCGGCGGCGGCTCTCCGTCACGATGCCTCGGCATCGTGGTTTTTACCGCAAACGCATTTAGGGGGTGGGAGTTCGCGGTCCGTGCCCCAAGAGAGCAACCAAGCCTTCATATCGTCCTGCTTGATGTAGTGCCCGGACTTTACCTGACGGTCCGCCAGACGAATCTCCGCAAGCATTCTTTCCTGGTCGGCAACATAGGATTCGACGGCATCGGAGATGAGGAAGTTCGAACTTCGGCCAGATGCCGCCGCCAGCTTCGCCAGGCGGCGTTTGATTTCCGGTTTCAGCCGTATGCTGAGAGTTGCGGTCCGTGTGTTCGCCACAAACACATTCTACCACGTGCGCAATCCCTTACTCGACGTGCAATTAAGGCTGCGACCGGAATAGCGACTGCGCTGGAGACGCACAAATCAGCATTCACTCATCGGGATTGCCGGACGGCCGAATCCCGGCAAACAAAGGGGTTGGGGGATTGGCATTCGTCCGCCCTTTCGCGGGACCATTAGGGCCCTTCCGTCTCTGTCGCGCCCCAGCGCCAGGAATCCGATCAGGAGCAGTTGCGATGGAAGTGGGCTCCGGTCCTGCTGCGAAGGGCGAGCCAGATACGGGAGTAAGGGCGCCGGTATTTGCGTCGACCGTATACACAGAAACGGTGCCAGAGTAGTTGGTGAGATCGGAGCCTTGATTTGCCGTGAAGACGAACCGGCCCGCAGGATCGACTGCCACTCCGACGGGAACGGTTCCCGCCATAAAGGGGGAACCCGGAACCGCCGTCAGCGAGCCGCTGACTGCGTCAATGGTGTAGCCGGCAACGCTGCCGGTTGGATAGCTTGGGTACGAATTCGATGCGTAGATAAACGGACCGCTGGAGTTCGCTTTCACGGAGTAAGGGCCGCCCGGCACGGAGAATGGAGAGGTGGGAAACAGCGCGAGTGCTCCCGTGGCGCCCTCAATGACGTACTGCCAAATGTCGTTTTGAAAGGAATCCGCCACATAGAGCGCCTGTCCCGCGGCTGTGGCATGCACGGTTATGGAGCAAGGCATCGTTCCGGGGGCCGGAAAGCCGGTCTTGGAGTGATCTGTGGGAACTGTGAAAGGCGAGCCGGGAATCGGCGTCAGCGATCCCGCGGTTTGGTCAATGGTGTAGGCTGAAACGGTTCCGTTTCCGTTGTGATAGCCGTTCGCGACGTACACAAACTTCCCAGAAAGATCCACGGTTACCGATTGAGGATTTGTTCCTGCCGGAAAGGGCGAGCCGGGGGCTTGGGTTAGTGCGCCGGTATTCTGGTCAATGTGATAAGCGCGGACGGTCCGATAGTTATAGTTCGCGACGAAGACAAACTTTCCCGCGGGATCGACAGCAACGGACACGGGGAGTTCCCCGGTCACCGCAGGATCTTGCAGAAACGGCGAACCGGGAACAGGCGTGAGAGCGCCGGTGCCGCTAATCGCGTACGCGCTGATGGTGTCGTCGCCACGGTTGGCGACGTATGCGAACCGGGCTTTAGGGTCCACTGCAATGGACCATGGGCCTCCCGGGTCCGCGAAGGGGGACCCTGGGACGGGGAGCAGGCTGCCAGTTTGATTATCGATGGAATAGGCGGAAATGCCGCCAGCGCCTGGGCCGGAGTTACCGCCAGCATTTGTGACGTAGACGAAGCCGGCGCTCTGGGCGCGCAAAGTACTAACAGCAAAAGCACACAGCAGACACAGAACACAGAATGGGGACAATACTTTTCTGAATGTGAACATAAACAGCCCCCTTCCGAGTCCCGTCAAATCTGAATCCGTGGAGAGCGGCACGCCGAGGGATTTTGAGGGTTCTCCAGTGCTGAACAGTTGAAGAATTTTCTCCGGGTATGCGGGTGGACAACTCAGGCATTAAAGCCCGGGATTTCCTGCTGGGTCCCGCTGCTAACGTCCGTAGACGCCGAATTTGCAGGTTAGCTTTTAGCAAGCGCGAGACCCTCTGGCAATCCGTTGAACGTGGCAATTAGAGTAGGGAGAATTGCTGAGAGCCATTCAGGGAAAGTGTGTAGTTTGCAAAAGGAATGTCATTGTGCTGTGAGAATTGCACTGTGAAGATTGAAGAAATGCGGATATGGCAACCTGTTACGAATCCCATTTCCAGTTTGCAAATTGCTCGCGGAGGGCGATTTTCTTGAATTTGCCGACAGAGGTGCGGGGAATGGCGTCGAGGAACACGAAAGCGTCGGGGAGCTGCCACTTGGCGAAAGTTTCGGCGAGGAAACAGCGTAACTCTTGCGGCCTCGCGGTTGCGCCATCTTTCAAGACGACGGCGGCAAGCGGACGCTCCTGCCACTTGGGATGCGGAATCCCAACGACGCAAGCTTCCTTGACGGCGGGATGACCCATTAATGCATTTTCGAGATCGACGGAGCTGATCCACTCGCCGCCGGACTTCACCAAATCTTTCGCGCGATCAACAATCTTGACGTAGCCTTCGTCGTCCATGGTGGCGACATCGCCGGTGCGGAACCAGCCGTCTTCCGTCCAGCGATGGGCCTGGTCGGGCGATTCATGGTAACTGGCGGCGACCCACGGGCCGCGGATTTCAATTTCGCCAGAAGAGACGCCATCACATGGAACTTCTGTTGATTTGCCTTCGGAGCCTTCGGGGCGCATCAAGCGAATCTCAACGAAGGGCGCCGGCCAACCTTGTTTGGCGCGAATTTCATATTTTTTTTCTTCGGGCAAGTCGCGCATATGGGGCCGGAGTCCGCCGGAAGTGCCGACGGGAGTTGTCTCGGTCATGCCCCACAGATGCTTGATGTGCAAGTTGAAGCGATCGAGCCGGCGAATCAATTCGAGAGGCGGCGCCGTGCCTCCGCAGACGACGCGAATGGGATGGTCGAATTTCCACCGAGCGGGATTCTTCTCGAGCGCATCGAGCACAGCGATCCAGACGGTGGGGACGCCGCAAGCAACGGTGACGTGCTCACCGACCATCAAGCCAAGAACGCTTTCCGGATCGACATTCGGACCAGGGAGCACCAGGCGCGCGCCCAGCATGGTGCAGGCGAACGGCAGGCCCCAGGCGTTGGCATGGAACATCGGAGCGACCGGCAGTACGGTATCCATATGGCTCAAGCCAAAAACTTCGTTGAGGCCGCAACAAAAAGAATGCAACACCAAGGCGCGGTGGGAGTAGATAACGCCCTTGGAATGTCCGGTGGTGCCGGAGGTGAAGCACATGGCAGCGCCGTCGTTTTCGTCAATAGGCGGATATCGAAAATCATCGCCAGCTTGCGCGAGCAGCTGTTCGTAATTCAGGAAACCTTCGGGCATGGTGTTGCACCCATAGGGGACGACGATCACTCGTTCGAAGGAAACATCCTCGCGGAATTTTTCGTAGAGCGGCAGGAGCACGTCGTCAATTAAAAGGAAACGGTCGCCAGCCTGCTTGGCGATGCCGGCAATTTCATGCGGATGGAGACGAAGATTCAGAGTGTGCAGGATGCCGCCGGCGCACGGAACGCCGAAGAAGGCCTCCAGGTGGCCGGCATGATTCCACATCATGGAGGCGACACGATCACCCGGTCGCAAACCAAGTTTCGTCAACGCAGCCGCGAACCGGCGCGCGCGACCGTGGAATTCGCCATAGCACGTGCGATTGATGGACTTGTCTGGCCTGCGGGAAACGATCTCGACGCGCGGGAAAATCTTGCCGGAGCGCTCCAGGATGGTGGGCAGCGTCAACGGGAAATCCATCATCGTGCCGCGCATAAGGGCTCTCCCGGGCAGGGCAAATTGGCCGCATGCTACCACTAAACTGCGGCGAACAGGAAAGGCCTTAGGAATTAGCATGGGGATGGGGCTTCCCGATTTGGGACAATTTCTGTTGCAAAGTGGGTTAATTTCCGAGACGATGCAACAGACCGCTGAAGCAACGGTCCCGTGCCTGGGGTGGCCCGGCCAACCGGACTGCCGGTACTGGTAAAGGAAAGCTGTCTCTTCAGCGCGCTCCGCGACTCGCATTTTAGGTTCCGGACAGAAGGAGTAAGAGGTGAAGAAGCTCTATATCGGTAATCTTCCGTTTTCCGCGACGGAAGACCAGCTCAATGAGTGGTTCTCTCAAGTCGGTGTAACTCCCTCGGGCGTCAATCTGATTCGCGACCGGTTTACAGGACAATCGCGCGGGTTCGCCTTCGTTGAAGTGACTAACGACGAAGACGCAGATCGCGCGGTGAATTCCTTAAACGGTCAGAATTTCGGGGGAAGAAACCTCGTAGTAAACGAAGCACGTCCCCAGGCGGAGCGCAGTGGCGGTGGCGGAGGGCGCGGCGGGTACGGAGGCGGACGCGGTGGCCATGGCGGAGGCGGCGGTGGGCGTGGCGGCCATGGCGGAGGTGGCGGGCGCGGCGGAGATCGCGGCGATCGTGGTAATCGTTGGTAAGAGGGCGTTTCGAAACTAGGAACGCGGCGCCCTGGTTTCCATGGGCGCTTCGGCCCATTGTGGAAATTCTGCGTGGTACCTTTGTGTCAATCAGTTGCCCTAACAGACCTCACCTTCGCTAATACAGCTCGTCCAATTTCATGGAAGAGAAGTCGGCAAGAAAATTGTTGCACGCGGAGACTGCGCGAGCGAATCATCGCGCTGATTAGTTTTGCGCGAAGGTGTGTAGTATCCCGCGGCATGCCTGTCCTGTTTCGCGAAACAATTCGTCCCGTAACGTGTTTGAAACAACAGGCAAGGAAAATTGGTTGCAGAGAGGTTTATGAAGTATATGAATAGTCATGGAGCGGTTCCGTAGAGGATGGGTGCGCGGCAGGAATCTGGTGAACCTTATCGGATGAAGGCGCATCAAAGGATTGAAGCAAACGTACTACGCGATAAGGTGATTCGAACGGGACCGGAGTTAAGATTGAAATGACGACTTGGCACAAACGCGATTGGAAGCAGTTTTACGAGCTGGCGCGGCGCCCCTGGCGACGTCACCGCCCGCCTCGGCCGGTCTATCCGACAGGGATAAATCGCGTGCTGCCAGCGCAAGGTTTCAGCCTGTCTGAGCTGGACGACGCAGGAGTGGATCTCGACCTTGCCGAGAGTCTCGGACTGCCTGTAGATGCCGGACGCATCGGCGCTTACGGCCCCAACGTTACTGTTCTGCGCGATTTCATCCGCTCTTCGCGGCAACCCCTGTAATCCTGCTCATTGGCACCGAAGAGTTTCAATCACTGGGAGACTTTCGTCCTGATCGTGACAATATCCGCCGTCTTGGCGTCCCCCTCCTGTACCGAAATCTTCTGACCGCGATCCTCAAATGTCCTGAGGAAATCTGGATCTTCCCAAGCGCCATCTTCCACTTCGTCCCAACTGAAGATCTTGTAGTCGCCGGGCACAACCCCTCTCAGCAGATAGTGCCCAAATTGATCCGTGGCTGCTTTTTGGAATAGACGCGATTGATCGCGGTGCGCTTCATCGGGCACCAAAACGACCCACACGCCTGTCACAGGAAGGTTATCCTTGTCGGTGACGGCTCCTTGAATTCGAGCGCCGCGCGAACTGATGGTTACTTCGAGTGAAGATTGTGTGCCACGGAAAACGGTGAAGCCGCTTTCGATCTTGTCACTAGACCCGTAGCGGATGGACTTAACGTAGCAATCCTTCGATTGCCCAATCACACGCAAACGATAAGTTCCGTCGAAAACATCCTTCAAGGCAAATAAATTTCCCACGACCCTCGCGGGCACATTGAAAGAAACCCGCGAGTCCGCGGGAGTGATGCTGACGAGGAGTTCATCCCGGTCCAAGCTTGGCTTCCCGTCCCAGACGATTCGTCCGGGTACGGTTATCCCGGGCACGATTGTGAGGTTTACGCCCTCTACATCGGCGTTGCCTGCCTCAACAGACTGCCGTGCCTGATATCGCCGCCCATCCTCAAACCAAAAGGCGCTCAGGGTGTAGGAGCCAGGCAGCACGCCCGCAATTTCAAAGGAGCCATCAGTATTTTCGACATTTAACTGACGATCTGGCGAACCCGAGGCAATGTTACTGTTGCGCTGCTCCAATTGAACGATGACGCCGGTATTTGAACGCCTGCCAGCAACCATGTTGTAGACGCGGCCACGGACCCGATAGGTCGTCACAGGCCGCAGGAGAATTTCGACTGTGGAGATTTCTTCACCGGCTTTGAGCGCAATCGTTGAAGCTCTCGCCGGATCAGGACTATTGGGATAGTAGATCGGCATGAATTCCGGCCGGGAGTCGTCGCTTTCATCTTCTCGCACTTCTCCCCGGCCGACGATGTGCAGACCCGCTTTGTACCTGGCGCTGACAAAGTACCTGCCGGGTTTGAGGCCAAAAAGCCGAAACTCCCCAAGATCATTTGTCGGGACGAGGGCTTCCGGTGACAGCCTGCGCTTTCCATTGGAATAGACTTCGCGCAACGCGCTGACTTGCGCCCAAGGAAGCGGCTCGCCTTCTTCATCCAGGACCCTCCCGGCGATCACACCCCACGGAATCAGGCGGAAAAGAAGGTCGCGTAAGTTTTGTCCTGGGGAGAGACGAATTTCCGCCCCGGGATCATTTGGTGTTCTCTGGCCATACTCCTGAGTCACAAAGCCTGTGCGGCTCACCTTCAGCCGGTAGCGCCCGGGATCGATTCCTTTCAACTCGAATCGGCCACTCACGTCGGTGACTACGGAGACAGTGTGCGCCAAATCCTGCAGGTTCTGAAGCTGTACCATCGCGGTTTTTACCGGCTCGCTTCCCGCGAGTTTCACTACGATCCCCGAAATCGCGCATTCGTCGGTTCTGGGTCTTGTTATGGGAGGGCCGCTCGAAGCCGTCTGCGCGGGGGCAACGCTTGCAAGGAGGAGGGGGAAGAAGCCGAGGATAAAGAACTTCATGGTCATTCTCACGTCGCCTGAGTATACGATACGAAACAAATCTTGCTCTTAACCGCCAGGATTGTCAGCCGTCTAAGAAAGTGCCTGACCCTGGAACGGATTCCAGGGTCGATACTTTAGTTGTTTGGGAGATTTCCTGTGGACCAGAGGATGCTTCGCTCCGGTGAGCTTGCCGAGTTGACGGGAGTCACCACGGATCTCCTGCGGCACTACGAACGCATTGGAATTCTGCCTCCTGCGGCGCGCGCGTCGAACGGATACCGGCTGTACACCCCAAAGGCGGTGATGCGGGTGCGAGCGGTTCGTCGTTCGGTCGGGCTGGGCTTTTCGCTGGCGGAGCTGTCGGGCATTTTTGCGGCACGCGATGGCGGTGGAACTCCCTGCCGCAATGTTAGAGCCCTTGCAGCGGAAAAACTCCGATGCCTGGAGCAATCCCTGGCGGACCTGAGAGCGTTGCGGCGGCAACTCCAGGTGATTTTGCGTAAGTGGGATGGCCGACTTGCCAGGACTCCTGCGCGGCAGAGGGCTGGCCTGCTTGAATCGCTAGCGGATTTCTCTGCCGTACACAAACGCAGTTCGCATCGCACAAAGAAAGGATTTTCACGGACATGAATGCACCAATCATCGCAGCGGCGCTTGCCCTTTGTGTTTTCTCTGGTAACTCCCAGGAAAAGCAGCAGGAGAAACCGGCGGACAAAATGTCCTGCCCGATGCACGAACAGCGCAAAGCTTCACAAGGCGTTGTCGAACGCGGGGATAAAGTTATGGGATTCTCGCATGAGAAGACGATGCATCATTTCCGGCTTTACTCGGACGGCGGGGCCATTGAAGCCGAATCCAATGACTCCCAAGACGCCACGAGCCGCGACGAAATTCGCTCGCATTTCGGGCACATTGCCAAGATGTTTGCGGCGGGAGATTTTTCCTCACCCATGCTAATTCACGCGCAGAATCCGCCGGGAACCGAAGCTATGAAACGGCTTCGCGACAGCATTCAGTACAATGTTGAGGACGCGGAACGTGGGACGCGCATCCGCATCACAACCAAGAACCCCGAAGCACTTCAGGCTGTGCATCGGTTTCTGCGTTTTCAGATCGCAGACCATCAGACGGGCGACGCCACAGAAATAACGAAGGTACCGTAGACGCTTTCCATGTGCAGTTTGTACGATGTGCTGGAATCGCGTAAAATGAGGGTTTCAATTGAGCCCAATGGCCTCTCCTTTCCATATCATCTCGAACGTATCGGCCATGCCAGTGCCTTCGCCGACCGCGCATCCGCGGCCAGATTGGCTGCGCGTCAAGTTTTTTGGCGGCGAGCGGTATCAGGACCTGAAGCGCATCATGCGCACGCTCGATCTGCACACCGTCTGCGAAAGCGCGAGATGCCCGAACATGGGCGAGTGCTGGGAACATGGCACGGCGACGTTCATGATTCTGGGCGACATCTGCACACGCGCTTGTGGATTCTGCGCCGTGCCTTCGGGCAAGCCCGTCGGACCGCCGGACGAAGAAGAGCCCTTTCGCGTGGCCGAAGCCGTCGAAAGATTGGGGCTGCGCTACGCGGTGGTGACTTCGGTGAACCGCGACGACCAGCCTGACGGGGGCGCGCACATTTTTGCGCGCACTATTGAAGAGATTCGCCGGCGCGTTCCGGGTTGCAAAGTTGAGGTGCTGATTCCTGATTTTCGCGGTGACTGGGACGCGTTAGGCGCGGTTCTTGCCGTGCGCCCGGACATTCTCAACCACAATACGGAAACCGTGCCGCGGCTCTACCGGCAGGTCCGCAAAGGTGCAGTGTATGAACGTTCGCTCGAGCTGCTGCGCCGTTCGAAGGAAGCGCATCCAGAAGTTCCGACGAAGACCGGACTGATGCTGGGGCTTGGCGAGCAAAAAGAAGAAGTCCTGGCCACGATGCAGGACCTCGCTGCGCAGGGCACGGACATTCTGACGCTAGGCCAGTATCTACAACCGACCCGCGAACATCTGCCCATCGTTCGCTACGTTCATCCTGACGAATTCTCCGAATTCAAAATCCTCGGCGAGGCCATGGGCTTCAAGCACGTGGAAGCAGGCCCGCTGGTGCGTTCTTCGTATCACGCGTTCGATCAGGCCGAATCCGCGGTCAGGTAACACCGAAAATATTTCGCGCTTCGCATCGTCTCTTGCCAGCGAGAGTTGCAGGACAACACATTTTGTACGCGTGCCTTTGAATTACTTTGGCGTAGCGGTCGACCAATCGGTGAAAGGGACGGCGCGGCCGCCACGAATCACCGTGGGAAGCACATGATCGAATCCTTTGTGCGATTTCGATGAAAAATTCAATTTGAGCTGCAGGCCGAGGCCCATATCGAATTCATGGATGGATTCGATGCCTCGAATTAGCCCGTCGCGCGTTAATTCTTTTCCCGCGCGCTTCAGCCCTTCCACCAGGACCATCGCATCGACAAAGCCTTCCAGGCTTACGAAGTTCGGCTGGGCCGAGGGGAAATACCTCGTCAGTTCGCGGCGGTAAAGGGCGACCGTCTTGTAGTCGGTCAGGTAGTAGGGTGGCACGACCTGGGTGATTACCATGCCGTCCGAGTCGGGGCCCGCTTCCTGGATCAAATCGTCCGTCCCCACGAAGGACACCGTCAGGAAGAGGGGCTTCCAACCCCTGGCATGAGATTGTTTGAGAATGGGAGCGACCGTATTCGCGGGTCCCACCAAAACGACGGCCTCCGGATTTGCCGCTTTCACGATGTCGATCGCGCCACCGACTTGCGCGGTTTGCCGCTGGTAGGAAGCCGCAGCGACCGGTTCAGCGTCATGGGCCTTCAACGCGGCCTTCACACCATCGAGCACTGCCGCTCCAAAGGCATCCTCAGGATAAATCACGCCGATTTTTTTGTAACCCAGCGTTCCCCACATCCCGTCGATCTGTTCGCGCGTTTCATCAAAATAGGAGGCGCGAACGTTCACAATCCAGTGCCGCAGCGGGACATATAGCGTCTGTGCGCCGGTGAAAAGCCCAACCACGGGAATCTTGTTGCTTTCCGCCATCGGGATGTATTTCACGGCGGTGGGAGTGCCGACGAAGAAGCCCAGAGCGAAAACTTTCTGCTCCATCAAGCGGTTGAAGCACGCTTCCGTCTTTGCCGGATCATAGCTATCGTCGTAGGCGACGAGTTTCAATTTGCGGCCGTCTACGCCGCCGGCGTCGTTGACCATGGCGAAATAAGCTTTCGCCCCACTCACAGTTTCCGCGCCCAGAAAATGCGAGGGCCCTTCCAGCGCGGAGCACGATCCAATTAGGATCTCTTTGTCGCTGACTCCTGTGGCGGTTTGTGCCCGCGTTGAAATAGAAACAGTGAAGAAACACCCAAGAAGCACACCAAGCCCCAAGACGTACTTCGGCGTATCTTTTTTCATCTCTCTCTCCGTTTTTAAAACCCGGCCCCTGGAGACGAAACTTCTATAGGTCTTGTTTAGTCCTATGCTGGGGGGATGTCAATGCGTTTAGCGCGCGACAGAGCGTGGCAGTAAGCGTTGAAAACGATGACCGGAGCCTTGAGCGATACCGCAAATGGCGTCGATTACAAAAGCTACTGCTTCATGCGCGGCCCCAGCACCACGAGCACAATGCCGACAGTGAGAAGAGTAATCGAAACCGCAGCCGGGACTTGCGCGGTTTTCTCTTCGTCCACCGTAGCTTTGATAGGGCCGATCTTGGCGACTTCTTCCTGTTTGTGATAGTTGAAATTAGGGTGGACGAGCCCAATTACGCCAAGAACCAGAAGTATGACTCCGAGAACCATCACAACACTCTTCATAGGTCAGAACGTATCATAATCACCGGGATTTGTATTAGAAATGCAAGCGGGCACACCCGTGCGCCGACTAGGCGCAAAGGTATCCTGATTGGCTTAGAGAACTTTACGAACGGCTGGCGGCTACTGCGGCGGCAGCTTTTTTCGCGGCCTTGGCTGCCGTAGAGGCCTTGCGGCGACGCTTGGTCTTTGGCGGAGTCGCAGGCGCTTCGCCGATCAGTTCGGCCGTCATAATGCTGGTGACGAACAGCTTGGGGCCATGATCGTCAAAGTCCACGGCGGTGCGTTCCTGGTCGGAAGCGGTCACGATACCCAGGCCGTACGTCTCATGCTTAATGGTCTGACCTTCCTGCATTACTTGCACAACTTCCTCCTTGACCGCGCTCGCTGATAATCTCGATTCGAATCTCGAAAGGAGAGCATCCGAACCACTCGGTAGCACTCCTGTCAGAGACTAGAGGCTGGTAACGTTCTCAGCCTGAAGGCCCTTGGGGCCTTTCTTAACTTCAAACTCCACGGCTTGACCTTCGTTGAGCGACTTGTAGCCTTCCATCGCGATCGCGGAGAAGTGCACGAAAACATCTTCTCCCGTCTGGCGCTGGATAAATCCGAAGCCCTTTGAAGCATTAAACCACTTCACTGTTCCCTGTTCCTTCACTGTCCAGCCTCACACGCGCAACTCCGACCGGGTCGGAATGCGCGATATTGGAATTGCGTTGCGTCTCTTGGTCCGTTTCCAGCAGCGGCAAAGCTTGTGCTTGCAGCATCTTGAGCGGGTCAAAAGGGATTGCAAGAGCAACAAACGCTATGTAAACAGTACCATAAAACAGTCGTTTTGTCCACGGCTCTGAGCGCGGCACGAAAACATCAGCGGGCCATCTAAACTATAGACAATAAAGCGCTTACTTTAGAATCGGGCAGGAAATGACTCCGAGCAGCGGCGGAAATACTTTACTCAAGGGATTCGGGCTCGAGGCTCAAATCGCCTTCTCCGGAAGCCTTTTTTTGCCAATATTTGCCTACCCATGCTTCCCAGCTCTTTCCGGCGGCAGTATCCCGGCCGGTGAAGGCCAGTGCCGCGATATCGGCATAGGCGATTTTTAACTTTTGCATGGAATCTTTGGGAAGAATTCTCACAAAACTAGTGGCAAGAGAAGGGCCGCTCGTCCGGTCGAACAAGTAACCTTCGATTTTTGAATTGTTCTTGAGAGTCAGTGTCACATCGCCGCGATAGTCAAAAGCCTTCTCCAAGGCAATGCGCAACTCTTCTTCCGTCGCCAGCTTGGGCACCCAACCTTGCACGCTTTCATGAAAGGTACCGGGAGCAACTTCTAGGACGTCGGGATTTAGCGGAGATCCTTCGGATGTACTGGCGCTCGTAAAGCGAGCGACATGGCTCGGCCGGTCGGCATGGCGAGGACCCGTCATGCGCGCGTCTCTTCTAGCTGGCTCTTGTCTGCTTGGATCTGTACGAGCGGGTTGTAGGAATGCACCGGCTTGACCGGCTCATTTAGCATCGCGAGCGCATCCGGATCGTCGTATTTTGTGGACAACTCAGCCCTTATCGTCGCCAACAGGCCACGAAGACCGCTAAAGGTGTGATCCACAGCCGAAGCTTCGTAACCGCTGTGCACCATACAGTTTGCGCATTTCGGATTACCGGATTCGGTGCCGTAATTCTGCCACTCGGTGGAGTCGAGCAACTCTTGGAATGTATCCACGTATCCGTCCTGCAGCAGATAACATGGCTTCTGCCACCCGAAGACGTTGTACGTCGGCATTCCCCAAGGAGTGCAGGCATACGTTCGCTTGCCCATCAGGAATTCGAGGAACAGCTTCGACTGGTTGAACTGCCAGCTCGCTTTGCGATTGGACAAAATTGCACGGAACAAGCGCCTTGTGCGGGCGCGGCCGAGGAAGTGCTTTTGGTCGGGCGCCTTGTCGTACGAATACCCTGGCGAAAGCATCATGCCTTCGACGCCCAGCTCCATCATTTCGTCGAAAAAGGCGCGGACGCTCTTGGGATCGGCGCCATCGAACAAAGTGGTGTTCGTAGTGACGCGGAAGCCCTGTTTTATCGCTTCTCGGATGCCTTCGATGGCCAAGTCGTAGCCACCCTCGCGGCAAACGGAAAAATCGTGGTGTTCTTTCTGCCCATCCACGTGCACGGAGAACGTCAGGAACTTGCTGGGCTTGAAAAGATGCAGCTTTTCTTTCAGCAACAGGGCATTGGTGCAGAGATAGAGGTACTTCCTACGCGCGACCAAGCCTTCGACGATCCTGTCAATCTCCGGGTGCATCAGCGGCTCGCCGCCGGGGATCGAAACCATCGGTGTGCCGCACTCGTCCGCGGCCTTGAAGCATTCCTCCGGGCTCAAATCCGTTTTCAAAATGTGCGCCGGATACTGGATTTTGCCGCACCCCGCGCAAGCCAGGTTGCAGCGGAATAGCGGCTCCAGCATCAAGACGAACGGGTAGCGTTTACGCCCCTTCAGTTTTTGCTTCAGGACGTAAGTTGCGACCGTCCACATCTGTGAAATCGGTACCGGCATCTTCCTGGTTATCTCCAGTGTATAGGGGTGTACCCAAGGCCCCCGGGATCTTCTCGAGTAAAGGAGATCACAAACCTCTATTGTAACCGAGAACCCACGAAATCCGTGCGAGTGCTTTTACTCAGATGCAAAGGGATGTTCCTCCGTGGCACGGTAAGTGCATTTTGGTAGAGGATGCTTCCGCGATCGCAAACAGAGTGTCTGCATGGCCCCAAGGGTCCCGCTGCGGCTTCAGGGGTAGAATCGAGCCATATCCGAGGCAGAGAAACACTTGCGCTTATGCCCCGCAAAAATCTCCTGAGCCTTTTCGCTGATTTTGCCCGCTTTGCCGGCGATGTCGCTGTCGTCCAAAGACGCGGCTACCGTCGGGAAAAGCTGACGTACAAAAAGCTTTACGCAAAGGCTCTTTTCTGGAGTCATGCCCTCGCTGAGCGAGGGGTTGGCCCGGGTGATCGCGTATTTCTTTGGGGGCCGAATTCCGCCGAATGGGTCGCTTGCTTCTGGGGAATCCTTTTGCGGGGCGGCGTGGTAGTCCCGATGGACGCCGCTGCGGCCCCTGACTTCGTTCAACGCGCGACTAAGGACGCCGGCGTGAAGCTCATTTTGCGTGACCGTCAACAGGTGGATTTGGCTGATGCGCCACCGTCAATGACCATCAATGACTTCAAGGATGTTACGGGAAGCCCTCAGCCAGTCTCAAATGCTTGCGTCGATCCGGGCGGTGATTCAACGCGAAGCACCATTGCCGAGATTCTTTACACTTCCGGCACGACGGCTGAACCACGCGGTGTCGTTCTGACCCACGGCAATTTTTTGGCAAACCTTGAGCCGCTGGAACGTGGGATCGAAGAGTACCGGAAATATGAGCGTTGGCTTCACCCGTTGCGATTCGTCACGCTCGTTCCGTTGAGCCACGTGTTCGGACAATTCATGGCGCTGTTTGTTCCGCCGCTGCTTGGGGCCGCGGTCGTTTTCGAACCGTCGAGCAATCCCACGGAGATTATACGCAGCATCAAGCAAGAGCGAGCCACGGCGCTTATCGCCGTTCCGCGGATGCTCGATCTCCTTCATGCAGGTATCGAGAGAGAATTCGAAGGCCAGGGGAAATCTCAATGGTTGAAGCGAACTCTCGAAAATGCAAAAGGTAGAGAATTTCTCAAGCGCGCCTGGATGTTTCGCCAGATCCACCGGCGCTTCGGCTGGAAATTCTGGGCGTTCATTTCCGGCGGGGCAGCCCTTTCGAACGAAACTGAAAACTTTTTCAAGCTTATGGGATATGCCGTTGTTCAAGGCTACGGCATGACGGAGACGGCTTCGCTCATCAGCCTGAATCACCCGTTTCGCGCAACGGAGGGGACCGTTGGCAAGATTCTGCCGGGCCACGAATTCAAGCTCTCCCAAGATGGCGAAATTCTCGTCCGCGGTGAAAACGTTTCCAGTGGCTATTGGGAACAGGGTGAATTTCGTCCCGCCGATCAAGAAGGCTGGCTGCGCACGGGCGATCTTGGCGAACTTGACGCCGAAGGCAATTTGCGTTTTCGTGGACGCAAGAAAAACGTGATCGTCACGCCTGCTGGTTTGAACATTCATCCCGAAGATCTAGAAATCGCCCTTCGCAAACAGCCCGGCGTGAAGGACTGCATGGTCATTCCGATCGAACGCGACGGCAACGCGGAACCTTGCCCCGTTCTTCTGTTGAAGGATGGAGACAGAACTGCCGCCTCCGCAGTCATCGAAAGTGCCAACTCCACGCTTGCCGAATACCAGCAGATGCAAACATGGATCGTCTGGCCGGACCTGGATTTTCCTCGCACAGCTACGGGAAAGCCACGCATTTCCGTCATCGCGGCGCGCGCCGCGCAAATCCTCGATGGACGACAAGTCAGCGCGTCAGAAGGCGACAGAGCGCCCTCCTCTTCACGCGACGCGCTCGACCAACTGCTGCAACGCTTTACTAGAGGAGGTGGTGGAGATTCGCGGCTCGATCGCCACCTGGAACAAGAACTCAATCTCTCCTCCCTGGACCGCGTGGAGTTGCTGAGCGCACTGGAGGAAAGGTTTCACGTGGAACTAAACGAAAACGCCTTCGCCAACGCGAAGACGGTTGCCGACGTCGAGCACGTCCTGCAGCAGCCGGCGGCGCTCCGCAGCGAGTACAGTTATCCGCGCTGGACGCAGCGTGAACCCATCCGCTGGCTGCGGCTCGCCGTGTACTACACGCTGGCCTGGCCGGCAACGCAGATTCTCGGTCACCCGCGAGTCGTGGGCCACGAAAATCTTCGCGGCTTGAGGGGGCCTGTGCTCATTGTTTCCAATCACATCACGCGCCGCGCCGACATCGGCTTGATTCTCGCCGCGTTGCCGTTGCGATATCGCCATTGGCTTGCCACGGCCATGGGCGGCGAATCGTTGCAGAACATGCGCCATCCGCCGCGCGATTGGCTCTTCGTCCGCCGCTGGGCCTATCAACTTGGCTACTGGCTCGCCACGTTGCTCTTCAATGTTTTCCCGCTGCCGCAGCTTTCCGGCTTTCGCGAAAGCTTCCGCTTTGCCGGCGATTCCGTTGACCGCGGCTACAGCGTGCTCGTTTTCCCCGAAGGCGAAGTCAACAATTCCGAGGATGGGCGCATGGCTCCGTTCCAGAGCGGCATCGGCCTCCTGGCCGAAAATCTGCGCATCCCGATTATTCCGATGCGCCTGGATGGAGTCTGGCAAATGAAGCGCGAGCGCCGCCGCCTTGCCCATCTTGGCGAAATCACCGTTCGCATCGGCACTCCAGTAACGTTCCCGCCCGGCACTTCCCCCGACGAAATCGCCCACCGCCTCGAATCCCTTTTGCGCTCTCTGTAATTCTGCGTCCCCGTAGCGCATCTAAAAAGGGACGTGGCCAAAGCCTTTCGCGCACGCGCAAGCAGCCCGCTGGCTTCTATGGCAAAATAGAACGTTCACAGAGCACGATTTATGGCACACCGTACAACTCTCGAAGAAGAGCGCCCCGCAAAAACGCCGAAGGCGGCCAAGAAATCCGCAGCGGGCGGCCTCCCTGGTGCTGCCAGACTCGCAGATGCGGCTGGCAACGAAGAGCGCGAGCGCATTTTCGAGGCTTTCCGCCGCTGGGGCTACTTGGAAGCGACCCTCGATCCGCTTGGCCTGTTTGAGCCGCTGAGGCATCCTGACCTAGATGCCCTGACCGGCGAAGCCGCCGAAGAAGCCCGCGCCATCTACTGCAATACTATTGGCGCCGATTTTATGCATTTGCCCGAGCCGGAGCGCCGCCGCTGGATCGCCGAGCGGCTCGAAGCTCCGGCGACCCCAGTTGATCAGCACAAAATCCTCGAGCGGCTGGTTCGCGCCGATCTGTTTGAGCAGGTCTTGCAGGCGCGCTATCTCGGCACCAAACGTTTTTCGCTCGAAGGCGTTACCGCGCTGATTCCGCTACTCGACTCGATTCTCGACGCCGCAGGCGAACACGGCGCGGAATCCTCGATCATGGCCATGAGCCACCGCGGGCGACTGAACGTGATGGTTCACACCGCGTGCAAAGCGCCCCACGAAGTGGTCTCAGGATTTGAAGATGTCGATCCGCGCAGCGTCTTGGGCGCAGGCGACGTGAAATACCACGTTGGCGCTACCGGCACTTACGTCACCACCAGTGGCAAAGAGATCGGCATCCACCTCGTCTCGAATCCCAGCCATTTGGAGGCTGTCGATCCGGTCGCCGTTGGCCGCGCCCGCGCGAAACAGACGCGCTATGGCTTGCGCGGTCCCTACGTGGACCGTTCACCCGAAACTCTCAATAAAGTCGTTCCTATTGTCATGCATGGCGACGCGGCGTTTGCGGGCCAGGGCATTTGGGCGGAAACGCTCAACTTTGCGGACCTGCGCGCCTACACTGTTGGCGGCACGATTCACATCATCGTGAACAACCTCATCGGGTTCACGACGAGGCCCACGCAGGAACACTCTTCGCGCTTTGCTTCCGATTTGGCCAAGCGCCAATCCGTGCCCATCTTTCACGTGAACGCGGAAGACGCCGACACCGTTGTGCGCGTAGGCAAAATCGCCACGGAGTACCGCGCCACGTTTGGCGGCGACGTGGTCGTGGACATCATCGGTTACCGCCGCCACGGCCACAGTGAAGTGGACGACCCCACCATCACTCAGCCGCTCCTCTATGAACGCATCAAGAATCATCCGCCGCTCTGGAAAATTTACGCCGAACGCACGGGCATTGACTCGACGCAGATCGCGGAGGCAGTCCGCAAAGAATACGAGGAAGAGCAGACCAAGGCTCGCGCGCTGAAGAAAATCCCCCATCTGCGCAAGCTGCCGGAATACTGGGCGCCGTATTCGCATGGCCGGTACAAGCCAGAGTATGAAGTCGATACCGGGCTGACACGCGAAAAGCTGGCGGAAATCACCGATGGACTTGTGCGCGTGCCGGAGGGCTTTCACGTTCATCCGAAAATTGTGAAGCTGCTCGAACAGCGCTCCGAGATGGGCCACGGCAAGCGCGCCGTAGACTACGGATTCGCGGAAGCTCTGGCGTTTGGCTCCATCGTCCTGGAAGGCAATCCCATCCGCCTCACCGGGCAGGACTCGCAGCGAGGCACGTTCAATCAGCGCCATGCGGTGCTGGTCGACACAGTGAATGAGCACGATTATCTTCCGCTCTCCCACCTTTCGCCGACGCAGGCTTTCTGCGAAATCTACAATTCCTCTCTTTCCGAGGCGGGCTGCCTCGGTTTCGAGTATGGCTTTAGCCGGGACTGTCCCGAAGCGCTGGTATTGTGGGAAGCGCAGTTTGGCGATTTTGCCAACGGCGCGCAGGTGATCATCGACCAGTTCATCAGCGCGGGCGAAGACAAATGGAATTTGCCGGCCGGGATTGTAATGCTTTTGCCCCATGGCTATGAAGGCCAGGGACCGGAGCATTCCAGCGCGCGCATGGAGCGGTTCATGCAGCTCGCCGCCGAGGACAATATGCAAATCTGCCAGCCTTCGACTGCGGCGCAGTATTTCCACATGCTGCGCCGCCAGGTGCGCCGCGCTTGGCGCAAGCCGCTGATCGTCTTTACACCCAAGAGTATGCTGCGCCATCCCGACGCCAGCTCGAATATCGAGGAGTTTACAAAACCCCGCTTCCTGCCTTTGGTTCCCGACCGCGAAGTGCTGGACGCCCGCCGCATCCTGATTGCCAGCGGAAAAGTCGGACACGAGCTGCGCGCGGAACGCCGCCGCCGCAAGGACACCACTACCGCTATTTTCTTTCTTGACCAGCTCTACCCGCTGCCGCGCACGGAAATTGCCGCAGCCATCGACGAGCATCCCAACGCGCGCGAGATTGTCTGGGTTCAGGAAGAACCCGGCAACATGGGTGCAGCGGGCTACATCTTGCCGCGATTCGATCGCCTCGCGAAAGCCAGGGGACTCAACTTCCGGTCCGTCAAGCGCTCCGCCAGTGCGAGCCCCGCAACAGGCTCCGCCAAAGCCCATGAGCTGGAGCAAAAGACGCTTCTGGCCCTCGCCTTCACAACTTCAAGCAGCGCTTAAACTTCCCCGGCTTTAACACGACATTCACATTCATGTAAACGCCGCGTTACCTAAGCGAGCCGCGTTGCTGAGACAATTAGCCGTGTCTCGTCAAATCTCGAGTGATCAAATACTTCCCAATGCCTACCGCAACTCGCCGTCCTACGGTACACTGCCGCCAAGCCGGCGTGCGGTACGCTCAAACGGCATGAAACGCATCCTTATTATCGAAGACGACCGCGATATCGTCGAACTGGTCCGTTACAATCTCGCGAACGAAGGCTTTCAGGTCAGTTCTGCTCATGACGGCAGCACCGGCCTGACCACCTTAAAAAAAACGCCACCGGATCTCCTGCTTCTCGACCTCATGCTCCCGAAACTCTCTGGCCTGGAGATTTGCCGGGAGATTCGCCGGGACGATTCGCTTAATCGTTTGCCCATTCTCATGCTCACGGCCCGCGGCGAAGAAGCCGACCGCGTCGTGGGTCTCGAAATGGGCGCCGACGATTACGTGACCAAGCCCTTCAGTCCGCGCGAATTGCTCGCGCGCGTCAAGGCGCTGCTCCGCCGTGCCGAGCCGCCCGCCGACGCACCGCGAACCATTGAGATCGGCAAGCTGGCCATTGATCCGGCGTCCTATCGCGTCAGCCATGCCGGGAGACCCGTACCGCTCAGCACGCTCGAATTCCGGCTGCTCTATTACCTTGCCTCGCGCCCCAACCGTGTCTTTACCCGTGATCAATTGCTCGATGCAGTCTGGGGAACGGATCGCTTCGTTACGCCGCGCAGCGTGGACGTTTACGTTCGCCGCCTGCGTGAAAAAATCGAGTCCGATCCGGAAAACCCCGTGCATTTGAAAACCGTCCGGGGCGCGGGGTACTTGTTTGAAACCCGTGCGGCTTAATCTTTTCTGGAAACTCGGTTTTGCCTTTTTCGCCCTGCTGATCGCGGTCCTGCTCCCCGTCGATTTCTACGCCGAGCGCGCGCTGCGCCGCGACTATGAACGCGCTGGTTTCGAACAGCTCGCCGCTATTGCGCGTATCGCTCTCGCGCATCCACCCCAGCTTGTCAACTGCTCCTACACGGCATCGCGGGAATTCGCCTGCATTGAAACCTGGGTCGCGCAGATGGCCGCCAGCGGAGTGCGTGTCACGGTCATCGCATCCAACGGCCAGGTGCTGGCGGACTCGCAGTCCGACCCCTCGACGATGGAGAATCACGCCGGTCGCCCCGAGATTCGCGATGCCTTTGCCAAGGGCGATGGCCAGTCCATTCGCCACAGCGTCACCATCAAGAGTGATCTGCTTTATTATGCCGTTCGGTTGTCCCCTGCTGGCGCGCGGCCCGTGGTCCTGCGTTTCGCTCTACCTTTGCAAACCGTGGACCAGGCGATCTGGGAATTCCGCCGGCGCCTTTGGTTGGCGTCGCTCGTCATGCTGCTCGTTACTGGCGCGGCGTCCCTGCTGATATCCCGGTCCTTCTCCGACCGCGTGGACCGGCTGCAGGAGTTTTCGCGCCGCGTCGCCGAAGGTGACTTTCATCCTATCGAAGCGGATCGTTCGGGTGACACTCTTGATTCGCTGGCAGTCTCGCTCAATCAAACCGCGGCCCAGCTCGACGGCACCATTCGCACGCTAACCGAAGAGCGCAATCTCTCCTCGGCGATTCTCGCAAGCATGGTGGAGGGCGTTGCCGTCGTGAACTCTTCTGAGCGCCTGCTCTTTTCAAATGAAGGCTTCGTCGAAATCCTGGATCTGGACATGCCGCCGCAATCCGGAAAAGCGCTCGTTGAAGTGGTACGTCAAACAGAACTGATTGAGGCGGTCCGTGGCGTCTTGAAGGGCGAGCCCCGCGTCGAAACCGAAATCGTCACCGGCACCCTGCGCCAGCGTTTTTTTGCGGCTACCGTCGCATCGGTCCGCGCCGCGGAAACTTCCGGCGCCGTCATCGTGCTGCACGATATTACTCAGCTGCGCAAGCTTGAGCGCGTACGCCGCGATTTCGTCGCCAACGTTTCCCACGAACTCCGGACACCGCTCACCGCGATTCAGGGTTTTGCGGAAACGCTTCTTGGCGGCGCCATCGACGATCCGCAAAATCGCCTCCACTTCCTCGAAATCATCCTCGAGCACTCCCGGCGTCTCGCGCGCCTCACGGAAGACTTGCTCATGCTATCGAAAATGGACGCCGACAGGCTCGAGCTGGAGATTCGCCGTCTCAGCGTTTCCCAATTCGTCGAGAGTTGCATCGAAACCACGCAGCGCCCGGCAGCCGAAAAAGATCTGCGCATTTCTGTGAATCTGCAACAGCCCTTGCCGGACATCGCCGCGGATCGCCGCCGCATCGCCGAAGTGCTGCAAAATTTGCTCGACAACGCCATGCAGTACACTCCCTCTGGCGGCCAAATCATGATCAGCGCTTCTGCGAACGGCACCGAAGTAATCTTCACGGTTTCCGACACCGGCATCGGCATTCCGCGAGCGGATCAATCCCGCATCTTCGAGCGCTTCTACCGCGTCGACGTCGCGCGCTCCCGCGAAGTCGGCGGCACCGGCCTGGGACTTTCCATCGCCAAACATCTTGTGGAAGTTCACGGAGGTCGCATCTGGGTGGAAAGCGAAGTGGGCCAGGGTTCACAGTTTCATTTCACCGTGCCCATTTTCGACCCGGAGCGGGCTGCCGTTCGCTCCGCGCGCTAATGTCGCGCGGACGAAAATACCGCGAAGGTTCAGCCGCCCGCTAAATCCCTTCTTTTGCACCATTTTCACAATCGTGTGAACAAGCTGTAACCATTCCCGGCGCAGAATTTTGCGTACGAGGGGAAGTATGCCTTCCCTTCCAAGAGGGGACCAATGGGAGCAACCGCTGGACTCACGGAAGTCGTGCTTTACGACACCCTGGTGAACTATCTCGTTTCCATGGCGCGTACCGTTGAAGGCGCCATGAACCGCGCGCTTGACGCCATCGTCAGTCTTGAGAATCCGCGCATTAGTGTTCTCCCCGGCGAAGTATTCCTCCTCGAGCCCCGCATCAATGAAATGGAAATTGTCATCGATGAGCATGCGATCCGACTGCTCCGTCGCGGCTCGTTCTCGGACGATGAGATGCGGCTCATCGTCGCCGCTCTGAAAATCACCAATGACCTCGAGCGCATCGGCGACATCGCGGTGAATCTCGCCGAGCGCGTCGTCTCCCTCCGCGAAATGCAGGGCGCGCAGATTCCCGAGGAACTGGCTCCGATGGCCTCCGCCGTGCGCGCCATGGTCAGCAAGAGTCTTGGCGCGCTGATTTTCCGCAACGTGGAGATGGCCACCCAGGTTCTCGAAAGCGACGATGTCGTGGACCAATACCGCGATCGCATTTTCGAGAAGTTGCTCCAGCACATGACTCAGGAGCCCAAACTGGTGAGCCCCGGCATGCAATTCATTCTTGCCACGCGTCACCTCGAGCGTATCGCGGACCATGCCACCAACATTGCCGAAGACATCATCTTCTGGGTCCGCGGACTTGACGTCCGCCATGGCCGCGGTCTGGAAGTCCGCCCCAGCCAGAGTGAACAGACCGATTCAGCACCCGCTCCGGATTCTGCCATCACCGAGAATTCACACGTCCTTCATTCAGGCTTGACTCCGGCCTGCAACACTGAGCGCGCTTGATCTTCACGTAAGGTCCTACCTCGGGGACCGGTGCACCCCTGGCTCCGGTCCCCATCTCCTCCCTCTCCGATGGCTGACGGTTCGACCGCCCTCAGGGCAGGCAGTCGACAAGTTTATCGCTTGACCCCAATCGTTCTCGCCTATACGATTTCCTCACCGAAATAGGTCCCTCCTCGTGGTGCAGAGGGGAAGCCGCCCTTTGGAGATTGCGGATGGCTCAGTTTGTCATACAGCCCGCAAGCGGACGAGACGCGATTCGGACATCCTTCTTTTTTCGGCCCGTCCGCGCGTACGGCGTATACCTTCACAAATGGGGGAGGGTTCCAAGTCCCGGTAGGCTACGGCTCGGCGTTGTTCAACAACTCAGGGTGCGCTGCGGAAGTTTTCCCGAGCGGGGCGGTGACGAATCCTTCTCCCGGCAACAATACCGCTACGTGCACGGGCGACGTTCACCACATCGTCGAAGGAACCCTCGGCTTCTGGCATAAGTTCTATCAGGGTCCGAAGGGTCGCCTGCAGTGGGGCTTGCAGTATTCCTATCTGACGAAATATGGCTGGTCCGGGAACAACTTCAACTCCGCTACAGGTGTGGCTGGCCCAAGCGTCCGCCCGCACGCCGTGGACAACATGGTGTTCACCTCTTTCCGCTATTACCTGCCGTAGTTCGGGCTAGCTAGGCGATTGCGGCTCGTCCCTCCCCTGGGGACGGAAAAAGGGCAGCCCGGTGAGGAGCTGCCCTTTTTTATTCTCACGATCCTCACTTGGTCTAAATCCTTCAGTCCTTCATCGGTAAAACCTTAGGGCCTTTGCTGACTCTCGTTCCTCTTCGATTCAATCAACAGTGAACCGGTTGTAACAATGTCGTAACAATCGAAAGACATACTTTGTACACGCGGGAAAATACGGATGATTCCACACGGAGATAAAGCATGAAGCGAATCGCAGGGATGCTCTTGGTAGCTCTCGCCGTGGCCGGTGTTCTGTGGGCGGATAGCGCGCTCTCGATCACGGGCGCCGGCGCTACCTTCCCCTACCCTATGTACTCCAAATGGTTTGACGAGTACCATAAGAAGAACTCCAATCTTGAAATCAACTATCAATCCATCGGCTCCGGCGGCGGCATCAAGCAAGTCACCGAAGGCACCGTGGATTTCGGCGCCACCGATGGCCCCATGAACGACGACCAGCTCAAGGCTTATCAGGACAAGCACGGCTTTGGGATTCTGCACTTTCCCACCGTGCTGGGTGCTGACGTGCCGGCCTACAACATTCCTGGTGTGACCGCAGAGCTCAATTTCACCCAGGATGCCATCGCAGGGATATTCTTGGGCAAGATTACGAAATGGGATGATCCCGCGATTGCCGGCCCGAACAAAGGAGTGAACCTCCCCGCGAACGACATCGTCGTGGTGCATCGCTCGGAGGGCAGCGGCACAACCTACATCTGGACCGACTATCTTTCAAAGGTCAGCGAGGAGTGGAAAACCAAAGTCGGCAAGGGTGCGTCAGTCAATTGGCCCGTGGGCCTGGGCGCCAAGGGCAATGAGAGTGTTGCCGGCACGATCAAAAATACGCCCAATTCCTTTGGCTATGTCGAATTGATCTACGCGATCCAGAACAACATGCCTTATGGCCGCGTGAGAAACTCTTCGGGCGTTTTCGTCAAGGCAGACCTTGCGAGCGTCACCGCCGCCGCGGCTGGCGCTTCGAAGAACATGCCGGATGATTTCCGCGTTTCCATTACGGACGCTCCCGGCAAGACGGCTTATCCTATCTCCAGTTTTACGTGGCTGCTCGTTCCCGCTAAGTTCTCCGATACCACCAAGCGCGACGCCATCAAGGGTTTCGTTAAGTGGATGCTGGCGGATGGTCAGAACTATACCGAGGCTCTATCCTACGCAAAGCTTCCAAAGGAAGTCGTCGAAAAGGAACTGAAGGCCCTGAATAGCGTCCAATAACGTGGCAACGACCACCACCATTGTTCCGAGCGCGGGCCCCGTCGCGGGCTCGCGCTCGTTTCTTTCTCGGCTCCGCGAACGCGATGAAATCGCCCGCATGATCACTTTCTTGTTCGCCGCCTCCGTCGTTCTCGTCACCGTGCTGCTCGTTTTCGAATTGTGGCAAGGTTCCGTTCTTGCCCGCCACAAGTTTGGCTTCAATTTTTTCCGCACCTCTGTTTGGGATCCCATCTTCGAACAGTTCGGCGCTCTGCCCTTCATTTACGGCACTCTCGTCACTGCGACGCTGGCTCTGCTGATCGCCGTGCCGCTCGGCATCGGCGCCGCCATTTTTCTTGCCGAGCTGGCCCCCGCAAGAGTTTCCGACACGCTTGAGTTCTTCATCGATCTTCTCGCCGCCGTCCCCAGCGTAATCTACGGCGTGCTCGGCGTCTTCATCGTCGTTCCGTTGATGCGTCAATACGTTCAGCCGGCTCTCAAGCACTCGCTCGGCTTCCTCCCGCTTTTTCAAGGCCCCGCCTACGGCGTCGGCTTCCTGACCGCGGGCATCGTCCTCGCCATCATGGTCATCCCCTATATCATTTCCGTCTCCCGTGAAGTGCTTCTCTCCGTCCCGCGTGACCAGCGCGAAGCCGCACTCTCTCTCGGCGCCACGCGCTGGGAATCCACGTGGAGAGTCGTCGTTCCCTTTGCCCGTGCGGGAATTTTTGGTTCTATTTTTCTGGCCCTTGCCCGAGCGCTCGGCGAAACGATGGCCGTCACCATGGTCATCGGCAATACGCCCATCGTCAGCACTTCTCTCCTTTCTCCCGGATATTCCATTGCCGCCGTCATCGCCAATGAATTCACCGAAGCCACCGGCGAGCTCCATACGCAATCCTTGATCGAGCTTGGCCTGGTGCTCTTCCTCCTGACCTTCCTTCTCAACGGCTTTGCGCGTTTGCTGATCGTCACCACTTCCCGGCGCGGCAGCGGGATGGGCAACGTATGAGCCCTCGTCTCCGCTGGCGCAAATTTGTAAGCGGCTTCATGCTGACCATGACCGGCGTGTGTGCCATGGTCGCCGTCTCCGTCCTTTTCCTCATTCTTGGATATCTCGCTATTCATGGCGGAGCTTCCGTCAACTGGAATTTCTTCACCAAAGTGCCCGTTCCCGTCGGTGAAACGGGCGGCGGCTTGGCCAACGCCATCCTCGGCAGCGCCAAGATGCTTCTGCTTGCTACCCTCTTTGGTGTTCCCATCGGATTTTTCGGGGCCATCTATCTCGCCGAATTCAGCGGCAGCGCCACCGCTTTTGTTGTTCGTTATGCTGCGGACTTGCTCAACGGCGTGCCCTCCATCGTCATCGGCATTTTTGCTTACGGCCTTGTCGTTCACCCTTTCAAGCAATACTCCACGCTCGCCGGCGGATTCGCTCTTGGCCTGATGATGATCCCCATCACTCTTCGCAGTACCGAAGGATTTCTGCGCGGTGTTCCGAATCCTTTGCGCGAAGCCGCCATGGCCCTCGGCGCCAGCAAATGGAAGACCATCGCCACCGTCATTGTGCCTGCCGCGTATCGCGGCATTCTCACCGCCATCCTCCTGGCCTTCGCCCGCGTTGCCGGTGAAACCGCCCCGCTCCTCTTCACCGCTCTTGGCAATCAATTCTGGAGCCCTGGCTGGACTCATCCCACGGCTTCCCTGCCGGTGATGATCTACACCTATGCGCTCGCCCCTTACGATGACTGGCACCGGCAGGCTTGGGCCGCGGGGCTTGTCTTGCTTGTTTTAATTCTCGTCATTAACATCGTTGCTCGGGCGATTCTTTCCCGGGGCATTGCGGTCCCGAGGTCTTAACCTATGCAAGCTTCTGTGAGGCCAGCTTTGACCGTGAACCTACCCCCCATCGCGACCAGCGCATCGGCGCGTGAGACGCCGGAAGCCCTCGCCATGCGCATGACCATTTCCAAGCTTGATTTCTTTTATGGCAGCAAGCAGACCCTCTTCGATGTCAGCATGGGCATCGCCGTCAACAAGATCACCTCTCTCATCGGCCCTTCCGGCTGCGGCAAATCCACTCTTCTTCGTACCCTCAATCGCATGTACGAGACCATCCGTGGCGCTCGCCTCCGTGGCGAAATCCTTCTTGACGGCCAGAGCATCCTCGCGCAGGACGTTACCGCTCTTCGCCGGCGCGTGGGCATGGTCTTCCAGCGCCCCAATCCTTTCCCCAAGTCCATTTTCGACAACGTTGCCTACGGTCTGAAAATCAACGGTTCCAAACTTCCCATCTCCGAGGCCGTCGAAAAAAGCCTGCGGCACGCTGCGCTCTGGGACGAAGTGAAGGACCACCTGCACAAGTCCGCCTACGAGCTTTCTGGCGGCCAGCAGCAGCGTCTGTGCATTGCCCGCGCTCTCGCCGTCGAACCCGAAGTTCTTCTCCTCGACGAGCCTTGTTCCGCGCTCGATCCCGTTAGCACCGCAAAAATCGAAGAGCTGCTCGTGCAGTTGAAAGACATCTGCACGATCACCATCGTCACTCACAATATGCAGCAGGCCGCCCGCGTCAGCGACTTTACCGCCTTCCTGCTCATCGGGCAGCTCATTGAATTCAGCCCCACGCCGCAGCTCTTTACGACTCCCGGTGATCCGCGCACGGAGGCCTACATCACTGGCCGCTTCGGCTGACGTTTTTTCTTGTTTGTCATTCCGAGCGAAGCGCGCTTTTCGCGCTCCGGTCGGTTTCGCGGAGCGAGGAATCTGCTTTTGGGCCTGAGAATTACGGGAAGGGTTCATGGAACGCCACTTCGAAAAAGATCTGAACGAGTTGAAAGAGCGCCTGCTCTGGATGGGCAGCCTCGCGGAGCGCGCCGTTCACCAGTCCGTTCACGCCGTTTTGGAAACCGATGAGCAGCTCGCCAAGCGCGTCCTCGAGGAAGAAGACGCCATCAACGAGCTTCAGATGGAAGTTGACGACCGCGTCGTCCAGCTTCTCGCCCTGCACCAGCTCATGGCCACCGATCTCCGCTTCGTCCTGGCGGTTTCGCGCATCAACAACGATCTCGAGCGCATCGGCGATCAGGCTGTCAACATCGCGCAAGGCGCCCTCCGCGTCCTCCGCCACCCGCGCGTCAAGCCTTACGTCGATCTTCCGCGTATGAGCGAACTGGTCGAGGAAATGGTCCGCAACGCCCTCAACGCTGTCGTCCGCCGCGACGTGGAGCTTGCACAAAGCGTCCTTGCCACCGACGATCAGGTGGACCACTACCGCGATCAGATTTTCCGTGAATTGCTTACCTACATGATGGGCGATTCCAGCGTCGTCTTTCCCGCATTCGAATTGATCCTCGTCGCCAAAAACCTCGAGCGCATCGGCGACCACGCCACCAACATCGCCGAAGACGTCATCTACCTCGTCCAGGGCCAGGACATCCGCCACAACATCGCCGACCGCCGCTAGTTACTCTTCGCACGCTCCACTCTCGCGAAAAAGCAGCGAGGAATCATAGAGGTGCTACCATCGGTAACACACGGAGGACGTGTTCCGATGAAAAGACCCATCCCTGTCTCGCTATGTTTAGCGTCTCTATCCCTTTTGGTCTCCACAACAGTTGCTCAAGACAAGCAAAGCGCGCCCGCACCGCAAGACAAAGCCCGCGTTTTCGTCACCGATAGCACATCTTGGGAAATGAGCGGCCACAGCGGAGGGTCCAACGCTGGCTTTGGCGGCGAGGTGCACGGTGGCGCACGCCCACAGACCGCTGAAATCATCAAGACCTTCGGTGAACGCTGCCCGCAGGTAGTGACCAACAATATCCAGGCAAATACCGACTATGTTGTAGTTCTGGACCATGAGGGCGGAAAGGGTCTCCTGCGACACAGGAACAAGGTTGCCGTATTTAACCGGGTTAGCGGGGATTCTGTTGTCAGTAAATCCACACTCTCGCTCGGTGGTTCAGTGCAAACCGCCTGTGAAGCCATCGATCAGGACTGGGCCACACACGGCCCCACCATTCGCGCCGCCGCAGCAGCAGCACAGACCAAAATCGCAGCCGCGCAATCGCCTGCCGCAGCGACACTCGCCGCGACACCCACAACTGCAAAATTATCGGTTGCATCGCTTCCAGACGGGGCCGACATCGAAGTGGATGGCAGCTTCGTAGGCAACACACCATCCGACATCGACGTGCCCGCAGGCGACCACACAGTTGCAGTGAAGAAGAGCGGTTTCCAGACTTGGGAAAAGAAGCTAAAGGTTAGTGCTGGCAGCAATGTACATCTGAAAGCGGAGATGGAAAAGCGCGCGAACTAACATTCGCCCTGTAGTCACAGCTATGGCGCTCCACTCGGCTTCTTCGAATCGCGGGCTCGCTCATCCTTAATCCTATCGAGGTCCCGCAGGAGCTGCTTGACGACCTTGTCAGCCGCGTCGGCGTTCGCCCCCTTGTATTTCGCGCCTTTGCTCTCCTGTGTGGTCGACCAAATCACGTCACCAGTCGTCTTACTTACGAGCCGCACGGCCAACCTGGCCTCATCAATTAGCTCAGTGGAGTGCGAACTCTCGTTGATTCCCACACTGGCTCTGTGATCGTTGATAGAGGTCCCCTCGCTGGATCCACGGATCTCCTCGTGGGCTCGTTGGACGCTAACTAACTCCCTTCAGGACCGCGTCCGCCTTTGCTTCGGTGCATTTTCCTGTTTCGTCAGAATTCTCAGTGAGGGCGAACCTCTTGCTTTCGCTCAGGGCGTTGATGACCATTGCTTGAAGCTCTATCGACGCGGGGTCGTTGCCAAAACTTTCAACGCAGATCCTGTGAACTCTTAGAGGCTCCGGGGCCTTTTGAGTTTGTTGTGGCGGCGGATTCTGAATCGTCGCAAAAAGGATAAGCAACACGATGAGACTATGAACCATGAACGTGTCCTAGTTGCCCTTTGAGCTCTTGCGCGCTTCGTCGTCCTGGCAGTCGATCTTCTTCCCCGTACGAGCCTCCATGGAGGCAAGCATCGTTCGAACTATCTCTTTCCCCAACTCGAATACCGCAGCCTGTTGCTTGTCGTTTTCGTCTTGGTAGCCAACTGTGAGGAAGTGCTTACGCTTTTTTGAGAGTAGCAGCCACGGTGAAACCGTGAGCGCCAGCCCGAGACGACGTCCAGCCTTCTGGCCGTATTCCAGGTTGTTGATACGATCGTATGGGACGGTCAGCTTGCTCTCCTTATCGCCGTCTTTGAAAGCGAAAACAAACACCTTTTCGTCCGTAGTTGAAGGGACTCCCTCAGTTCGTTCCTTGACAGAAGCTACGGTGCCACCAACGTACATGGCTTTCTTACTGTCTAGGCCGCCTGCCTCAGTCAAGCTAGCCAGCATGAAAAACATGCCAGACTCGCGGCAATAAATCGTCGCATTTGAGCACCTCGTTATAGTTCGATTTCCCTGGTAGGTGAACCCGAATAACTTACCTAAATATGTACTTCCGCACGGAGATAAGCAAGCGAGATTCCGCGGCGGCCAGCCAGGGCTTTCCACCATTCCCCCTCCCGCGATCCTGGTGTTATACTTCGCCCCTCAAACGTTCCCATCGGGAATTCCTCGGGCAACGGGCCAGTTTGAATTTTCTTGATCGTGACAATCGTGGTCAGAATTCAAACTGACCAGCTATCATTCCCGCTGAGGTACCTCATGTTTTCCATACCATCGTTCTCCAGATCATCTTTCGCTTTGGTTTTAGCTTTGGCGGCTGCATTGACCCCGCAAGCGAGTCCCCAGGCTCCCGCACAGGCGCCGCCCGCCATTCCCGATACTCCGGCGGGCCGCACCTTCAAAGCCTGGCTGGAAGCCTTCAATAGTGGCGACCGCGCCCAGCTCGACGCTTACTTCCATAAGTACGATCCCGGCAAGCCCGTGGACCAGGAGATGCACTTCCGCGGCATGACCGGCGGCTTCGACTTGCTTCAAATCCTCAAGAGCGAGCCCCTCCGCCTGGAATTCCTCGTCAAGGAGCACCGCAGCGAAACCACCGCCATTGGCAAGTTGGAAGTGAAAGACGGCGATCCCGCGCAAGTCGCAAGCCTCGGGCTGCGTGCTGTCCCTCCCGGCACCAAGCTCTCGGATTTGAACTTCAAGATTGACGCTGCCACGCGAACGCGCGTCATTGACGGCGCCATCGCCCAGCTCAATGAGTTCTACGTCTTTCCGGAAACAGCGAAAAAGATGGGAGACGCTGTCAAAGCAAAACAGAAAAAAGGTGACTACGATTCCATCACCGACGGCGACGCTTTTGCCAAAATGCTCACCGACAATTTCCAGGAAGTGAGCCACGACAAGCATCTCCGCGTGAACTTCAGCCCCGCGCCCATGCCGGACCGTCCCGATGGCCCGCCCAATGCCGAGGACCGCGCCCGCTACCGCAAGGACATGGAACGCATGAACTGCGGCTTCGACAGGGTGGAAATCCTCTCCGGCAACGTCGGCTACCTCAAGTTCAATTTTTTCGCTGACCCGGACGTCTGCGGCCCCACCGCCGTTGCCGCCATGAATTTCCTCGCCAACGTGGACGCCATCATTTTCGACTTGCGCGAAAACGGCGGCGGCGATCCCAAAATGATTGCCTTCCTCTCCACTTATCTTTTTTCAGAGCCCACCCACCTGAACGATATCTGGGAGCGCAAGGACGATTCCACCCATCAGTATTGGACGCTCCCCTACGTGTCCGGGAAGCGTTTGGATGGAAAGCCCGCCTATGTGCTCACCTCCAAGCAAACTTTTTCCGGCGCCGAAGAGTTCAGCTACAACCTCAAGAACCTCAAGCGTGCCACCCTCATTGGCGAAACCACCGGAGGCGGCGCCCATCCTGTCTCCGGTCATCGCATTGACGCTCATTTCATGATTGGCGTTCCCTTTGCCCGCGCCATCAATCCCATCTCCAAGACCAATTGGGAAGGAACCGGCGTCGAGCCCGACGTAAAAGTTCTCGCCGCCGACGCCCTCGCCACCGCCCAAAAACTCGCCGCCGAAAAACTCAGCTCCAAATAGTAGGACAGGCATTCTTGCCTGTCTCTTAGCCAGGCAAGTTGACGGGTGACCTTCAGGCGTGTGTGGCGCAGACGCTCGCGGGGTGCCGCACCCTACGGTTTCTCAGGGTGCGGATTTTGATTCGACCCGCATTACCGTTGTGATATAATATCCTTGTTTAAAACTGCGCCCCGGCTCCAGCCGGGGCGTTTCTTTTTTTCGGGGCCATGTTTGTAGCCCCGGCATCCTTGCCGGCGTTTCTTGTTGGTGGGATAGGCTTCAGCCTGTCCTCTTTTCAATCAGCAATCCCAAAACTCAATCTAAGGAGACTTTTATGTCCTCTCTCAAACCTAAGGACCGCGTGTCCCTGTGTACCTTCACTTTCTCGGATGGCCGCCGTTGCCGCACTCCTCGCCCCCGCGATAATCCCCACTTCTGTTTCTACCACGCCCAAAAAGAAGCCCGCGCCCGCACCCCACAAAAACTCGGCAAAGACCTGGCCTACTTCTTTTCCGGCGACTACCTCTCCGCCTGCGATCTCAGCACCGCCCTGGCACGCCTCATCCCCGCAGTTGTCCGCGGCGATGTAAAACCCAGAGCCGCTCGCACCGTCGCCTACCTGGCCCAAACTCTCCTGCAGTCGATCCACATCGGGCAGCACGAATACATTGAACGTTGGGGAAGTGTGCGGAGAAAAGCAGATGCTTCGCTGCGCTCGGCATGACAAACATGGGAGTGAGCCGGGAAGAGAGATTTCTCCCATTGGTCGAAATGACGAGCGGGTAGCTGACGGAGCGAAGAGCTGGGCTTAAATGGACCAGCCCTGGCGATACTCGCGGCGCAAGAAGTCGTTGGCTTGCAGGGCGTTGGTGACGCGCATATTGGGGCCGTCGTAATAGATCTTCCTTCCGGCACGCAGAGCCACGATGCCGAGGAGCATCACCTCGGTGAGGCGTGCGGCATACTCGAACGGGCAGGAGGCCTCGACTTTTCCCTTGCAGGCGTCCACCCAGTTCATTTCGTGGAACTGGCCGGCGATGCGCGGAAGCTTCTGCGTCGGCTTGCCGAAGGATTCATGGAGCGACTTGGGCAAGAGGCGGGGCTTGAAGCCGTAGGTGTCGTACAGGAGCTTGCCCTTGCTGCCGATGAGCAGCGCGCCGCCTTCCTTGTTCAACTCCTCATCGCCGAGCTCTTCGGGCTTGTTGGGCTTGAGGCCGCCGTCGTACCAGGTGAGCTTGACGGGCGGCATCGCACCGCGCGCGGGAAACTCGTAGAACGTGAGCGTGGCGCTGGGGTAAGAGGCGCCGTTGAAAGGTGTCGAGACGGTTTCAACGCTGGTCGGCAAGCCCAGGTCAAGCGCCCACATGGTGTGATCGATCAAATGAGCGCCCATGTCGCCGATGGCGCCAACGCCCCAATCGGTCCAGCCGCGCCAGTTGAACGGATGGTAGATGGGGTGGTAGTCCACGTTGGAAGCGGCAGTGCCAAGAAAAAGATCCCATGCCAGGCCGCCCGGAACGGGGTAGTTGCCGCAAAGGGCGGCGGCCAGACGCGTGTTGACGTCGCGGCCGCTCCACTTAAGAGGTTCGGGGCCGTCCTTCAGCGGCGCGGGGCGCGGGACGCCCTGAGGCCAAAAGCCGAGTGGGCGATTCGTCCAGATGTGGACTTCGCGCACGTCGCCGATGGCGCCAGCCCAAACGTATTCGACCGCGGTGCGTCCTTCGTCCGAAGAGTGACCCTGGTTGCCCATCTGCGTGACGACTTTGGTTTCCTTCGCGCGGCGCGAAAGCTTACGCGCTTCTTCGACCGACCAGCAAAGAGGCTTCTGGACGTAGACATGTTTGCCGAGTTCCATAGCGGCCAAGGCGATGGGGGCGTGCATGTGATCAGGAGTGGCGACGACGACGGCATCGATGTCTGTCTGGTGTTCGAGCATGTCGCGAAAGTCGGTATAGCGCCGGGCTTTCGGCAAATGCTCGGTCTTGAGCTTGACCATCAAGTCCACGCGCGCCTGGGCCTTGATGGGATCAAACTCTCCGGGCTGTTCGCCTGGAGGCGGCGGGGCTGGCAGCTCGATGCGCTTTTTTAGGCGCTCGATGTCGATATCGAGCCGGTCGAGCCGCTTGCCAGCATAGCCCCAGTCCACATCGCACAGCGCGACGATGTTCTGGCTTGCGAGGTTGATGAGATTGGCCCGGCCCATGCCGCCGACTCCAACGCTGGCGATGTTCAGCGTATCGCTGGGCGGAGTGAATCCACGGCCGAGAACGTGCCTGGGAACAATGGCGCACGCGGCGCCTCCAGCGGCAACTTCGGTGAGAAACTTGCGGCGCGACATTTCTTTCTTCTTGCTCATCGGCATTTTCTCCAAGGATTCATTATCGCGTATCGGCCATGGCGACGTAAGTCCCGAGCGTGATCATGCCGAGGCCGGACGCGACACGCTGGCCACGGCGGAAACGCCCACTGCTTTTCAGTTTTCTTTCAAGAGGAACGGCAAGGACAACCACAAGAAGATCGGCGGCAGTATTGAGCAGCACGGACAGAGCGCCGAGAACCATGAACTGAACGAAAACATGACCCTGTTGCGGGGCGATGAACTGCGGAATGAAGGAAAGAAAAAACAGAGCCGTCTTCGGGTTGAGCACTTCGGTGAGAATCCCCTGACGAAAAGCGCCCGCTGCGGCGGGCTGCGATGCGCTGACTACCATCTCTGCATTTCGAGCGCGGATCATTCGAATACCCAGCCATACGAGATACGCTGCGCCCGCGTATTTGACGGTGTGAAACGCTACGGCCGAAGCCGCCAGGATCGCGGAGATGCCGAGGGCGGCGGCGAGAACATGGAAGAGCCCACCGACAAAGGTGCCCAAGGAGGAAAGGATGCCCTCGCGGCGGCCTCCGGCGAGGCTGCGCGCCAAAACATAGAAGATGCCTGGCCCCGGAGTGATTGCCAGCACCAGCGCAGCAGCAAAGAAAAGCAAGAAATGGTGAGCGTCGAACATCTTGAGAATTGTATGGGCCAGGGCCCTCGCAAGCAAGGTGGCTTGCCAATCGAAAATTGCAGACTGAAAACTGCGCTTTCGCTGGTGTGGCTCCCGCTTTCGAATGCCACCGCAAGCACTTCCAAGAATAACTCCGCAGCGGGTCAGAAGGAAGGGGGGCGCTGGTTTGCGACCGCGAAGGCGCGCTCGAGGGCGATGCCGACGCGTCCGAGTGTGCCTTCCTCGAAGAGGCGGCCGATCAGAGTGACGCCGTGAGGCACGCGGCGCGGTGGAGAAAACTTGGGCAGAGGATTCTTCGGATCGGGCGCCCAGTCCGAACGCGCTTCGGAAACTTCCACGAAGCCGGCGCGGAAGGTGAGCGAGGGATGACCGGTCTGGTTGCTGATGGTGAGCATTTCGTCGCGCAGCGAAGGCACGAGCAACAAGTCCACTTGCGAAAAGATGCGCGCCATCTCCTGTGCGACCTTGCGGCGGAAACGGTCGGCCTGAACGAAGTCCACAGCGGAGAGGAAACGCGACTGGCGAAAAAGATTGGGCCAGGCGTCGGGTGTTTGCACCTTGAGCTGGTCGACGCCGTGACTGAGCGTGAGTTCCTCGAAAGCGGCGGCGCCTTCGGCGAAGAGAATCAGGTTGAGCGAGTTGTACGGCCAGTCGGGAAGTCCAACCTCGACGGGAACGAGGCCGAGCTTGGGAAGAGTGTCCAGAGCGGCGCGGTCGACGGCGGTGGCGGGATCTTCCTTCATCCACGCGGGGAAATAGCCGACGCGCAGACCCTTGATGCTGGCGTTTGAATCAAAATCGAGATGGCTGGGGACGCTCGAAAGATCACCGGCGTCCGGCCCGGAGATGGCCTGCAGAACGAGCAGCGCATCTTCGACGGTGCGGGTCATGGGGCCGAGCTTGTCGAGCGACCAGCACAGAGTCATCGCGCCGGTGCGCGGGACGCGGCCGTACGTGGGACGCAATCCGGTGATGCCGCAACGCATACTGGGGCTGACGATGCTTCCGCCGGTCTCGCTTCCAATCGAGAAGCCGACGAGGCCTGCTGCTGTTGCGGCACCGGGACCCGCGCTGGAGCCGGACGCGCCTTCTTCGAGCAACCACGGATTCACGGTTTGGCCGCCGAACCAAATGTCGTTTAGCGCGAGGGCGCCGAGGCTGAGCTTTGCGAGAAGTACGGCCCCCGCGGCGTGGAGGCGTTTGACCACGGCAGCGTCGTCTTTCGGAATGCGGTTGCGGAAAGGCTCGGCGCCATACGTGGTGGGAATGCCGGCGGTGTCGAGAAGATCCTTTCCGCCCCAGGGAATGCCGTGCAGCGGGCCGCGGTATTTTCCGGCGGTGATTTCTTCGTCGGCCTTTTTGGCTTGGGCGAGCGCGAGATCGCGCGTAAGCGTAATGATGCAGCGCAGCTTGGGATCGAATTGCTCGATGCGGCGGAGGTAGATTTGCGTGAGGCGCTCGGAAGTAAGTTTGCGCTGCTCGATCCAGCGGGAGAGTTGCGTGACGGGAGCGAAGGCGATGTCGGGGTTGTTCGTAGGCAGCGGACCGGCGTCGGTCTTGGTGCGGACGAATTGATCGCGCTGCGGGCCAGCAGACTGACCCGGGAGAACGGAATGGTAGCGCGAGAACGGTGCGAGCGCGGGTTCGAGCGCGATAGTGCGTGGACCAGTGCGCCGCTCATACAGAGAAGCCAGGTTTACGCGCCAAGAGTCCGCGGCGAGAGCGCGGTCGGCGGGCGTTAAGTTTACTTGCACAAGTTTTTCGGCTTCGGCGAAAGTCGCGGGCGACACTTCGGGTCCGACGGCCGGCCCGGTGCCAAAAGCGGGCGGCGCACCCGGCGGAAGTTGTGTGGGCTCCTGCGCGACTTCTGCTTCGTGAATTTGCGCGCTGCTGTTCGAAGCGACACCAGCGCCAATGAGACCGAGCGACGTCTGGGTCAAGAAATCCCTGCGCGATTTGGACATGGGGCCTCCGCGCAGCATTGTAGCCGAGTCTCGCGGTTACGATGCAGCAGTCCTCGCTTTCACGCGCGGACCAGCCGTTTCAGGCGGCTGGCCCTGCCGCCTATTTGCTCGTGATGACGGCGCTGCCGGCGTCCAGATGGTCGAAGTTGAGCATGGCGTTGAAGACCAGGAAATAACTGCCCATGGTTTCGCCGCGCCACATGGGATTGTTGGCAAAGAGGACGACGTGGCCCTTGCCGTGGGGGACATCGACGACGGCGGGCTTTTCAGCGATTTCGGTGCCGCCGGTGATCATGCCACTAAGAAGCAAATCTTTTTCGGCGGCGAAGCGCAGGACGACGCGCGGCTGTTGGTCCTTAGGTGGAATCGCAAAGCGGGCAGAGTCCGGCAGGTCTTCGGGAACGTAGAGTTCTTGCTCGTGGGGAGTGCGTTTGACAGGTTTTTCCGGAGGCTCGTAGGAACGGGCCTGGATGACGTCGGGATCGGCGGCGGTGCCCCGACCGCTGGAACGGCCGGAACCGGCGGCGCCTTCGTCGGGTCCACCCCCACCACCCGGGCCGCCGAAGTTGCCGCCGACAGTGATGACAGGACCGGCGCGGAAATAAACGTAGAGTTTGTCGTCGTAACCGTAGGTGATGGGGCTTTTCTTGTCATCGATCGTGGAGAGCACCACGCTGCCGGGGGCTTGCATGGTGCGAGCATCGGAGACATTCACCATTTCCGTCATGCCTCCGGCGACGGGGAGCGAAGCGCTGGTTTGCACAGCAATGAGCAAACCTCCCTCGCGGACGAAGCGCTCGAGATTTGCAAGGCCCTGATAGCCGAGCCCGCCGCGAATATCGTCAGTGGAGTCCAGGCCGGAGGCCACAAAGTTGGGAGTCTCGGCGGAATTTTTCCAGGGACGCGGATCGCCTCGCATAGGCAAGCCGCGCAGCGCGGCGCTCAGGCCAGCGGGGCCGCCTCCGCCCATGGGAGGAAGGATGATCACGTCAAACTTTTCGCGGAGGTTCGTGGCTTCGCGTAGCCAGGTATCGGCTGCGTACGTGTAAGGGACTTTCAGCTCATCCATGGAAATGCGGAACCATCCGTCGTTCTGGGTGTTCTGCCAATTGTGGACGAGAGCGATGCGCGGAGTGGCAAGCGGATGCGTCTTGACGCTCAGTGTGGCATTGGTGGAATGGAGTTTGATTCCGAGATCCTTCGCCGCTTTTTCGAGTTGAGAGCGATCAGCGTTGCGAATGATAAATGAACCGGCTTTGAATTTGATGCCGTCGGCTTCGAAGGAATCTTCCGCGGCGTCCATGGCGACGCTGGCGAGGCGAAAGCGCAGCGACGCGAGAATATTTTCTGTGTTGTGATGGATGACAAAAGTTTTGCCCTGTCCATCAATTCCACCCGGCGGATCGACCCTGCCCATTTTTTGCATGGCGGCGTTGAGGATGGAGAGATCGGTGACGCGGGTGGTCTTTACATTGCGCAACGCACCGAGGGTCCAACCGGTGTCGTCATAAGAACGAGGATCACGCGGACTGTAATACTGAGTGTCGAGGGCCATATCGGCTAAGCGGCTGTAAGGCTGGTCCATGCGCACGACGTAGCTACCGGCGGGGATGACGGTTTCCGTGGGTTTCTTTTCTTCTTTCGGTTTGGCGACGGATTCTTGGCTGGTCTGCGCTGCCGGGATGCGCAATTCCTTTTCGAGACGATGTACTTCCACGCCCTGGAGTTGCAGAAGATTCAAAAGGCTGGCCTGTTCGGCGGGACGCGGGTCGTCCGCGGGAAAGACCCAAGCAGCAGGGCCTTCGGTGCGGGCCTTCGCAACAGCACGCTTGCTCTTCAAATAAAAATTGTTGAGAAACTTCTGGCCGTTGGCGGCGACGTTGTTCATGCCGAAGAGAATGGCACTCTCCTGCATGTTGATATTGTTGCGCGCGGACCATTTCACTTTCGGAAGAGGAGGATTGGGACGATACCACTCGCGGCTGGTGTCGGGAGGGCGCAGCGTGCGGACGCGAGTATCGGCGCCGCCATTGCCAAAGGTTTCGTAGAAGCGGCCGATAGAGTTGTGATTATTGGCGATGGAGAGCAGATAGTTGGGGGCCCAACCATCGTAGAAACCGTGAGTCCACACGCCGATGACGCCGCGCTTAGTCATCTCTTCAATTTCGTGATAGGCCATCGCCTGCCATTCACTGATGACGATGGGATCAAGCCAGGCGTTGTACGGACCCGTGCCGGTCATGATGTAGAGATAAGGGACGGACTCGTGGAGGTCGTGCATGACGGTGGGATGCCAGTCGAGATAGGTCTTGAGCATATTTTGGGAGAGCGCGAGGCTGACGCCGAGATTGTCGCGGTTGTTGTCGTGGGAGACGTAGTGTCCCCACCAAATGAGGGGATAGGGAGGCTGGTCCGGGTGCTTCTTGTGCTGCATATAGATGTCCACCATGCGGTCGTGGCCGTCGGTTTCGACGATGGGAGTGATCAGCACGATGGCATCGCGCCGGACTTCTTGAATGAGGGGCGTGTCTTCCACGGCGAGACGGTAAGCAAGCTCCATAAGCATTTCAGGAGAGCCGGTTTCCGGTGAATGGATGCTTCCATCAGCCCAGTAGATGGGTTTGCCTTCAGCGATCAGCTTTTGCGCTTCGGCTTCACTAAGGCCACGAGGATCGGCGAGGCGAGCGGTAATTTCCTTGTAGCGATCGAGCTTGGCGAGATTCGCTTCATCGGAGATGGCGGCGACGAGCATCTCGCGGCCTTCTTCGGACGTGCCAATGCTCCAGACCTTCACCCTGGGGCTCTTGTTGGCGAGGAGCCGGAAATAAGCGTTGATGTCTTTGGTGTAATCGAGAACCTCGGGCGCTCCCACGATGTGATGAAGGGAGACATCTGGCGCGGGAACGCAGGAGCTAAAAGGCAGATGGTCAACGAGTTCGGTGCTGAAAAAGGATTCGGTAGTGAACTCCTTAATTTTCTTGGTGTACTCCGTGTGGTCGCTTAGGGAACACGGGTTGGATTGGGCGAAGGTAGTGGAAGCGAGGAAACACAAGGAGAGAAAACCGCCGAGCAAACTGCGCATCATGAAACACCTCAGGGCGAAGCGATCGCGGGGGATTTTATAGACTGTTTTTCGAGAGGGTGCAACCCAATAGCCTTGCATGTCGACGATGCGGGGCCATTTGGCCTATGATTGGCCGCCGACGGCACGCTGAAATTGAGGAGAGAGACGGATGGAAGAACAACTGAGCCTGGATTTTTTGCGCGTAGTGGAAAACGCGGCGATTGCGGCAGCGCGCACGATGGGATTCGGAGACCGGCACCATGCCGATGAAGTGGCCGTAGAAGCAATGCGCAAGACGATGGACTCGGTGGAGATTGACGGAACGATTGTGATCGGCGAAGGCGAGCGCGATGAGGCGCCGATGCTGTACATCGGCGAGAAGGTCGGACTGGGGACGCACGCGCCGAAAGCGTTGTTTCCGCAAGTAGACATCGCCGTGGATCCGCTGGAAGGCACGAACCTGTGCGCGACCGGCGCCGCGAACGCGATTGCCGTGCTGGCGGCGAGCGAGCGCGGGGGGTTGCTGCACGCGCCGGACCTGTACATGGAAAAACTGGTAGTGGGTCCGTCGTGCAAAGGCGCGGTGGATCTGGATGCGCCGGTGGCGGACAACTTGAAGGCCATCGCCAAGCGGCTGGACCGCGATGTCGAGGATCTCGTGGTAATCGTACTGGACCGTCCACGCCACGAAAAACTGATTGAGGAGATACGCACGGCGGGCGCGCGCATCCGGCTGATTGGAGATGGCGATCTCTCGGCAGGAATTTCCGTGTCGGTGATCGGCACTGGCGTGCACGCCGTGATGGGCACGGGCGGCGCGCCGGAAGGCGTGCTCACTGCGGCGGCGCTACGCTGCTTGAACGGCCAGATTCTTGCCCGGCTGGTGGTCAGCAAGCCGGAGCACGCGGAACGCCTGGCAAAGATGGGAGTCAAGGATACGAAGCGCATTTACGACACGGAAGATCTGGCACCAGGAAAGAAAATGATTTTCGCGTGCACGGGCGTGACGGATGGAAACTTGCTGAAGGGCGTGCGGTTTTTCGGGGAAGGCGTGCGCACCAGTTCTATGATTCTGACACTCGACGAACGCCAGGTACGTTTCATCGATTCTGTGCACCTGGAGAAGCGCCCGGATATCAAGGTGCGGTTTAACTGAAAAGCAATTTCGGGGAGTCCAGTCAGTGCTGCTGATTTGTGATTGCCAGAAAGACGCGATCATCCACGGCAACCGAGCGCGTAAAAAGAGTGGCGGCGTTTGCGCCCACAATGGCAACGTGGTTGCCATTACTGCTCAACGCCGGGCCAGCGGGCTTTGCGGCGGTTCCGGTCCCATCACCCGGCTGAAGCGAAATGCGGGTCGTCTTTGGAGTGCAGTTCGTCGCGCCGATACACGTGTCGCGGATGAACACCTGGCGATAGCCGCTGTTGGTACCGCTTCCGGAAGTCTTCGACTGTGCGGAAGCCTGACTCGCGGAATGGCTCGGAGTGACAGCCAGAAACGCGACAAAGCGCCCCGAAGCGCTGACGGAAGGCAGAATGTTTTCCGTTCCGACCAATGCTCCGTTCGCATCGGTGGAAATCAGATGCGTCGACGGCTTGCAGGTTTCTCCCGCGCCAGCGCAAGTATCCAGCAGGTAGATTTGCCGTCCCGGCGGCGCATTTTCCACGAGGTTCGTCGCAGCCGAGCTAAAAGCCACATATCGCCCGTCGGCGCTCATCGAGGGCGTGCGGCTATCGTCGTTTGCCGCAGTGCCGTCAGCCGCTGTGGATAGAAGAGTTGTGTGCGATTGGCAAGCAGACGCCGCGCCTTCACAAGTATCCCGCAGAAAAACCTGAGCGTGATCGTTCTGTACCGCAGTGTAGGCGACATAGCGCCCGTCAAGACTGAGCGCTGGAGTCTCTTCGGCAACAAGCGCCGCCGCTGAAACGCTGGCCGGAGTGCCTGGCGGACATCCGCTCGAAGGACAAATGTAGAAAGTTGCGGGCGCACTGGAACCTCCGCCTCCGCCGCCAGTACAAGCCGTGGTGCAACCTGCAGGAGCAGGAGACGGAGGATTGAAAACCGTCACACTCGCGGTCAAGTTTGTCGATCCCGAATTGACGAGTTGGTCGGAAGTGACGGTCGCTTGAATCTGTAAGGAAGTTGCCCCCGAAAGAACTGTCAGCTTTCTCTGCGCGCCGCCGACATTCCAATTCACCTGTGATCCGCCTGAAGGATCCGTGGACGGAAGAAAACCAGAGCCATTGAGCATCAGCGTGAATGCCGCGCTGCCTGCCGGCGCACTCGCGGGACTAATTCCAGTGAGCCCGGGCAAAGGATTCGGCGGCGGATTGATGGTGAAGGCGAGCGGATTGGAGAGGCCGTTTTGTCCCGCGCCGGATGCGGGGTTCACAGTGATGATGGTGGCAACGCCGGGCTTGGCGACCAGTGCCGCAGGAACCGTCGCTGTGACGATGTTTCCGATGGCGACTCCTGTGCTGTCCACCGGGACCGTAGTCGCCAAGGGCTTACCGTTCCATTGCACAACGGTTTTTAGGACAAAGCCCTGCCCATTTACCGTCAGAGTAAAGTCCACGCTGCCAGCGCTCATCTGGGCGGGTGAAAGAAAAGCAAGACCGGCGCCTGTATTATTTTGAAAGGTGTTGCCGTAGTCGTTACAGCCGGCTTCGGCAAAAATCGCCACTAGTGCGACAGCCAATGCTGTCCAGTACCGCTTCATTGAGACTCCTTCAAGTATTCTGACGACTCGGGCAGTGCCAGGGCCAACTTGCCTGCGCGAACGGGGAGAGCCCGCGGCGCCACTGCACTCCCGGGTGTGAGATGCCAGTTTTGTTCTGCGCGTTGACCGCGACGAAGCCGGGAACCGGGGAACGCCGCCCAGCTTGAATCCACCCACCGCGTGAGGACGCACTTTGCCACGAATCTGCGGACTCGTGCAACCCTACATCATTACCATCCGGAAGGGGATGCGGTCAATGCAGATGCCGGAATATTTTGGTAGGGAGAAGACCGCCGGTCTGGAGCTTTTGCCAGAATTTGTGGCTGTGATTTCGCGGGTGCGGCCTCGCTATTGTGAACCAAGCGCTGCAATCGAGACGCGCGCCAGCTCATGAATATGATTCTGGCACTCTGCATCCTGGACCGGCCACGCGCTTGCGGCGCGATAACAAGCCAGAGCCTGCTGCTTTCGGCCAAGTTTGGCATAGAGGTCGCCGCGCGCCAGTTGAAACAGCGGGTTTGCCGGATATTTTTCAGCAAGCGGGCCGAGAACGCCGAGGGCTTTTTCATACTGCTGATCGTAACGATGCAGGTTCAGCGCAAGATAAAAGCGCGCGATGTTTGAAGTGAGGACGCCCTGTGCCATGGCATGTTCGAGCAGGCGCACTCCATCTTGCTTTGAGCCGCCGGGGATGCCCATAAAAAAACGCAGAATCCTGGCGAGCGAACTCAGCGCATCCACGTAATAGTTATAAAGCCCCAGACCCAGGTCGGCGTCGACGAGATCCGTATCCAGAGTTTTGGCGCGCAGGAAATGCTCGCGTCCACGCACTCCGGCGCGGGCCGTGTTGCGATTTTCACCGCGCAATGCGTAGAGCCGTGCGAAAGCGGCTTCCGCCATGCCGGCATAGAATTGCATTTCCGCGTTTTCACCCTGCTTGTTCCGCCCTTCCGCGAGCGACAAAGCCTTGGCGGCCAATTCAAAATAGCGCCGATCCGATTCGAGTTTGGGGCGGCGCCGGGCATCGCTCATTCCGTACTTGAAATCGGCAGAGGCACACCATATCCGCCACCACAATGCCTCCGTCTCGAGCAAATAGCCAAGAGGATGATTAGGCCGTTCCTGTTCCATGTGCTGCGCGGCTTCGACGGCTCCCTGCAGGTCGAAGGAATAAATCTTGTCGAGGATGGCGGGCGTCTCCGGCGGCAGAGTGAGGCTCGAAGCGCGCGCGAGAATGGGAAAAGATGCCAGGAGCAGGCAAGCCATGCCGAAGCGCCGGGCAATCTGCAATAAATTCATCGTCCCCGTCCGAGAAAGATTGCGCAAGTCAAGCTAGGCGCGGGACGAGTTTAAGCCGTTCAAGCAGAGTTGCAAACCGAAATGGTTTTGTGTGGAAGGAATCAGCGTTAGGTGGCGCGCGGCGCTTTTGTTATTCTCGGCGGACCCGTGAAAGCAGATAACAATACGGCAAGCCCCGGCCTGGAACGAGGTCTGGGACTAAAAGAAGCTGTTGCCCTGAACATGATCGAGATCGTGGGCATCGGACCGTTCGTGGTCAGTTCCCTGGTGATTCGGGCAATGGGAGGGCCGCAGGCGCTGATTGCCTGGCTGCTGGGAGCGGTCCTGGCTACCCTGGATGCTTTCGTATGGTCCGAGCTTGGCGCGGCAATGCCGAAAGCGGGCGGAACTTACGTCTTCCTGCGAGAGGCTTATGGACCTGAACGCTGGGGCCGGCTGATGTCGTTCCTGTTCGTTTGGCAGACGTTGGTGCAGGCACCGCTTTCCGTGGCTTCCGCCTCGATTGGCTTTGCAAAGTATGCCGGATACCTGCATGCCTTCACACCGCTGGAGGCGAAGGCCATTTCGGGCGGACTGGTCATCTTTATTGTCATTCTGCTGTATCGGCGAATCGCCACCATCGGCAAGATTTCCGTTTTGCTGTGGATCGGCGTTGTGGGAACGATGGTGTGGCTTATCTGGGGAGGGGCCACGCATTTCAACGCCGGAATCGCGTTTGATTTTCCGCCCGATGCTTTCCATCTCTCGTGGGTGTGGTTTGCGGGGCTGGGGTCTGCGATGGTCAGCACCATTTACAGCTACTGGGGCTACTACAACATCTGCCATCTCGGCAGCGAGATCAAGGACCCCGAAAGAAATATTCCCCGCGGGATTTTTCTTTCCGTGCTGGGAATCGCCATTTTATATCTGGCGATGCAGACCAGCATTTTGGGTGTGGTGCCTTGGCGCGAGGCGCAGAATTCTGACTTCATCGCCAGCTTGTTTGTCGAACGGCTGTATGGTCAATCGGCCGCGCGCTTCGTAACGGGAATGATTTTGTGGATTGCTGTGGCATCGGCATTCTCCGTTTTGCTGGGTGCATCGCGAGTGCCCTATTCGGCGGCTCGCGACGGGAATTTCTTCCCGGTGTTCGCCAAAGTTCACCCCACGAAACACTTCCCTCATGTCTCACTGCTAGTCCTAGCCGGACTCGCGTTCTTGTTCAGCGTTTCACTTAAGCTGAAGCAGGCCATCGCCGGAATTTTAGCCATGCGGCTGCTGATACAGTTCATCGGCCAGGCGGTCGGAGTAATGTTGCTGCGGCGGCGCCGCGGCACGCAAGGGCTGCCATTCAAGATGTGGCTGTATCCCGTGCCAGCGGTGCTGACGATGATTGGATGGGCGTGGCTTTTCTGGCAGACCGGCCCGACGCGAAAGTGGGGCCTTGCGGAAATAGCACTGGGAGCACTGGCGTTTCTGATTCGCGCGCGGGAAGTGAGACAATGGCCTTTTGCAAGTTCGCAGCCGGTCGTTGCTGGTTCAGAGTAAGAATCCCAAGCAGCCTTGCGGTGGAGGTCGCGTGAATTCCTATTTCCAACGTTTGGCGATCCTTGTCTCGATAGCGTGCGGCGTGACCGCGTTGCTGGCTGTTCCTGCGCCGGGGCAATTTCCTCCGGCGCCGGGTACGGGCCCAGGTTTGCCGGAAACCGTCGAGGCGATCGAGAAGGCTCGCGTCACCACGCGAATCCTTTACGTGACCGCGCATCCGGACGACGAGAGCGGCGCTGTGCTCACTTACCTTGCCCGCGGGCTTCATGCGGATGTCGCTCTGCTCTCTTTGACGCGCGGCGAGGGCGGACAGAACGACCTTGGGCCCGAACAAGCGCCACAACTCGGGTTGATCCGCACACAGGAATTGCTGGCGGCCACACGCGGCTACGGCGGGCGGCTCTACTTCACGCGAGCCAAAGATTTTGGCTTCTCGAAAACGCCTGAGGAAACGGAACGGGTCTGGGGCGATCAGGTCGTCGAAGATATGGTCCGCGTGATCCGCAGCTTCCGCCCCACTGTTGTAATTAACGGCTGGGGCGGCGTGCACGGAGGCCACGGCCATCATCAAGCCGCGGGATTGCTCACGCCCAAGGCTGTACAGCTCGCGGCCGACGCTTCCTTCAAGCTGCACGGCTCTCCCCAGGAAGATCCGGACTCGGCACCATGGGGCGACCGCAAGCCCGTGGTTGTCCTGGACCTCGACCGCAGCGAATCCCCCAAGGGTTACATGCTCCCCCTAGATGAAATTTCGTCACTCTATGGAAAATCCTGGCGTGAAATCGGGCTCGACGCGTTCGCCAATCATCGCACGCAAGGGATCACCGGATTTTTGGGCTCGCCGTTTCTGCGGCGCGCCGTCGCTCTCCAACGCGAGGACGGCGGTCAACTCGATCCCGCACTTTTGGCTCAGCCGCTCGGCCCCTTGGACGAGGACTACGAGATTGGCAACATGGGCGTGGACCCGCTCATGCGAACCGTGGATGCCGCGCTGGTGGCGGCCCGCGACGCGGCTCTGCGGCTGGATTGGAAAGCGGCCGCCGATTCCCTCGTTGCCGCGGGCAGAAAAATCAATGAAGTGCCCGTGCCTTCGAATTCGAACCGAGTTCCAGCTCCCGTCGCGTCCCTCGCGCGAAGCCTGAAGCGGAAAAGAGAAAAGATAGATGCAGCGTTAGCTTTCGCCACGGGGCTGCGATTGGACGCGCTCGCCGATCGCAGCGAACTTGTCTCTGGCGAAACGTTCACGGTCCGCGTTGATACTCATCGTCGCGGTGAAATCACGGGAGACTTCAAGAAGCCCGCGCTAATACTTCCTTCCGATTGGAGTGTCACGAATGAAGAGCCCCAAACCGGCGGAGCCATTCGTTTTACAGTTTCTGCCGGGCCGAATCCTCTGCGCACACCGCCTCCCGCTGCGGCGTTACTGGCGGAACCTCCACCGCTCGTGATCGCCAGCCAGGAAGCGGTGATCGATGGCTATACGTTCGCGGTCACCGTACCGGCTGTACAACTCCGCGCGACTTCGACTCGCGCGGATCGCGTGCCCTTGCGAATCGTTCCGGCTTATACGCTGGCGGTCGAGCCCAAGCAAGCAATCGAAATCGCAGCCAAGCGGAGCAAACCGTTCGATGTCTTGCTGCGCATGCATTCCTACGCAACACAACCGACAGAAGTTCGTGCGGGTCTGACTGCCCCGCGCGGATGGAAAGCAGGCGCGGCCGTGGCCTTGAAATTTGATGGCGCGGGCGACCACTATGCCCGGCTTACAGTGACTCCGCCACAGCGGCTCGCAAAGGGGAATTTCAAGATTGCGGCGTACGTAGAACGTCCGGCCAACCGCGCGCGCGGCGAAAAAGCGGAGAAATTCACTACTTCCCTGGAACCACTGCCGACGCTGCCGACACAGCTTTGGAGCGAGCCGGCCCTCTGCGCCGTGCATGTATTTGACGTGATTGTTCCGGAGAACCTCCGCGTCGCCTACGTCACTGCGGAAAGCGAACCTGTGCCCGAAGCGCTGCAGCGTCTGGGCATTCACGTGGAGCTGCTGGACGCCGTGGCCATGGCGTTCCGCGACTTATCCCCCTTCAACGCCATCGTCATCGGCGTGCGCGCCTACGAACTTCGGCCCGAATTGGCGGGGGCAAACCAGCGGCTGCTGGATTACGTTTCCAGGGGCGGAACGCTCGTGGTGCAATACCAGAGGGAGTTCGCGTGGGACAAATTGCAGTACGCGCCGTATCCTGCTTTGATCTCACCGCCGCTTCCGCCTGCAAAAGAAGGAACGCCCCCAGTCGTTCGCCCCTTGCCGCGCATCACGGATGAGAATTCCCCCGTGAAATTCTTGAAACCGAATGATCCGCTCCTTAGTCAGCCGAACAAGATTACGCAAGACGACTTCAAAGGCTGGATGCAGGAGCGCGGCCTTTACTTCTGGACCGAATTCGACCCCAAGTACACGCCGCTCCTCGGCATGCACGATCCCGGCGAGCCGGAACTCAATGGCGGGCTTGTCTACACGCACATCGGCAAGGGCACCTACATCTACACGGGACTCGCCTTCTTCCGCCAATTGCCGGAAGGCGTTCCGGGTGCTTACCGGCTTTTCGTCAATTTACTCAGCGCGTCGCGGAGTCACTGACCCAGTCCGCCGCGAAAACCTTGCGCCCGAAAATTTGAAAATCGCCTGCCTGGAGCGCTAGACCAATCGGCACACCGCTGCCGCGCCCAATTCCCCGTGCTATTCTCTTCAACCGAGGAGTGTAACGCGAATGTGGAATCATCCTGGAATTTGCTTTGCGCGCGGTGCGACGCACAAGATCCTCCTATTGTTGCTGGTTTCTGCTCTGTCTCTGGCCAGCGTTTCTCCCGCCACGGCGCAAAAAGAAAAGAAAAAAAAGACAGACGCCTCTTCATCCTCAGACACCTCCAAGCCGCTGATTCCGTTGACTGACGAGCAGCAGATTGATTACACGCTGTCGGACATGCTGGGAGCCTGGCAGCTCGGCGACATTGAAAAACTCCACAAGGATTATGCCGACGACGTGGCGATGGTGAACGGCTCGTGGGCGCCGCCGATTTTCGGCTGGACCAACTACCTGGCGATTTACCAGCAGCAACGCGCGCGGATGACGCAAGTCCGCATGGATCGCTTTAACACCTATATCAAAGTGAACGGTGCCGTGGGTTGGGCGTGCTACCAATGGGACTTCCAGGCGGTTGTGGACGGCCAACAAATGCAATCCCAGGGGCATACTACCGTGGTGTTAGAAAAGCGCGACAACCATTGGGTCATCGTGCTCAATCACACTTCGGCGGCCCCGAAGCCCCAGCAACCCGCGCCGGCGAGCGCACCTTCAGGGCAACAACCTGCGAAGCCGGCGCCGCGCTGACAGCTGGCCGCCGCAGTCAGGCGTGACCCGAAGAGCTAAAGAAGGCCCTTCAGCCCTTCCTTGAGCCACATTCCGGCAATCAGCAGGAGCAGAACACCTGCCAGAATGCCCGTTCCCATGATGGGCCGGGAAAGCGCATTGATCTTCGCTACTAGTTCGCGCTGCTCCTGGGCCATATGTTCTTCAGCCGCATCGAGAAAGATTTGATCGTCTTCGTGGCTTGAGAGGAGACTCCGCCGGAACAACAGACCGAGGAATACAGCGGTAGCAACTCCCCAGGCAATCAGCAGATAGAGCAGCGGCCCAGAAAGGAATTGTGATTCCATGGTGACCTCCCATTGGGACCGATCCGCAGTGCCGGCCGGGGCCGGCAAGGGGGTTTGTAGGGATTTCCAACGCGGAGTATAACACTCTAAATTTAAAATTCTAGTGGTGAGCATCATAAAGATTGATACCAAGTCCTGCCTCTAACAGGCTGGGACCTGGCCACGAAGTTCCGCCAGTTACGGGCGCAAAATCAACAAACTAAAACAACTTACTGACCGGTCGCATCTCCACCTCTGGTATGAGCGGCGTGCCGGTAGCGTAAGGGGACTTGCATGGTTTGTGGCGTACACTCCCATGAAGGTTCTGGCGTCGCGTTGACAAAGGGAGACCTGCCGGGCAGAATGAAAAGGCCTCATTGCAAGCGGCTCCGGCAACGCTGGAGTTGACTTTCTCACACTCGTGCCCGAGTGGCGGAACTGGCAGACGCGCTGCGTTCAGGTCGCAGTGATCGCAAGGTCGTGGAGGTTCGAGTCCTCTCTCGGGCACCAATTCCTCCAACGAACGAAACTCCCTATCCATTGGCAAGCCAAAAACCATCGTTAACCGTACCCTCCCACGCGAAACTAGAACCGCGTGTAGCTCGCAATCTTCCCCTTGTACTTCTACAAGAGGAGGAGTATGTTCCCTGTAGAAGCTATAGGGGAGCGAAATGCCGGACCCTCGAATAGACCTTCCGCAAGGCACCCTGGACCTGCTGATCCTCCGCACCCTCGCCCTTGAGCCGCAGCACGGCTGGGCCATCTCGGAGCGCATTCATCAGGTCTCCAGCAAGGCTCTTTTCGTACAACAAGGCTCCTTGTATCCCGCGCTGCATCGCTTGGAGCGCAAAGGCTGGATCAAAGCACGCTGGGGCGCGTCGGAAAACAATCGCCGCGCCAAGTTTTATGAGCTGACGCGGCTTGGGCGCAAGCAGTTGGAACGCGAAGAAAGTGCCTGGCGCAAGCTTGCTGCCGCGGTCGCGCAAATCCTCGAGACAACTTAGGAGAGGCCCATGTTGAACGATCTGCTGTTGCGCTTGCGCTCTCTCTTTCGCCGGAAAAATGTGGAAGCCGAGCTTGACGACGAACTGCGCTTCCACTTCGAGCAACAGGTCGCCAAGTTCATCCAGTCCGGTCTGCCGCCGCAGGAAGCCAAACGCCGCGCGCGTCTGGATTTTGGCGGAGTGGAACAACTCAAGGAGGAACATCGCGAAGCCCGCGGCGTGACCTTCATCGAAACGCTGCTGCTGGATATTCGCTACGGCTTGCGCATGTTGCGACAGAACCTAGGGTTTACAGTGGCGGCTGTGCTGGCGATTGCTCTCGGCGTCGGAATCAACGTCGGCATCTTTTCGGTGCTAAACGGCGCCGCGCTGCGCTTACTTCCGATCCCTCGTGCAGAACAGTTGGTCAGCGTGAGCCAGATATTTCACCGGCGAACTATTCGCAACACTCACGGCGAAACGAGCATGTTCTCGTACTCGGAATATCTCGACTATCGCGATCACAATCACGTCTTCTCGGGACTTGTGGCCTATGAGCCTTTCCTCGAAGGAACCCTTGCTGGCGGCAAGATGCAGCAGCTTTTGGGAACGGCAACTTCATGCAACTATTTCGATGTTTTGAACGAGCGTCCTGCACTGGGCCGTGGCTTTGTCGATTCAGACTGCGCTACTTCGGGCGATAATGCCGTCGTCGTGGTCAGCGACCAATTGTGGCGGGACACGTTTGGAGGTGACCCGACGCTCGTAGGCAAGAAAATCACTTTGAATCGTATGGCATTCACCGTGACTGGCGTGGCTCCTCCGGGATTCACGGGCACAGAGCCGATGACAAGCGCATTCTGGGTGCCCATAACCATTCAAAAAGTTCTGGACGCAGGGCGCGATCGCCTGGCGGACGACAATATGAGTTGGCTGGCGCTGCTCGGCCGTGTACGCCCAGGCGTTACGATGGAGCAAGTACGCGCAGACCTTGGTGTTATCGCCGGACGCATCGACCAACTGAATCCTGGCCGCACTACTTCGTTAGCGATCTCGACAGCTACATTTTTCGGTAGACCAGAAGAGCGGCAAAGCCTGATCCCGGTGGCTTTCGTAATTCTCGCCGCTTTCGGACTCGTGCTGCTGATTGCGTGCGCGAACGTAGCCAATCTCCTGCTTGCACGCGCTTCCGCGCGCCACAAGGAAATCGCGCTGCGGCTATCTATCGGCGCGGGCCGGTGGCGTCTCGTGCGGCAATTGTTGACAGAGAGTCTCCTGCTTTCCATGCTCGGAGGAGCGCTGGGATCGCTGTTCGCGTTCTGGTCGTTCGCAAGCATCACGCAATTTGTTACTTCTCACCTGCCGCATATGTTTTCTACTCTCGCGGTGAATGTTGCGCCCGACTTTCGTGTGCTCGCTTACGCGCTGGCACTGACTCTTGTAACTGGAATCCTGTTCGGTTTAGTCCCAGCTTTGCAGAGCTCGCGACTCGACCTCAACACGGCATTGAAAGAAGACGGTGCAAAGTCCGGCCCCGGCAAAAAGAGCGGTCGGTTTTTGCGCAACACTTTGGTCGGCGCTCAGATCGCCGTGTGCATGATCCTGTTGTTGGCGGCTGGATTGCTGCTACGCGGGCTTTACTACGCACAGACGGTCGATCCCGGCTTTGAGATGAAGGACGTTGCGGCAGCGTTCCTCTATCCCAAAGCGCAGGGTTACGATGAAACTAGAGCGACGGCATTTATGGGCCGCTTGCGAGAGCGCCTCGCGGGCCTTCCTGGCGTAAGCGAAATTGCGCAAGCGGAGTGCGCGCCGCTGAGCCACGACTTTAGCGCCGACTATATGACGGTTCCTGGCCGACTTGACAGAGTCCTGATCGAATACAATCACGTCACGCCAGCCTATTTTTCCGTGGTCGGCATTCCGATCGTGCGAGGCAGGGACTTTGGACCAGGCGAGACAGAGGACGCCCCAGGAATAATCGTCACCGAATCCACAGCACGACGCCTTTGGCCAGGCGCAGATCCTCTCGGGAAAACATTGCGCCAAGATACTGGCCGCGAATACTCAGTTATTGGCGTGGCGAAGGACGCACAAGTTTCGCATCTGGGCGACGTCAACGCACCGTACCTCTATTTTCCGGCCGGGCCACAGGATAACGTGCGCACGTATGTGCTGGTGCGCTTCGCCGGAAGCTTTACGCCGGTCGGCAAAGGCATTCGCGAGGCCGTGCGGTCGCTCGATCCCGATATGCCCGTCGATGTGGTCAGACTCGAAGAGTACCTCGAAGTTTGGCGCTCGCCCTCGCGCATTGTAGCGGCGCTCTCCGGTGCGCTCGGCGTTTTAGCAGTGCTGCTTGCTTCGATCGGCGTATATGGAATGGTGTCCTACAGTGTAAGCCGTTGCCTGCGCGAGATCGGCATCCGCATGGTCCTTGGAGCTGACCGCACCGAAGTCATGAAACTTGTCATTGAGCAGGCCATGCGGCCGGTACTGATCGGCGGGCTTGCTGGCCTAGCCGCGTGTGCTGCTGTGTCCCATGTGCTTTCCAGCATGCTTTTCGGTCTAAGCGCACACGACCCCTTAGCCTTCATTTCTGTTCCTTTATTGCTGTTGGTTATTGCCCTGGCCGCGAGTTACGTCCCTGCCCGCCGTGCGATGCGCGTGGATCCGATGGTTGCACTGCGCTATGAGTAGTGCGCCCTTACGACGTCGAACTTGATTTTGAGACGACTTAGGAGAGGCCCATGTTGAACGACTTGCTGTTGCGCTTGCGTTCCCTCTTCCGCCGGAAAAGTGTGGAGGCCGAACTTGACGAGGAGTTACGCTTCCATTTTGAGCAACAGGTCGCGAAGTTCATCCAATCGGGTCTGCCGCCGCAGGAAGCAAAACGCCGCGCGCGTCTGCATTTTGGCGGAGTGGAACAACTCAAAGAAGAACACCGCGACGCCCGCGGCGTGACCTTCATCGAAACTGTGCTTCAGGATATTCGCTACGGCCTTCGGACGCTGGCGAAGTCAACAGGCTTCGCCGTTGTGGCCGTGCTCACTCTCGCGCTCGGCATCGGAACAAACACCGCCATCTTCAGCTACTTCAACGCTTGGCTGATCAAGCCGCTGCCCTACCCTCAGGCGGACAGGCTGATGGTATTCCAGTCGCATGACAAGAAAAAGGGATGGACCAGGGAAGGCCTCTTCTCCACGGCCTCTTTCCTCGACTTCCAGAAGCAGAACACCTCGTTCGAGCAGACCGCCTCATGGGCGGGATGGAATTTCAATCTCACCGGCGACGGTCCTCCCGCGCTTATCGAGGGGGGACGAGTGAGCTGGAATTATTTTGATGCGCTGGGCGTCAAGCCTATGCTCGGACGCACGTTCACTCCGGACGAGGATGCGCCGGGGGCGGGACACGTAGCCATTCTCGGCCAGGGGCTGTGGCAGAGCCGGTTCGCTGGCGACCGGAACATTATCGGACGGCACATTACGATTGGCGGCGAACCCTACACAGTGGTCGGCGTGATGCCGGGAACGTTTCAGTTCATGCTGATGGGCCTCGCCAACCTATGGACGCCACTGGCCCTGACGGACAAGGAGCGCGCCGACCGCGGTAGTTCGTCGTTCTCTGCATTTGGCCGGCTTAAGCCCGGCGTGACGCCGGAGCAAGCCGGAGCGGAATGCGCGGCGATTTTTGGGCGTCTTGAAAGCCAGTTTCCGCAGACGAACACCAACCTGACGTTGCTGGTCGGCTCCATGACGGACGAAATTGCCAGGAAAGAGGGCGCGCCCCAGGTGATGATTTGCCTCTTTATGGTAGGGCTGATTCTGCTGATTGCCTGCGCGAACGTCGCGAACTTGATGCTGGCCCGCGCGACAAACCGCGTCAGGGAGCTTGCGGTTCGCGGGGCGCTTGGCGCGACGAGTGGCCGGCTGGCTCGGCAACTTCTGACGGAATCGCTCCTGCTGTTTTTCTTCGGTGGCGCGGCCGGCGTGTTCTTTGGCCTCTGGGGGATGCACTGGATCGAATCTCAGATCCCGGGTCACATCCGTGGGTATCTGGTGAACTACGGACATGCGGATTTGGATTCCACAACGCTGGGCTTCGCCTTGGGAATCACTCTGCTGTGCGGCCTGATCTTCGGCCTCGCGCCGGCGCGCGAGAATTCGAAGCTCAACCTGAACAGTACCCTCAAGGAAGCATCCGGCCAAGCGACGGGTGGCAAAGGCAGTGCGCGGCTGCGGCGCATATTCGTCGCCGCGGAAATCGCGCTGGCCGTTGTGGTGCTCATTTCAGCGACGTTGCTGGTGAAGAGCTTTATCCTCTCCGTGCGCTCCAGCCCCGGATACAATCCCGCGAATCTAATGGTGGCGCAACTGGCGCTGCCCAGGACGACGTACGCGGGGGAATCGCGGCAACGCAATTTCGGCGAGGATGTGCTGGCGCGTATCCGGGCGCTGCCACAAGTGGACTCCGCGGGGATGGCGAGTAATGTGCCGTTCGGCGGGTTCGGTCAAGGAGTCGAGTTCGAAGCCGTTGGGAAGCCCGCTCCTCAACCGGGGGAAAGGCAGGGCACGCACTTCACAGCGGTATCTGCCGATTATTTATCAACGATGCAGATTGGCTTGCTCAAAGGTCGTTTCTTTGGTTCCGCCGACGCCCAAGGAAGTTCACCGTCTGTAATTATCAATCAGACCATGGCAGAGCAGATTTGGCCAAACGAAGATCCCATTGGACACCAAGTTCGATTTGGCGACCAGCACACAGTCGGCACGATTGTGGGCGTTGTGAACGACGTTAAGATGTACCAACTGCGCCCCCGTCCTGAACGTCAAATGTACGTTCCTTTGGCCCAATTTCCTTCGGCGACCCTCGGATTCGTGGTGCGGACAACCGCCGATTCCACAACGATGGCTACGGCCATCCGCGACACGATTTGGACTGTGGACCGCGACCAGCCGATCTCTTCTGTGGAGCCGCTTGAGACTCTGATGGTCATAGTGGACGCGGGGAATCGCGTGTTGACCAAGCTGATGGTTTTCTTCGGCGTCGTGGCCATGTTTTTAGGAGTGATCGGGATATACGGCGTGATGTCCAATCTGGTCTCGCAGCGCACGCACGAAATCGGCATCCGGACGGCGTTGGGCGCAAGCCCCCCGCAAGTGATGGGCATGGTCATCGGCCAGGGACTGAAGCTGACGTTGATTGGCGTCGCTATCGGAGTGCTCGGGGCGCTGGGAGCGGCCAGAGCGCTTGCAACCATGCTCTACCACGTCACGCCGCACGATCCCCTGACGTTTATTTCGGTCCCGATTGTTTTTGCGGCGGTCGCTGCGGCCGCGTGTAGCATCCCCGCGCGCCGTGCGATGCGCGTCGATCCCCTGGTCGCGCTGCGCTACGAATAAGTCCTCGCTCACAGAATCCACAACGAACCCTGCAAGAGTCGCCGGACGTTCCTCTCGCTGATACATTGGAGCACGCGACCGCGTACTTGCCTGATGTATGCTCAGGAAGCAGCAAAGAATCACCGAGGTGCATGAATGCTTTTGCATTTGATTGCGCTGAGCTTTCCGGACTGGCAGCCGCATTTCTCGTTTCTCGACACGCCACACGCCAACGAAATGATGGCCTTGCGTTTGTTACATCTCATCTTCGGCATTATTTGGATCGGCTTGCTCTACTTTTTCAATCTGGTCCTGACGCCCGCGATGAAGCAGTGCGACCCCAAGCTTCGCGTCAAGATTTATCCCGAGCTGATGCCCGGCGCCATGGCGTGGTTCCGCTGGTCCGCGCTGGTTACCGTGTTTGTTGGGATGCGCTATTACGCCATTCATCTGGCGTCCGACGCGAAACTCGCGGGCAATCCTGCGCTCGTCGGCAAGTGGTTTGGCTGGTGGTTTCTCGTCTGGCTCGTGGCATATGTTTTCATTTACGCGTTACAGCTTCCCGCTAAAGGAATCTTGAATAGTATCTGGATTCGGGCAGTGGGAATTGCCTTGGTCGTGGTTGCAGCGTCCTGGCTAATTCTCGCGTTGAATGGCGGGCCCAACGTTTCCAATCCGCATCTCGCCATCAGCGTGGGAGGTGGACTCGGCTTGATCATGCTGCTGAACACTTGGGGCGTAGTCTGGCGCGTCCAGAAGCGCCTGATCGCGTGGTCGCGCGCGAGCGCAGAGCAGGGCATCCCCATGCCGCCGGAAGCCGAACGTTTGATGCGTTGGAACTATCTCACCGCGCGAACCTCGTTCTGGCTGTCCTTTCCCATGTTGTTTTTCATGGCCGCGGCCAGCCACTATCCGTTCTTGAGCACCGTCGCGCGATGAATTCCTAAATCACTAATCGGGGCTTTGACGTCCGTCCGGCGTAGGAGTGTGAAAATGAAGAGGGAGGCGGGCCAGGTCGTCCCGCCTCCCTTCTATCCCCTCTCGGGGAATCCGGCCAGTCTGACGGAGGGCGACTAGCCGGTCGTGTGTTGGCCTGCCTATATAATCCCCAATGCCCGAAAAAAGTTCCTATGAAACCCCCAAAAATTGACTAGAATCTCTGTGAAAATTGTCGCCCGCCGTTTAGGGCGAATGCCAAATGCCACGTCCCTCACAGTTGAGTCCCAATAACATACTGCGTTTTCTGCAAGTTAGAAGCGTCCCCGTCTCCACCACTGACATTGCCAGGGGCCTCCATCTGAAAAAGTCCGACAATCGCCCCTTGTTCAAAATGCTTTCCAAGCTCAAAAAGCGCCGCGCCATCGAGGAATTGCCTGGAGGGCGATACCGCCTCCCGAGCCGCAAGTCCGAACGCAGCGCGCCTATCCAAAAAGCTCCCCAGGACGCCCCGCGCCACCCTCAACCTCTCACGAGTCATGACGAAGTCACAGGCCGCCTCGTTCTCCACCATGATGGCTACGGCTTCGTCGTGCCGGATTCCCCCATGCCACAACTCGACGGCGACGTCTTCATCCCACGCGACGCCATCCAGGACGCCATGCACGGCGATCACGTTCTCGCAAAAATCCAGCGCTTGGGCGGCGTCACCGGCGCCCAGCGCGCCGAAGGCCGCATCGTTCGAGTGCTCGACCGCGCGCACCCCACCGTCGTCGGTCTGTTTCGCTACGGCTCCCAGCGGAATGTCGTCCTGCCTTACGACGTTCGCATCCAGCACGAAATTGAAATTCCCCGCGGCAACGAACTCACGCCGGGTCTCTGGAAAAAACTCGGCTTCAGCGGCGCCGATGAAACCAGCATCCGCCTGCGGCGCGTCCCGCGCCTCGATGAACTCGACGGCGCTGTCGTCAACGTGGAGCTTCTCCGTTATCCGCACGGAGGCGCATCGCCGACAGGCCGCGTCATCGAAATTCTCGGCCGTCCTGGCGAACTCGGCGTCGACACGGAAATCATCATCCGCAAGCATCATCTGCCGCATGTCTTCTCTTCCGAGGTTCTTGACGAAGCCGAGCGCGGCGCGAAGCCCGTCAGCGAAACGGAGCGTGCTGGCCGCGAAGATTTCCGCCACCTGCCGATCGTCACCATCGATGGAGAAACCGCGCGCGATTTTGACGACGCCGTCTATGTCGAGCATCGCGCCGACGGCGGCTGGCACTTGCAAGTTCACATCGCCGACGTCGGGCACTACGTTCGAACCGCCACGCCTCTCGACCAGGAAGCGCGTCTCCGCGGCACTTCCGTTTACTTCCCCGACCGCGCTGTCCCTATGCTTCCGGAAGCTCTTTCGAACGGCATGTGCTCGCTCAAGCCCCGTGAAGATCGCCTGGTCATGAGCGCGCTGATGGAATTCGACGCCGCCGGCCACATGAAATCCTCGCGCATGACTTCTGGTGTCATTCGTTCCGCCGAGCGCATGACCTACACCAACGTCAACAAAGTTCTCGACGGCGACCCCGAGATGTCCAAGCGTTACGCCTCGCTCGCGCCCCGTTTTCGCGACATGAAGGAACTCGCTCTGCTCCTCAACGCCCGCCGCAACGAGCGCGGCTCCATCGACTTCGATCTCCCCGAACCTGTCATAGAGTTCGACGACGAGCAGCGCATGACCAACATCACCCGCAGCGAGCGCAACATCGCTCACCGCCTCATTGAAGAGTTCATGCTCGCCGCCAATCGCGCTGTCGCCGCGTATCTTCTTCGCCGCGGTATCGAATCGCTCCATCGCGTTCATGAGAAGCCCGACGCTCGGAAAGTTCTTGAGTTTGAAGAGCTGGCCCGCGCCTTCGGTTACTCTCTCGGCGTCGAAGATTTGCACCAGCGCGAAGTCGCCGTTCGCCATGGCCGCGTTCCTGCGCCTGCGAAAGCCGGCCGCCCGGACTCCTGCGGCCACGGCCTCGAGCGCGGCATGAAGGTGGCGCTCCCGGCCGGCGACCTGCGTATCACGCCGCAGCACTATCAGCGCCTGATTAAAAAGGTCGTCGGCAAGCCGGAAGAGCGCATCGTCTCCTACCTCATGCTGCGTTCCCTCAAGCAGGCCCGCTACGCCGCCGAGCCGCTCGGCCATTTTGCTCTCGGCTTTGACGAGTACACCCACTTCACTTCGCCCATTCGGCGTTATCCTGACCTCATTGTTCACCGGATTCTGAAATGGGCGCTCGAGAATCCCAACGGTGCTCCTCCAACATCGCAGATGCACTCCGCCGCGCTGCGAGGCGCTGAAGCTGTTCTCTATTCGCACAAGAACCTTGAAGAAATCGCCGCGGAAACCTCCGAAGCCGAGCGCCGCGCCAATGGCGCCGAACGCGAACTGATGGACTGGAAAACCGCTCAATTCATGGAGGAGCATCTCGGCGAGGAATACGACGGCCTGATCATTTCCGTCCAGAAGTATGGCTGCTTCGTCGAACTTTTCGAAGTCTTCGTGGAAGGCCTTCTTCCCATCGGCGCGCTCGAAGAATTCGCCGGCTCCCGCTGTATCCTTCGCGAGCGTGATCACGCCATCGTCGCATTAGCTAGTGGCGGCCCTGGCCGCGGATCGCGCGGCTCTCGCCTCGTTACTGGCCACGGTACAACCACTTCGGCTCCCGGCCGGGGGGCAAAGTTCCGCCAGCTCGAATGGCACCTCGGCGATAAAGTCCGCGTCCGCGCCGAGCGCATCGACCCCATGCGCAAACGCGTCGAATTCGCCCTCGTCGCTTCTGTGTAGCGGCGAGTTAATCTCGCCATCTCTCCCGCTGTCATCCCGAGCGAAGCCGAGGGATCGTGGCTGGATCG